>WBZX01001217.1_pt1 | contig 19940 bp, 11 predicted proteins | sample 5204211 | NCBI WGS metagenome assembly WBZX01 (sample SAMN12344362, study PRJNA552823) | activated sludge metagenome | biome: Activated sludge suspended growth; feature: Nitrification reactor; material: Wastewater; isolation source: activated sludge from nitrification reactor of wastewater... | reverse complement strand
ATACATCGGTGCAGACAACCAGGCCCATCGCCCTGTGATGATCCACCGTGCACCTTTCGGTAGTATGGAGCGCTTTATCAGTATCCTGATCGAAAACACTACTGGTAAACTTCCATTGTGGCTCGCGCCTGATCAGTTTGCCGTATTGCCAATCGGTGAAGGGCATATTGAGTATTGTAAAAAAGTATTGGCTCAACTCGAAGAGGCTGGACTATCTGGCTATATCGATGACAGAAATGAAACGATAGGCCGTAAGATCCGCGACACAGAATTGAAGAAGGTACCGTATATTCTTATCGCCGGAGATAAAGAGATGGAAGATGGCGTGGTAGCTTTGCGCAGGCAGGGAGAGGGAGATAAGGGAGCAGTTTCTGTTGCTGATTTCGCTAAGCAGTTGCAAGCGGAGATAGAGGGGAACTGAATTCGGAATAACGAATAATGAACAAGGAATTTTGAAGTGTCTGTCTGTATACAGATATGCCTTCATTCAATATCCATTAGTTTGGCTTAGCTCAGGCAAGACATCAAGGAGGAAATTAATAATTGCCCCTGGCTTTAGCCGGGGGTCATGTAATGGATGTAATCCGGCTTCAGCCAAAACCAAAAAATCAGGTTTTAGTCGCCAGGAATTTCTTACCTTTCTACACCTCTACAGATTGAACCTTTTAACAATGACCAGACTGGACGGGCCGAGAGAACCCGCCATGCCTGCACTAAACCGAACATCATGGGCAAGTTCTACTCTCTTCTTCTGCTATTCCTGCTCCCGGTAAGCCTGCTCCGTAGCCAGGATCCGTGTGCATCCCTCAACTATCACGCCTTCAAATCAGAAGTCCTGCAGGGCACTTATACAGACCTGCAAGATCAGGGTACCGCACTTGAGGTAAGCAATCTAGATGACGGCATCGCTGACCCTCAGGAGATTGGATTTGAATTTGTATACCACTGCCAGTCATTTACCCAGTTTATACTCAACACCAATGGCTTCATCAAGCTCGGAGCGGAAACTACTCCAAAGACAAGCCTTTTCTTCTCCAATGCACAATCGACCAGCGGAGGCCTGTTCTCCAATGCAGATTCGAACAATGTCAACCTGATCGCCGTATTCGATCATGATATAGAATCGGCCACTGGCACACCTGATTTCAGGTTTTATACCAGCGGTACTGCACCTCACAGGGTCTGCACGATCCAATGGAAAAATATGCGGGAGTGGAGCGCGGATACCGCGACCAAGCAATATGTTGATATGGATTTTCAACTGAAGTTGTATGAAACATCCAATGTGATCGAGTTTATCTACGGCGAATGGGGTGCATCCAACAATCCATCGAATTATAAAACCGCAGCCTGCGGACTCAAGGGAACCAGCAATGCTGATGACCAGTTGCTCGTCGTAGTCAAGAGTTCAGCAGCACATTGGGACAATGTCACTTTTCACAATGGCAACTATGCCCCCAACGAATCTTTCAATTTTGGAAATCCTCCGGATCGCCCAAAACCTAAACCCGGTGTAACGTACCGCTTTACCCCGACCTATCACCACGACCTTGCTATCCGTGAAGTATATGCGCTGGGCAATGCATCATCCTATTACTCTTCTCCCCAGACGATCTCAGCGACTGTTCAAAACAAAGGTTTTGACCTGCAATATGATATCCCTGTGATACTCGAAGTCTCCGGGGCCAACAGCCACATCGACACTCAATATATTTCTACTCTATCCTTTACAGACCAGACCCTGGTCAGTTTTCCAGGCTATGCCCCTTCGGGTAACGGACAGTCTGAGATTAAGATATATGTTGGTGATGACGATGGACGTGATGACAATAGTGTCAACATCACCCAACATGTGAGCGACTTAGACCTGAATTATGCTACGCAAGATCCGGCATCAAGAGGATATGGATTTCTTTCCGGGGTGCAGGGCATCTATTACAACAAATATCCGGTGCATGGTTCTGCCACAGTCAATGCAGTAAACGTATATATTGCTGATGACCCTGTAGCTGTTGGGAAGACCGTATTTGGCGCAGTCTTAAATGATGCAGGGGCACTTGTAGCCCGCTCCGAGAATTATGTGATTGCCGAAGGGGACCTGGGAACCTGGCTTCCTTTTGCATTTGCTACCCCGCCAGTGATAGAAAACAGCAGCTTCTATGCGGGCTTTGGCATGACTTCTAGTCCGGTCCGGTATTCTCCGCTTGGTATACAGGATGAAACTCCGGCCAGGCCGGGGACTTATTATACTTCGCTGATCACAGGCAATGGATTGAAAGAAATGGACCTGACCACATTCCCGTATAGGTTTATGATCGGTGCTTCACTCAACGGCGCACAACCTGTTGCCGGACCTGCTACCGGAGATACTACGATATGTGCCTATGGCATTGCCAGTATCACCCTTGAAGAATACAGCGGCTTTATCACATGGCAGACTTCCCCTGATGGATTGGGCTCATGGCAAGCAGTGCAGGACGGAAGCGGGCTGACCTCGGCTAATTATGCTACACCGGAATTGACCGCATCAGCCTATTATCGCGCTGCAGTTTTCCAACCTGGCTCTGGTGTTGCATACTCTAATGCAGTCTACGTAGAAGTGGTACCGCCGACACCTACCATCTCATCTTCAGGAGATGCCCTGCAGTCCAGCACCGAATTTGGCAATCAATGGTACAATCAGGATGGCCTGATCCCTGGTGCCACAGGCCAGGTTTATCTTGTCCTTACGCCTGGCACATACTATGTAAAAGTGACTTCCGGTGAGTGTGTCTCTGCCCCATCCAATGAAGTAGAAATCATTACTGTAGCCACCCAAGATCCCGATGAAAATTCAAAATTCAAGATATATCCCAATCCGGTGGGTGATGAATTGTATGTCGATATGGATGGCCTGACCGGAACAACTTATTTTGAGTTTTTCAACGCACAAGGCCAATCTGTTCGGCAAGGTTTAATGCAACCGGGTACTCCGATTAAGACCCACTGGATGTCTCCTGGTGTATATATCATCAGGCTTCAAATTGGTTCATCTATTGAGTTGCATAAACTAGTAAAAGAATAGAAAGCGCAATCATATCAGAATGGTTATAGCTTTCCTATGGCCTCTCTTATCTTGTATTGATGCCTGCAATACAATAACCCCTACTTAGATATCCATCCATGATCCACCTCCTCCTCACCGATGACCATACCGTAGTCACCAAAGGCATCAAGCTATTGCTGGAGGATGTACCGGATATACAATGCACCGAGGAGGCGCGCAACGGACAGGAGGCGCTGGACCTGCTTGGCAAAACCAAAGTTGATGTCATCCTGATGGATATCGAAATGCCCGTCATGGATGGCATACGTGCTACCGAGCTCATCAGCCAGCAATACCCGGATATCAAGGTAGTCGCGATCAGTATATATGCAGACTATCCCCATGTGCAGTCAATGATCAAGGCAGGTGCAAAGGGTTATCTGCTCAAAAACTGTGGCAAGCAGGAACTCGAACAATGCATCCGCAAGGTACATGCCGGCGGCACCTTCTTCAGTGATGACCTGACGGAGACATTGCTCGCAGGCATGCAAGGAAAATTTGTCAAGAAAGAAGGCACATCACAATTTCTCCCCAGTCTTTCAAGACGTGAAAAAGAAATCCTGAAGTATATCGTCGATGAAGCCACTACCTCCGAGATCGCCGAAAAACTATTTATCTCCGTAGGCACTGTAGAAACGCATCGCCACAACATGATGAACAAGCTCGGCGTGCGGAATACAGCGGGGCTGGTGAGGGTGGCGATTACCCATGGCCTCCTTTGAGCAAGGAGCAGGTCGTAGCGCAGCGGAGATCCCGCACGCTGCGAAGCCGTACAGCGGGAGCGCAGAGAGCATAGGGCAGAGAGCATAGGGCAGCATAGAGCAGAGAGCATAGGGCAGAGAGCATAGGGCATAGGGCAGCATAGAGCAAGGAGCAAGTCGTAGCGTAGCGGAGATCCCGCACGCTGCGAAGCCGTACAGCGGGAGGGCAAAACGCAAAGGGCAGCAGTGGAAACAAGTTGTCTCCTTTTAACCCCGGGGTTACGAAGCACACATGGGGAAGAAATTGCCAAAAGCAATTTCGAAGGAGCAAAAGGAAACAGGAATTCCTACAGATTGACAAATACAGGTTTTCCTTGAGGCATCGCACATGATTCAACACTACTTTTGATCACCATACCAGTCTATGACACGAATCACCCAGCTGTTTAGTCTCGTCCTTCTTTCCTTGTCCGGGGATCTCCTGGCTCAGCAGGATGGAATGAACAAACCAAATCCTATCCAAATACTTCTCGATTCATCTGACTACTATGCGCTTAAGGATCCAGCCCGCGCTCTTGAGTTTGCTCATCAGATCCTGACCCAATACCCGCGCAAGGGAAATGAATCCTATCATATAGAGGCCATGCTCAATGTTGCCAATAGTGAGAAGATGCGATCAGGCAAGGAAGAAGCGGTATCCTACGCACGCCAGGCCATCACCCTGAGCCAACAAATCCAAAACCAGGAATTGCTGATGCGATCCTATTACATGAAAGCCACTGTCTTTGGTCAGGATGACGACAAGGATTCTACACTGGTCGCATTCCAGAAAGTAATTGACCTGTATCGTGACGGAATGGATACCTATTTTATCTCCTCTGCGTACACCAATATCGGCCAGGTGTACAGCAGTATAGGTAACTACCCTAAGGCAGAAGAATACCTCCTGAAAGGATATCAGTTGACCACAGGCGATGAATATGCTAAGATCTTTGCCCTGGCTTCCATCATCTCCTTTTATGTAGCACGTGACAATCCTAAGTATCTGCCCTACCTGGATACGATGGCCATGTCTGATTTCTACAAGAAAGCATCAGCTGCTTCGTTCATGGCCCACTTCGATTCTTTTCTGCTCCTGGACGACGCCACCGATGCAGAAAAAGTAAAAACACTCCGTGAAGTATATGCCTATAGCCAGGCGCACAACTCACTGGTCAACCAGGTAGGCTTTGGTATGAAACTCTATGCACAACTTGACCAGATGCATCTTTATCAGGATGCGTATCGCTTACTCCTCGAACTCCAACAAAAAGCAAAAGAATCACAAAATGGTGTGCACCTCTCAGGAGTCACACGAGCACTGTATGAAAACAGCAAATCACGTGGCGACCTCAGCGGAGCTTTGCTATACCTCGAGCGCTACAGTGAAATCCGGGACAGCCTGCTGTCTGATGAAAATACAAATCGCATATCCGAACTCAATATCAAGTTTGAAACCGCCCAAAAGGACCATGAAATCGAGCAACAAAAAATCAAGCTCGATCAGGAACGACGGGACCGGAATTTCATTCTCCTGCTAGCCCTGTTGCTTTTTGCCATGGCTATCATCATCCTGATCTATTTCAGAAACCGCGCCCGCTCCAGCCTGCGTATCGCCGAACAACAAAAGGTAATCCACCGGCAGGAAACCGAACAGATGCAAAAAGAAAAAGAAGTGGCCGAACTTACCGCTACCCTCGAGTCACAGGAAAAAGAACGGAACCGTATAGCCAGGGATCTTCATGATGGACTGGGCAGTATGATGAGCGGTATATCGTCCCAGATCGAATATCTCAGGGCACAGTCGGCGATCGAACAAGTCAGCCATCCATACCTCGCCCAGTTGAAGGATATGGTCAAGGACGCCACCTCCGAATTGCGCAGGACCTCCTATGAACTCATGCCGGCCAAACTCCTGCGCCAGGGACTGGAACCCGCGATTCGTGACCTCTGCCTAAACCTTCTCGTAAAAAATGGCATCGAACCTTCGCTCGAAATCAGCGCAGATCTCCTCTCGCTCCATCCGGAAGAGCAACTCACCCTATACCGCATCATCCAGGAACTCCTCAACAATATCGTCAGGCATGCTGAGGCCAGGCATGTCCTCATCCAGTTTACCCGATTTGACGATGAGCTCTCCCTGGTCGTAGAAGATGATGGCAAAGGCTTTGATGTCGCCACCAAAAAACTGGACGGAGGCCTGGGCCTGGGCAGTCTCGGATCCAGGGTCAATCTCCTCAAGGGCTTCCTGGATATCGCCTCTACCCCCGGAGAGGGTACGACCGTGACAGTCAATTTCCGTGTAAGACAGTAAGACCGTGAGAAAGTAAGAGGTGTGGGAATACTCTCCTTGCCCCTTGCCATGTGCCCTTCTGCCCTTCTGCCTTTCTGCCTTTCTGCCTTTCTGCCTTTCCGCCTTTCCGCCTATAGGAAAACCTTGATTTTTCCATTTACAGGTTTGTCCAGAGGAATAGACTGGCCTGTTGCCTGACCTTTGGCAGGATAAAACAACCCATCAAATCACTCTGCCAAATTTCAAAAACAACACTTTCATGAAAACCTTATTCCCTATCCTGGCCATTGGCCTGTTTATGCTTGTCCTCACCCCCTCAGCTTTATCTGGCCCAGTCTTATATGGCAATGCCTACGTCAAATCGACGGCTACCGGCCTGGGTGATGGCACTTCCTGGACTGATGCTTACACCAGTCTGCAGGAAGCCATTGATAAAGCCAAACCCGGTGATGTCATTTGTGTAGCACAGGGCACATATCTTCCAACCCATATCCTTGGGGACGATACGCTCCGAAACCGGACATTCTACCTCAATAAATCTATCGTCCTCTACGGCGGATTTATAGGCGACCCTGGTACAGAAGGGAGCTTTGAAGATCGCAATCCAGGTCTGTATGTGACGATCCTTTCAGGCGATGTGGGTGTCGCAGGGGAAGCCTCGGATAATGCATTTCATGTCGTCTACTTTGATCATGTATCCGATTCCACCCATCTTGATGGATTTATCATAGAGCATGGCAACTCGCTCGACGGCGGAGGATTCGATGGCACGGGGACAGGTATATTCAACAACGCAACAGCAGGTCGCTCACATCCGGTCATTGCCAATTGCATCATCCGTCAGAATAAGGCATCTGAAAGTGCAGGTGGTATGCTCAACTACGCCGGAGAAGGAGGTCATGCCAATCCAAGGCTGACGAATTGCAGTTTTATCCAGAATGAAGGGAGCGGAGGAGGTGCCTTCTCTACGTATACAGATACTGAAGGAGAAGCAAACCCTGTGTTTATCAATTGCATCTTCAAGGGAAATAAAGCACGCACCGCAGGCGGAGGAGTGCTCGATATCATAGCACATAGTGCGATGAGCGCCCCTGTCATGATCAATTGTGTAATGACGGGGAACCATAGTCCTTTCAACAATGCGATCCAAAGCTTTGTCACCGGATCAGGAGAAGCTAAACCAGAGCTGATCAATTGTACGATGGCTGGCAATTCAGGCGGAGCAATTCGGGTGGTGGACCTTGGTGAACACAAGTCTGCACTCAAGATTCGCAATTCTATCATCTATGGCAATGCCGGTGGCTCGGGGATTTCCACCAATGGAGCTACAGTTGATGCCACCTATAGTATCATCCCGTTTGGATTTCCTGGCGAAGGCAACCTCGGCTTAGATCCTTCCTTTGTGAGTGCTCCCCCACTCGACAGCGCCCACGTCGAAGGTGATGTCCATGTGATCGAAGGTTCAATCGCTATCGACGCAGGACGCAATGAAGATGTACCTGTTGCTATCCAGACCGACCTTGATAAAAAGCCACGATTTATCAACCATTCCAATGGCGAGGCAGGTATTGTGGATATAGGCGCATACGAGGCTCAGTATACTACAACAAGTGTTGACAAATTCCTTTCACATACTGCATGGGACGCATATCCTAATCCGGCTATCGACAAAGTGACCGTATCACTGGCAGATGAAATGGCAACAGGTCAATTGCGTATGATGGATGCACACGGCAGACTGATCAGTTTTCAAAATATTGAAACGGGGATACAGCGCCAGACTATTGATGTTTCGAAATTGCCTGCCGGCATCTATTTCGTTTGCCTCAGCGTAAACGGCCAGATGGATGTGCGAAAAATCACTATTCAGTAAATGGCAAGTGAAAATTGAAAAATGTTGTGCGGTTTGAAATCGCCGCCCCTCAAAGTATCCTTTCATCACTTCACAAGTTAACCATGAGGCTTATTTGCCTTCAGACCAGCGCTACAAATCCAAAATAATTCTATCCTTCTACCCTCAGGAATCCAGGAGCACTACTTTGCTTCTGGATTCCCGGGTTTCATGCACAGATACTTCTTTTCCTATACTTCTTTTCCTATAACAAATATCAGCCATGAGGTTTCCTATTGCATTGACTATCCTACTAACTATCTGCTACAGCCTGATCTCCGGACAGGTGTCTCTCAATACAGTTGGTGATCCCCCGCATGCAAGTGCCCTATTGGATATGAGCAGTACAGCAAAAGGGGTACTGATCCCAAGAATGACTACAAGTGAACGAAACCTGATCGTCAGTCCTGCGACAGGGTTGATGATTTACAACACAAGCACCAATGCATTCAATTACTGGAATGGCACAGAATGGGTCGCCATGGTATCCGGTAGTATTAAGGAACTGTCCGATACGGATGCAGATACAAAAGTGGAAGTCGAGCGTACTCCTGATGAAGATATCATCCACTTTAAAGTAGCCGGAACAGACATAGGCTATTTCAATACAAAGTCATTACAGCTCTTTGGTCCGGGCAATTCAATCTACATCGGAGAAGATGCCGGCAACAGTGATAACGGCACAGCGATTAACAATACGATAGTGGGTTCATTTGCAGGATCAGCCATCACTACTGGTGATCAGAATGTATCCATTGGCACCGGTTCAAGCGAAAACCTGGTCTCCGGAAGTGACAACACCATGATAGGATACAGTGCTGGCAATACTAACAATGGTATCGGAAACACATTTGTTGGGTCACTTGCAGGCTCTCAAAATGCAACAGGAGCCTCCAACACATTTATCGGCAAGGAAGCAGGCAATGCAAACCTGGCTACCGGCAACACCTTTATTGGTGCACAAGCAGGCAAAACCAACGGAGAAGGCACCGGGAATGTATTTGTCGGTTTCAGGGCCGGAGAAATATCAATAGCCAATGGCAATACCTTCCTTGGATTTGAAGCAGGCAAAGTCACGACCATCGGTGGGTTCAATACCTTCCTGGGTAGTGGTGCTGGGAGTTCCAATAGCACGGCCAATTTCAATACATTCATTGGAAAAGATGCCGGTGCGGCCAATAGCACAGGAGCATCCAATACATTTGTTGGCCAGGCTGCCGGAACAAATAACACCGCAAGCAACAATACCTTTATCGGCAAGGAAGCCGGAAGTGCCAATACTACTGGCACATCCAACACCTTTGTGGGACAAGGGGCTGGTGATGCCAATGTCGGAGCCAATAACAACACGTTTGTCGGAAAGGATGCCGGTGGAAGTAATACCGCAGGCACTGCCAATACCTTTCTTGGTCAGGGTGCCGGCGCTGCCAATACCATTTCGAGCAACAACACCTTTGTGGGAAAAGATGCTGGCGCTGTCAATACGGATGGCACCTCAAATACATTTGTAGGCCAGGGTGCCGGACAATCCAACCAAACAGCGAATGGCAACACATTTGTCGGACGGAATGCAGGTAGTGGCAACTCAACAGGAACCGCCAATACATTTCTGGGAAACCAGGCAGGTACGGTCAACAATGCAAACCAAAATACATTTATCGGACACCAGGCCGGCATGGCCAATACTTCAGGTACAGAAAATACATTTGTCGGCACCAGTGCAGGAATAGGTAATGTCAGCGGAAGTGCAAACACCTTTATAGGAATGGGTGCCGGTGACGTCAACACGGCCAGTGATAACACCTTTATGGGCATGAATGCCGGCGGGGCAAACACATCAGGCACCTCTAATACCTTCCTAGGCAAAGGCGCCGGAGATGCCAATACCACTGCAAGTGACAATACCTTTGTGGGCACCAATGCAGGTGGTACCAATATCACAGGAACACTCAATTCATTTTTCGGAGCACGCGCGGGAGACCAGACCTCTGGAAGCAACAATACCTTTGTCGGTGCCGATGCCGGAGGTGCCAATGCCGGTGGAGCATCAAACACCTTTGTCGGAAAGCAGGCAGGTCTCAACAGTACGGCCAGCAACAATACCTTCGTGGGCGCAGATGCAGGTGCTTCCAATACTTCAGGTGCCTCCAATACATTTATTGGCCAGGGCGCGGGAGATGCCAATGCGGATGTAAACGCGCATAACAATACATTTATCGGCAAGGATGCCGGAGGTGGCAACACCGCGGGGCGTGGTAATACATTTGTTGGCCAGGGCGCCGGTATAGCCAATACCACAGCAAACAATAATACCTTTCTGGGAAAAGATGCAGGTGCTGCCAACACTTCCGGCGCTGACAATGTCATAATCGGACAAGCTGCAGGAGATGCCAATACGACAGCCAGTGGCAATATTTTTATTGGTGTCAATGCAGGGAGTGTAAACGTCACCGGAGCCACCAATACCTTTGTAGGGCTTCGTGCAGGAGTGGCTAATACTGCCAGTAACAATAGTTTCTTTGGCGTTGATGCAGGCTCAGACAACACAGATGGTACAGGCAATACCTTCATCGGCAAAGACGCTGGTCAAACCAGCGTATCCGGTGATAACAATACTGCGCTCGGCAACATATCCTCAACCCTGAGTAGTGCCAATTGCACAGCCCTGGGTTTTGGCGCCACAAGTAATGCTGTCAATAAAATTCGAATAGGCAATACTTCAGTGGCGATCATAGAAGGGCAGGTGGCATACTCCTTTCCTTCAGATGCAAGATTCAAATACAACGTACATGATGACCATGTGCCGGGACTTTCACTCATCAGCAGGCTACATGCCGTCAACTACCAGTTTGATACCCGCAAATACGATGAGCACATCATGAAACACATGCCGGACAGTATACGCCTGCAAAGAATGGCGGCCATGGAACCATACAGGCAAAATGAAGTGGTCCAAACGGGATTCCTGGCGCAGGAAGTTGAACAGGCATGCAAGGATATCGGATACTCATTTAGCGGTCTGCATATACCTGAAAGCGATATTGATAACTACAGCCTTTCCTATGAATCCCTCGTACCTATCATGATCAAAGCGATCCAGGAACAACAAACTGAAATTGTTGATTTAGAGAATCAACTTGCTGACCTGAGAAAGGAAAATGAAAAACTGAGCTCGATCGGAACATCGGTTGAAATCCTCAAAGCAGATCTGGAATTACTCAGATCGATGATGCCGGCGAAAGGGCAGTAATTCATTCTGTCAAGAAATGTCAAGGAAATCATTTTTTCTTTTTCCCATATTGCACAGATGATTCCGCCACAGCAATCTGGGATTGAGGCTTAAATGGCCTGGGGGTTGCACTGCGCTTTCCTTTGGGGATCAAAGCCTCAACAGATATTCCAAGAAATTGAGCTAATGGATCAAGCATCTCTAATTGAATTTTAGCAGCGCCATTAAGTATTTTTGATACATTGCCTTTGGTACCCAGGATTGGAATCAGATCCTTCTGCCTGATTCCCTTCATTTCCATAACAAATCTTATAACCTCTTGAGGAGTAGCTTCAGGCATTGGGAAATAGCTTTCTTCAAATTCTTCTACCAAAAGGGATAGCAACGTGAGTTCATTTTGGACTTCATCTGATCTTGCGGCATCCATTAATATATTAAGTCTGTCTACAGCCCGCTTGTAATCTGTCTTATTGACTAATTGACGCCATTTTGCCATATAGCAGTACTTTAAATTGAATTTATCTTGTCCCCAAGTTTATCATAATCCTTATGCCAACCTATCCAGCGCACAAAGGCAATTCCAAACCCGTATTCCACCTTCAGTATGATACGAACATTGTTCCCTCCAAGGTTGATACAGACCCTGTCTCTCTGAAGGATATCCACTCTTGAAACTCCAAACATAAACACAACGTCCTGTGGCTTTTTCCAGATAACGTCCTTACTCTTAACGATTTTATACCAGGCAATGATGGCCGGCATTGTGCGAGGATGCTTCTCATCAAATTCACGCAAGGAGGTATAAGTTATTATTCTCACTATTATTCTCGTGACACCAAAAATAATCATTAGTTTCCAATTTGGAAACATGAATTGAATACATACCACACCTAAACATCATGATATACCGCTAATGAGACCATACTTTGCTTTTGGTAAGGGCTCAGTATCTAACACTTTTCTTACCTTTCCAACCCCAACTCTCTGCTGTCATATTATACAATTTTTCAATACCATCCCTTTACGTTATGAGGATCACCTGTCTCACCCTATTGGCCTTTCTGCTGACCGCATCTATTTATGCCCAACCGTGGTTAAAGCACTTGCCAGCCGGAAAACCCACCAGCGAACTGACGCTTTTTGATTACCAAAAAGCCTTTGAAACCTACTGGGCACCCTTCAGAGTGGATCGGGGATCCTATCTGGACAATGGTATCAAGCGAAAAGCACCAGGATGGAAACAATTCAAGCGGTGGGAATACCAGATGTCCAGCCAGGTAGATCCGAGGACCGGAGCCTTTCCTAAAAAAACATCCCTGCAGGTACGTGAGGAATTCCTGAAAGAAAACCCACAACCCAGATCAGTCACTGCTGCTGACTGGAAACCTGTAGGCCCTACTACCTCCTTTAGCGGATATTCCGGTATCGGGCGAATCAATTGTGTAGCTTTTCATCCCACCGATATCAATACCTACTGGGTAGGTGCCGCTGCAGGTGGCTTGTGGCAAACAACGGACAATGGCGCAACCTGGAAATGCCTCACGGACAACAATGGAGTACTGGCTGTCAGTGATATCATCATCCCTGAAGACTATGATGCAACCGGCACCCTCTATATCGCCACGGGCGACCGTGATGCATGGGACAACCGGAGTATAGGTGTACTCAAATCCAATGATAGCGGCATGACCTGGAATACAACAGGCCTGAGCTTTACAATCTTTGAAGGGCGAATGGTCAACAGGTTGTTACAGGACCCGACCAACAAAGACATCATTGTCGCAGCAACATCGATTGGTGTATTCAAAACAAATGATGGCGGGGAGACATGGAATACGCAAATGACCGGTACTGAATTTATAGATATGGAATTCAGGCCGGGCAATCCGGGCATCATCTATGCTTCTACCAAAAACGGACAGATCTATATTTCAAACGATGGAGCTACTTTCAGCGGGCCTGTATACAGTGATGGTAACGCAAGCCGGATAGAACTGGCTGTATCGCCTGCTCAACCTGAATGGGTATATGCCCTCGCAGCAAATGGCGAAAGCGGACTTTATGGAATATTTAAGTCAACCGATAGCGGAGCGACATTCAACGAAGTATTCAGCGGCAGCACTAAGAATATGCTTGGCTGGGAATCACAGGGGACAGACAGCGGTGGCCAGGGATGGTACGATCTGAGCCTGGCCGCATCACCATTTGATGCAGATATCATCCTACTTGGCGGTGTCAATTGCTGGAGGTCACTGGATGGCGGAATCAACTGGTCTATCGCCAATCATTGGTGGGGAGATATGGTGCAAGCTGTACATGCGGACAAACATAAACTGGCTTACAGGAGCAACGGCGATCTCTTCGAATGCAGTGATGGTGGTGTCTATATGTCATCCAACAATGGTGGCTCATGGACGGACAAGACAAACGGTATCCAGATCAGCCAGATGTACCGGCTGGGTGTATCCCAGACAGAGTCCGGGGATATCATCACAGGCCTGCAGGACAATGGCACCAAACTTCATACAGGTGATAACTGGAGTGATGTACGCGGCGGAGATGGAATGGAATGCCTGATCGATTACACCGATGTCAACATTCAATACGGCACTGTTTATTTCGGACAGATCGACCGCACTACCAATCATTGGCAGAGTTCACAAAACATCACTCCGCCGGATGAAGGTGCATGGGTCACTCCATACATTATCGATCCTAATGATCCAAATACATTATATGGTGGATACAATGAAGTATGGAAGACCACTGATCGCGGAGACAACTGGGAACAGATATCATCTTTTGATCCTAACGGCCAACTCTTATCGATGGGCATCGCCGCTTCGGATTCACGCTATCTCTATGTAGCAACCTATAACCAAATCTGGAAAACTACTAATGGAGGAACTGACTGGACTGCGATCACCAATGACCTTCCAACAGGAGGTGCCAACATCGAGTACATCAGTGTCAAACATGATGATCCCAATACCGTATGGGTGGCCCTGAGTGGATTTGGTAATCCAGGGGTATATCAAACTGTTGATGGTGGCGCATCCTGGACTTCCATTTCAGCCGGCCTGCCTCCAATACCAGTATACTCTGTGGTGGAGAATAAACAAAATCTTGATGCTGTCCATTTGTACGCCGGAACTGATCTCGGCGTTTATTTTAAAAGAGGAAATGAAGACTGGGTTGCATACAACACCGGACTTCCCAATGTACGCACAGGAGAAATAGAGATATACTATGCCGGCAATCCTGGCGAAAGCAAACTAAGAGTAGCCACCTATGGAAGGGGCTTGTGGGAGACCCCTATTGAATATATCCCTACTGTCATGTCCTACGCCTCAAGTACGGCTGTCCAAAAAAATAAATCAAATGTCGAGCCTGATCAGGTCAACCAGGAAATCCTGAAAGTTGAAGTAGTGACTACCGGGAATCTTCAACCCTTCGATGTGACCTCCTTTACGTTCAATACAGATGGTTCTACAGATCCTGCTCATGATATCAGCAATGCCCGGTTGTTTTATACAGGTTCTTCCGGCTCCTTTGCTACTACTACTCAGTTTGGAAACACAGTAGCTGCACCAAATGGAACTTTTACGATCAACGGCGCACAACTGCTCAGTGATGGTAAAAATAATTTCTGGTTGACTTATGACCTTCCAGCTTCTGCTGCACTAGGCAACATCCTCGATGCGCAATGTACTTCACTGGTCGCAGATACTGAGCACACACTCGCCGTCTCCGCTCCTGAAGGCAGCAGGACGATCGGATATGAGTATTGTGCCTCAGGTGCAGCACAACAATCGTATGAATACATCTCCAATGTAACGATCGGTGCTGTCAACCAGTCTTCCGGCAAAAGCGAAAATGGATATGGCGATTATTCATCCGAAGTCATTGATCTATACTTTGGACTTCCGGCAGACATCTTTGTAACAAATGGTGTGCCCTATGGATCTGACCAGGTATTGGTATGGGTAGACTGGAACATCGATGGAGATTTTGAGGACGATGGTGAAACCGCATTTGTTTCAGATCCATCAGGCACGGATGTGTTTACCGGCTCCTTTACGCCACCAGCAACGGCAAGGGAAGGCAACACCAGGATGAGGGTCAGGCTGCATGATTCGGGCAATGGACCATTGGACAAACCATGTGGCTATGCAACCTGGGGAGAAGTGGAGGATTATACCGTCCGGATATCCAACAGGGATGCCTGCTCCGTACTAAATTATCTCGCCACCAATGCAAAGAGCATAGACGGGGATTATGTGCCTCTTGGTTCAGATGGCACAGTGATCACAACTTCAGAATTTGATAATGCCAATTCTGATCCACAGGAGATCGGCTTTACATTTCTATACAAATGCCAGCCGTTTACCCAATTTATCCTGAACACAAACGGGTTTATCAAATTGGGGGATACGCCTCCTTCGGCTGCCAATTTATTTTTTGAAGATGCGCGTGCTTCTACCGGTGGTATATTCAACAACAATGATCCTGATGATGTCAACCTGATCAGTCCGCTCAACCTGGACTTGACTGCTGGCACCGGATCACCCGAATATAGAGTATACACTTCAGGTGAAGCTCCAAACAGAATATGCACTATACAATACAAAGATGTGCGGGAAGCCAATACAGACCCAATCCCACAATATGCCAATATGCAATTTCAGATCAAGCTTTATGAGACCAGCAATGTCATTGAGTTTGTCTACGGCGACTGGACCCGCGCGTTTAATGGAGACGATTTCAGGGCAGTAGCATGCGGGCTCAAGGGATCCAGCAGGGCCGGCGAACAATTGCTGATCGTCAGTAAAGCTGACGAAGAGGACTGGAAAGATGTCCAATTTGCAAATGCAAATTATCATTCTACATCTGCCCTCTACTATTCAGAGCCACCAGTGAGTCCCAAGCCTGATGACGGGAGGACGATAAGATTTGAACCCATCTACAATAATGATCTGGCGATAGGCGAAATATATTCAATGGGTGATGCCTCCATATATTATTCTTCTCCCCAAAATTTAGGTGTGAATATTAAAAACGAAGGTTGGACGGACAGGGAGAATATTCCTGTGACCCTTAGCATCACAGGTGCTAATGCTGTGACAGAAACAAATGTTATTGCCGGACTTGGTCAGTCAGATTATTTCATACTTCAATTACCTGCGTTCATTCCTGAATTTAACGGACCAACAACGATTAAGATTACCCTCCCGGATGATGACAACCTCTCCAATAATACGATTACGTGGCAACAAAATGTAAATGAGTTTGATATCAATTATGCATCTACTCTGACCCCTTCCAGTCCGATGGCTCTTGCCCAAGGTGATGCACTTATATATCAGGCCAAATACTATATCAATACGAGTGTTGCTGTACAAAGTATTAAAACGTTCATCCCATACGATCTGTCCAATATCGGGCAGTCGGTCTATGGCGTAGTATTGAACCATGAAGGCGTGATAGCCTCACAATCCGAACCTTACATCATCAGTGATACTTCTATGGGCAAATGGCATACGTTTGACATGCCCGCACCTCCAGCCTTTGCTGCCAGTGATTACTTCTTCTATGCAGGTTATGCCGCAACAGCGTCTGATGAAGTTTATTATCCAGTAGGTTTTCAGTCAGAAGATCCTTTACGAACAGATGTGTTCTATGTTTCGGATCTGGCCGGCAATAATGTTGCACCACTCGTCCTCCCCAATCGTTTGATGATAGGCGCCACGCTGCTTCCGACTCCGCCGTCAGGAGGCACTGTCTGTTGTGACCTTGTCCAATGTGAGGGAGGATCCGTCACCATGGGATTAGGTGAATACAGCGGATTTATTCAATGGCAGGAGTCACCAGATGGGATTTCAAACTGGTCCTACGTCACAGCTGGATCGGGAGCAAATACATCAAGCTATACAACACCCCTTTTGAATTCAACCATCTACTATCGTGCTGAAGTGACTCAACCTACCTTCGCTCCTGTATACTCCAATACTGCCTCCGTTATTATCCTTGAAACACCTGCTGATGCAGGGCCTGTCACCGGTGATGATACTGTATGCCAGGGAGCATCCGGAGTAACTTATACGGTTGATGAAATTCAAAATGCCACTGATTACATTTGGTCACTACCCGATGGTGTTAGTGGCACCAGCACCACCAACACCATCACCCTGACGTTTGAAACATCGGCTGTTTCCGGTGAAATTTCAGTAGCAGGATTTCACTTTGGTGGATGCCTTGGCACCTCTTCTTCACTTACTGTGACCGTCTTACCACTGCCGGCAACACCTGTGATCACTGCCAATGAAAATATCCTTCACTCAGATGCAGTGAGCGGCAACCAATGGTACAATCAGGACGGCATCATCCCTGGCGCTACAGATCAGGATTTCACAGCTATAGCAGATGGAGACTATTATGTAGTTGTGACCGACGGTGAATGCAGCTCAGCGCCATCCAATGTACTGCAGGTCATCATCTCTGCTCTTGGAACCCTTGGAGATGACAGCAACATACTGGTTTACCCAAATCCCGTCAAAGATCAACTCACGGTTGAAGCACGAGGCATAGCAGATGTCCTTCCATTCGAAATCTTTGATGCAATAGGACACATCATACACAAAGGTGAATTCACAATACACACAATGATCCGCACCGATCAGTATACACCCGGCGTGTATTATATCAAGATCAAAGGAGACGGCTATGTTGTGATGAGGAAGTTTGTGAAGGAATAAAATCCTCTATTCGCCAGATGATTCTATTGGAAACTTCTTGAAAATGATCTCGGCAGGTGGATCAGCAGGTTTTTAAGAGTTGAGTAACTGTTTTAGTTTTGCAAAACAAAAAAACCACTTTAGATATGCCAAGAGTCCGCTCCTTCGATCTGCCTCACAAGGCCTTGAGGAATGTTATTGCACAATTCTCCTTTCGCCTGGGATCAGTAGACGTAACTGATCCGAAACAACTTCAATCCACCAAGCAATTGGGCGAAGAAATGTTTGGTATGCTCAAGAACCATGTCATCACAGAAAACGAACATACCCTCATCCATCTCGAGTCTAAGGCTCCTGGAAGCGGAGATCACGACCGGGCCGACCACGAACGTCTCGAAGTCATCCAGGATGACCTGCAGTATTGGATCAACCAATTGAGCGGCAATGAATCCCCGGATGAAATGCACAACCTCTACCTTGAATTTTCAAGATTCCACAGCCAATACCTGGAGCATATCTTCGAGGAAGAAACCGTCACGGAAATATTGCTCCAAAAGCACTTCACAGACGACGAACTCATTCAACTGCGTATGAGCATCATGAAGGAGATCGAACCTCAGATGATGTTGCTCTGGCTGAAATATGCTGTCCCTGCCCAGCGCGAAGAGCAAAATGTAAGTTTGCTATCGGGCTTCAAAACCAATGCACCACCAGAGGTTTTTGAGGAAGTAATGGCAGTGATCAAGAGCGAAATGGAACCTGATGCCTTTCAACGACTATTAACCAGACTTGCCTAAACTCAATATTTTGCCCAATACCCTTATCCAGAAATCAATCACCATCACAGCTACGCCTCATGAAGTATGGCGCGTGTTCACTGATCCAAAGGTCACCATGCTCATGGGTGGACATTATGTCTCCTCCTGGAAGGTAGGAGAATCACTCCAGTGGAAAGGGGACGATGGTAAGCTATACAGCTACGGCATTATCCTTGAACTGGAGCCAGACCGATTATTAAAACACAGTCTCTATGATATGAAGACCAAAGAGCGTCTCACTTCGGTGATCACTTACCGATTTGAAGACATGGGTAAATATATCATCCTCCATGCTGAGGAAGAACTCGCCTTTGATATGCGAGATGACCAGTTTGAAGAGGCGCTCGAAGGTTGGGACATGGCCCTTGATACCGTAAAGGAAATAGCGGAAGGGAAAAAGAAATAATACATGCATTTCTTTCATATAGCTCATTGATCATTTAACCGGAAAAACATGATCTTCATCAGACCTGCTACTATTACGGATGCAGAGTTATTGTCCACCATAGCTCCCGTGACGCACATGGAATCTCATGGCCATAGTGCGAAACCGGAACACCACGAAATCTATATCGCTAAAAAGCTTTCTGTTGAAGCCTTCACCAATGAACTTTCGGATCCTGCAAATCTGTATCACCTCATCTTTGTCGACGAGGTCGCTGCAGGCTATTCCAAGATCATCCTGGACTTCAATCATCCACTGATCAGCGAGCAACCGGTCACTAAGCTTGAACGCATCTATCTGCTGAAACCTTATTATGGCATCAATGCCGGCAAGAACCTCTTTGACCACAACGTAAGCTTATCTAAGGAGCACCGCCAGCTAGGCATATGGCTGCATGTCTGGAAAGAAAATCATCGTGCATTTGCCTTTTACCAGAAGCAGGGTTTTAAGATTATAGGAAGTTATGACTTCGAAGTATCCCCGACGCACTTCAACCCGAATCATGTGATGTACCTGAGGTACTGATCGCTGATCACAGCTTGACTTTTTCACAGGATTGCACCCTGTGGCGTCTGCTCAGGGTTCCACTCTTCGGCTTCTTCACAGGGTTGCACCCTGTGGCTTTTTCACAGGGCTACACCCTGTGATAGCAGATTACGCCCTTTCAGGGCTAGCTCTTTCCGGCCCTTACTTTGTAAAGAGGCC
>WBZX01001216.1_pt1 | contig 19945 bp, 12 predicted proteins | sample 5204211 | NCBI WGS metagenome assembly WBZX01 (sample SAMN12344362, study PRJNA552823) | activated sludge metagenome | biome: Activated sludge suspended growth; feature: Nitrification reactor; material: Wastewater; isolation source: activated sludge from nitrification reactor of wastewater... | reverse complement strand
AACTCACAACTCACAACTCACAAAAGAACGGCAAAGCTAAAGACTTTTCGTTAAGACAATACGGTGCTCCCCAATCTTGTCCCTGGGGTCAAACCCGGTTATCTGGAAGCCTCTTCCAACAGCCATCATTAGCATTTCAGGAAATCGGTTGCGTGTTTTCATCCATATCGTCTTGTAACCGTGTGTTTTAGCCCATTCTTCCTGGGCCTCAGCCAGCCTGCCGGCAACGCCCAACCTCCGATAGGCAGGCAGCACGCCTCCCAACCAGGAATAGAAAGTTCCACCACGCTCATACCCGATTTTAAACCCTGCCGGCTTGCCTTCGACATAAGCAGTCAGCACCAGATGGCGCACTGAACCGATTTTGGCCATTATTTCATTCAATGATGGGGTTGAATCAAATTCCGGAATCTCCCGAAGCATTATGATCACATCACCTGTCCTCCCTTCTTCGATGGTAAAGGCGGTCATTGTTCTGTCTTATACTTGATTTGCATACCCTGGGCTGGATTTGTGATTCTTACCTCAGTCCTCCGGTTGTACTGATGTTCCGCCTCCGTACATGGGACCCCGTCAAGACATTTATTTCGAGGAGAGGATTCGCCGGCTGCTTTAGTGATGATCCTGGATGGATCTATGCCCAGGAGTACCAGGTATGCCTTGGAGGATTCAGAGCGTTTTTCAGCAAGCTCCATGTTATATTCAGCACTACCCCTAGTATCTGTGTGCGAAGTCAATTCAATCGTCAGGTCAGGATATTGCTTTAATGTTTCAGCTAATGCTATGAGTTCACCTGCTTCTCCTTTACGTATCGCGGATTTGTTGAAATCATAATAGATATTATCCAGCACGATCACTGTGCCGGAAGCAATCGGGGAAGGAGGCGCAGTCAGCTCATCGCTGGTCTTAAGATAGATTTTCCAATGCTCTTCCGTATCAGTAGGTGTAAAGGTGAAGGCATGTGAAGCATAGCCAATTTGCATAAATTCTGCCTTGATCGAACAGTCTTTAGGAAGACAATTGGAAGCCTCACCACTATCGTTGGTATACATGGTAATAGGTTGCGGCAGACAGGTTCCGGAAAGGTCTATTTTAGCACCGTTTAAGGGAACATCTCCTTTCTCATTGTATACCGTAAAGAGGGTCTGCACACATGGGCTCGAATAGCCTTTAGGTTTTCTGAGGAGTATAGTGGATGGTATTTGGTCTCCGTTGACTACCTCCGTATAGGATTCATATCCTGTACTGCTTGCTGAAAGTAAATACGTTGCTTTTCCATCTGCCTGCAGGTTGACCCTTCCATCTTTATCAGACCTTGCATCTGCTGATGCAACAGGCAAAGGCTCTGTCATTGACCAGCGAAAGGAAAAGGCACCTTCCTTGTCCTCTTGCTGTACAAGCGCTGTGCTAAAGTGATCCTTGTACAGCGTTGGCCCTTCCTGGTTCATGGGAATCATCCACACATTCACGCTATCTAGTGCCTTGCCTTTTTCGTCTTGCACGATGATTTCTTTTGGAATGAGGACTTTTGCTTTTCTTCCAGGTGGGCAGAATATGGATTGAGGCGAACTCCAGCGATACAAGTCATCCTTGCCCTTGGTAGGCTTGCGGTCACTGGCCATATATCCTGAGGTGCCATCCGCTGATACGATCATGCCCAGGTCATCCCTGCCGCTGTTAAACGGACTTTCAAGGTGCTGGATGTCCACATATCTTCCTGCAGAATCGGCAGCAGTGACATAGATATCCAGCCCACCATTACCTTCATGTCCATCAGAAGAAAAAAACAAGTATCCATCCGGATGGATGAAGGGAAATATTTCATTTCCCTTTGTATTGACTTTGTCTCCAAGGCTGACTGGGGCAGACCATGTGCCGTTGGATCGATTGACCATATATAGGTCCATGCCTCCCATCCCTCCAGGCATGTCAGAAGCAAATATCAAGTCCATTCCATCTGCACTGATCGCAGGATGGACGACGGTATAGCTGTCACTGCAGAATGGAAGTTCTGTAATCTGCTCCCAGTCTTCAGTGCCCTTGACCGCATGGTATATTTTCAATTGCACCTGGCCCTCTTCATCATTTATACCTTGCCCCCCGGATAGGTTGGAACGCGTGAAAAACAACTCCTGTCCATCACTGCTGATGCAGCATGGCCCTTCATGGTATTGTGTCCGTATATTGGGCGAAAAGTTTACGCTCTTTGTTGTCGAACCATCAGGTCCTATATCGGCATACATCAGGTCAAAATAGGCTCTTCCGGTTTTTGGATCGAGAAAATTATTCTTCTCCCTCGCTACAACATACACGATACCCTGTTGATAATAGGCAGGTGAAAATTCAATAGACTTTGTATTAAGGTTCTCTAGTGGCGTCAGGCTGATATCCTCGTTCTGGCAGACATAGCCTGGACTTTGGCCATAGCCTATTGCAGCAATAAGACAGATTATATAAGTGAAAATGTGTTTCATGGATCAGATTAGAAATACCTTGGATTAATAAATGTAGCCGGCTTGGCTGCTTCCCCAAAACAATACATCAGCATCACCTCGATACTGCCATCGCTATAACGTTGTAATTCACTCATGGTGATATCATATGCCGCTGCAATCCGCAGGCCCCTGAGTATTTTGGCAGAAGCCATGACATCAACGGATTCCAGCAATTGATTGTCCACCCCTCCCGACCTGAAGGAGACACCGATACTATGGTCTTCCCACCAGCGTATGCCCAGGTTGAGATCAACACTCACCGGTGCAGCTTCCGTGTACCGGACCATCACCTGTGGGACAAAACTCATCTTGTGGTCCAGTTTCAATGCGACCCCTGACATGAGGTAGTAATGCGCCTGCTCCTTGGCCGTGAAAAGATTATTGACTTCAAAATCAATATCCGAAGGCATCAGACGTGGCGAAGAAAGGCCGACATAAAATGCAGGGGTATGGTAATAGATACCAGCACCTACATTGGCCACGAATTTATGATCAGATATGGCTTCTACACCCTGGTCTATATTGATATCCTGCACTGTCTTGACCGCTGGATCACTATAGTCCACTTCCATAAATCTTCCCGAGGCCTGCACGCCCAGGCTCAGTGTCCCGTTGCCCATGGGCACCCGGTAATCATAGATGGCATCGAGCGTGGTAGAACTCGATACCCCGATCGAACGGCGATCCAGGTTCAGCCCAACACCAATCCGTTGTGATGACAATGGGCCGTGAATGCTCAGGGTTTGTGTCTTTGGAGCTCCGTCAAATCCCAGCCATTGCTCCCTGACGATTGCAGATGCACAAACATGCTCATGATATCCGGCGTACGCTGGATTGACGAGCAGTTTGTTGTACATAAACATGGTATGCAACGGTTGCTGCTGGGCAGAGAGTGAGCCGGTCATCAGGCAGAGCCAGATAAACGCCATGCACAAATATGTTTCCACCTTAGCCTTGCAGGGCTTTATCAGGCTTGTATTGGTCATCATTAGATTCTTCATTTTATGCGTTTGGTGTTTAGCGTTCGAGAATTAAGAAGGTCCGTTTAGGCTTGTTCCCATCACCGAAATCCATGATGTAGAAATAGGTGCCTACCGGAAGCGGGTCACCTGATACGGTGCCGTCCCAGTCATTCTGATAAGGCGATGCTGTATATACGGCAGCACCCCACTCGTTGAAGACATATATCTTATTGCCAGGATATTTATCTGTTTCGAGGCATGGTAAGATCAGGACATCATTGACCCCATCTCCATTTGGGGTAAATAGCGTGGGCACAAAGCAATCATCTTCATTACCTACTTTAAGGATCACCACAGACTCACTGCATTCATCCGGACAGTCTGTCGAACAGATGCGGTAGATCATCATATCCGTTCCAACAAAACCAACATTGGGTGCATATCTGAAGATCCCGTTACCGACATGAAGCACATTTCCTTTCTGTGGATTCTGGACGATCGATACCGTGAAAGGTCCCATGGAAATGTCATCATTGGTCGTGACAATAAACTCTACGGTCTGACCAAAGGGCACGCTCACCGTATCAGGAGAAGTCTCAGGCGAAAACAATACAGAGACAGTGACTGAATCCTGGCTATAATCAATACATGAGGCATAGCTCTGCGTCCAGGCCAATGCATATGTACCTGATGGCAAGCCAATAATATTTGCATTTGGAGCAGAGGGATCGGAAAGGATGACGAGATCATCATGGCTTGTCCATATACCAATGCCCGGAGATGGATCAGATGCATTCAAGGTGATGACCTCACCGGGACAAATCGCGATATCTGATCCGGCATCTGCATTTTGTGAAGGAATTTCATCCCCTGTGATAGTGACCACATTGCTTGCATCAGATGGGCAGCCCTGTACAGAAGTGATAGCAGTGATCCCATTAGCCCCGCCAATCAATGGAGATCCATCGATAGTGATGCAACTATCTGGTCCTGGTGTTCCAATCACAGTCGTACCGTTGAGCAACCACGTATAGGTGCCTCCTGATACAAGTGTAGTCTGGTCGATGCACAGGTGAACAGGCACAGGATTATCAATACATATTGCGGTGATATCAGTAGAGATAGCAGGTGCTGTCACTGCCGGCTGAACACTGATATCATATGGATTTGAAGGCGGACTAGGACAGCCGTTGATGATGTAGAGGAGTTGGTAAGTGCCCGCGTCCAGAGGAGTGACTGGGTAGATCACTGGTTGGTCTTCTGCACTTTCGTACCCGTTTGAAGATAGCCACTGAGATTCGGATCCAGCGGGGGCATTTGATATGAGGACCAGGCTGTCACCTTCACAAACCAATGGTGGAGTTAAAATACTTGGAGGGAATAAAGCAGCTTTTACCTGGACAGCAATCATTGAGGCTGAAGATCCACATCCATCGACTGTGACCTCAACTTTATATATACCTGTCCATCCCGGCGTTGCATCAGGAATGATCAATGTGCCCGGACTGCTGATGACAACATTGGTATCCGATGAGGTCCATGAATACATGGCCCCGGGTATTGGTTGATCTATGAATAGCTTGATACTATCTCCATAGCAATACACATTGTCTCCGGTGATGACAGGAGCAGCAGGACTATCTTTCAGTTGTAGAGAGAATGTTGAAGGTTCGGATGTACAGGTTCCATTGACAATGACGAGAGTATATAGGCCGTTGTCAGCAGCATTGGCGCTATCTATGACAATGGAGGAGTCCTGCGTCACAAATGACCCGGGCCCTGACCAATTGTACAAGAATGTGCCTGAATATCCGGGAGTGGTCTCAGCAAAAATCGTTATCGGCTGAGTACCATCAGTGCAACTATCTGCGTCAGTAGCCAATGAAATAATTTCAGGCAGTAAGTCTACAGCCACCTCAGTTGAATCTTCAGCCTCACATCCTGTTGCGGTAGTCAGGGAAGCGTAATAGGTGCCGGCCATAGCCAAAGCCTTTGGGGATATTTCATTGGAAATAAATCCACCCGGACCTGTCCATAAATATTCACCTGCAATAGAAGGGGTCACCGACAACTCAATGGAATCTCCCTGACATACCTGAGTCAAAGAAAGGATATCTATCTGGATAGCGGTATCAATCCTGACTGCAAACGCTGCGGACGTATCAGAAGGGCAGCCATTTTCAAAGGCTATCACGCGCCATCCTCCAGTCTGTAAAGGATCTGCTGAGGTAATGAAGAGTGTATCATTAGTTGTTGGTATCTCATTTCCGATAGGATCAATCCATATGTAGGATTGCTGTGTAGCATCTGTGGTCAGGATAAAAGAGCCTTGTTCGCAGGCCAGCGTATCTCCTCCAATGACAGGTGTGGCCGGAGGTAGCTGAATGAATACTTCCATGCTGTCTGGTGATGAAGAACAATATGCATTTGTGACCGTAAGGAAATAGACAGCAGCTGAATCAATATCGGTAGCAGGAATTCCTTCAGGTATAGGCAAGAATGATTCATACCCGTTTGGTCCTGTCCATGCATATTGCAGACTGTCAAAGACAAACTCCGGTATCAGGAAGAGGGAATCCGTCACACACAATACAGCGGGACCCGATTGGATGCTGGCATTAGGTATTGCTACTACAACAAAGTCCAGAGGTGTACCTGGCTCAGACATACAGGTGTCCTGGGAAGCTATAGCATACACACTATATTCACCGGGTACCATTGGTGTGTAGGTTAGTAGTGGTTCACTGGTGTTAGCGAGCAAAGTGTCTCCGGAAGGCAGCACATGGAACCATTGATAGCTGACATCACCTGAGAAATTCTGGGTATTGAATACAATCTCATTGCCAGCGCAGAGCGTATCTGCAGACGCAGTAATCGTCAATGCATTTAATTCCTCTACAACGATATCTACGCTGCCGGTAGATACACAACCATTTTCACTTTCAACAGTCAATATATATAACCCTGTATAAGATGTATCAGCATCTGCAATGAGCGGGTTCTGTTCAGTGGATACATAACCATTTGGTCCGGACCAGGAATATAAATAGTTGGTGGCAGGTCCATCAGGCAGGTTGGCAAACAGCCTCAGGGTATCATCGCAAAGCTGGCTTTCCCACAAGGGAACCAACGGCTGCGTATTTACCTCCAAGGTGCTTTGGCATGTACTTGTATTTCCATTTGCATCGAATACGGTGATAGTTACAAGTACACTTTGACCGCTGTTGCTGCAATTGATAGTAGGTGGGTTGTAGACAATGGTGTCAATACCGCAGGCATCAGTGGAGGATACTAAAAGTAGAATACCGGAGACCTCAATATTCTCGAGACCGGATGGAGGTAACAGGATTGAATTATTTTGACAGGAGATATCAGGTGGAAAGGTATCCCTAAGGTCAAGAATATAGAAACAAGTGTCCGTGTCACCAGTGCTGTCGCGGGCAATCAAAAACACACGATGCAATCCGGCCATGAAATCAACCAATACGGTATCAATGCCAGAATCAAAGACAAATGATGCAGGATCAGCCGGACCTTCCACATATCCAGACCAAGTGATGACCCCGGTGCCGCACGATGCAGTTATAGTCTTGGGGGGATATATAGGTATTTGAACCACACAGGATTCATGGGTCGAAAACAATACAGTATCTGCAGGACAAATCACCTCAAGGGCATTTTCGTCCAGGATCTCAATGGACACTGTGCAGGTGCCTGTATTGCCATTGCAGTCAGATGCAATCCATGTTGCAGTATGTATGCCCACAGATAGTGTTGTATCAATCGTGAGGGTTGAATCCAATGCGAGTGTATCCCCATTGTTGATCGTGAGTTGGATCTTGACATTGTCTGGAAAGCAGACTTCTTCAAATGCAGGACTGGTCAGTGTAACCAATGCAGTACAAGTTAGAATATCCGGTTCAAACGATAGCACCCCTGGACAATTTGTGAATAAAGGCCCAACAGTGTCATTGACTGAAAAAGAAATAGGTTCGACAAGTATATTGCCACAAGCATCGTAGGCAACAAGATCTGCCTCAACAGCTACATCACTGCCGCACATCAACATGATAGAATCCGGTACAGGCGTGCCCGGCCAGGTAGTGGAGTCATCGGGGGCATAGGAATTTCGCAAGGCTATGAAATAAAATGCCTCCGAACAACCATCCTCAATCTCGACCGAGTCGCGCCATTGCTCATATGTCGTCTGCAGATCAAGCGATGAGGTATCACAGGTGTAGACATAGTTTCCGGGTGAATAGGTAATCACCGGAGGTGCATCATCACTCAGGTCAAATTCCTGTATAGCTGTTCGTGCATTACCACATGCATCAGTGACAGTCCAGGTGCGCACCAGTGTCTGTCCGCATGCCGGGCCATTCAGCACATCAGTCCATGATGTCACAGGCGCCGGATCACAATTGTCATTTACATTGAGCAGTATGAGGGTATCGATACTGCAGAAGGCTACCGTATCCGCCGGCAAATCAAAAGTCGGCGCGATCGAATCTATCCTGAAATACCATTGTGTAGCAGAGGCTGAATTGCCACATGCATCAGTGGCTGTCCAGGTCCTGATGACCATCTCGGGTAGGCCAAGACATGAATCAATACTGACACTATCTGAGTATGTCACCAGAGGATCACTATCACACCCATCTGTGACTGCTGGAAGATCAGCAGGTATGGTATCCTGGCAAACAAGATGTATGGAATCCTCAGCTAAGACAATCACAGGAGGGACAGTATCAATGACTGTAAACAGTGCGGTATCTGAAACACTGTTTTGACACAAATCAAATCCGGTAAAGATGACTTCGATACCTCCATCACAATCTAGGTTGATCAATTCCGGATACGGACCAGAGCCTGGAATTCCAGTCTGTGTCATGCCTGAACTATCTATCCAGCTAAACTGCCAGTCCAATGCACCACAACCATCACTTCCTTCTGCGCCGCCCAGGGTATCTATCCAGGATTGGAGTTGCATTTGGGCATCCGGGGAGCATAGGATGCTTACATCTGTTGCCGGTGTGATCAGCACGGGGGGCACAGTATCCTGAACACTGAAAGATGCCGAAGGATTGGTCTGACTATTATTTCCGCACTCATCTGTCAGGCCAAACTGGATAGTCACAGCGACACCCTGCATACAAGCGGTATCGAGTGCAGCCGTGAGCACCTGGATGGCGCTATCAGCAGTTATGTTGGCAGTGACTGTTACTTCACTGCAGAGATCAGTGTAGGTTGAGGCTCCTGCGCTGTTGTACCAAGCCAGGAATGAATCTTCCCAACTTCCATTGACTGAACACGAGAGTACAGTATCAGTTGGCATGGTCAGGAATTGCGGACGGCCGTTGTCTGTGATCCCAAAGTAACCGGTTTTGCCATTTACATTATTGCACTTATCTGCATAGGTAAACTGGATCGCGAGATGCGCCTTGACGTTGTTGATGCCCAATCCTCCGATCAGCACATTGTCCCTGCAACCGGCGAGCAGTGAATCCTGCCATGCATCCAGGACTTCTTCAAGCGTCAGTTCGACTGCACCTATTTTATATCCCAGGACCAGGTCATCATCCGCTGTGCATAGATCGTGAGCAGTACTGTGGCCTCCATCAGTAAGCCAGTCGAGCAATGTTGAATCAATGCCTGCAGCACTGCAGCTCAGTACTATGGTGGAAGGATCTACAGTAATAGTTGGTGGCGTATCATCAGTAAGGATAAAGCTTGCTGAGGTTGTATCAAAATTGCCACAACCATCGCTGGCAATAAACATCACTGGTATCGCAGTATCACAAGTATCATGAATGGATGGCGAGGGCGGAGAGGTGCTCCAGAAGACAGAGCTGCAATCATCCGTGGCTGCTGCCCCGCCATGTGAGTTGATCCAGGCATTAAATACCTGGTTGATATTGGCCTGGCTGCAATTGCCCATAGCCCCTGTTGCCGGAGTGGTGATGACGGGAGCAACACTATTGAATATCGTAAAGGTCTTGATGACCGTACTGATGTTATTACAATTGTCCTTTGCGGTAAAGGTGACATCAACCGCACCACAGAAGGAAGTGATGATCGCAGGAGAAGGCGCATTGTCAGTGAGGGACATGACACCACACCCATTGTCAGTAGCCATGAAGGCCGCCCGCTGGGCATTGAGCCATGTTGTGTATTGGGCCATTGCTGTGGAGCATGGTGCCATGCCGTTCTGCAGATTGTTGGCGATCACCGGAGGTGTGTTGTCCGGTGTCACTGTGATGGTCTGGTGGAAGGTGGCAAGGTTGCCCAGGTCATCGTCAGCTACCCATGTGCGGATGATACTGCCACCGGTGCAGAGTTGTGCGTTATTGGTTTGTGTATAGGTGATCGTCAGGTTTGTATTCTCATTTTCACAGTTGTCGTGTGCTTCTACATTGGCAGGGGGTGGAACATTGGTGGTACACGATACGGTGATATTGGTTGGCAGGGAAAGCGGGTCAAAGACCGGGGGTAATACATCAATGAACGCTATGCTAAATCCAAAGAGGGCGTTATTTCCAAAATTGTCTACAGCCTGGTAGAAAACAGTGACGGTGGTACCGCCGGGGATCAGGTCACCGATTTGATACCCGCCGCTGATCGAATAGATGTTGAACGATACGATCATCCCTCCCGGGATATTGCTGGTGACAGTGGGGGTATTGGGGTGTCCCCAGTTGAGCGGAGCCTCACAGGACTGGCCTACCAGGATCTGGTTTGGTCCTGTATAACTGAACGAAAAGCCGCTTCCCTGGCTCTTACCGGCACCCCAGGCCAGTAACATGACGAAAAAGAAAAGATAACGCATAATACAAAGTTAACATATGATTGTCATATGGGGTGAGTATCTGCTAAAGGGTAGAGGGAAAGTACGGGGTGAGGAAACTAAAGATAGCAGGAAAGCTTGAAAATGCCTTGTATAAACTTGGCTTGTCGCTTGCCTGTCAAATCAAAAAGTGATGCAACATCATATTTTTTTTGAAATGAGGGTAACATTTCGTGTCCCTCAGGACACTATAGGATGGGTACGGATTGCCTCTCTGGCAATACTTCGACAGTTTCCATGCAAGGCCCGGGGAGGCCATAGGCCCCGGGCCTGTCGGAGTTTCCTGGAATAGTAATCCCATTACGTTACCTGAGCCAGTCGAAGGGCGTTGAATTGAGGATTCTAATTTGGTCCCTGAGCCAGTCGAAGGGTAATGAATGCAGGATTCTAAACGGGTCCCTGAGCTTGCCGAAGGGCATTGACATGATATTTCTCTTTTGGTCCCTGAGCTTGTCGAAGGGCATTGACATGATATTTCTCTTTTGGTCCCTGAGCTTGTCGAAGGGCACGGAACGAAGCTCTCTCTCCGCCGCCCTCTTCGCGCAGCGAAGGGGCGGCGTGGATAGTGTGCCCTTTCCCCCCTTCGACAAGCTCAGGGACCAAACAATAAAAAGTAAAGAAGTAAAAGATGAAAGGCTACATGTACATCCTCCGCTGCGCAAATGGTGAATATTACACAGGCAGCACAAATGACCTTCAAAAGCGAATGGAAGAACACCAGAATGGCATCGCATGCAATTTCACATGGAAACATATGCCAGTCGAATTGGTATACACGGAGGAATTTCCCCATGTTGAAGAAGCATTTCACAGAGAGAAACAAATCCAAAAATGGAGCAGGAAGAAAAAAGAAGCACTAATCAATGGTGACATTGAGCTATTGAGGAGCTTATCTAAAAATCATACTGATTTTAAAAAAGATCAAAAACGAAAATTTCTTTCTGGTCCCTGAGCCTGTCGAAGGGTATTGAATATAGAATTTGAAACTGGTCCCTGAGCCTGTCGAAGGGCATAAAGCGGAGACCTCACATGCCGCCCTCTTCGCGCAGCGAAGTGGGCGGCGAAAAGCGTGTGCATTTACGTCCCCTTCGACAAGCTCAGGGACCGAAGTATTTTGAAGGGGAATGAAGATAAAAATGTAACCGGGTCCCTGAGCTTGCCGAAGGGTATAAAGCGGAGACCTCACACGCCGCCCACTTCGCGCAGTGAAGAGGCGACGAGGATAATGGGCAACTCTTTTTCTTCGACAGGCTCAGGGACCCAAGCTCTTCCGTTAGGCTTTTAAGGAGTAATCTTTATTCTTCTGTACATTGTTGTACAATTCAAATCCAATGAGCCTCCACATAGCCGCATCCCCTGGCGACATCGCCCCTACCGTCCTAATCATGGGAGATCCGCTACGTGCGCGTTACATCGCAGAGACTATGTTGACAGAGGTTCTCTGTTACAACGAGATCCGTGGCATGCTGGGATTTACCGGTATGTATAAAGGCAAGCGGGTATCCGTGCAGGGCACAGGGATAGGAATCCCATCAACAGCCCTCTACCTCCATGAGTTGATCCATGAGTATGGCGTACAAAAGATCATGCGCCTGGGTACCTGCGGAGGCATTCAAGCTGATCTCCAATTGCACCAACTGATCCTTGTTACGGAAGCCTATACCGACTCCAACACCCATCTCCTTTATCAACCTGACCTGAATACGCCAGCTAAAGCGTATGCAGCATTATTGCAACATGCAACAGAAATCGCCCTTCAACGATCCATTTCTGTAATCCAGGGTCCAGTGTACAGCACAGACCTTTTCTATCATGACGATGTGCACAGATGGGATACCTGGCAGCAGCGCGGATTACTGGCCATCGAAATGGAATCGAATATCCTCTACAACATGGCTGCAAAAAATAATATCCAGGCCCTTTCCATCCTCTCAGTCAGTGACAATGTCATCACCCACACCACCACCTCCCCCGATGACCGCGAGCAGGCAAAGACAGAGATGATTGAACTGGCGATGGAGCTTGCATAACACATCTGTTTCTTTTACCCCCTAGCCCCCTGAAAGGGGGTAAATATTTATTCATCCTGAACACCAATTATTTGCAGAAATTTCTCTGCGATATTCAATTTACTTCTCTGCAAAGTACCAAACGCCAATCTCCAGCATGGATACCCAAAAGGAATTGGCAAACGGCCGTTGGATGGAGTTCTCTCCGCCAACCATTAGAATACCATGTGAGAATCTCAAATATTAATTCCTAATTAGAAAGCAAATGGTAAACACAATTTATTCATATGTCGGGATTTTTCTCAGACATATATTATTTCAGCTATAGTACTAGAGTGTTTCAATTTTGGCTATGGTTTCATGATTGATCCGAATATTGATTTCTAATTCGCATCCCATAGCTTCCACATATTTCCGCAGCGTAGAGATATGCATATCACCTCGTTTTTCCAGATTAGAAATATTCACCTGCCTGACACCTTGCAGTTCCGCTAATTCATGTTGTGTAAATCCCAGCGACTTCCGCAATTCCTGAAGTGATTTGTATTCTCGTATATAGGCTTTGGCCTGCGCCTTAATACTTTTTTGCCGTTTTTCAGGAAGCGATTTCAGGATCGATTTCGCGGTGATAGGTTTCAGTTTACTTGCCATATAGATTACTTAAATGTTCACCAAAACGAAGGTCTGCTTTTCGGATAAGGTTATTATAAAATACCCGTTGACTTTTGCCGCCTTTATCCCCAGCAACCAGGAAGACCACTTTTCTTCTAGGATTAAAAGCAAATGCGACCCGCCATGTTCCCTGCCCTACACTAAGACGCAATTCCTTCATATTAGGATGCCTGGACCCATTCAGTACGTCAACATGCGGACGACCCAATTGAGGCCCGAATTGCTCTAATAGCAGGGATTTCGCCAAAATATTATCCTGAACCAAACTGGAAAACTCTTTAAATTCTTCAAAGAATTCAGGATGGAATTCCACAACCCAATTCTTCATGCAAATATAGTCTTAACGTTATATAACTCCAAAGTTATATATTGAAAAAAGGGACTTAACCTTGTAGTCCGGATTCCATGCACTCATCACTACTACCTATGACATATTAATAGATATTCCTCCTTGCCCTTTGCTCCTTGCCCCTTGCTCCTTGCTTATTAACCTGCCCATTCCTCCCGATCCAGCGATCGGAAGTGGATCGCTTCGGCCAAATGCGGTATCTCAATCGTCTTACTCTCCGCCAGATCCGCAATCGTCCTCGATACTTTAAGGATACGATCATACGCCCTCGCCGACAATTGCAACTTCTTCATCGCCGTTTTCAGCAATGCTGTTCCCGCCGGATCAATCTGACATATCTCTCTCACGAGATGACTTGGCATCAGCGTATTACTATGCACTCCAGGCAAATCAGAAAAACGCTCCTCCTGAATATGTCGAGCACGAATGACACGTTCACGTATGTCAACACTCTTCTCGGATTCCATTTCATTTCTCGACAACTCATCAATTGATACAGGAGTCACCTCTACATGCAGATCAATCCGATCCAGCAAGGGTCCTGATATTTTATTGAGATACTTTTTGACAATGCCGGGACCACATACACATTCTTTCTCCGGATGATTGTAGTAGCCGCAAGGACAAGGATTCATACTTGCGATCAGCATAAAATTGGCAGGATAATCCACCGCAATCTTGGCCCGTGATATCGTCACCCTGTGATCCTCCATCGGCTGCCGCAATACTTCGAGCACAGATCTTTTAAACTCCGGCAATTCATCCAGAAACAGCACGCCATTGTGTGCAAGTGATATTTCACCTGGATTAGGACTCGAACCACCTCCTACAAGTGCAACATCACTGATGGTATGATGCGGTGACCTGAATGGCCTGTTGGTAATGAGCGATGATTCTTTCGGCAACCTGCCCGCCACCGAATATATCTTGGTAGTCTCCAATGCTTCATTGAGCATCAATGGAGGCAAGATGGTAGGCAATCGCTTAGCCAACATGGTTTTTCCGGCTCCGGGTGGACCAATCAATATCACATTATGCCCTCCCGCTGCGGCAATTTCCAGCGCCCGCTTAATATTCTGCTGCCCCTTCACATCCGAAAAGTCAAAGGCATATTTATCCTGCGCCTCCGCGAATGCTTCACGGGTGTCATACACATAAGGTGTGAGCTTGGCTGTCTCATTAAAGAAATCAAATACCTCGGTCAGGTTCTTGACCCCATACACATTCAACTGGTTGACGATAGCTGCTTCCTTAGCATTGGCCTCCGGGACGATCAGTCCTTCAAATTTTTGCCGACGCGCCTGTATGGCAATCGGCAACACTCCTTTGACCGGTCGGATCGAACCATCAAGCGACAGTTCCCCAACCAACATATACTTATGGACCTTCTCATGCGAGATCATCCCTGTACTTGCCGCAATAGCAGTAGCAATGGATAGATCATAGGACGACCCTTCTTTTCGGATATCTGCCGGTGCAAGGTTAGCTACGATCCGACATCGAGGTAATCTATACCCGATGTTTTTAATAGCCGCTTCCATCCGCTGCCATCCCTCACGGATCGCATTATCCGGCAGCCCGACAAGAAAGTACATAGGATGTCCCTGGGCCACCTCTCCTCCGGAGTTGACCTCAACTTCAATAGTGCGCGCGTCCACGCCGTGGACCGCTGCCGCATGTGTTTTTGCAAGCATGGATTTGTTTTCAACACTGGTGATTCAATCTGACCGGACACCTGGTGAGTGAACCGGTTTCGGTGAACTAAATTAGGGAGTTTTCCACCAATTTCCAAATAAGGATACTTAAGCCAAACCTAGCCACTTTGGCAAGGTCCTTCTCTTGCCCAGGAAACATGTGCCCTTTACTTCAGGATAATCATCGGTTGTATGGCCAGTGTTTCACCTGATTTATCTTTCAGCACTAGATAATAATACCCTGGAGTAAAATCGGCTATTTCAATCCGATTGTTGATGACCTGTCTGGAACTGACCTGGCCATAAATATCCAGGATATCAACATTAGTTACTTCATCAGGCGGAAGTATGGAGATAAAGTCCTTTGCTGGGTTGGGATATACTAAGTAACTATGGTTTGAAATTGGAATCTGCGGAGTGGCGGTTACCTCAGATATAAGATTATTCCGGCTCAGTATCCACTGCTCAGGGTCAATCTTTATGGAATCAACAGTTGCATTTCCAATGTAAAATGAAAATCGTTGCCCTTCGTAGGTGTGAGTTAACACAAAAGTAGTATCAGCTCCATTTAATGCTACATAAACAGGGACAGGCATTTCAAAAAAGGAAACGGACGGATGTGATTGCTGCTGATCCAACCAAAGAATAAGGGAGTCAGATTGATGGCTCCAGCTCAGGCTGTATGATGGATATCCCTGACCATAAAACCAGTCTGTAAAGAATTCATTGAGATCCTTTCCTGACCTGTTTTCAAGGATCATTTGAAATGCTTTGGTCCTGCCAAAACCATAGGCAGTCTCCGGACCATCCAGGTAATCATTGCAGGCCTGGAAAAATAATGTGTCACCAATGATCCACCGTAGCATGTGCAGTAGATAAGCTCCCTTGTTATAAGACAGGCTGCCATCAAAGATCCTGCTCACACTTGTCGTGTCATCAACAAATACTGAACCACCAGGCTGACTGGTCGCTGAATTGGACGTGGATGACTTCCAGAGTGGCCAGTATTCCTCTTGGCTGAATCGCTCTAATGTCAGCCCGGTGAGATAGGTGGCAAAGCCTTCATTGAGCCAGATGTCTGTCCATGATCCGCAAGTCACCTTATCACCAAACCATTGATGGGCTGTTTCATGCGCTTGTAGGCCAAAACTAAAATTACCCATGAAACTCATGGTTTGATGCTCCTCACCACCTCCCCAGCCAAACTGAGCATATCCATACTTTTCATCTGCAAAAGGGTAGATACCAAAAAGTTCGTTATATAATCCCAGGATGTCAAGCACACTTTGTGTTTCCTGCTGAGACTGAACCAGTGTTTCCGGATATACATAATTTAGTATTTCTAAGCTTTTGCCATTTTCTAAAGGTAAGTAGTGGCTATAGGAAGAGTAGTTAGTCACAGCAAGTGCAACCAGGTAGGTAGTAATAGGATACCTGTGTTGCCAGTGATGAACCAGTTTCCCATTCTCTTCCGTTATTGCTATCAATTTTCCATTGCTGGCGGCTAATTGCCCTGGTGGTGTCGTGATAAAAATATCTACAGAATCAATTTTATCAATCAGGTCCTGCTTACATGGCCACCAGTCACTGGCTCCATAGGGCTCAGAGAGCGTCCATAGGATAGGCTGACCGGCATGCTCACCTTGCTCGAAAGACCCGAAGCCACTTGTTTGCGGAACACCCTCATAGACAATTGTTAAATGATCTGTTTCGTCCGGTTGCAAAGTTTTGCCTAGGTTGATGACCAGGAGATTGTCATCCCCATGTGTATAGGCCAGAGGTTCGCCATCTCTTTTGATAGCGTTGATCTGCATCACCTTGTTAAGATCCAGGTGTAGCAATGTTAAATCCTGGACCTTGCTTTTGAAGTAGTAGGTTATCTCACCGGCTATATATCTTTCAGCAGGGTCAATTGACCAGCTTATCACTTCGTAATAAATATCAGTTTGTCCTGTAAAAGCATTGTTAAAACCCCTATTGGATATTGAAGATTCAGCTCTTTCCTGCTCTTTACAAATGATGTCATCCAGGTCCCACTGTACATCAAAGCCACTTTGACACAAAAGGGGAGAGATATACATCCCTGCCAGAAGTAGAAGCACTAGTATTTTTGCTTTATTCATCATGGTAGCAGTTAGGAATCCTTCTTTTTCTGCAAAATCAGCCTGTCCTGAAACCCAATTGGATTTGTATTCCCCTCAGTGCTCCACGATCCATACCTCATGGACTGAACTATAAATCCATTTTCAGGCACAAGGGTATTCATCACATAATCCTCATTGAAGGCAACATTCGCTGACCTGACCTCCTCGTCTAATAAACTATAATTGCCTTTATCAAATTTGAAATCAAAAGCATGGTTATTGGATTTCATATATCGTATAGATGAATCATTTAGAATGAAGAAGGTACTGTAGCAATATCCACCAGGTTTAAGGACCCTCGATATTTCAGAAACATATCGTTCTACCTCCTCTTCCACCATATGTGTAAAAACAGACAATACAATCACCAGGTCAAATGAACTATGCGGATAAGGAAAGGTAAAATTTTGAGCCAGTCCACCCGAATTCTTATAAAGATCATTTGACAAGTCTACCAGCGTAAACCTAAAATTTGGAAATCGTTTAGCTATATGCTTGTTGCACCAGTTTATTCCGGTCTTAATAATATCAAAGCCCTCATATCTTCCACCTTTCAGATAGCCTGTCAAGGGAATAGCGCTTCTGCCGATACCACAACCCACATCCAAAACATTTGACTCAGGGGAGATGATCTTATGTTCAACAAAGTCATCCTTGAAAAGATTACCGATTTGAATGAAATTACCACTCCCAATGAAAATCAACCGTTTTGGAGGAGCTAGTTGTCCCTTGGGCCTGAAGATCGAATCTATGATATCGTAAGGTAAGAAAACCACATATCGTACAGCAAATCGAAGCTTGGGTGGAAGCTTGTAGAACAGTTTACGTATCATTTGGGCAGTTTAGGAAAATGGTATTCAACCACTAAATTAGTATTTATACTAGCTGGAAGGAAAGCTGTTGCCCTTCATTTCCTATTTTTGCCCCCTCAACAGTAGCAGCGATTGGAAGAAGCACTAGAAACAGGCCTGGTCCGTATAGAAGTCCTGGACCGTGATGACCAGGTCCATTCCCTCGAGATCCCGCCGGATATAGGACTCAATGTCATGGAAGCCTGTAAGGCCAACGAACTCCCCATCCTGGGGACCTGCGGAGGGATGGCCCTGTGCGGGAGCTGCCACGTCTATGTCCTCAGTGACCACCACCTCCGTGATATGTCTGAGGAGGAGGAAGAAATGCTGGACAAGCTTTTCTCCACCAAAGCCAACAGCCGCCTCTGCTGCCAGATCCGCGTCGACGAGCGCATCGACGGACTTAGGATCAAGCTTGCCCCTGAATGATCATATGTAGAGACGCGATTGATCGCGTCTCTACATACGGTCATCGTTATTTCAAAGGCAACTCATCCAAAAATCTGATAGCTGACAGCTGACACCTGATAGCTGACAGCTATTTTTTCCCATCTTTATCCCCAATATGGCCATCCTCACTCTTGACAAAGTAACCAAACGCTACAGAGACCACCTCGCTGTGGACGAAGTCAGCTTTGAAGTCCAGCCTGGTACCATCTTCGGTATGCTGGGACCCAATGGCGCAGGCAAAACCTCCACCATCCGCATTATCACTACGATCACCGGCCCGGACAGCGGTCAGGTATACTTTAGGGGCGAACCGCTCAACAAAACACACCCCTCACAAATGGGTTATCTCCCTGAGGAAAGAGGGCTGTACAAGAAAATGAAAGTAGGTGAGCACCTGCTTTACCTCGCCCAGCTCAAAGGCCTCTCCCGCCAGGAAGCGGACAAGAAATGTAAGATCATGCTCGACCGCTTCGAAGCACTGGAATGGTGGAACAAGAAAGTCGAAGAGTTGTCGAAAGGCATGCAACAGAAAATCCAGTTTATTGCCACCATCGTCCATGATCCTGTGCTGCTCATCCTCGACGAGCCCTTTACCGGCCTAGACCCGATCAATTCCATTATGATCCAGGATGAGATCTATCGCCTGCGTGACAAAGGGGTGAGCATACTTTTTTCCACACACCGGATGGAACAAGTGGAAGAGATGTGCGAAAACATCATCCTCATCAACAAAGGCAAAAATATCCTGATGGGCAATGTCAAGGAAATCAGGAACCGCTTTAAAGAACATCTTTATCAGGTAAGTTATAAGGGTGCGCTGCCAGCTTCATTTAGCGGCGGACTTGAGTTGGTTCGCACGACAGACCATACCGCCACCTTCAGGATTCCTGAAAAGGATACACCAAATCACCTTCTACAGTTTCTGATCAGTGCCGGATGTGAAGTACAATCCTTCCATGAGATCCTCCCGTCGATCAACGAAATATTTATTAGCCAGGTAAAAGGAATAAGCCATGAGTAATAAGATATGGATTGTCGCCAGGCGCGAATACCTGAGCCGGGTACAGAAAAAGTCCTTTATCCTGGTCACCCTGCTGACCCCTTTGGGTATTGCCTTATTCTCAGCCCTTATCGGCCTTATCATGAATGCAGGCAGTAAGAATGACCAGCGTGTTGTCATCAAGGATGAGACCGGCATCATCCGACAGATGGCTTCAGAAGACAAGGCATTTCCTTATGAATTTTCAGACAAGGATCTTTCTGTACTCAAGGAAGACTATGGTTCATTAGGATATGATTTATTGGTTTATGTTCCGGCATTGCGGGATTCATCGACCATGCGACTTGCGGCTTCATACTATAGTACCGAGAAGCCTTCACTGATGATCCTGGAGTCGATTGAGTCAAAACTCAGCGATCAGATCGAAACCTACCGCATGCGCAAGTCCAATATCGATCAGAAATTATTGGATTCG
>WBZX01001067.1_pt2 | contig 19947 bp, 20 predicted proteins | sample 5204211 | NCBI WGS metagenome assembly WBZX01 (sample SAMN12344362, study PRJNA552823) | activated sludge metagenome | biome: Activated sludge suspended growth; feature: Nitrification reactor; material: Wastewater; isolation source: activated sludge from nitrification reactor of wastewater... | reverse complement strand
CAGCTGATTTATGAGGCCAAGCCGCTGCTGCTCAAGTTGCCGACGCCGTTACTGCGCCTGCAACTGGTGAAGCGACTGGCCGAAGCCAGCGGCTTTGCCCAGAGCGAAGTGGAACGCCTGTGCGAACTGAAATCGTACATGCCGGCGGCACCGCCCAAGGCCAGACGCACCGCCCCGTCGCTGACCCGCAACCTGCTCCGCATCGTGCTGCACAAGCCGCAACTCGCCTGCCAACTGCCGATCGACCTACTCCCCGACACACCGGAGCGCCCTGCGCTCGTGCGCCTGCATCAGCTCGTCACCGCCAGCCGCGAAACGGCGGCCAGCTACGCTGGCCTGCGCGAGCGACTGCGAGGCCTGCCAGAAGAGAACATCATTGAAAATGCGGCGTCGGAACTTCTTGGCTTGCCATTTGACGAAGAGGGTGCTGACAGTGAATTTCGCGACACGCTGGAAAAATTGCAGGAAGGTGACGAGAAACGCGCATTTGCCGAATTGCAGATCAAGGCGCAGCAATTCGGTGTCGCCGGACTCAGCGCCGAAGAAAAGCAGGCTTATATACAGTTCCTCACAACCAAGGCAAGTCGTGGCTAAGTTGTGGTAAAATCTACGGTTTTCTCGAATTCTATGGATCGTGTTCATGGTTAAGGCAAAAGACCCCGTGAAGGAAGCACCGAAGGCGCGCATCAGCAAGGCCAAGGAGAAAGCTGCCGAAAAGGCGCTGCTTCAGGGCCAGATGGCCGAAACGCCGGAACCGCTTGACGCCGAGGCGCGCAAGATGCGCCTCAAGGCCCTGATCAAGCTGGGCAAGGAGCGCGGCTACCTGACCTACGCAGAAATCAACGACCATCTGCCGGATGACGTCGTCGATGCAGAAAGCATCGAAGCGATCATTTCCACCTTCAGCGAAATGAGCATCCAGGTTTTCGACGAAGCGCCAGCGGCCGAAGACTTGCTGATGTCCGACACGGCCGCCTCCGGCGCTGACGACGAAGAGGTCGAAGCACAAGCCGAGCAGGCATTGTCCACGGTGGATTCCGAATTTGGCCGTACCACCGACCCAGTCCGCATGTACATGCGCGAAATGGGCACGGTCGAACTCCTCACCCGCGAAGGCGAAATCGAGATCGCCAAGCGCATCGAGGAAGGCCTGAAGCACATGATCCAGGCAATTTCTGCCTGCCCGACCACCATCGTTGACATTCTCGACATGGCCGCCAAGGTCGAGTCAGAAGAAATGCGCATTGATGAACTGGTCGACGGTCTGATCGACCCGAACGCCACTGAAGTAGTCGCTGCTCCGGAGCTACCGGAATCGGAAGACGACGACGAAGACGACGACGCCACGGACGACGAAGGTGGCGCAGGTGCCGCTTCGGCCTCGCTGCTGCAACTCAAGACCGACGCACTGGAGCGCTTCAAGCTCATCAAGAGCGTGCACGTCAAAATGCAGAAGCTATTGCCGAGCAAGGGCCCGCACGACAAGGCCTACCTCAAGCTGCAACAACAGATTTCCGATGAACTGCTGAATATTCGCTTTACCTCACGCTCCATTGAACGCCTGTGCGACAGCGTACGCGGCATGGTCGAACAGGTTCGTGGCTCCGAGCGGAAAATCCAGCAAATCTGCGTTGACCGCGTCAAGATGCCGCGTCCGCACTTCATCCAGTCCTTCCCGGGCAAGGAAACCTCGCTTGAATGGGTGGATGCCGAGATCGCCGCTGCACCCAAAAACTACCTGGCCATCCTGACGCGCTGCGCACCGGATATCAAGGAAGAGCAAAAGAAACTGCTCGCCCTGCAAGAACGTATTGGCATTCCGCTTAAAGACCTCAAGGACATCAACAAACAGATGTCCACCGGCGAAGCCAAGGCCCGTCGCGCCAAGCGCGAAATGACCGAAGCCAACCTGCGCCTGGTTATCTCGATCGCCAAGAAGTACACCAATCGCGGCCTCCAGTTCCTCGACCTGATCCAGGAAGGCAATATCGGCCTGATGAAGGCGGTGGACAAGTTCGAATACCGACGCGGCTACAAGTTCTCGACCTACGCCACCTGGTGGATCCGTCAGGCCATTACCCGCTCCATCGCCGACCAGGCACGCACCATCCGCATCCCGGTTCACATGATCGAAACGATCAACAAAATGAACCGGATCAGCCGCCAGATCCTGCAGGAAACCGGCGCCGAGCCGGATCCTGCAACGCTGGCCAAGAAGATGGACATGCCGGAAGACAAGATTCGCAAGATCATGAAGATTTCCAAGGAGCCCATCTCCATGGAAACCCCGATCGGCGACGACGATGACTCCCATCTGGGCGACTTCATCGAGGATTCGGCCACCCTGGCACCGGCCGATGCAGCGATGTACTCCAGCCTGCGCGGTGTCACCAAGGAAATCCTCGACACCCTGACGACGAGGGAAGCCAAGGTCCTGCGCATGCGTTTCGGCATCGAAATGAACACTGACCACACGCTTGAAGAAGTCGGCAAGCAGTTCGACGTCACCCGCGAGCGCATTCGACAAATAGAAGCAAAGGCCTTGCGCAAGCTGCGTCACCCGACCCGTTCCGACAAGCTGCGCAGCTTCATCGACACCAGCGGCAATTAAGTTTTCCGGGCCTGTAGCTCAGTTGGTTAGAGCAGAGGACTCATAATCCTTTGGTCCACGGTTCAAGTCCGTGCGGGCCCACCAATAAAAAAAATAGGTTACTGGGAATACTCAGTAACCTATTTTTACTAGTAGGGAAGCAAGGGGAATTGTGCGCCGACGATTCTTAGAGAAGCTCATACAGCACCTACCTTTTTCCCTAAGAAACTCAATATAACTCCGCCACAATACATAAAGTAGACACATCCGATAGAAATGGATTTCTTCGAAGAATACGTCCGCGAACTGGAGTTAAATGCTGCCGCCGCCTTGGCAGGAAATGACTGTCTTCTTGAAAACGTCGACTTCACCAAATTGCTGAATGGTGAAGTAGGCTCAGAACTGCGGCGCAGAGTCTCATTAGAGTATAGACAGCGCATTGGTGCTTTTTTTACTGGAGAAACCCTCCGTCACCATGCTTTTTCCCCAATCTTTAACTCGAACATAGATGGACCGGTATGGGACCCAGCTTGCGGCGCAGGGGACCTCCTCCTAAGCTATGCAAAGAAGTTACCCACATTCCCAGATATTGGAAAGACGGTGACTTCTTGGGGGGAAAAACTTTACGGCAACGACATCGAGAGTATTTTTCTGCGTGCTGCCAAAGCTCGCCTTGTATTAGCGGCTTACGTACGAGGCTCACGAAAGTTAGACGAACAAGAACAAAGGCTACAAACAGCCTTCCCTCACATTTGTCATGAAAACTCGCTCCTGACCGTCCGTGACATTACCCCCTCCGAAGTAGCCCTTAACCCACCTTTCATACCCATTGCAGCAAGCAATGGTTGCGAGTGGGGCAATGGCGGTGTCTCTGCTGCAGCAGTCTTCGTAGATATGTGTCTAAGAAAAGCAGGCGCAGGAACTCGAATTGTTGCGATATTGCCTGATGTGCTGCGAACAGGTAGTCGTTATGAGCGATGGCGAAAGTTTGTACGTGAATTTGCTGTTATCAAAAGAATAGATATCTACGGTCCATTTGATCCGCAGGCCGATGTTGATGTTTTTATTCTTGAACTGCACATCAGACCCGAACGGGTCACCGCCCTAGAGCAAAGAGACCCGTGGACTATCAATGCACCATTTTCGCAAGAAACAATTGGTAACCGCTATTCCGTGTCAGTCGGCCCCGTAGTTCCACATCGACACAAAAAGGAAGGGCCTGAACTTGCATACCTACATGCAAGAGATGCCACACCATGGGGCACGCTAGCAGATCTACCTCCGCGCCGTCAGTTTAGCGGAACAGCGCATCACCCTCCGTTCGTGGTCATTCGGCGGACGTCTAGTCCAAGTGACAAATTCAGAGCTATTGGAACGATCATTAACTGCGCAGAACCCGTCGCAGTTGAAAATCATCTGATAATATGCAAACCACATGACGGAACGATTGAAACCTGTCAAAAACTCATCGAAATCCTCAGGGGTAACGCTACAAGCGACTGGCTTAACAACCGCATTCGCTGCCGGCATTTGACTGTCGAAGCGGTTAAAGAGATTCCGATAAGCTCTACGCCATCAATCTCTATCTAGTAACTGAACCAACGCACTCAAGTTATCCAGTCGTCGAGGGGAAGAACACAATGAAAGGTAACTCTCATGGCACGCAATATTGCCCCGCAAGACATTAGTTGGTTTCTGGATCTATACAAACGAGGACTAGTCGACTTAAAACCGCCCTATCAACGCCATAGCGTCTGGACACTCAAAGAGCGGCGATATTTTCTCGACACCATTTTTAATGGATATCCCTGCCCTCCTCTTTTTTTGTTCAAAACCATTTCCGATGAAGGTGTTTCAACCTATCACGTAGTCGATGGAAAGCAACGACTCGAAACAATCATCAATTTTGCTGACAACAAGATTTCCCTTGCCTCCGAAATGCCAGATGAAGGATTGGCCGGCAAAAAATGGAAATCCATTGATGTTGATCAGCGCAGAAAATTTTGGAACTATCAGTTAGCTGTCGAGATGCTTGACTCAGTCGACAATGCCTTCGTAAAAGAGATTTTTGACCGTTATAACAGAACCTCCAAAAACCTTGAGCGGCAAGAGCTTCGTCACGCCAAGTACGACGGTTGGTTTGCTACAACCGCTGAAGAAGAAGCAAAGAAATCTGAATGGAAATCTCTAGGCATAGTAACTACTGCCACCGCTCGCCGAATGAAAGATGTGCAGTTCATTTCGGAGCTTATGTTACGGCTATTGAAGGGAGAGATTTCTGGGTTCGATCAAGATCAGCTTGATGAGTATTACGCAAATTACGACGCTCCAAATGAAGTCGATCCCAATTTTTCTGAAGACGAGTTCAGCGAAAAGCTCGATTCAATTAAGGCATGGATTCTATCCCTTGAAACACACAATCAAGTTGTCGGCACTCTTGGGAAGACCTATACAAACTTCTATTCTCTTTGGAGCTTTGCCGCATCCGTAGCTGAGCTACCTGACCCAATTGACTTTGCTACGCGTTACAAAGAGTTTATGGAGTCCGTCGCAGCCATCCTCAAAGCGGAGAACCCGGAAGAGTTCCTAGCCGGTCAAGATCCCCAAACTTTTCGCCATCAGTTCAACTATGCCCAAAATGCTCGTGGTGCAAATACAGAATTGCCACAGAGACTAGCGAGACATCAGGCTCTTACTTCATTTTTTACTGGCATAGAAACAGCCAATGAAAATTAACAGAGGCATTCGCAACCTATACCAAGAGCTTTATGAGCTCAACAAGCGGCTGGAAGCTCGGGTAAAGGATGCCTTTGAGGGGAAGAAACGAAAACAGTGGTTTTTCTTATGCCGGATAAAAGAAGAAGAAAGCTTCGCCCTGAAACTAGAAACAGGGAGAGTTGCAAATCCGAACGCGATGGAAGATTTTTTCGCGTGCACCCTCGTTGTAGAGAACAGAACCTCGATTTCTGAGGCGCTGCAGGTAGTAGAAGAAATTTGTGACATAGTCAGTCGTCGGCCGGCAGACGATCAAAAAACACACAAGTCACCGGATGAGTTCTGTTTTGATGACTTGCGACTATATGCAAAGCTAAAAGGAAACGACCAACTCCCCCCTACGCCTCTTGACGGAATTGTTTTTGAAATTCAAATCAAGACATTCCTTCAACATGCGTGGAGCATCGCCACTCACGATCTTGTTTATAAGGGAGACAATGTGAACTGGGGGCGAGCACGGGTCGCCTACCAGATTAAGGCAATGCTCGAACATGCAGAGATATCCGTAGAACGCGTCGATGCAATGGCAGAGTCATCTTTGTTGGCGGTAACAGATGAGAAAATCAGAAAACTAAAAACAGTGATCGAATGGCTGAGAAGCACTTGGGAAGATGAGTGGCTTCCAAAGGACATGGTCAGGTTAGCTGAAAATATCCTTGCTCTAGCTCAGGCCGTTGGCGTAGAAGTGCAGGAAATAACTGATTGTGTAGGACTTGATACAGCAAACGGACAAGGAGCTGCATTGCATGACCTTACCCCCTTTGCAGTTGTGGTCCGTAGCCTCTACCACCATCACCAAGAGAAGGTTCAGAAATACCTCCGCACAGAAAAAGGGAAATTCCGTATTTTCCTAGCCAACGATCCTGAGTTAGGCAATAAGGTGAAGTCGCTCCCTGGAGCACGCCCAAACAAAACGATTTTTCTTGAAGATAACCCAACTGCCGGATAAATAATTCTGGAAATTCCAAAAGCCTGACCTTTTTCCCCAACGCAAAAGTGAAGGCTATATCTGCACTTACAAACGCTGATGCCAGTAACAGGCGTATACCTAAATCGCAAAATCCGAGGATCGATAACGCCATATATAAAGGCATATCGAGATAGTGTCTTGCGTGACGTGGAGCCAGTCATTGCAAACCTTTCGAAGAGAGCAGATGAAATTGCAAATGCTGAGTTCGCTAGGTTAGGTCGTCAGCCGGCTGGCGATGACTTCGACGGAGACATGAGTCAGGCGGCAGAAGCAGCGCATGAGAAAGGGCAGGCCTATTACGACACAATGAACTCAATTCAGCAGGCGACCCTAAATCTATTCGCTGCTGGCTTGTTTCATTTGCTGGAGCAGCAGCTTACAGAAGTATGCCACGACGGTGCATTTGATGAAGCTCCGCCTAAAGAGTCAAGACTAGAGGTTGTGGCCAGCTGGTATTGCAAGCACTTTGGGCTTCATTTCTCTGCTCTTGCTTCTTGGCCAAAAGTTAATCAACTACGCTTGCTTGCCAATGCGATAAAGCATGGCGAAGGCTCATCAGCGAGAGAGCTACGTATACTCCGGCCGGATTTATTTCAAGACCCCGCTATCCGAAAACTCATGCCTGACTTAGTAGCCATGTTACCTCCCCTTCAATTGCGGCTACCCTTGGCTGGTGAAGGTATTTTTGTAACAAAGGAAGTGTTTGCAGAGTTCGCCAACAATACTGACCGTTTCATCACAGAAATTGCGCAATATTTTTTGAAGAACCGTGATACGCACTATCCGGTCAGCAGTTACTCTCCTGATCGCTTCAAATAATCCGCCAGCCCTTGCTCAAGCCCCAATTGCCATGATTCGGGGCTAATCACTCGAATATGCGGTAGCCAATACCGGATGATCGGCAGCACTTGATTCGGATGACCAACCTTGGCAGAAATCAGCAGGCCACCATCCGCGAGCTCTTTTTCGATCACCTGATTGGCAATGAGCTTCCGGCGCTTAAAGTAGCCAGCCACCTCCTGATTGATCTTCAAGACAACTTTCTGTCGATCCTCCGATAGCCAGATACCATCTTCATCAGCCAGTCGTGTATCGATCTCCTTTGACCATTGGTAGCTCGTCTCCAGCGCGTTCAAGCCGCTGATTTTGGTGAAACTGAATGACTTCAGCTTTTCACCATCCAATGCTGCCAAGTACCAGATGCCCTTGTGGTTCACCAGCTTATAAGGGGAGAGTTTGGCGTAATGCTTTAGCCCCTCCGATTTCTGGTAGTCGAACGCAACTTGGCACTTTGCCACGATGGCTTTTTCCAACTCTCTGAATTGCCGTTCCTTGCCGGCTAGGTTTTCATAATTGTGGCCTTTTACCAGCAATGCCCCCTGCACTCGGGTGTCGAAGATATCGCGCAAAAAGTCATCATTGAGCGAGGGGAACAAGCCTCTCACACCAGCCAAGCCGGCAAAGCGCTCAACATCCTTGGTACTCATTTGGCCGAGGTAGGTGGCATCAAGGTGATAGCGCCCATCTGTCTTCTGCAATGGCAGATATGGGCTCAATAATCTGAAAGCGTCGTAACCTTCTGAAAGCCCCATTGGCCGTCTTGGTCATTGGGGCTTTCGTTTTTTCTGCACTTAGTAAGGAGTTGCACATGTTTATCACCAATCAGCAACCGTACCCCTTCAACGCCACGCATAGGGCAAGCCGTCGTACCCGACTGCCTGCGAACCACCGATGCAATCCATATATGGGAGGCTCCAATGCACGTCCTGCGTAAATTGGAATGTATTTCCAAACTTCCAGACTTGGCACTGCGTCAGCTGATCGAGCAGCGTATCCAAGAAATCAGTGAATTCTGTACATGGGATGCCGACGTGCTCGGCCCGTTTATCGTCATCGAACCAGGCGACACCGCACAAGATCTGGCGACCGAGATTGGCTTCTCGATTCTGATTAATTCGTTTGATGGCAGCACCTTCGGAGAAGACGAATTCGCACCATCTTTCGAGTGGGCGAACGCGCACAGCGAGCGTCTATTCGAGTTCGTCTTCGTGACCAACGATGACGGCTTCGGATACGACATCTTCATACCGAATGAACCGGGGATCGATTCAAATCTCCTTGCCTTCTGTCAGCAGTATGCAATCCCAGCACCATAGCCCCCCGAATAACACCTTTTCTTTCGTGCCTGAGCCATCCCTTCGATGGCTCTTTTCATTTCTGGAGCCTCATATGACCTTTGAATTTTCCGTCAGGCAAGTTGCACCGCAATTGCAACTGCTCTCTGTTCCGCAACGGCTCGGTCTTGTTCCCTGGCCGAAGTCTGTCAACAAATCTGCCTCTACGACAGCTTGGCTGCTGGTCGGTCACCACCCATCCAACCAATGACAAGGAGGCGCTATGAATCTCTACCCCCAACCGCAAGACGAAATCGTTGCCGAGATGGTCAGTACCCTGGATGAAGGGCAACGCGAGTATTTTGAGGAAAGAGCCGGCATCCGAGCAAACGATGGTCACTTTCCTTGCGGCCATGCTGAGTGTCTCGCCATGTTGGAAGTACTTCGGCGTTATCCCTCACTCCTTACCGACATCATCGCACTGCAGATCGAACTAGATGGCAGCACTGAATGGCTGCTGACCACCGATCTACCAATTGCCCGACAACACTTGGCCAATGTCTGCGGCAAGGAAGTCGCGGTCGTCAATCTGACCGCGGTCATCAATGAGCAATACGGTGGTCTGGCCTGCTTGTCCACGCTGTGCTGAATCCAACTGCGTGAATTTAAGCATCTTATATGAAGGCCATTTCAAACCGGATCAATCCCAACATATGCAAAGGAGCTACACCATGAAGAAATCAGTACGGAAAGAAATCGTATCGAAGCCGGAAGCAAAAGCCGCCATACCAACCATTCGGATCCTCCGGGTTACCACGGCACTATCGCTCAGCGGCAAATCGACCCTGACATTCATGGTCGGATCGGATGCTCAGTCGGAGTGCTATTTGAAGGTGTCTGCCAATTCAGGCGGGGGCTTCTGGAGCGCTGAATGGATCTCGCTACCCGCCATTCAATCAACCTTGGAGAGCATCCCCAAAGATACGCCGATCACATCCTATGCGCTTCGAGGTCTGTTCTCAGGGAAATCGGTAAATTCACGCGGCTTCCTAATGTCCGTCCTCAAGCACCTCGGCTTGGTGCGGCCACTGCAGGACAAGCAGCGCTGCTATGAATTGATGGACCCCAAGCCGTTCCTGGCTGAAGTCAAAACGCTTATCGACTCAGGCGTGGCATTGCCTGCAGCAGAGCCATCGAAGCATCTCGAGGAAGGCAAGAAGTCAGCCTCCAAAGGCAATGCAAAACCCGCCTGACTTAGTCAGCGGTACTGGCAGTCCCGCAGTCCACTCTGTACTACCTGAACAAAGGCTTGCAGCTCAAGCCATTCCAAGCGTCACCAAAAAACGTCTGTGCAATACCGACCTTATACCGACCCACTTCGGCCTTCGCGCCACATAAAACACTAGGAGCATGACCATGTTTATCCAAAACCAAATTCTCTACGCAACCGAAGTAGTTCTTGCCTGGGACATTCCCGATACATCCCTTGCACTTGCACTGACCGCTCAAGCCAATTTCATGGCGGGCAATGATCCTGAGGAATATATCGGACTTAGCCTGCGCTGATCCAAACGCAATATTTGTCGGCATTTCAGCGGCCGACGCGGCAGTGCAGCAAGTTGCGGGAGACTTTGCTTAGGCATGCCGATCTAGCGGCCAGCGGAATCCCGGCACCGACAGTTCCAAAAAGCGAACTCAAAAAACCGGCAAAAGGGGTAAAGGGGGGAACTGGGCATTTTCGCCCCCTTTACCACCTTCACCGCCTGTCGCGCCGACGGCCAATGAAACTGTCTGCCTGGAATTTAGCAGAATGTTGAGCCTTCATTTTCCAGACCTGAAAGGCTGGATGCAGAATTGGCGGCAATCGTGTGCTACGGACTCAACCGCTGAAAGTAACTAGTATGCGTCGCTATTTGCAAAGACAAAACTCACTGTTGGGTTCCGAGATATATAAGCTAAGACACAAGTTTTCTTCTCGTAATCCAATTACCAAGAACTATCCCAAGTGGCAACGTTAGAATAAATACAAAGATATCCTTGAAATCGACTATCGCATAAATATCAAAGGCATAACGCGCCACCGTGGCTATTATTAAAATGACCGCCATGGCTAACAATGAGGCAGATAGAATATTTAGATCATTGCTCCTAGAAAATGGGTCACGTTTTCCAAGCAAGACTATTCCGAGATTCCATCCGAGTGAATAGATACCATGATTTGACCTGACACCTAAGTATTGCTCCGACAGAGCGGTAACCTCTTGCAAGGTCTTAGGCTGAAAACCTGGCTTCGTAATGCCAAATGCAAATTTTTTGAACACAAAGTCTTCGAGTTCAATCTTGTCCTTAAAAAGCCATGGGCAGGCATATTTAGTTATAACAGGCCTATAACTCGCAACGCTCTCCAAAAACTCGCTAGAAATAGCAATATCTTTATGCCCTACAACTGTGGTCTTGTCCACTATGCTTCTAAACCAGTTTAGACTTGAATTTCCTGACCTTGTGCCAAACTCTCTATGTAATAAGCTAGAAATCCCGTGCAACGAGTTTCCACTCGAAAGCAATTTACCTATTTGTTTATCAAGGCCAAGATTAACGAGTTCGTTTGCTATAGGCGCCACCGGCGCCTTGAAAAGTTCAAGAGGGGTTTCGGTCACACCAGAATCTACTAGGTCCGCGATAAGTAAGATCCCCTGATCTGGCAGCGCCCTCATGCAAATGTCGACTACGTCTGATTGCATATGTTGTGACGCCGCCTTGTCCACTTGATCGTTCGTATCGTACACAAGCAGATGGTGAAAGGAGGCCAAAGTAATAATTACGTCCGGCTTCACCTCATCCAACACACCGTCAAGATGATCGAATGATGATAAAAAATGCAAACGCACTTTACTATTATAGACAGAAGAGTCCTTATACATTTCCTCACAGAACTCGACTGCATGCAAGTTAGTGTAACCAAGCTTGTATAGGTTCTCAGATAAGAATCCAGACCCAGACATCAAGTCGACAATTCGCAGTTTGGATTTGCTTTGCCCTAATGCCTTACGGTGCTTCTCTAGGTACCATAGAATTGGATATAGCTCGAGGAGTCTCGCAGTAGGCTGGTTTGCAAGCGCTTGCCGGTAGTTGGTTGCCTTTTCCTTAAATCGGTCTAATTCGTTCATTGTTAATAGTGCTTTCTAAATTCATTGACCCGCCGAAATATCATGTCGTTCAGAACCACTTGGGCCAAACCCAATACACCGGCGGTTGCAATCGTTACCAACAGTAGGGCTTGATTTGAATCATTCATTCCATCCGATGGACGTGAGTAATAAAGCTGCGCCAGCTTTCCGAGTCCACCCCAGTTCTCCATAAAGTAATCTATTGCCAAGAACATTGCAAAACACAACGACACGGTTTGTCGGGTTGTTGTTTTCATGCTTGGAAGCGATTCACGGAAAACCACTTTCCAAAAGAAATTAGCCTTCGAAATACCATAATTCACAAGGATGGTGGCACGGTGGCGGTTGGCGTGCTCGAATGCTTCGAATGAGGACGACACTGTAATCAATGTCACAGGCAGTACAAGTAGCGGATATATAAAAAAGGCCAGTCCAAAAGTTCGCAAGAAATATGGTATTAATATTGTCGTTGGAATAAACGAAATGCCGGCAAGTAACGCGTATAAATTTTTCGAAATTGATTGCGGCATACTCCACATCGCCGAACTAATCATAATTCCGAGTGCAGTGCCGAGTACCCATGCTGGCATGTAAATAGTTAATGTATTTCCAACAGCGATGCCTAATGCGAGGATCTGATCGTGGCTCATGATTGACTATCAGACGCTATATGCGTGTCCAATGAAATCACAGAGGCCTCTAGGTTCTCAATAAAATCCATATCATGAGAGCTGCACGCTATCGGAAGGTTCAGACTTAATATCTTCTTCGCAACACTTGTTCGAAGCGGAGCGGATAGCGTTGAAAAAATCTCATCCGCGACCAATAGCCTAGGTGATCGAGCCAGAGCGCAATACACTGCCAGTATCGTTTGTTGACCGGAAGAAAGTTTATACACTTCGGTATTAAGGAAACGCTCCATGTTACCTGGAGCATATTCAACCTCAGCAAAGAATTCGGACAAACTGCCTAATTCGGTTGATGGTTTTGCCGTGAGAAAAAAGGAAATATTCCTTGCAACCGATCCCCAAGGAAGTAACAAATCTAGGGGGCGCGCAGGCAGATAAGCAATATCAACCAGCGAGATATCCCGTACCAGATTTCTCGGCTGTGGCTCCAGCCCCGCGATGTGGCGGAGAAGCGTAGACTTCCCGCATCCGTTTGGTCCGCAAAACGCGGAACGACATCCTGTACCGATTCGAAACGTTAAGTCATGTAGGAGTAGCCGACCATCCGGGGCATAAATATTTAGATTGGTCGCAACAATCATCGAGATAGAACCATGTCTTTTTCAAGATCGAAGTCCCCAGAGACAATCCCTGCGCTCTTCGCGGAAGAAATAGTCTCACTCAATATTTTGTAATTTGTTTCACTTGTGCTGGTGGCATCCACCCATGTGGCATTTTTTCCTACTGACTCGGGTAGCGACAATCGCTTCGAGAGTATCCGTCTCGATTCTTCCGGGTTATTTCTGATGAAAAGGATAGCTTCGTCCCATGCATCAAGGAATTTGTTTGCTGTCTTTGGGTTGGTTCGGTAAAAGTTCCGTGATATTGCGCTGCAACCGATTCCGGATGGCTCATTGAGTGACGCATAAATGGACTCTGAAATCTCTCTGGTTTTTCCATTTTGCAAGCTCAAAGTGCGGAATGGCTCATATACGTGTATTGCATGTACATCGCCGCGAAGCAATGAAGATTCATGTTCGGGCGGTGGCAATTTCACAAATTTAACTTTTTCCACATCGACCCCACTGGCCTTCAGAAAATGCTTTACTGCAAGTTCAGAGGTCATGCCAGGGTAAACGGCCACTCGTTTTCCTTCCAAGTCTTTCAACGTACCAACTGAGTTGACTGCTTGGGTCAATATTGACTCAAACGCGGGGCTCTTTTTCATCCTGCTATGGGAAAATATCTTCACCTGCATCAGGGCTATATTGCCAGGGCCGCCCGTAGTGGCAAGATCCGCAAGGGATACCGCTGGTAAAACATCTGCGTTTCCCGAGAGCATAGCTTCGACCATGAGTTTGCTGTTGGTCAGGTCAACGAGTTGGATGTTCAAGCCACGCGCGGCAAACATTCCTTTTTCCTCTGCAACCCATATAGGAAGGGATGCAATTATCGTAGGTGGGGTGACAATCCTCACCGTTTCGGCTGAGGGAGGAGGTCCAATACGAAGATATACAGTGAATAGCGCAATGACGATCGCGGCTAAGAATATAGCGGTACTCTTCCTGTCCATATTGGGTCCTAATTAACGGATTGATGAGATGCGAAGCACAACAATTCGTAACACGAGCGGTCCTTATCTTGACCGAACTCGAACCGTCATTCGAGCGCAGAAACATCTGGGCATTGCTAACACTATGAACACCGCAGAATGGCTCTTTGGTCATTATATGACGGGAAAATTATTCATACTAGCTCCCCCAATTGCCCTGTGACCTCTTTGTTCCTTAGCCACTCACTATTTACTTGTCTGTGGCTGCTTTTTGACGGGAGTGTGTTCAGGGAAATTATTTTCCCGTGGTCATCTGTGATGCGAAACTATTGTCAGCTGGGGGTGATACTCCCCAATTGGATTGTAGATTTTCCCTTGATGGACTCTGGAATAACTTTGACTGACGGACTATTCTCGCGTATCCACGCCATCAAATCCACGCTGTTGTAGCTCGTAACATTTGCACGTATGAGAACCAGCTTTTTCCTCGGGTTATCGTGAATTAACGCTTCGAAAAATTTGATTTGCAGGCTTGAGTTGGCAACACCATTGCAGAGCGCCCAACACAGTTTTCCTTGGTTGTTACTGGCTGCAATCATAGTGAGCCTACTCACTGATTTTTTCTCTGGGATTGATGTGCACAACTGTGCACCCGGTGGGGCGTCAGGGCGCCATAGGCCAATATTTACCATCTTTGGTGCGATTAACCAGTAAATCTCCGCACCATCATCTCGTGCTTGTCGAAGTATTTCCGCGTAATTGCTATCCAGCCATCGTCTAATATCTGGCGAGCAGTTGTCGTATCCATGCCTCTTGTATTGTTTAGGCGTCAAATCCCAACGACGAAGATAGTTACCTATCAGACGTTCAGATAACTCGGCACCATATTTCTCAGCTATCAGTTGCTGCACGGACCCACGATCCCATAAAGACTTCTTGAGCCCATAGAATTTGGGTCGTTTCTTTCGAATGTAACCTCGAATTTCGGACTCTTGCTCCGCGGTCAACATGCGGCCAGTCCCGTTCTTTCTGCCACGGGCTAACGGCATTAGCGCGAACTCACCCTCTTCCTGATATCGCTTGATCGCAGAATTGACGGTAGGCCAACTCAGACCGGTGCGCTCAACGATCTGCATTACCGGAACGCGCTGTTCATGTAGCTGGACTGCCTGCTTGCGCAGTTCGTAGAGTTCGCTCCTACTCCCCTTTCTGCCGTCAACTTTCGTCATCTGCTTAGCATTTCAAATAGTCGGAATAATTCAAATATAAATCGTACGTGCTTTTTCCTGTTTTATTTCAAATTTTCCGATAGTTATTCAACCCCGTTCTGTTCTCCCTATTACAAATGGAGAACAGAAATGGACGAACGTAACGATCTTCACCCGAACTCTTCCGGGGCCGCCCAACTCCTTAGTCCGAGCCTCAAGAAAGAGCCGACTACCCCGGCACTAGACCAGGCACCAACAACATCGCTTAACCCGGCTCTCACGCTTGTGCTCAGCGAGGTTTCAGAGCACTCCCCCCAAGAAGGCGGAGAAGGTGGTGAAAGGGGCGCCTCGCAGGTCAGCAATGCTGAATTCATAGCCAATGTATTCTCCGCCACGCCCGATAACGCATCCGCGGTGATTTGTTCCAAAAGGGGCGATCCCACTGACGGTGGCTGGTTTGCAAATGCCGCCGAAACTGTTGATCAACATTGCCTTGTCGGGACCAACAATTACGTCAACTGTTCTACCTTCAAGGAGGCGCAGGACGGAAGCCTGAAGGCACGCAAGGAGCAGTTTGCCGCTTGCCAATTTCTTCTTCTGGATGACTTAGGCAGCAAAATTCCGCTTAAACGTCTGGCAGGTTTTGTCCCTAGCTGGCGACTTGAAACCAGTCCTGGAAATTTTCAAGCCGGGATCATTCTTACCGAGCCCATTACTGACGGTGCGACAGCAATTGCATTACTGGATGCCATTATTGGTGCTGGACTTTGCGACCCAGGCGCGTCCGGCCCACTGAGTCGTTGGGCACGCCTCCCCATTGGGATCAATGGCAAACCCAAGCATGCCGACAGTAACGGTCAAGCATTTAGTTGCCGTCTGGTCCAATGGAACCCCGAGAAACGTTACACCCCCACGGAGATCGTCGACGGTTTGCAGCTTGAGATGACCGCCCCTGGAAGGCCAAAGAAAATGGCCAATTTTGTCGCTGCGGATAATGTTGCTATAGGCGGCGAAGCTGACGACGTATTTATGCCGAAGGCCATTGAAAATCCGGTCGTCAAGATTTTAAAGGCTCGTGGGCTGTACAAAACTCCGCTTGGCTCGGGCAAGCATGACATTACCTGCCCATGGCGGCACGAACATACCGATGCGCTGGATACGGGTACGGCCTATTTCGAACCCGATGAAATTTATCCCGTTGGCGGTTATTGCTGCCAGCACTCGCATCGTGACAAATACCGCATCAAGGCGTTGATCGACTTTCTAGGTGTTTGCAATGATGAGGCCCGTCACAAACCCGTTATTCGGGTCGTTGCCGGCGATCTTCATCGCGTCATCGATGCAGCGGAAAAGGTGTTGGCCGCACGCGGTCGCCATTATCAGGCGGGCGGCCTGATTGTTTCTGTCTCAACCGACCCGGTCACCGGCGACCCATCCATTTTGCCGCTCAGTTCCCCGGCGCTGACCAGAGAAATGTCAGCGGCTGCAACATGGGAAAAATTCGATGGCCGAGCAGATGACTGGGTGCGCTGCGATCCACCAACGCGGCATGTTGGCATCCTCGCCGACGCAAAGAATTTTCACCACTTGCCGCCGTTGGCAGGCGTCGCCAGACAACCATATTTCCGGGAGGGTGATGGACAGCTAGTTACGCAGTCCGGCTACGATGCTGCATCACAACGTTTCGCTGTTTTCGATCCACGATTATTCACAGTTTCAGAACCTACGCCCGAGGCAGCTCGTTCTGCCCTGACGCTACTGGAGGAGTTGCTTCTCGAATTTCATTTCGTCTCACCAGCCGATAAAGCTGCCGCTTTGTCTGCAATATTCACCGCCGTGGTTCGGCCAACCCTGCAGTATGCGCCGGCATTTCACGTCCGTGCCCCGGTGTTTGGCAGCGGCAAAAGCTACCTCTGCGATCTGATTGCTTGCTTCGCCGGACCTGCGGCAAGCTCCAAGGTCAGCTATCCAACGACATCCGAAGAGGCGACCAAGGCCATATTGTCTTTGTTGCTGACCGGCCCCGCCGTCATTGAGTTCGACGACATGGACACCGACTGGATTCCGCATGGCACCATAAAGCGGATGTTGACCGCTGATCAGATTACCGACCGCATATTGGGAGTCAGCAAGACGGCTACAGTGAGCACGCGCACTCTATTTCTTGGCTCCGGCAACAATGTCGGTCCGGTTCGTGATTTATTGCGCCGCGTCGTCACAATCCACATAGATCCACGCTCGGCAACCCCAGCAATGATGGACTATAAAGGCAAACCGGTCGAAAAAGTGCGCAGGGACCGGGGACGTTATGTGGCGGCCGTTCTGACCATCATTTCTGCATGGCAAAAAGCTGGCTCATTTCGTCCTGACCACGAAACCATTGTTATCGCCAACAAAATTGAGCTGATTGCCCAAGGCAGCGATCAAAGTGCGCAATCAATCCGCAATGTGGCAAACGCATCATTGCGCATGAATGAACTGTCTGAACTGCTGAAGTCGATGTCATCGCGATTCCGCATCGCACATTAACGTGTCACAGCGAATCTGGCAGGTACTACTCGGCAAAATCAGATGGACCGAGTAACGCCGACCGCTGCGTCCTGATCTACGGTGGGATCAACGCGCCGCAAGCATGGCCGACTTATCGGCGATAATCTCGCTTTTAGCTGATCGCCTTTCCGGCAATGGTACGTGATGAGTCCTCAACGCAAAGTTCGCTGCCCTCAATGTGGGGAAGATGCCCTTTGGGCGCCCGAAAATAGCTATCGCCCGTTTTGTTCGGAGCGCTGCAAGCAGATTGATCTCGGTTGCTGGGCGAGCGATTCCTATCGCATCGGTGGCGCAGTGAGTGACGAAGAGGCAGGAACGCCGGGCATCGACTTTCCGGATCAGCCCGAACGTTGAATTTGGCCACGCGGTGATCTGCTGCGGTCAACCGGAAATTTTGCCTGGAATCGAAAAACTCAGACGAGCTTGACTTACCAGCCACGCATCAATGCCATGCCGTGGGCACCGTGCGCCTGCGCGTCGGGCAACATGTCCGGTGTCATGCCGCCCAGCGCCATCACCGGCAGTGTATTTCCGCTCACGTGTCGCTCAAATTCAGCCCAGCCAAGACCCGTCGCTTCGGGGTGCGTTGGCGTTGGAAAGACTGGGCCCAGCAGCGCGTAGTCGAACCCAAGCTCACCGGCACGGGCAATTTCGCTGGCGCTATGGCAGGAGGCGCCGACCCACGTGAAGGCTGGGCGCTGGCCACAAGTGGCCAGGCGGGCTGACGACAGATGAACGCCATCGGCGCCGACCTGACGGGCGAGTGCTTCGTCATCGTTGATGACGACCAACGCATCGTAACGATGGGCCAGTTGGCATACCGTCCGGGCAAACGACAGGCGTTCGGCAACCGACAAGCCCTTGTCGCGCACCTGTATCAGTCGCAAGCCACGCTTCAGGGCGTTTTCGAGGCGTTCCAGCTGATGTTCGCTGCCTTCGCGCTCGGCCATCGTGATGGCCATTGTCGTCGGTAGCGACAGCGCTTTCAGGATGGGATCGTTGGCCGGCAGGATGGGGGCGACCCTGGCTGCTTCGCCCGTTTTTTGCCAATCGACCGCAGCGTGTTCAAGCGGTGCGGTAATGCCGATTTCACCCTCCCAGGCCGTAACCCGCCAGAAGCTGAGGCGAACGGTGGCGTGCGGGTAGGTGAATTGGCGGGTCAGCCACGGCGAACAGTCGGTGACGGTGATGCCGAGCTCTTCTTGCAGTTCGCGGATCAATGCCTGGCGGATGGTTTCGCCGGGCTCAACCTTGCCGCCGGGGAACTCCCAATAGCCGGCGTACACCTTGCCAACCGGGCGCTGTGCCAGCAGGAAGGCGCGACCATTGTCGCGCAGCATGACGGCAGCCGCCACCTCCACGATCTTGGTCACTTGTTCTTCTTTCTTTTCGGCTTCTGGCGGCCGGCCAGATCCTTGGCGAACTGCCAGGCCACACGACCGGAGCGGGAGCCACGGCTGAGCGCCCAATTCAGCGCCTCCCGCTCGCACGCAGCGATGGTTTCCTCGGCCACGCCCAACTGCCGCGCCCAGTGATTGGCGATGGCCAGATAGTCATCCTGACTGAATGGATAAAAAGAAATCCAGAGGCCGAAACGCTCGGATAGCGAGATTTTTTCTTCGGTCGTTTCACCGGGATGAATCTCGTCGCCGACGCGATGCGTTTCGAGGTTTTCCGAAAAGTATTCCGGCATCAGGTGGCGGCGATTGGAGGTCGCGTAGATCAGCACATTGTCGGGCGGCGCCGCGATGGAACCGTCAAGTACGGACTTGAGTGCCTTGTAGGCAGTTTCACCGGCCTCAAATGACAGGTCATCGCAAAAAATGATGAATTTTTCCGGTCGACCGTCAATCAGGTCGACGATGTCCGGCAGATCGATCAAGTCTTCCTTGTCGACCTCGATCAGGCGCAGCCCTTTACCCGAAAACTCGTTCAGCACCGCCTTGACCAGCGAAGACTTGCCGGAGCCGCGCGAACCGGTCAGCAATACGTTGTTGGCTGTATGCCCGGTAACGAACTGGCGCGTGTTGGCGTAAATGCGCGCCTTCTGATCATCAATGTTCTCGAGATCGCTCAGGCGAATGGGGTGCGGCTGACGAACCGCCTGCAACCAGCCCCGCCCATTATTCTTTCGCCAACGAAAAGCGACAGCGCTCCCCCAGTCTGGTAGCGCCGGGGCGAGGGGCAGTACCGCCTCCAGGCGAGCAAGGACGGCCTCGGCGCGGACAAGCAGGTGTTCCAATGACGTTGGTTTGGGCATGGCGGCAGGTATACTTCTCGGCAAATTGAGAACTCTAGCGAAACCCATGCGAAAAATCCAAGCGGCAGCTCTTTTATTTACTACCTTGATGGC
>WBZX01001215.1_pt1 | contig 19950 bp, 18 predicted proteins | sample 5204211 | NCBI WGS metagenome assembly WBZX01 (sample SAMN12344362, study PRJNA552823) | activated sludge metagenome | biome: Activated sludge suspended growth; feature: Nitrification reactor; material: Wastewater; isolation source: activated sludge from nitrification reactor of wastewater... | reverse complement strand
CCTTCACCAGCGCATCACCGGCGCGTACGCGCACGCGCAGCCGCTCGGGCACCTCGACCTCGGTGTGGCAGCGATGACAGGCGATGCGCTCGGCAGTGGTCGGCATCACCGCCGCACCACAGCCGGCGCAACGCACCAGCTCCACGTCGCTCGCCTCGCTCGCATCGTCATCGGCGAGCTCGCCTCGCCCGGCGCGGATCGACTCGAACAACGTCGCCAACGAAGCCCGCTCGTCTGCGGTCGTGGCCTCGGCGAGCACGAGCCGCTCATCGCCCCGCAACACCACCAGGTGCACGATCGCCGCGCCGCTGCGCTCGTGCTCCGACCAGTTGGCAGCGAGGATGTCGCCCGCCGTGAGCGCGCGATCGGTGCTGCTCTCGAGCCGACACGCGTCACCCTGCAGCTGCGACCACGGCACCGCAACGCCGCCGTGCACCCCGCCCTCGACGCGCACGCCCTCGGCATCGAGCACGATGTCGCTCGGTCGCGCGCGCAGCACCGTCAGCAGCTGTCCGATCGCGAACACCACGAACAGCAGCGGCACGCCCATGACGAACAGGCCGATGCCGATCGCGGTCTCGTCGCCGCCGTACCACGCGATCGCGCCGCCGAGCACCAACCCGACGGGCACGAACAACACGCCCGGCACCAGCAGCGAGGCTCCCCGGGCCATGCTGACGAGGCTCGTGGTGCCGATCTGCAGTGGGAGGCGGACGCGCGCGTTCAACGAAGGCGTGCCATGTTAGCACCGGCGCGCGGCCGGACGCGCGGCTTCAGCAGGCGATGTCGCCGGCCCGCGAGAGGCTGACGTAGTGATCGATGCACTCGCGCTGCGGTCTACCCACGGCGACCACGGGTGAGGTGACCACGTCGGTATTGCTGCCCCAGAACTGGATCCGCTGCCCCAGCCACACGTGATCGTGCCCCTGTGCCGGCAGCTTGATCGCGCGCAGGCGCAGCGCTGCGTGATCGCGCATCCATGCCCCGCTCTCGCGATCACGAACGCCCACGCACTCGTCGGCGCGGAGGTGATACTCGGTGTTGCGCGTCACGAAGAGGCGATGACGACGGCGATTGAGCGACATGGGACCAGCTTTGGATCATCGCCGCCCGGCCCCGCAAGAAAGCCGCATATCGCCCCGCGCGCGTCCGGCCACCGCCATGCAGGGGGGCTGTGCGGGCGTTCACGGCCGCGGGCTGCTACCATCGCTGGGCCGTGGCCCGCACCGCATCGCCGAGTTGGCGTGACTTCCTGCCGCGATTCGAACGCGGCGCGATGGCGCTGTTCGCCCTCACGCTCGCGCTCTCGGCGCTCGTGGGCGACCAACCGCTCGGCGCGATGTTGCGGTTGCAACCCGGCGCGCTGCTGAGCGGCGCCGGCCTGTGGCAGCCCTTCACCGCCAACTTCGTGTTCCCCGGCGACGGCGTCGGTCTGGTGATCGGTACGTTGTTCAGCCAGTGGCTGTTCGGCTCCGACCTCGAGCGATTCTGGGGCACGCGTCGCTACGTGACGCTGGTGCTCTCGGCCAGCACCGCCGGCTACCTGGTCTACGCCTTGGTGTCGCCGTGGCTGCCGGAGCTCGAGCACGGCGGCAGCAGCGGCTTCGATCTCGCTGCGATCGCCGCGTATGGCGTCGTGTTCGCGAAGCGCGAGCTATCGCTGTTCGGCGCCGCCACCTTCCGTGGCCGCACGCTCGCCATCATCCTCGTGCTGCTGGGGCTCATCGGTCCGGTGATGCGGGGCGCGTCGTGGACGACCCCGATCCCGTGGTTGATCTCGGTCGGGATCGCGTTGCTCGTGACCACGCAGCCGTGGCGACGCCGCGGCGACCGCGACGGCACCACGCGCAAGCCGAGGGGCAAGGCCAAGCCGTCCCACCTCAAGGTCGTGCCGAAGGAACTGCTCAACTAGCCGCCCGCGCTGGTCAAGGGGGCGCTTTTGGGGCAATCTCGGCCCCAAGGCTGCAAGTTGACCACGCAACGCCGAGAGCCGTCCGAAACCGGCATGACGACCACGTTCTTCGCGGCCCAGCACACGCACAAGCAGCTGCGCCGCGTGATGCTCCGCGTGAAGGACGGCCCCGATCGCGGGGCCCAGATCACGGTCGCGCGCTCGCGCGTCACCATCGGTCGCAGCGCCGTCAACGACCTCGTGCTCACCGACACCTCGGTCAGCGGCACCCATGCCGAGCTCGTCATCGGCGAGTCGGGCGTGCAGATCCACGACCTCGAGAGCACCAACGGCACCTTCGTCAACGGCATCCGTGTGCGCAGCGCGTGGATCGAGCCCAGCAACGCGGTCAAGGTCGGCAAGACCGAGTTCGAGCTGCTGTCGGCCGACGAGGTGCAGGTCCCGATCTCGGGCGAGGACCACTTCGGCGCGCTCTACGGCAAGAGCGCCGCGATGCGCGAGGTGTTCGCGGTGCTCGAGCGCGTGGCCCCGACCGAGATGAGCGTGCTCATCGGCGGTGAGACCGGCACCGGCAAGGAGCTGGTCGCCCGTGCGCTGCACGACGAGTCGAACCGCGCGCAGGGCCCGTTCGTGGTGCTCGACTGCGGCTCGATGCCCCGCGAGCTCGCCGAGGCCTCGATCCTCGGCCACAAGAAGGGCTCGTTCACCGGTGCCGTGACCGATCGCGCCGGCTGCTTCGAAGAGGCCAACGGCGGCACGCTGTTCCTCGACGAGATCGGCGAGCTGCCGATCGACCTCCAGCCCAAGCTGCTGCGTGTGCTCGACCGTCGCGAGGTGCAACGCATCGGCGAGAGCCAGGTCCGCACCGTCGACGTACGCGTGGTCGCGGCGACCCACCGAGACCTGCGCATGATGGTCGGCCAGGGCCTGTTCCGCGAGGACCTCTACTTCCGTCTCTCGGTGATGGCCGTCGATCTGCCGCCGCTGCGCGAGCGCGGCGAGGACGTGCTCATGCTGGCCGAGCGCTTCCTCGCGGACTTCGTGCGCGTGCACGCCAACGCCGGGCCCAAGCCCACGCTGGGCAACCAAGCCCGTGACGCACTGCTGGCCGAGAGCTTCCCCGGCAACGTGCGCCAGCTGAAGAACGTCATCCAGCGCGCGGCCCACCTCTGCCGCGGCGGCGTCATCGAGCCCAGCGACCTGCATCTCGGCCGCCGCGAAGACCCGCGGGCGGTCGCCGCGCAGGCGGCCGCGACCGAACAACAGCGGCCGGTCAGTGCCGGTGGCTTCGACGAAGCGATCATGGCCGCGCCCTTCAAGGACGCCAAGCAGCAGATGGTCGACGGCTTCGAGCGCGAGTACTTCGGCCGCCTGCTCGAGCGCACCGACGGCAACCTCAGCCGTGCCGCGGCCGAGGCAGGGATCACGCGCTACTATCTGCGCGAGCTGCTGAAGCGGCTCGGCATGCACAAGGTCCGCGACGACGGAGACTGAGGAAGAGGCTTGTCGATGTCCGCTCCGAGATCACCCGCTACCCGCACGCGCGCGCCACTCGTGCTCGCGGCGCTGCTGGTGCTGACGAGCTGCGGCCGCGAGCGCGAGGCCGCACCGGTGACCGCTGCGCGGAGCTTCGCCACCGTGATGCAGGCGGGCGACAGCAAGGGCTTGCTGCCGCTGCTGAGCAGCGAAGCGGCCGCGCGGCTCGAGCAGGCCTCGACCCGCGCGAGCAATCAGGTCGGCGGCCGCCGCAACATCGAGCTCTACGAGATGCTGCAGATCGTCGACGTTCCCGACAGCTTCCAGGTGGCGAAGGCCGAGCTCGTCAGCTCGACCGACACCACCGCCCAAGTGGCGCTCGTCGCCGCCGACGGCGAGCGGCACCTGCTCGACATGGTGCTGGAGGACGGCAGCTGGCGCGTGCAGCTGCCGCTGCCGCCCATGGTCGACGAAGAGGCCACGTGAGCGTCGAAATCACCGATTCTGCGATGATGGAGGGCGCGCCCCCACCGGCGGCCCCCCGCGACGAGCCCGCAGCGAGCAGCGGCGCGCGACCCCTCGATGCCGCGGGTGTCGTCCCCGGCGCCGGCGGCCCGCCGTCGGCGGGGAGCGGCCGAGCGCTGCGGCTGGTGCTACCCGTGCTGTTGGCGTCGAGCGCGATGGCACTGCACTGGATCGTCAACGTGCCGCACGGCGACGTGCAGGTGAACGCGAAGGACCAAGGGGCCAAGGGCGACGCCAAGTCCAAGCCCAAACCCAAGCGTCCACCCAAGAAGGGCTTCGAGCCGCGCCCCGCCGGCGAGCTCGATGCCTCGTGGGCACGCTTCGAGACCGTCGCATTCGACGCCGAGCCCATGAAGAGCGCGTGGGCGCGTCCGCACCAGTCGCTGCTCAACAAGGCCATCACCTACGCGCGCGCGCAGGCCTTCGAGGGTGCACCCGAGGAGCCGCGCATCACCGTCGACGCGGTCGAGTGCCGCACGATCCGCTGCCGCTTCGTCCTGCGGGGGCCATTCGCCCACGAGGTCGAGCTGCTGAGCGACACGTTGTCGAAGCTCGAGGTCGATGGCAGCAGCGCGTGGCGCAGCTACAAGACCTCCAAGGTCCAGCCGCCCAAGCCCGATCAGCCCGCCAGCGACACCTACCTCGAGGTGATGGTGGCGTTCCGCGAGGACAATCTCGAGGCCGAGGACTTCCGCGTGCCCGATGACGACGCCGACGCGCCCCGCGACGGCGAAGCACCGCCCGCCGACGACACGCCGGACGACGGCTAGGGCGCGGTGACCGGCGAGCGCCCGCCGCCCCGCGCGGGGCGCTCGTCGCGAGGCGCTGATCCAGCGCTCAGAACCGGAACGACGCACCAACCGACGCGCCGCCGCGTGTCGGCATCGCACCGAAGGTCGCATCGTGTCGCCGCAGGACTGCAGCAGCGGCGTTGCTCGGACGCTTGCGCACGAACAGCAGCACCGTGAACACGATTGCTGCGGCACCGAACACACCCGCGCCGACGTAGGCCGCGATCTGGCCCTTCTCGACGCCGTTGGCGACGTTGCAGATGCCGTCGACCTTGGCGTTCTTGACGGTCTTGCCGCCGTCCTTGCTTTCGTGCGCGAGCACGCAGTAGTCGGGCGCGCTCTCGGGGATGTCGTTGGACGGCTTGGCGTCCTTGACGCTGTCGGCCACCGCCCGCTTGAGCTTCTTGGGCAGCGAGGTGTTGAGCGCGACCGACAACCCCACGCCCACCGCGACGCCGGCGATCGCGAGGCTCCACGACACGCCAGTGCCGATCTTCTTCCACTTCGGGATCGGCTTGTGCAGCCCCCACTCGAGCTGTTTCTCGCGCTTGGGGGCGGGGCCCTGGTCGACCTCGGGCGTGCTCGGCGGGCCCGACGGCTCGAGGCCGGCGCTCGGCACCGGCTCGGCGTCGCTCTCGTCGCCGAGCATGCTCGCGACGATGGTGCGCGCCGTGTCGTCGATCGAGTCGCTCGACAGCTCGGCCGACGACAGCTTGCGCGAGTCGGTCTGCTCGAGCGCGGTCGCGACGTCGAGCATGGTGAGCTGCAGCTGGTACGAGCCGCCGCTCTTCGACAGCTTGCCGTAGACCAGCTTGCGCACCTCGATGGCCTTGCCGCCCTCGGCGAAGCACTTGTAGGCGTCGTTGCGCTCGCAGCCCATCGTCAGCCGCATCTCGGCCAGGCTCATCTCGGGGCCGCCGCCGACGCCCCGGGTCGCGAAGGCCTTGCGCAGGGCCTTGGTCAACGCGGTGCCGGCGGCCGCGTCGTCGCTCTCGAGGCCGAGCACGGCGCCGCCCTCCTCCACCGCTGCGTAGGCGAGCGCCGTCGGCGAGAATGGCGACGCCACAGCGGACTGCGGCAACACCAGCGCGGCGGCGACAAGAAGACTCGTGCAGAACCTGGTCGGACGCATCGGGGGCTTGGCACGTCCACGATTGCACGGGGGAGCGGTCCGTGAAAAGGCCGAAGGCGGTCGATCGCGCCGATGCTGCGGTGGCAGCCTGCGGCTCGCGACTACGTTAGGGTTGGTGGTCTCCCCGAGCGGGGCGCTCCAGCTCCGTGCGCGTGTCAGAGCGCCTTTCGCCCGCCAAGTCTCCCCCCGCGTGTCTGCCAATGGTCGAACCCGATCCGAGCCCGCGCCCCGCGTCCCCCCACGGGCACGCGCGCGACGGCCGAGGCGAGCACGCGCCGCGCGGTGCCTCCGATGTTGCGCCCGAGGTGCACGACGCCGCAGCACGTGCCCACGAACTCGATGGCCGCGCGGCCACCGGCCTGCGCGCACGCGACAGCCTGGGCGTGCGCATCTCGGCGCTGGTCGCCGTGGTGCTGGTGGCGACCATGGGCTGGGGCATCGTCACGCTGCAACAACTGCGCGACATCCAGGCCGGCTTCGATCGTCTGGTCGAGGTCTACGCAGTGTTCGACAAGCGTCTCGCCCAGGCCCACGTGCAGGCGGTGCGCATCGGCGAGCAGGTGCGCACACACCAGAAGCGCACGCCGACACAACCCGAGGATCCGAGCGTGCGCAAGACCATCGTCGCCGCACTCCAGGCGCGCGCAACCATGGTCGAGGCGGCGCGCGAGCCCATCGACTCGGCGCTGCGCGAGCCGGAGCGGTTCGGCGGCCCTGACGAGCTCGCCGAGCTGCAGGGCATCCAGCAGTCGCTCGACCAGCTGCAGGGCCTGGTCGCGAGTCGCCCGGTCGAAGAAGTGCTGGCCGACGTGCGCTCGCAGGGGCAGATCGAGCAGCTCTTCGAGTCGCTGCGGGCGCAGAGCGGCAACGCCATCGAGGAGCTGCGCGACGAGGTCCAGCTCGCGCGTACGCGCGCGGAGCGATGGACGCTGGGGCTCGCGACGCTCACGCTCGTGATCGGCGTGCTCGCGAGCGTCGGTGTGTTCCTCACGCTGCGCCCGCTGCGGCGGCTCGCGATCGGCGTGCGACGGCTGGGCGGCGGCGACTGGTCGCAGCGCGTGTTGCCCGAGCACGCCGGACGCGGCGACGAAGTCGGTCAACTGGCCGCGGAGTTCAACCACATGGCCGACGCGCTGCAGGAGCGCGAGCGACTGCTGCTGCGGGGCGAGCGACTGGCCGCGGCGGGTCAGCTCGCGGCGCAGATCACCCACGAGATCCGCAACCCGCTGTCGTCGGTCGCGCTCAACGTCGAGCTGCTCGAGGACGAGCTGCCCGCGGCCAGCGAGGGTCGTCGCCTGCTCGGCAAGATCACCGCCGAAGTCGATCGCCTCACCAACATCACCGAGAGCTACCTCCGCTTCGCCAGGCGCCCGAAGCCCGAGCTGGTGACCATCGATCTCGCCGCCGAGCTGCGGGGTTGGCTCGAGTTCACCGCCCCCGAGCTCGCGCAGGCCGGCGTCGCGCTCCAGCAGGACATCCCGCCCGCGCCGGTCTACGTGCAGGGCGACGCCAACCAGCTGCGGCAGGCGCTGCTGAACCTCTTGCGCAACGCCAAGGAGGCCGCGCTCGAACGCGAGCCCGGGGCCGCTGCGCGCGCCCCCGCGGTCGCCGTCGCGCTGCAGTGTAAGCGCGACACGGTGGTGCTGGTTGTGCAGGACAACGGCGGCGGGATCCCACTCGCGCCCGACAAGCTCGACCGCATCTTCGAGGCCTTCTACACCCGCAAGGCGCAGGGCACCGGCCTCGGCCTGCCGATGGTCCAGCAGATCCTCGCCGATCACGCCGGAGGCGTCCGCGTCGCGCAGACCGGCCCCACGGGCACGCGTTTCGAGCTGACGCTGCCGGCTTGCGCCCCAACGGACGCCGCCCTAAGCTCGCAGCCCCACGCCCGTCCGCGTTCGCCGGCCGAACCAGACGCCGCCTTCGACGAGCTCACATGACCGCCTCCGCCCCTCGTTCCGCCGTCTCCTCCTCGCTCGTGCGACTCACCGTGCTGACGCTGGCCTTCGGCTCGGCGGTGGCCTGCACGGCGATCCTCAAGCCCCGCGACGACGTGCAGCGCTGCGGCAACGCGACCGAGTGCGACCCCACCGGCGACAACCGCTACGTGCCGGCGTGCCGCTACGACGACGCCAACCAAGACCTCGACAGCACCAAGGTCTCGAAGATCTGCGTCGCCGACTTCAAGCCCGACATCGGCTGCAACCCGATGAACTACGCCTCGGGCCAGGGGCTGAAGAACGGCTACTACGACCTCACCGAGAAGGACAGCTGCGCCGTGCTGTCGTGCACCGACGAGAACCGCGGCAAGGTCGGCTGTCCGCCGCCGTCGGGCGGCAGCTGCGACGACGGCCTCGAGCTGGTGTCGTTCGGCTCGAGCAGCTACTGCGTCGACCCCGACGCCGACCAGCCGGTCATCCCGGGTGCGTCGCTCGCAGCGGCCGAGCTCGACGGGCAGCACATCAAGGATCAGTTCTGCAAGTCGTACTTCTGCGACGACACCTTCGTGTGCAACAACAACACCAACAAGTGCACGCCCTGCGACCCCGAGCGCGACTACGGCGATGGCGGCTGCGGCATCGTCTACAACGACGGCGCGCCCGCGCCGGTGTACGTGCTCGGTGACGACCTCGAAGGCATGTGCGCCGGCCCCGATGCCTCGACCGACGACGTCGTCTTCGGCGCGTGCTGAGGCCCTGACGATGCCGATGCCATCGACCCGCCGCCGCCCCACCGTCGGCCTCGCAGGAATGCTCGCGCTCGGCTGCGGCACGCCGGCCAGCAGCAGTGACGACGGCAGCAGCACCACGATGGCGGACACCTCCGACGTGACCGCCAGCACGACGGCGAGCACGACCACCGCCAGCGGCACCACGACCGCCAGCACGAGCGCGACCAGCTCGACCACGACCGCGAACCCGACGACCGCGGACACCTCCGACGCGACGACCGCGACCGGCGACACCTCGACCAGCGATTCCGACCCGACCGGCGGTGGCTTCGACGCCAATGGCTGCCCCGCCGACGCGCCGGACTCGTGGATCAGCTGCGAGGACTTCGATGCGATCGACGACGCGCCGAGCCAGATCGCCGAGTGGGACGCGATGGGCGACGGCTTCGGCGTCGAGGCCGATGCCGCCGGCGTTGCCGGAGATCAGGCGCTGCGCATCACGCTGCAGCCGGGTGTGATGTTCGGCGGCTGGGTCTCGCTGCGCTGGGGCACCGGCCCCGATGCCCCCGGCGTGGACTCGCCGGGCGAGAGCTTCGACGAGGTCTGGGTGCGCTACACGCTTCGCCTCGACGACGCCTGGCCGGGCTGGCCGATCGGCGATCTCGGCGAGGTCATCGCGATGAATGGCTCGAACTGGGCCATCGCCGCCGAGACGGCGATCCGCGGCGACGGCAACGGCCGCCTGCATCCGCTGGGCTGGACCTGCATCTTCGGCGGCCAGCTCGCCTGCGACGGCAACAACGACTGGACCGGCGGCCTGCAGCTGATCTGGCAGGCCTCGGGTGCCTCGACGATCTTCGACGCTGCCGGTGCCGGCGATACGCTCTGCGTCGAGGCGCACATGCGGCTCAACACGCCGGGCGCCGCCGATGGCGAGGCACAGATCTGGATCGACGGCACCATGGAGACCTCGACGACCAACGTCGACTTCCGCGGTACGTGGGACGACTTCGGCATCAACGCACTGCGCTTCACGAACTACACCAGCCCGCCGGCGACCGCGCTGGACGTGTGGGTCGACGACGTCGTGGTCGCGACCGAGCGCGTCGGCTGCGAGTGAGTCCGACCGCGCGTCAGAGCGCGGCGAGTCGCTTGCGTGCGGGCTCGGGTAGCTTGCCCGCCAGCGCCTGCGCGGCGGTCTGCTTGGCGCCGTCGCGATCGCCGACGGCGGCTTGGGCGAGCGCGACCACGACCAGGGTGTCGACCGGGCCCTTGCCCTGCGCGTCGCCGAGGGCCTTGCTCGCGCGTTGCACCGCCGCCTTCGCGTCGGCCGGCTTGCCGGCCGCCTGCAGCTGCAGGGCGCGCGCTGCCAGCACGATGGGATGCAGCGGCGCCAGGCCTGCGGCCCGCGTGCGCGCGTAGGCGACTGCGTCCTTGTCGTCGGTGACGAGTGCGAGCATCAGCAGGCGCGCGGCGGGATCGAGGGAGTCGGCGTCGATCGCCAACGCACCGCGCAGCACCGACTTCTCCTTCGCGACATCGTTCTCGATGCGTGCGAGCTCCGCCAGCTTCACGTAGGGCTCGATCGACTCGGTGTGGAACGCCTGCGCAGCCTCGAGGTGGCGGCGCGCTGCGCCGGGCGTCTTACCCTGCTGCAGCAGCTGCGCGATCGCCATGCGAGTCGCGAAGCCGTCGCCACCCCGGCTGACGAGGGTCTCGAGCGTGCGCACCGCCTCGGCATGATCGTTGGCCTCGACCTGTTGCTGCGCCTTCTGCCACAGCCCCAGCCGCGGATCGCTGCGCTCGGCCTTGTTCGCTGGCGACCACCCGCTCAGCTTGCTGCGCAGCTGCCCCGTGAACCACGTCTCGAACTCACCCTCGACCGTCGACAGCGGCTTGCCGAGGTGCTGCTCGAACAGTTCCGGGGTCTGCTTGCCGCTGGCGTAACCGTCGAGGATCGCGATGAGCTTGTCGCGGCCGTAGGTCGCCGCGAGGTAGCGGATCGCATAGGCCGCGGTGGCGTAGGCGGCCTCCATCATGATCGGGCTCTCGGCGCGGATGAAGGCCAGCTCGAGCTCGGACAGCTTGCGAAGCTTGCCGAGCCTGCGCGCCTCGGTGAGCAATGCGGCGCTCTCACGCGCCCACGCGGGATCGGCCTGCTCGGACTCCCACTCCGAGAGGCCCTCGGTGAACCACCGCGGCACGCGGCCCTTGCTACGACGGATCGCGTAGACGTGGGCGAGCTCGTGGCGCATCACGAGGTCGAGGTTCACGCGACCGCTGTAGGGCCCGATGAAGGTGATGAGCGGGCCGAAGCAGACCGCAACCGCACCGAGGCTCGGCACTCCGACGGTCCGCACCGAGAACTCGTCGGGCGAGGCGAAGAACTCCAGCCGAAGCTTGCCGGCGTCGACGTGGTAGAAGCCGTCGAGCGCCTTGCGCGAGCGCGTGGCGAACTCGAGCAGCACCGGCTGCACGAACTCGCGGTCTTGCTTGGGCAGTCGCACGGTGAAGCCACCGGCGGACTCGACGTCGTAGTGCTTGTCGAGCTGGTTTTCGTAGAGATCGAGCACGTTGCGGGTGCGTGCGTTGAACGGATCACCCTTCCACGAGCGCTCGAGCGCCGCGCGTCCGTCGGTCTCGTTGCCGAGCCGCAGCAAGTTGAGGCCCAGCGCGCTCTGGACGTAAGGATCGTTCGGTGCCAGCGCTGCGCCCTCGCGCAGCACCTCATCGGCCTCGGGGTAGAGATGCAGGAACCCGAGGATGTCCGACAGATCCTTGAAGAAGAAGCCGTCGACCGGGTTGCGTGCGAGCACGCGATCGCGGGTCGCCGCGTAGCCCTTGTCGTCGGCACGGGCGATCGCCAGCGCCGCGAGCACGGCCAGCGATCGTTCATGGGTGGGATCGATGGTCAGCGCGGCGCCGGAGGTGTGGCTCGCGACCTCGTCCGCGCGGCCCTCGATCAGCGCGATGCGGGCCAGCGCCGCGTGGGCCTCGGGGTGCTTCGGGTCGACCATCAACGCCTCGGCGGCCGCGCGCGAGGCAGGCGCGAAGCGGAGGTTCTCGATGTGCACCATCGCCATGCCGGCGAGCGCGTCGGGATGCCACGGATCGCGCGCGAGCAGCAGCTCGAACGTGGTCGCGGCCTCGTCGGCGGCGTACTTCTCGAGGAACACGGCCGCTCGCAGCAGGCGCACACGATCGCCGACCCAGCTGCCGGCCTCGACCGGCGTCTTGGCCTCGGCCTCCTCGAGCACCATGTTGGCGTCGTGGTAGCCGCCCTTGCCACCGCGGGCGAGCGCCGCGATCGCGACCGCCAACAGCGACGCGGCGTCGTCGACCTTGCCGGCATCGTAGGCGTCGTACAACCGATCGATGAGCTTCTTGGTGGTCGCGTCGGCACGGCGGCCGGTGTCGACGCGAACCGCGACGAGATCGCCGAGCAACGCCGGCGCGTCGGCGTGCTTGCGCAGCGCCTCCTCGAGCAGTGCCTCGGCCTCGCGCAGCTGACCGCGCTGCCGGTGCACGTGCACGCGCAGCTGCACCACCGTGACGTCGAGCGGCGCGCCGCGCTTGTCCTCGAGCACGGCCTGGGCCTGCTCGAGCGCGCCGACGGTGAGCTGCGCGCGCGCGAGCGCGAGGCGCAGCTCGAGGTCCTTCGGCTTGGCGGCGAGCATCGGCGTCAGCGCTGCGATCGCGCCGTCGGGATTGCCGTGCAGCACCGCCGACAACGCGTCGTCGCGACCTTCGACCGGCTCCGCCTTCGGCCGCTCGCGGGGCTTGGGCGCGGCGTCGTCCTCGACCGCGGCGACCTCGGCTGCGTCCGCGTCGCCGCTGTCGACCCGCGGATCTGCGGCCGCCGGATCGGCATGATCCGCGGGCGCGGCCGCGACGACCGGCGGGGTCGAGCTTCCACGGGGCTGGCACGCCAGCGTCGCCAGCAGGGCCATCGCGACCCCGCGGCCGCGGGCCACACCCGCCGCTGCGCGTCGTTGCTCGGGACCGCGTCGCGTCGTCGTCATCGTCACTCCACGCCGGCCGCGCGGGGCCTCGGCAGCTCGAGCATCGATTGTGGAAGCTGGCACCGCGGGAGTCAAACCGTGCTCGCGCAGTCGCGCCACATTCGCGGGAGCGAACGGCCACGTCGTGCGAGCACCGTCGCCGACCGCCGTGACCCCGCGGTCACCCGCAGGCGGCGTCCGTGCTCACCGCGAAGCCGTAGGCAGGCCCGTCGTCGACCGCCTGGGTACCGGTGATGCAGGTCTCGCTGGCATTCACGATCGTCAGGGTTCCCGCTTCGATCTCTCCGCCACCGCCGCCACCGTTGCCGCCGCCGTCACCGATCCATTGGATCGAGTAGGCGCGAACGTCGACTCCGATCGCGTACGCACCGAGCTCGATGGCGCCGGGGAAGACGTACACGATCTGCCGCGAGTAGCCGTAGCCGGTGTTGATCTCGCCGTCCTCCAACACGTGATCACAGTCGTAGTCGTCGTGGGTCGCGAGCACGAGCACGGGTTGCTCGCCGGCGGGCAGCTCGCCCAACCACGCCTCGAGGCCCGCGGCCTCGAACTGCGCCACGGTGGTGAAGTGACCCGCGACGGTCTCCTGGCCCCACTCGGCGGGCAGGCCGAAGGCCTCGCACGCCGCGGGGATCTCGGGCGCGTCGCCGGTCGTGCCCGTGCTGGCATCGGCGCTGCCGGTGCTGGCGTCGGCGCTGCCCGTGCTGGCGTCGGCGCTGCCCGTGCTCGCGTCGGCGCTGCCGGTGCTCGAGCTGCCCGTGCTCGAGCTGCCTGCGTCGGTGGTCGAGGAGCCGGCCTCGGTCAGCGAGCTCGCCGAAGCATCATCACCACCGCACGCCATCGAGCACATCAGGCCGACGAGCCCGGCCCATCGCCATGGCGGAGCTCCGCGACCCGTGGCAGCGGAGGCGGACTCGAGGGAGCAATTCGTTGCAGGTCTGCGCATGTCAGGTACACGCCGCGCGCCAGCTCTCGTCGCGTGAATTCATGGTACCACCGAGCGATGGTGTCGCCACACGCGCGAGCGCTGGTGTGCTGGGTGGGGCTCGGCGCCGGCGTGGCGGGGTGCAAATCGGCGAGCGAGCGCCTCGAGGGTCTCGTCCCCGATGGCGCGACCGGCATCGCGAGCGCCGACGTGGCCGCGATCCGCAGCGGTGAGCTCTACGCGAAGCTGCGCGGCATCGCCGACGCGCAACCCGACGTCGCCGGCAAGCTCGACGCGCTGCGTGACACCTGCAAGCTCGACCTCGACACGCTCGATCGCTACGTCGTCGGCTTCGACGCGTTGGGCGCCAACGTCGTCATCGCGATGCACATGCCACGCATCGGCACCACCGCCGCGCTGACGTGCGCGCTGGAGCAGCTCGGCGGCGACGAGCTCGCCACGCTCCGCGAGGAGGACGGTCGTGCCGTGCTCGAGCCCAAGGGCGGCGAAGGCAGGGCGTGGGCGCTCGACGACGACACGCTGGTGCTGGTGACCAAGGGCTGGGTCGAGGCGGTGCAAGGGCGCGTCGCCGGCGCGGGCAAGGGCGCGATCGAGGGCAACCTCGCGGCCGCGGTCGCGCTGGCCGAACGCAAGCGGCAGGTGTGGTTCGCCGGCGAGTGGCCAGCGCTGGCCGCCAAGGTGCTCGAGCGCGGGCCCGTCGTCGGCCTCGAGCGCGTCGGTGGCGGCTTCGACCTCGGCAGCCAGATGCAGCTGGTCGCGACCCTCGAGTTCCGCGACGATGCATCCGCGAGCGCGGCGAAGGCCGCCCTCGACGCGCAGAAGACGGAGTTCGTCGCGCGGATGAAGGCCGAGCAGATCCCCAGCGAGATGCTCGAGTCGGTCGCACTCGAGCTCGATCGTCGGCACGTCGTCGTGCGATCCGACGTCCCCATCGTGCAGCTGGTCGAGCAGTCGCTCGCATCGTTCCGCGGCTACATGGTCCGCTCGAAGACGGTCGAGGCGCGGCTCAACCTCGGCTCGATGTGGCGATCGCTGCAGTACGCCGCGACCGAGGAGCGCGTCGGAGCGGACGGCGCGTTGGCGCCGGCGGGCTGCCCGACCGGCGGCCGCGCCGAGGGCTCGGCAGGCATCACCCCACCGCTCGAGCTCGACTGCAGCAAGGGCTGCGTGGCCGGCCGCGACTACGACGCCGCGCTGTGGCGCGAGAACCCCGTGTGGTCGGCGCTGGCGTTCGAGCCCTTCGAGACCCACCGCTACCACTACGACCTCGAGTGGAAGAACGCGAGCCCCGGCCGCTGCGAGTTCACGCTGAAGGCGTTCGGCGACCTCGACGGTGATCGCGTCTACTCGACCTTTGCGCGCAGCGGCACGGTGGCCGGCGGCCTGGTCGACGGCGCGCAGGAGCCTACCGCCACCGACGAAGCCGAGTGACCCCTCCGACCGCCCCGCCCCCACGTGGGCCGGCGGGCAGCGCCCGGCGCCCCGACACCGGGGCCGGAAACACGCCGTCAGCCCGGCCGGTAGGGGGTGCTATCGTCAATGCAGATGGCCGAGCAGAAAGCCCACACCGCCTACCCTGCCGACGTCTACGAGACGTTCGACGCCTTCATGCAGCAGGTCATCAAGGAGACCTACGAGCACGGGGCCAAGCGCGCCGAGTTCGTCGCCCTGGTGATCGCCTCGGGTGAGCTGCTGCCGATGGCCTGGGGCCGCATGAAGAAGAGCGGCGTGAAGGAGCTGGCGCTCGGCGCCGCCGGCGTGGTCGCGCTGCGGGTCGGCCTCAAGTACCTCATCGGTGGTCCGCTCGGCATGATCCTCACCGGCTTCACCGCCGCGACGTTGATCTCGTTCTTCTGGTCCAACCAGAAGGAGGTCATGCGCCGCGTAAAGCCCTACAAGAAGGTCATTCGCGACGCCCACGAGAAGTTCGACGACGTGCAGGCGCGCTACCAGGACGGCCGCTACGACGCTGGCGAGCGGGCGCTGTTGATCGAGGGCCTGCTGCGCCGCGTGCTCGGCGAGATCGAGGCCCCGCTGGTCGCCGAAGACGAGCCCAAGACCGGCGCGTGAGCGCAACGCGTCAGCGCCGACGCGACGGGATCCACACCACCACGTCGAGGCCGAGCGAGAGCTCGATCCCGCCGATGCGACCGATCGGGCGCAACGACTGATCGAGCAGCTCGACCACGCGACCGCCGTCTCCGGGCGCCGATGATGCGCCGAGCTCGAGCCGCGGCCCCACGCGCACCTTCACGCCGCGCGTGGTCTCGAACAGGTGCCCCGCCGACAGGCGCAGTGCACCACCCAGCAGCGGTCGCTGCACGCGGCGACTGCCGCTGGGATCGGCGAAGCCGGCGCGATCGCCCGACGCCCGCACGCTCCATGGCTCGACCGTGAACGCGCCGGCAGCCGCGAGCTCGAAGCTGTCGTGCCACCGCCACGCGTACCCCGCTGCGAGCGCGAAGCGTCCCCGCAGCAGGCGCGCGACGTCGGCCAGCGGCCGCCCCACGAAGCGCGCGTCGAGCTCGACCAACGCGCCGCTGCGGTGCCGCAGTGCGACCCCGAGCTCGCCGCCGATGCCCGCGAAGCGATCGGTGTGGATCGGCTGCCCCAGCCCCAGCACGACCCCGGGCGCCATCACGACCCCGAGCTCGAGCAGCGGCACCGGTCGCGGCGGTGCCGGCGACTCGGCCTCGCACACCGGCGGCGGTGTCACGACCGGCGTGGGACACTCGGGACACGAGGGCGGCGGGGCTTCGCCGGGCGGCACCTCGACGTCCTCGCGATCGGCTCGCACGGTGCCGGCCTCGATCGCCGACACGAGGTTGGCGATGTTGCCGGCCAGCAGGCGCGTGACGTCATCGCGCGACGAGTCGGGATCGGCAGCGATGGTGCGGTCGTAGGCTCGACCGTCGCTGGCCACGATCGTCAGCGTGTAGGCCGAGGCCACGTCGCCGTGGCGGCGCAGGTCGACGAACACGAAGAAGGTCTCGGCCGCGGTCTGCGGCTCGCTGGCGTGGTCCACGATGCGCGCTCGTTGGAGGCGCAGCGCCAGCTCGCCGCGCAGCCCCTCGAGGTCGACATCGGCGGCACGCAGCCGCAGCACCTCGACCGCGGGGCTCGACGGCTTCGTCGGCGACGGCTGGCTCGACGCAGGCTGCGACGCCGCACGTCGCACGGCAGCCGGCGGTGACGCCAGCATCGAACACAGCGAGAACAACGCGAGCGACAGGTTCATCCGCGGGCCGAAACGACGAAGGGATCCGAGGCAAACCTGCCCCGGATCCCTCTACGGATCAAGCGCGACGCGAGCACATCGACTCAGCCGTCGGCGTCTTCACCCTCGGTGTCCTCGCCCTCGGCATCTTCGTCCTCGGCGTCTTCACTCTCGGTGTCCTCGCCCTCGCCGTCCTCGCCCTCGGCGTCCTCGCTCTCGCCATCCTCGGCGTCTTCACCTTCGCCGTCCTCGCCCTCGGTGTCCTCGCCTTCGGCGTCTTCACCTTCGCCGTCCTCGCCCTCGGTGCCCTCGCCGTCTTCACCCTCGGTGTCCTCGGCGTCCTCGCCCTCGGCCTCCTCGCCCTCGGCCTCCTCGCCCTCGGTCGCCTCGTCCTCGGCGTCGGCACACTCGCCCTGGCACTCGCCATCGCGATTGCTGCTGCCGCTGCCGTCGTTGGCGTCGCAACCCGGTACGCCCGCGCCGATGAGGGCGACGAGTCCAAGCATTCGAGTGAGAGTCCAGGCGGTGGTTCCGAAGGTCTTCATGGTGTTGGTTCCTCGCACGCCAGCGCCGCATCGTCGGCGTTCTCGCGTGTCTTCGATCCAACTGATGCACGATGAAGATCGCCATTACACGCCGTCGTCGGGCCGACTGCGCGCGCGCCTCGCGGGTCACGATCGCGACCACGACGCGGCGACGCGCGACGCGATGCATCCGCTCCCGCATGCGGACAGCCCTGCGCCACCCGACAGCTTCGCGTCGGCGTCGGCACCACCATGGATGCGCGACGCCCGACACGCCAGCTGCAGCACGTCAGCTCGTGGTCGAGCTGCCGTTGCTGTCGCTGTCGCTATCGCCGTCGCCGCCGCCGTGGTCTTCGCTGCTCGACGAACTGCTGTCGCACGCGGTCACGCAGCCGCTGCTGCTACCGTCGCCGTCGCTGTCGCTGTCGTCGGTGCTGTCGTCGTCGACGTCACCGGTACTGCTCGCGCCGTCGGTCGCCGCGTCCGCGGTGTCGGTGCCACCCATGCTCGTGGTCATGCCGTCGGTTGCGTCGGTCGACGAGCTGCCCGCGGTTCCACCGCTGACGCCCATCACGACGTAGGGCTCGACGCCGCAACCCGCCGTCGACATCGCGACCAGCAGGCCGAGCGTCGCCCAGCGCCCCACGGGCCGCACGCTCGAGCAACGCCTCATGGCGCGGTGCCACCCTGCGAGCCGCTCGCCTTGGCGGCCTCGGCCCGATAGCTGCCGCGCGGGAAGTCGCGCAGGTACGCCGACCAGCACGCAGTGGGATCCTTCGCGATGCGGCACAGCCCCCCACGCGCGTCGTCGGCATAGCGACCATGCGGGAAGCGCTGCAGGTAGGCGCGCCAGCGCTTGGCCTCGCGGCCCGCGTCGCCGCGCTGCCGTGCGAGCGCGAACAGGTCGCCCCACGCCAACTCCGCCAGCGCGTTGCGTCCGCCCAGTGCGGTGACCTGCAGGTACTTGGTCTCGGCGAGGTCACGATCGCCGTCGGCCCAGGCGCGCCGGGCCTGCGCCGAGAGCTCGCGCAGCGCGTCGAGGTCCACGCCCACGCGGGGCCGACGCGACGGCTCGACGGCGCTCGACTCGATCGGCGCGACCACGTCTTCGATCGGAGCGACGGGCGTCTCGAGCGACGGCTCGGGCGCGGGCACGGGTCGCTGCGGCGGCGCCGGCGTGCGTTCGACCAGGGGCTCGTCGGCGCTACGGTCGAGGCGATCGCTCTGAGCCGCCTGGTTGCGTGCATCGTCGGCCGCGTGCTCCTGCGCCGGCGTCATCCAGCGCACGCCGGCCACCGTGGCGACCACGGCCGCGGCGAGCAACGCCCCCGCGGCGAGCACGACACCGAGTCGCGAGCGCTGTGGTCGCGGGCGCGGCAACGGTGGAATCGGCCGCATGCGTCGCTCGGTGACCATGCGCTCCACGGCCTCGCGGGCGTCGTCCGTCAGCTGCGTGAGCATGTCGCCGGCCTGCCCCACGGGTGGCCGCGGGCTCAGCTCGAGCACCGGTGCCAACGCGTCGGTCGGCGCGGTGGATGCGTCGTCGTCGTCGTCGCCGTGGTCGGCCTGCGCGCGCGCGAGCACGGCCGCGAAGTCGGGTCGTACGCCCGCACGTGCCCGTGTGATCGAGGCCTGCGCGGCGGCGACGAGCGCATCGACCGGGTCGCTCGAGGTGTCGGGTCGCTCGCTCACGACGCACCCCCCGACCAACCAAGGCGCTCGAGCTCCTCGCGCAGGCGCGCGCGCGCACGGCTGGCACGCACCGCGAGGTTGCCCTCTGTGATGCCGAGCAGCGTCGCGGCCTCGGCGGGCGGCATGCCCTCGAGCTCGCGCAACACGAAGGCCTCGCGAAGGTTCTCCGGCAGCGTGGCCAGCAGCTCGTAGAGCAGCTTCATCCGCTGGTCCTGCATGTGCACGACATCGACGCCTGCCGTGACGCCGCCCTCGCAGACCTCGGCCAGCACGCGCAGCCGATCGTTGGCGCGATCACCCGACCGCGAGCGACGCCAGTGCATGCGCACGACGTTGAGCGCGATGCCCCGCAGCCAGCCCATGAAGCTGGAGCGCCCGTCGTACTGGCGCACGTTGGTCATCGCGCGCGCGTAGGCGTCCTGCACGAGGTCCTCCGCCAGCGCACTGTCGCCCGTCAGGTAGCAGACGTGCTTGAGCAGCGCGTCGAAGGTGTCCTGGTACAGGCGCGACCAGGCGTCGAGGTCGCCCCGACGCGCGCGCGCGACCAGCTGCTCGGTGCGGGCCTGCGCGTCATCGCCCCCGTCCCCGGACGCCGGCTGCACGTCCTGCGGCTGCGCGATGCGGGGCATCGGGCGCAGCTGGACGACCAGCGCGGGGTCGGTGGGCGAGCGCGGCATGGCGGGCGTCGCGGACTGCCGAAGCACCCCGCGATCCCATGATGCGCGAGCGCGCCAGCCATTACGAGAAAATCTGCGGGCGTGCCGACCCGCCGGATCCCGCGGCGAAGCGGCGGCGGGTCAGCCCGCCGGGTGCTTGGCGTGCCAGGCCCGGGTGAAGTCGGTGGCCTTGCGGTAGCTCTCGCGGACCTCGTCCACCAGGAGCTTCTCGATCTTGCCGCCGATGAGGGCGATGGAGCACTCGAGCGTACCCTCCCACACGCGCTTCACGCGGTTCTCGCCCAGTGGCTCGAGCCGGTAGATGCCGTGGGTCTCGATCTTCTCGGCCATGAAGCTCGGGACCGTCACGGTGCGCATGAGGTTCT
>WBZX01001213.1_pt1 | contig 19978 bp, 18 predicted proteins | sample 5204211 | NCBI WGS metagenome assembly WBZX01 (sample SAMN12344362, study PRJNA552823) | activated sludge metagenome | biome: Activated sludge suspended growth; feature: Nitrification reactor; material: Wastewater; isolation source: activated sludge from nitrification reactor of wastewater... | reverse complement strand
TGTAAACGCCAGCGTAAAAGTGTAGCGCGAGGTCATCAGCGAGTGCTGATCTAAAAGTGTAGCGCGTAACGAAGCTGCCTGCTTAGTCTGTAGAGCTGCGAAGCAGCTCTACAGACTACGTGGGAGGCAGGAGTGTATCGCGCTATGGACCAATGGTCAGAGATTCGTCGTCGTGTATTAACGAAGGAATTGAGCCAGCGTCAGGCCTGTGAGGAGTATGGGATTCACTGGAAGACGCTGAAGAAGATGCTTCGTTACTCCGAGCCTCCGGGGTATCGGCGACAGGCTGTACGTCCCAAACCGAAGCTTGATCCTTACCTGGACCACATTCGGCAGATCCTGGAGCTCGACAAGCAGGAGCCGGTGAAGCAACGGCATTCGGCACGTCGGATTTATCAGCGACTGAAGGCCGAGTATGGTTACACGGGAGGTGAGAGCACCGTCCGTGAAGCAGTACGGCAATTGAAGGAGCAAGCAGCTGAGGTCTTTGTTCCACTCAGCCATCCGCCGGGTGAAGCCCAGGTGGACTTCGGTCATGCTCAGGTGATCGTGGCCGGTAAGCGAGTCTCAGCCTCCTACCTGGTGATGACGTTGCCCTACTCGGATGCGTTCTTCTGCTGTGTGTTTCCGAAGGAATGCACCGAGACGTTCCAGGAAGGACATGTGCGAGCGTTCGAGTTCTTCGGTGGAGTGCCCACGCGCATCAGCTACGACAACAGCAAGATTGCGATCTCGACGATCGAGAAGCAACGGGGCAAGGCATGGACAACGGAGTTCCATCGTCTGGTCAGCCATCACTTGTATGAACCCCATTTCTGTCGGGTGCGACGAGCCAACGAGAAGGGGGTGGTGGAAGGCATGGTGGGCTTCTCCCGCCGCAACTTCCTGGTGCCGGTGCCGCAGGCAGCCTCGTGGGAAGAACTCAACCGTGTGGTGACAGAACGCTGTCGCGAGGATCAGCAGCGGCAGTTACGAGGGCAGACGGTCAGCAAGGCCGTGCTCCTGGAACAGGAACGTTCGTCGCTACGACCGCTGCCAGGTCAGCGATTTGAAGCCAGACGAATCGTGCTGGCCCGGGCCAACTCGATGGCACTGGTGCGATTTGATACCAACGACTATTCCGTGCCCACAGCGTATGCCCATCAGTCGATCACAGTGGTGGGTGGAGTGGATGAAGTACGTCTGGTGTGTCGCGATCATGTGATCGCTCGGCATCGCCGTCACTGGGGACGTGAGCAGACGCTCTATGATCCAATCCACTACCTGGCTCTCCTGGAACGCAAGCCTGGGGCGTTGGATTATGCCCGTCCGTTGGAAGCCTGGCAGTTGCCGGTGGCCTTTGGCATCCTGCGTCGTCGGCAAGAGAACGAGTGGGGCCATCCCGGCACACGAGAGTTCATCAAGGTGCTGCGTCTGCTGGAACGAGCCAGCCTGCTGGAGTTGCATGGTGCAGTCAAGCAATCACTGGAGATCGGCGTAACGACCTCGGATGCCGTGCGAGTCCTGCTGCAACATCGGCATGAGCAGCCAGTGCCGATGTTCTGCCTGGATCACCGTCCCCATCTGGGAAGCGTAGCTGTGCCACTTCCTGATCTGAATGCTTACCACTGCCTGCGGTCAGGAGGTGCATCATGAAGAAGACCGAGACGACCAGTACTGTGCTTCTCAAGCATCACCTGAAGGCATTACGGCTGCCCACGATCCTCAGTGAATGCGACAAGGTGGCAGCACGGTGTGCTACGGAGAACGTGGATCACCTGGGGTTCCTCTTGCAACTGTGCGAGTTGGAACTGGTGGATCGGGAACGGCGTGCTGCCGAGAGACGCTTGAAGGCAGCTCGCTTCCCGACACAAAAGACGCTGGAAGACTTTGACTTCAGTGCTCAGACCTCACTCAACAAGGTACTCGTGGGTGAGCTGATGCGTGGTGCCTTTGTGGATCAGCGGGAGTCGGTGATCCTGCTGGGCAATCCTGGCACCGGCAAGACACACCTGGCCACAGCTCTGGCCATGGAAGCGTGTCGTCGTGGCAAGAAGGTTCGCTTCTGGCGAGTGATCGAACTGGTCACTCATCTTCTGGAGGCCCGTGAAGAACGGAACCTGCTCCGGATCAAGAGCCAGTTGGCCAAGCTGGACTTATTGGTCCTGGACGAGCTGGGATATGTGCCCACTAGCAAGGTAGGAGCAGAACTGCTCTTCGATGTGATCAGCACTGCTTACGAACGGACCAGCATCATCGTGACCACCAATCTGCCGTTCGAGCAATGGACCGAGGTGCTCGGCAGTGAACGGCTGGTGGGTGCAACGCTGGATCGTCTGACCCACCGCTGTCACATCCTGGAAGCGACTGGCGAGAGTTACAGGCTCAAGGATGCCAAGCGTCGGCAACGGAGGGCAGGAGACGACCGGAAAGGAGGTGGGGACGAGGTATGAGTTGAGGCGGTTGGTGGACGCAACTCCAGTCGGCCTACGGCCTCCTTCCGTTGCGTCCACCAACCGCTGGATTGGGATTAACTCGACAACCACCCTGCGGGTGGTTATCTTTGTCAACTAGCGCTGCACTATTAGACTGGCACGCGCTACACTTTTACGTTGGCGTTTACAACCCATTCGTGGAATGGAGTATTCAAAGTAAACAGTTCCTTGGAATCCCTGCAGTGCAGATTGCAGAATGGTGATCTGTTCGAGCCACGCATCACGCTGTGTTTGCTCCAACGCGTACTGATGGCTTTTTGTCAGAACCCCTAGTATTTCGTCGATGTTGGCAACGCAGAACACATCTATGCTCGCGCTATAGTAATATCGTTTCAATGACATCGATAGCTGCCCTAATTTTGGATTAACGCCTGCTAAGAATACTCACCGCCCCACCACCCGCACCCCACCATCTCCCGCCGAAGGTGTAAACGCGGGGTTGCGGTCGTACCCCAGTTTCGAGTGATCAATCTTCCCTTTCATCTCTTCATACACATGACTGATGTTCTCTTTGTTCTCCTTGGCTGCTTTGCCAGTCCAGTCCTTGTACCAGGCCATCTCGACGGAACTGGTGATCTGATCCAGCATCTTCAATTGATCCATACCACTGCGGACGTGTTGCCGAAGTTCAACGAAGTAGCGTTTCTGTTTGTCGAGCACATCCTTGCCCGTCACCGCACCGTGACCGGGGACGACCAGCTTGGGGTCGAAGGCTTGCATCTTCTCCAGCACCTTGATCCAGGAGGCGGTGTGGGCGTGGCCGGTGTAGTTAAACGCCCCGTTCACGCAGGCGTCGCCGGTGCAGAGGATCTTGTGCTTAGGCAGCCAGGCCACAGCATCGCCGGGCGTGTGGGCGTGGCCGAGGTAGTGGAACTCCACCCGTTGGGTCTCGTCTTCCAGCACAAACTTGTCATCGAAACTGATATCCACCTGCTTGAGCGAACTCTCCGCCACATCAGGCCGCGACTTGGCTGCATCGTCCCACTGCTTCGGGCCACTGGTCTGCAGCAGACGGGAACAGTTGACGTGGCCCACAATCTTCGCCCCCTCCTTCGCCCAGACCGCGTTGCCATAGGCATGGTCGCCATGATGGTGGGTATCGAGCACGTAGCGGATGGGCTTGCTGGTCGTCTTCTTGATGGCTGCAATCACATCGCCTGCTTCCTTCGGGAAGTTAGCATCAATGACGACGACATAATCCTTGAAGACGACCCAGGCATGGTTGCTGCCCCCGAAAGGCACCTTGGGATCGGTCGCACTGATCGAGGAGTAACGGAAGAAGACCCCCGGAGCGAGTTCCTTCACTTCGTTGAACTTCATCTCCTGAATCGCCTTTTCCTGCGAAGCCCGCACGACGACAAGGAAGAGAGCCAGCGAGAAGAGAAACAACCCGACACGCAAAGAAGCCTTCATAGCTGCCACCTTGGCTGATGGTGAAAGGACGGGGTGAGTGTAAGCTGACGGCGTCTGGAGTGCAATGAAGACTTGTCGTTTGTGCAATTGAATAGAGATACACTTGCAGACTGTTCGATCCATCGGATAAAATACCTGTCGCTTCAAGGGAGATAGTTCATGCATGCTACTGCGGTGCATCCTACCATTGATTCTCTAGGCCTCAATCACTTGAGTCCGATAGACCGTGCATACCTGGCACATGAATTACTCGACAGCATTCCACCTGATGATGTGAGTGTCACGAAGGAGTTTGGGCCCACCTTGGAATTGCCCGATGAAGAAGAGCTTGAAGTGACAAGCCGCTTGGCTGAACACCGAGCTAACCCTGACTCTGCATTGACACGCGAGGAAGCACGCGAACAACTCAAAGCTCTCCGAACCTTACGTTCATGAATTATCGTATCTTAGTTCGTCCCAAGGTTTTGAAAGACCTTGATGAAATTGAGCGAACGTACGACAAGCTGAATCCAGGGCTGGGGATTCAGTTCAATAATCGTTATGAAGAAACGCTTGATCGCATTGAGTTGCAGCCTCTCATCTTTCCGAAAGTGAACGATGACGTTCACCTCGTTCCAATGCACCAGTTCCCTTACAACGTACTCTTTCATTGTTATGACGATGTCATCGTCATTCTACGCGTGCTGCACAAACGCCGAAGTAACAAGCTCTGGAACATCAGACGTAGACAGAACGGAAAGCAATAAATCAAGTCTACCAATCCACCTCAGCCTCGTAGAGCTTGCTGCACGAAGTGGGCTAATATTGAGGAATGCTCGGAATAGCTTGTTATTATTCAATGTGAGACAGCGATTCTAACGGCTCGATGTTCACTTGTAATCAGCAACAACCGCGTTGTACAATCAATACACGAGGCGAAACAAGAATTGAACGCACTCCGTCTTCGACGATAACATAAGAATGACCGTAAACGGAAGATCGAAACAAGGAAGTTCATGCCCCGCGAAACCATCATCACTGGCAACACCCCTCCCGCTCCGGACGACAAGCATCGGGACGATGCTCTCCGGCCCAAGCGGCTCACCGAAGTCATCGGCCAGAAGCAAACCGTGGAACGGCTGCGTATCGCCATCAATGCCTGCAAAAAACTGAAGGAACCGCTCGGGCATATCCTCTTCGATGGCCCGCCGGGGCTCGGGAAGACGACCTTCGCCACCGTGCTGCCTAACGAACTCGATACCAGCATCCAGATCACCTCTGGCCCTGCTCTCACTCGCCCTGCTGATCTGCTCCCCTACCTCACCAATGCCAAGGAAGGCTCCATCGTTTTCATCGACGAAATTCATCGCACGCCTCGCGTCGTCGAAGAGTACCTCTACTCCGCGATGGAAGACTTCCGCCTCGGCATCCCCATTGGCGAAGGGATGAACGCCCGCACGGTCTACATGAAGCTCAACCGCTTCACGCTCATCGGGGCCACCACCCGCAGTGGCATGCTCACCGGGCCCATGCGTGACCGCTTCAAGCATCACGAACATCTCGACTTCTACACCAACGACGAACTCGCCCGCATCATCACCATCAACGCAGGTAAACTCAAAACGCCGATCCTTCCCGAAGCCGCGATGGAGATTGCTGGTCGCAGTCGTGGGACGCCCCGTATTGCCAACAGCCGACTCTGGTGGGTTCGCAACTACGCAACCAGCGAAGGCGATGGCAACATCGATATGAAGCTCTGTCAGGCTGCCCTCAAGATGGCTGAGGTCGACAAGGAAGGACTGGACAAGCAGGATCGCCGTTACCTTGATGTCCTCACCGGCGTCTTCGGCGGCGGCCCGGTCGGTGTCGAAGCGATGGCTGCCACGCTCAGCCTGGCCTCGGATACCCTCTCGGATGAAGTGGAACCCTTCCTCCTCCGTGCTGAGTTCGTGATCCGTTCCCCCCGTGGCCGCATGGCCACCGCGAAGGCGTATCAACACCTGGGCAAGACGATGCCCGACGAGAAGCCCGGACAGGGATCGTTATTTTCGTAGGGCACGTTGTACGTGTCTCAACTTGGTGAGATTCCAACGGACCAAGTGTAAAGTGAAGAGCACCTTTCGGAGTTCTGAACTTCAGCAACAAACTGGTTCTTTGCGCCAAGCTTTCATGGAGACATGAACTGTACAATGATGATCCGCGAGTTCGAGGCGTTCCTCCGCATCGATCAGAACATGCAATTCCAAATACTCAAGATAGCTATTCCACTGGTCAATGATGCCATTCAGCCGCTTGTTAGGTTCGACAACCTGCAGACCTGCCTTCTGCTGATAGACCCGTCGGTTCTTGAGTCCGCCAATGTACCTCTTGCGAATCCAGAAGCCTTCTGAGCGAAGTGCGTTGGCCATGCCATAACCATTAATGTCGGTCCAGGCTGCGGAGCGTTCCTGATATGACGTGATAGCATAAATCAGGTTCTCCAATTCCCAGTCCCAGAACTTTAGCTGGGTGAGAAATACGACTGCCTTTCCACTTTGAGTAAAGGTTCGACGCCATCAGCCTGAAAGAACAGAAGCAGTTGCTCCATGATCTCACAACGGCTATCGAGATAGACCGAAGTACGCTTACGTTTAAGCATGGCAACGCCAACCAATTAACAACTATTCGCAGATATGACAAACGTAAGAAATGGTGAGTTCGCACGATCTGATTCGTAGGGCACGTTGTACGTGCCTCACCACGAAAAGTGTCCCTCACTCTGCCCTAGTGCAAATGGAATCTCACCCAGTTGAGACATGCACAGCATGCCCTACCGGACAGCGTCACTCAGCACCTTCAGCACCTCTACCGTCTCCTCCCAACCTAGGCAGGCATCGGTGATGCTTTTGCCATACTCCAACTTGCTGGGGTCGTCCTTCCCCGGAGTGAACTTGCTGGCTCCGGGTTGCAGATGGCTTTCCAGCATCACGCCGATGATGTGCTTGCTGCCTGCTGCCAGTTGCTCCGCAATACTCTGGGCCACCTTCGGCTGCTGCTTGTGATCCTTGTTTGAATTGGCGTGGCTGCAATCGATCATGAGCCGGGCGTTCAGCTTGGCCGCTTCCATTTCCTTACGAGCAAGGTCGACACTCTTGGCATCATAATTGGGTGCGGTACCACCACGCAGGATGAGATGGCAGTCCGCATTCCCCTTGGTACCCACGATGGCTACCTGGCCATTCTTGTGCACGCCCAGGAAATGGTGAGGCCTGGCTGCAGCCTGCATGGCATCAATGGCAATGCGAAGGTTGCCATCGGTGCCGTTCTTGAACCCGACCGGTGCGGACAGGCCTGATGCTAATTCGCGATGCACCTGGCTCTCGGTCGTCCGGGCCCCAATGGCTCCCCAACTGATCAAATCGCTGATGTACTGCGGGCTGATGGTATCAAGGAACTCGCTCGCTGCAGGCACACCAAGCTGATTGATCTCGAGCAGCAGTTGCCTGGCGATGCGAAGCCCTTCGTGAATGCGGTACGTTTCATCCAGGTAAGGATCGTTGATCAGCCCTTTCCAGCCCACGGTAGTGCGAGGCTTCTCGAAGTAGACCCTCATCACAATTTCGAGAGTGTCAGCAAAGCGTGTCCGCTGTTCTTTGAGTCGTTCAGCATACTCCACCGCTGCCCGCGGATCGTGGATGGAGCAAGGCCCCACGATGACCAGCAGCCGACGGTCTTTACCATGCAGGATGTGCCGAATAGTAGCCCGCGTTTGCTTGACGAGCTTCTCAACAGGCGACCCCGCAATCGGAAAGAACCGGATCAGATGCTCCGGCGGCGGCAACGGGACCACCTCGGAGATGTGCAGATCATCAGTTTGGCTGGTACGTTCTGTGACATCCATGTGTCATTCTGCCTTTCGTCGCTTGGCCGTCACTGTCCCCAACTCCCGCATCGTGCTCTCCAGCGAAGCCGCCTTCATGAGCGTCTCGCCGACGAGGATGGCTTTGATGCCTGCTGCGGCCAGCTTCTCCACATCGGCCCGGGTGCGGATGCCACTCTCGCTGACGAGGGTGATGTTCGCAGGTACTTGAGTTGCCAGGTCGAGAGTATGTTCCAACTTCACTTCAAAATTGTGCAGGTTGCGATTGTTGATGCCCACCAGCGTCGCCCCGGCATCCAGCACTCGCTGCACATTGCTGGCCTCGTAACATTCCACCAGTGCATCCATGCCGCAGTGTTCAATCTCACGAAGCAGTTTAGCCATCTGCGCATCATCGAGGATCTCTGCTATCAGCAAGACCGCATCGGCCCCAGCCAGCTTGGCTTGCAGTACCTGATACCGATCAAGAATGAAGTCCTTGCGAAGGAGTGGCGTCTGCACCGCTGCTCGCACCGCTCGCAAGTCATCCAGGCTACCACCAAAGTGAGGCCTATCGGTCAGCACACTGATGCAAGCTGCTCCGTGATTGGTGTAGTTGGCTGCCACCGTCACCGCATCGGCCCCAGCCTGGATGGCACCTGCGGAAGGTGATTGCCTCTTCACTTCGGCAATGATGCGGATGTAATCGGTATCCCGCAGCGACTGGTGAAAGCAGCCACGAGGTCGTTGCAGGCTGGCTGTTGCAAGTTGTCGTTCCAGCTCAGCTTCGCTCTGCTGAGCCTTCGCTGCAACCAGCTCGGCCCGTTTGCTCACCACAATCTGATCAAGAATCGTTGGCATACCCGTTCACACGCTTGGCAATGAATCACGTTCCTATCACAATAGATATACGATTCCACACAGGTGATTCATGGCTGAACAACGCAATGTCCTCGGCGGTCCGCTGCAAATGTGCTCGCTCGCCCCGCTCACCGGCTTCTACCGCACCGGTAAATGCGAGACAGGCCCCGACGATCACGGCCGACATTGCGTCTGCATTCTCACCACCGAAGACTTCCTCCGCTTCTCGAAAGCCCGAGGCAACGACCTCAGCACTCCCATGCCCGAATACCGCTTCCCCGGCCTGAAACCCGGCGACCGCTGGTGCCTATGTGCCGAACGCTTCGCCGAAGCCCACAACGCCGGGATGGCACCTTTCGTGGTGCTGGAAGCCACCCACGAATCAACAGTGGAAGTGGTCCCTCTCGAAATCCTCCAAGCCTACGCCGCCACCGGTGTGAACAAACTCCGCGGCGACATCATGCCCAATTGATTGTTGGAGTACCGCCTTCAGGCGGCCAGCGATGGCGAAAAAGATGCTCACCTCACTTCGATACTTGCTGATCGTACTGCTCCCCTTTGCTGGTTGGTGGGTCGGAAACGCACTTGTCCCTAAGCCGACAGTCGCATGGCAAAAGACCTTTGATTCCGGCATTGGGGTGCTCGGCTATATCGATGACAAGACAGTGCTGCTATCGGTCTACGACAGCGATCAAACGATCAAGCAATTGATCGGTCTTTCCGTCAACACAGGAGAACTACTTTTTCAGAAAGAGCTGCCTGCGGACGTCAAAGCCAAAAGTGTTCGAGGCGTTCGACTGTCCAAAGATGGTAAAACCCTGGTGCTTCTTGGCATCACAGATGGAAACCAGATTGTCCTTTACGATTGGACAACCAACACCATCCAAGGGCAGTACTCATGGCCACAATCCATCCACAGTATCAATCAAGCCGTGCTGACGGGAAACCGCGTTATTGCACATCTCTTGACTACGAAGCAAGAAGAAGCAATCTCGTATGTGGCTGTATGGGATATAGGGTCAGAAGAACCACCCACGTTGGTGATGGTGGGTGAACAGTCCAATTTCCTGGAAGTGAGTGACGATGGCCGTTACGCCGTGATCAACACCATCACCAACAAACGGGATGAAGTGGTCCTGGTAGATACCGTCAATGGCAAGGTGATTCAAAAGGTGCCTGGGTACTTTGAAGCAAAGCGTTGGTCGCCAGATGGTCAACATCTACGTGTAGTTGACTCGAACAAAGATGCACTTGTCCTTCGTGACTTCACGAACATCGAGAACCACTTCCAGGAGCAAGGACAATCGAGATTGCTCCTAACTACAAGGGGAAGTATACGCTACGACTCTCACTACCTGGTGATTCGATCCTGGGACAATGCATCGTCCTGGAGAACTAAAAACCAGCAACGGTTGCCCAAGTGGGTGCAGGAAATGGTCAATCAGTTCTGGCCTTTGACACCCATAGTAACCGTGCATGACCCGGTTTCCGGAACCGTACTACGCCGCTGGATATTTCCCGTGAGTGAACAGGCAATCGATTTTGCCCCTGCCAATTTGGATCTGATGTTGCAGAGTTATGGCAAACAACTCGTCTGTTGGCGCTATGCAGAATCCATCGCTTGGCCGAGATGGGCAGGCCTGATCATCGGAATAATTCTGAGTGTACTGGTGCTGCGACAGTTGCTTCTGCGAAAAGTGACGATACCACGAAGCGGCTTGATCCAGACTGCCCCTGAGACACCATGAGACTGATTGAGACACTGCTGGCAATGAATCTCCAGTTTCTGTAACCTGTACAGGTTCAGTAGCACCCCCACCCCAAAGTAGAATGCCCTGTTGAAGTACCGGCTTCAGCCGGCCAGCGTCTTGTTAACGCTGTGGCAAACCACTTTCTGGCTCCCTTCTCCCCTCCGAGGGAGAAGGGCTGGGGATGAAGGCGCTGCAATGGCTAGGGGTTGTTTTATCGCTGGGTGCCATCTGAGCAGGTGAGGCGTACTCGCGCGCATGCGGCGCGCAAGTACCGTAAGTACAAGATGGCAAAGACTATGGGGCACACACACGCGGCGCCAAGCTACTTGCTATCGCTGGCCGGCTAAAGCCTGTACTCCAACGCGCGCACGCGAGCGCGCAAGTACGTCCCATGCTCCCCTCTACCCACTGGGGAGAGGGGTCGGGGGTGAGGGGGATAAATTGTGTTAAACCCTGTTTCTTCAACTCGGTTCAATACGAGTCAGAGCCCCTCATCCCTAACCCTTCTCCCCGGGAGGGAGAAGGGAACCAGACCACACACACACGGCGCGCCAAGCTGAGTAACACTTCCGCGGCCTGCGTTCCAGATCGCCTGAAGGTGGTACTCCAGCAATAGCCACCAGCTATCGTTCGCATTGGAAAACAGTATTTGTCCTATGGCTGGTGCCGACTATCTTATCTCTGCACAACAAGCTCTCTCCTTTGAGGATGATGACATGAATCGATGGAAGATGACCACCCGCCTGCTGGCTAGCTTTGCAGCGATGTACCTGGCTACGTCGGCACAGGCACAGCCTGCTGCCAACCCCCATGGCGATGCTGCACCTGGGGCGAAGTGCCCTATTACTGGTATGGCGATCAGTGCCAAGACGACACCTGCCTCCCCCAACACCACCCAGGTACCAGATCAAGGGAACATGCAGAGAAGCTTCTACACCACCGGCGATTGGTGGCCTAACAAGTTGAACCTCAAGATTCTTCATCAGAATGCCCCGGCAGGCAATCCGATGGACAAGAGCTTCAACTACGCCGAAGAGTTCAAGAAGCTTGACATCGAAGCGTTGAAGAAGGACATCATCCAGGCGATGACGACTTCCCAGGAATGGTGGCCTGCCGATTATGGTCACTATGGCCCGCTCTTTATTCGCATGGCTTGGCACAGTGCGGGCACTTACCGCGTGGCTGATGGCCGAGGTGGCGCTCGTTATGGCACCCAGCGATTTGCCCCGCTCAACAGCTGGCCCGACAATGCCAACCTCGACAAGGCACGTCGGCTCCTCTGGCCGATCAAGCAGAAGTACGGCAACAAAATTTCCTGGGCTGACCTCATGGTCCTGACAGGCAATTGTGCTCTCGAATCGATGGGCCTCAAGCCCTTCGGCTTCGCTGGCGGTCGTGAAGATGTCTGGGAACCACAGGAAGACATCAACTGGGGCCCCGAAACCAAGTGGCTTGACGACAAACGCTACAGTGGCAATCGTCAGCTCAAGGGTCCACTGGCTGCGGTGCAGATGGGTCTGATCTATGTCAATCCAGAAGGCCCGAACGGCAAGCCTGATCCCCTTGCTGCTGCCAAGGATATCCGCGAGACCTTTGGTCGCATGGCAATGAACGACGAAGAAACCGTCGCCCTCATCGCAGGTGGTCACACCTTCGGCAAAGCCCACGGTGCTGGTCCTGCTGACAACGTTGGCCCTGAACCCGAAGCTGCAAGCATCGAACTGCAAGGGCTGGGCTGGAAGAACAAGTTCGGCAAAGGTAAGGGGAAGGACACCATCACCAGCGGTCTCGAAGGTGCGTGGACCAGCACTCCAACGAAGTGGTCACACAGCTACTTCGACAATCTCTTCCGTTATGAATGGAAGTTGAACAAGAGCCCAGCTGGTGCCTGGCAGTGGACCCCGACCGACGAGAATGCCAAGGGACTGGTGCCCGATGCACACGACAAGACCAAGTCGCATGCACCGATCATGTTCACCACCGACATGGCTCTCAAGATGGATCCGGCCTACGCCAAGATCTCCAAGCGATTCTTCGATAATCCCAATCAGTTGGACGAAGCATTCGCCAAGGCCTGGTACAAGCTGACCCACCGAGACATGGGCCCTGTCTCCCGTCTGCTTGGTTCATCCGTGCCACCAGCACAGCTCTGGCAGGACCCCATCCCCGCTGTCACTCATCCGTTGATCGACGAGCAGGATGCAACTGCACTGAAGGCCAAGATTCTGGCATCGGGTCTGCCTGTCTCTGACCTCGTTTCCACAGCCTGGGCATCAGCTTCCACGTTCCGTGGCACGGATAACCGTGGTGGTGCTAACGGCGCTCGTCTCCGCCTGGCTCCGCAGAAGGATTGGGAAGCCAACCAGCCTGCGGTCACCGCCAAGGTGCTGGAGACGCTGGAGAAGATTCAGGCCGAGTTCAATGCTGGTGGCAAGAAAGTCTCGCTGGCTGATCTGATCGTGCTCGGTGGCAACGCCGGCATCGAAGCTGCAGCCAAGAAGGCTGGCCAGGAGGTGAAGGTTCCCTTCGCCCCCGGCCGCAGCGATGCGACCCAGGAACTGACCGATGTCGAATCATTCAAGGTTCTGGAACCCACCGCTGATGGCTTCCGCAACTACCTGCGACCAGGCCACACCTACCCTGGTGAAGAGTTGCTGGTCGATCGGGCTCACAAGCTCAAGCTGTCAGCACCCGAGATGACCGTTCTCGTAGGTGGCCTGCGAGTACTCAACGCCAACACGGGCCACAGCCAACTGGGCGTGTTTACCAAGCGTCCCGAAGCGCTGACCAACGACTTCTTCGTGAACCTGCTCGACATGAACACCGATTGGCAGAAGTCTGAAAAGACCGAAGGCCTCTTCGAAGGCAAGGACATCAAGTCGGGCGAAGTCAAATGGACAGGCACCCGGGTTGATCTCGTCTTTGGCTCCAATTCGCAACTCCGAGCCATCGCCGAAGTCTACGCCAGCGAAGACTCCAAGCAGAAGTTCATGAACGACTTCGTCGCTGCGTGGAACAAGGTGATGACGTTGGACCGCTTCGATCTGGACCCTGCGTTCCAGAAGGCAAAGCCGGTGGCACAGAAGTAAACCAACCCGAAGCGTGAGCGAGGGAAGACTTCGCGAGTGCATTGAGTACTAACACGAGATGGACGTCGAGCGAAAGCGCGACGTCCATTTTTGCTTTTGTTAATGAAACAGTTGCATTCAGGAGGTTCACCATTTTGGTGTCATCAGCTCTAAATCTCAATGTTCATCTTGACCGAATTAGTGTACATCTGATAACACAGGACTAATAGATCATATAAGGGGTTAGGATGAAAACGAAGCAGCAATTTGGAGGTGCATGGACTGAAATCAAGCTCCGTATTCTAAGGGAGTATGTTTCAACTTATCAGAGAGCGCTAAGCAAGCAGTTGTTCTCAAAGGCTTACATTGATGCTTTTGCAGGTACAGGTTATCGAGAAGAGGTTGTGCTCAGAGACCCAGAAAATGTCACTGCTTCACTTTTTGAGAATGATGAACCCATCAAGTACGAAGGCTCCGCCCGATTAATTCTGAACATCAAACCTGTGTTCGACGAATACTACTTTATTGAAAAAAGCAAACTGAAGGCAAAGGAGCTAGAAAAACTGAAGCTTGAGTTTTCTAGCTTAGCGGAACGAATCAACATTGTACCTGGCGAAGCTAACGAGAGACTTGTTGCTCTTTGCAAAGACAAGGACCAATGGCAAAAGAAACGGGCAGTACTTTTCCTTGATCCGTTTGGAATGAGTGTCGCATGGTCAACACTTCAAATTATCCAAGCAACACATGCCATTGATATCTGGTATTTGTTTCCACTAGGGATGGGGGTCAATCGCATGCTCACAAAGCATCGGCCAAAGCTGAACTCTAGAGAGTCTAAAAAGCTGGATACCATCTTTGGAACGCATGATTGGATAGATCACTTTTACATCCCAGATAACCAAGGCGTATTTCCGGAATTCCAAGACGAAATTAGGCACAATAAGGTTGCACCAATGTCGAAGCAACGAGCCTATGTTATGAGCCGCCTCAACTCACTTTTCGGAACCAACTGCGTCGCTCAAACCCCACGACACTTAGAAAATTCTAAGAATAACTTGATGTACCTATTGTGCTTCATGACAAGCAATCCCACGCCTAAAGCCTCAGAACTTGCTTTGAGAATCGCAACAAGCATACTGGAGAGTTCATAATGTCCATCTCATCCACCATCGAATGGACTGATGCCACGTGGAACCCTGTTCGTGGTTGCACCAAGATCAGTCCTGGATGTAAACACTGTTACGCTGAGACGTTCGCTGAGCGTTTCCGTGGGGTGCCTGGGCATCCCTATGAGCAGGGTTTCGATCTCAAACTCATCCCTGAGAAACTTGGCGAACCGCTCAAATGGTCTTCTCCCAAGAAAATCTTCGTCAACTCGATGAGTGATCTTTTCCATGATCGGGTTCCCGATGAGTACATCCTACAGGTAGCCAGGGTCATGGAAGCTGCTGACTGGCACACTTATCAGGTGCTTACCAAACGTGCAGATCGATTGACTGAACTCCTCGATACGAAGCTGAAGTCCATTGCCAGCAAGTCTCACATCTGGTGGGGTGTCAGTGTTGAAGATCGCAAGTATGGTTTGCCACGCGTTGAACTTCTGCGTAAAGCATCTGCAGCAATGAAGTTTCTTTCCGTTGAACCGCTGCTGGAACATCTTGGCACAGTAGAGCTAACAGGTATCCAGTGGGTTATCGTTGGCGGCGAAAGCGGACACGGTGCCCGGCCTATCAAATCTGAATGGGTTACTGATCTTCGCGATCAATGTAAGCGAGCAGGTATTCCGTTCTTCTTCAAGCAGTGGGGTGGTGTTCGTAAGAAAACTGCAGGACGATTACTCGAAGGAAAGACGTATGACGACTATCCAGAAGTCGACTCAAATCCGATACCAGAGAAGAAGCTCCGCTTGGAACTGATCAAGGAGTTGGCAGCATAACTTCTGTAGTCCAATCTCCGCCCAATCACGCATCCGCAAACCAGAACACCAACCTGACATGCTCTTCACCATAGATACCAGCCAGCGCCTGCATTGCTGCAAGAACGGCTTGCATCCTTGCCAGTCGATTCTCTAACTTGATGCCACTCTGCTGCACCACATCAACCAGTTCTCGATAGTTGAGCCAACTGGCATATAGGTAACTGGCATGGGAGATGTATTTCGCAGGCAAGTCTGGGTCATCCAGATAGTACGCTCGCTTCGATTCTATCCATGCCTCTGCAGTGGATTGCTTGACTGAGTTGCCGAGTGGCCATTCGGCATCCAATTCCGCATCAGGTACGACTCGCAGGAAGAAGTCATCTGCAACTTCCGGGCTGACATCCTTGGGCAAGCCACGTGGCGATACCTGTGGTGTATCACGGGTAAACAGAGCAATGAATCGACTATCGTGTGGTAGCCAGCACTGGGCAAAGACCTGGTAGCGTCCGGAGTTGTCTGCGTATTCAATGTAAGTAAATGGGTTCAAAGCTCACCCACAGAATAGAGTTAACTCGCTGCCCACTCCCAATTCGCCAACTGGTCATCTTCCGCTTTCACGTACTTTGTCACCATCGCCTCCAGTTCATCGTGAACTTCGCTCATGGTCTCAGGGCGGTAGACTGCACGGAAGGCCAAGCAGTGTTCTATCAGCTTGGCTAGGCTCTTGGGACACTTCGGGTTGCGCTCCAGCACGGGCTTGAAGCTACGCTTCCAGGTATCCTCATCGATTGGCATCGAATTCTGCCCCGGAGCACCAAGGCATTGGGGGATGTAATGCCAGGTGATCAGCCGATACATGGTGGCACCGAAGTTGAAGATGTCAGTCTTCTCGTTGACGACTTTCTTCACCTGTTCGGGAGCCATGTATTCGGGAGTACCCTGGATGCGTTGCTTGTCCTGTCCCTTGATCCATGACAGGCCATAGTCAATGATCTTCACATTGCCGCTCTTGCTGAGCATGATGTTGTTAGGCTTCAAATCGCCGTGACAAACATTGCGGCGATGCATCATGACGAGGCCCGCTGCGACATCACGGAAGATTTGCAGCAGGATGCCCAGCGGGATGATCTTGAAGTTATCGAGTGTTTTGCCGTTGACGAATTCGATGAGTTGACGGACTTCCTTTACTTTGCCGCCGAAGATACCGAACGATTTGATCTTTTCGAGTGCATAGATTTTGATGAGGTTCGGATGGTCAAGTTTCTGGGCAACGTTGAATTCATGCTCGGCTTGTTCGAGGAACTTGATAGCTTCGTCGTCTTCAATCTTGACGATTTTGAGGGCAAATTGCCGACCATCGCCATTTCGGCGGATGTGCATGATAGAACTGTGCGCCCCTTCACCCAGATGTGCCACGACAGAAAAGGGACCAATTTTTTCAGACATCTACAGGAATCCCGTGGCGCCATTGGCTGTTGCAACGAGAAGAGATTATAACAAAGCTTGTACCTTAGTGAGGCAGCAATTTCGCAGTTCATCACGATTTTCACCCAGGACATGTAATGCCTCTCCTTCATGCCGGTGTGGCTCATCTCGCCGGGCACCGTGCCAGCGACCCGAAACTGGATGATCTGACCCGCCGGATCGGGGCTGATCTGTTTGCTCGTCTGGAAGGTGGCAAGCCCACCGTCTTCTCCGCCAAGTGGCTCGATGATCAACTGATGGCCTGGAGTATGGAAGATGAGCTTGTCAAAGTACAGCTCTTCCGTTTCATTGATGTGCTGCCGGCCCTGCTGGGTTCAACCCCGAACATCGTTCGCCATGTGAAAGAGTACTTCGGACTGGCCAAGGATCGGCTGCCGCTACCTATGCGATGGGGTCTGAAGATCCTTCCCAAGCGTGGGCCGATTGCCAGCCTGGTGGCATCCACAGCGAAGACCAATGCGATTCGATTGGCCAAGCGGTTCATTGCGGGCAGCAATGTCCCCGAAGCACTGTCTGCCATCGAAGACCTCCGCAAGAAACGCTGTGCCTTCACCATCGATCTCCTCGGCGAAGCAGTGCTCACCGAAGCGGAAGCGGATCATTATCAGCAGCAGTACCTCGACTTGGTGGAAGGACTGACCGCAGCAGCCCAGTGGCCTACCGATCCCCAGATGGATTGCGATCACCTGGGGCCGATGCCTAAGGTGAACATCTCGATCAAGATTTCGAGTTTGTACAGCCAGTTCGACCCCATCGACCCTGATGGCTCCGCCGCAGCAGTCAAAGTGCGGCTGCTCCCTATTCTGCGATTGATCCGTGACCGGGGTGCCTTCGTCAACATTGATATGGAGCAGTTCTCCTACAAGGAAACGACCCTTCGCATCTTCGAAGAAGTGTTCAACGAACCGGAGTTCCGCAACTGGCCTCACGTGGGTATTGCCATCCAGGCGTATCTCAAATCCTGTGGTGATGATCTCGCTCGACTGCGTGACTTCTCCAAGCGACGAGGCACACCATTCTGGGTAAGGCTCGTGAAAGGTGCCTACTGGGATTACGAAACAGCCATCGCTGACCAGAATGATTGGGAACCGCCGGTTTTCATGAACAAGTGGGAAAGCGATGTCAATTACGAGAAGCAGACCCGCTTCCTGATGGAGAACTATCAATACCTGCGGCCTGCGTTCGGCAGCCACAACATTCGCAGCATCTCGAACGCACTGGCACTGGCTGATTCGCTGAACGTGCCCGCCAAGTGTATCGAATTCCAACTGCTCTACGGCATGGCTGACCAGATCAAGGATGCCCTCGTCGAGATGGGCCACCGCGTGCGGGTATACACGCCCTACGGCCAACTGCTACCCGGCATGGCGTACCTGGTTCGACGACTGCTCGAGAACACGGCCAACCAGTCGTTTCTGAGGGCCAGCTTCATCGAGCATGTTTCCGAAGCGGAACTGCTGCAGAACCCCGCCGACAATGAAAAACCCGGACACGATGACAGCCCAGAGCACAAGCCAGCGGCGACACCTTCTCACTCCAACACCTCTCTTGAAACCCCCATGTTCAAAAACGAAGCTCCCATCGATTTCAGCCAGGAAGCAGGCCGTGCCGCCCAGCGGGAAGCTCTCGCTCAGGTGAAGAAGCAGTTGGGCAAGACCTGGCCACTGCTCATCGCTGGGAAAGCCATCGAAACTCGTGACACCATTACGTCACTCAACCCGGCCAACACTTCGCAAGTGCTAGGCAAGGTCTCGAAGGCATCTCCTGAACAGGCCAGGCAAGCGGTGGCAGCAGCCAGCAAGGCCTTCGATGCCTGGCGTGATCGGCCTGTGGAGGAGCGATGTGCCATACTCGACAAAGCGGCTGACCTGATGCACGAACGCCGCTTTGAACTCTGTGCCTGGACGATCCTTGAAGCAGGCAAGCAATGGCGTGAAGCGGATGGAGAGTTATGTGAAGCCATCGACTTCTGTCGCTACTACGCCGCCGAGATGCGAAAGCTGGCCAAGCCCCAAAGGCGTGATCTGACTGGCGAAGAGAACGAATACTTCTACGAACCACGCGGTGTGACCACTGTCATTGGTCCTTGGAACTTCCCACTAGCCATCCCCTGTGGCATGGCTGTTGCAGCACTCGTCACAGGCAACCCGGTCATCTACAAGCCTGCGGAGCAGACCTCGATCATCGCAGCCCAGATGGTCAACATCCTGCACGAAGCAGGTGTACCCAAGGATGTGCTCCACTTCCTGCCCGGTGTTGGCGAAGAGATTGGGCCAGTGCTCGTCGGTCATCCCGAAGTGGCGATGATCGTCTTCACCGGTTCCCGTGCTGTTGGACTACTCATCAACAAGCAGGCATCCGAAACTCCTCCCGGTCAGCCTTTCGTCAAGAAGGTGATCACTGAGATGGGTGGCAAGAATGCCATCATTGTGGATGATGATGCCGATCTCGATCAAGCCGTTGCAGGTACGCTGGCAGCAGCCTTTGGGTATCAGGGCCAGAAGTGCTCTGCTGCTTCACGGGTGATTGTACTGCAAGCTGCTTACGATATCTTCGTCAATCGACTGGTCGAAGCGGCGAAGGCCATCCGGGTGATGGCTGCTGAGGAGCCGGGCAGCTTTGTGGGCCCGGTGATTGATGAAGAGAGCCGCAAGCGGATACTGAGCTACATCGAACTGGGGAAGAAGGAAGCCCGGCTGGTACATGCCACCGACATCGGTAACCTTGCAGAGCAAGGCTACTTCGTCGGGCCGCACATCTTCGCGGATGTACCACCGACTGCCAAGATCGCCCAGGAAGAAATCTTTGGCCCGGTGCTGGCGATCATCAAAGCCAAGGACATGGACGAAGCTCTCAAGATTGCCAACGGCACTGAGTACGCACTAACCGGTGGTCTGTTCTCACGAAGCCCCGCCAACATCGCCCGCATTCGCCGCGAGTTCCGGGTAGGCAACCTCTACATCAACCGCAAGATTACCGGTGCCATCGTGGACCGCCAACCCTTCGGTGGCTTCAAGATGAGTGGGATTGGCTCCAAAGCTGGTGGGCCCGATTATTTGCTGCAGTTCGTGAATCCACGGTGCATCACCGAGAACACGATGCGACATGGGTTCATGCCAGCGGTGGAGAAGGACTCGAATAGCTAAGGCTATTACATGAACATCCTCGCTATCCCCTTCCATCAGTATCTA
>WBZX01000415.1_pt3 | contig 19982 bp, 17 predicted proteins | sample 5204211 | NCBI WGS metagenome assembly WBZX01 (sample SAMN12344362, study PRJNA552823) | activated sludge metagenome | biome: Activated sludge suspended growth; feature: Nitrification reactor; material: Wastewater; isolation source: activated sludge from nitrification reactor of wastewater... | reverse complement strand
GACGTAGCCGTCATAGACGATCTCGGTGGCGGGGATGTGGAGCTCGGCGACCGCCGGCGCGTGGCCCTGCATCATGCAGAACGGCATCGCCTCGGCCATGCACGCCACACCACCGGCGCGGCCGACCGCGAGCGCCTCGTGCACGAAGCCGGCGATCTCGGACATCCGCGGCACCACGCCGTTGAAGTGAGTCGCGGCGTGGCCGGTCGGGTGCGGGAACGCCAGCTGGAACTGCGCGACGCCCAGCTCCACCAGCAGCTGCGCCAGCGCCGGCAGGTGGCGCGCGTTCTGCTTGGTGATGACGGTGTTGCACACCACCCGCTGCTGCAGCGCGACCAGGTGCTCGATCGCGCGGACGATCTGCGCGAACGATCCCGGTGCGCGCGTGAGGCCGTCGTGAAGCTTGGCCTCGTGGCCGTGGATCGACGGCGAGAACTCGTTGGCGCCCGCCGCGATGGTGCGCTCGCAGAACTCGCGGTAGGCGAACATGCGGCCGTTGGTCTGGATCTGGATGTTCTCGTAGCCGAGCAGCTTCGCCGCCCGCACCAGCTGCAGGAAGTCGGGGCGGATCGAGACCTCGGCACCGGTGAAGACCACGTCGACGCACGTCGCCCGGCTCGCGCGTAGCTCGTCGATGCACGCCTGCGTCGACCGGTCACCGGTGAAGAGGTGATCGCCGATGACACAGAACACGCAATTGCTGTTGCAGGTCGTGCCCGTCTTGAGGTCGGCGCGGCGGCGGATGGCCATCTCCAGCGCACGATCGTAGGTCGAATCCCGCGGCCGCGCCATTCCCGAGGCGCCCCGTCCGCACGACGCCTTCGGCCTGTCGGGCTTGGGGTACACTCGTGATCCGCATGTTGCTGCGTCCGGACCTACGCGAGTGGACCATCCGCGAGGCCGCCGCCGACGACGGCGCTCGCCTCGCGTGGATCCGCACCGCCAGCTGGCGCGATGCCTACCGCGACATCATTCCACCGCTCGCGCTCGAGCGCATCGCGGGCCGCGATGCGCAGCGCATGGCCCACGCCGTGCGCCACCGCGGCCGCGGCCACACCATCTGGCTCGCAGAGGATCGCCAGCACACGGCCTTCGGCTATGCATGGGCGGGCCCGCAGACCGATCGCGCTCTGCCTTTCCTCGGCGAGGTGTTCGAGCTGTACCTCCACCCCGCGTGGCAGCGCGCGCGGGCCGGCACCGCGCTCCTCACCCACACGATCTGGGCGCTGCTCGCCGCGCGCCTGCATCCGGTCGCGCTGTGGGTGCTGGCGGACAACCACCCGGCGAGGCGCTTCTACGAGACGATGGGCGCCGTCGAGGTCGCACGACGTGCCGTGGATGTCGGCGGTCGCCCGCTCGAGAAGATCGCGTACGGCTGGCACGAGCAGCTACCGCTGCCGAACCTGCGGCGATGACGGCGGAGCTGCGGCGAGGGCGAGCCCGCCCACGCGTCAGCCCGACAGCCCCGCCATGCGCAGCGCGTCCTTCGTGCGCTTGCCGACCTCGGCACGCGCGTCGGTGTAGATGTGATCCATGGTCTCGTCGAGCGGGCCATCGCCCTGCCACGCGGCGGTGAGCAGCTCGGTGGGCAGCTCGCGGCGCAGGATTCGGTAGACGTGGGCCGCCACGAAGAGGTCGTCCATGAGCCCGAGCGGGCCGAAGTCCGCCTCGGGCATGACGTCCTCGGGCACCACGAAGTACGCCAACACCGCGTTGACCATCGCGCGTGCATCGCGGGAGAGCGTCGGCGCGCAGAAGAGCCGCGCATAGAACTCGAAGACGTCGGGCGCACGCATCACCGTGCGCTGTCGCGAGCCCTCGTAGGCGTCGACGAACAGCCGCAACGAGGCCAGGAAATCCGGCGCTGCGAAGGCCACGTTCGCACGGTATCAGTCGCCGGACGGCGTGTCGCGGACCTCGGGCACCAGGGCCGCAAAGCCGTGCGCACGCACGAAGTTCACGGTGGCACCGCGGCAGCTCGGGTCATGCACGCAGGTGCGACAGCGCAGCGACTTGACGTGGTCGTGGTCGTGTACGAAGCGCCGCGTGTAGCGGAAGATCTCGAGCCGCGACGCCCCCGAGCCGTCGAGGGCCGTCGACGCGAGCATGGCGGTGTCGAGCACCCGCGCCGGCGCACGTGGGGCGATGCCGCTGCGGCAGTGCGGCACGCCATCGAAGTTGATCGCACCGAAGCGCGCCACCAACTCGCGCGCGCTCGCTAGCGGTGCGTCGTGGGTGGCGGCGTCGCTGGCCAGCTCGTAGTTCGGTTGCACGAGCGCGAGGCGTGACGGCCACGACGTCTGGGTCGCGAGCCACGTGGCGTGCTCGCGGTCGAACGGCGCCAACACCTCGAAGCTGCCGGCGATGGCCAGCACCGCCTCGGTCTGCGCGAGCTCTCGCGTGCGCACACGCTCCAGCGGTCGGCCGTCGATGCACCCATCGTCGGCGAGCGCCGCCGCGAGGCCGGCCGTCGATCGCAGCTCGAGCTCGAGGGCGAGCGCGCGCGGGAGCGTCCGCGCGTGGCCGCACGCGGCGGCGAGATCGGCGGCGACGATCCACGCCCGCGTCGCACCGCTGGCGGCGATGCGCGCCGCCAGTGCGAGGCCCGGCGGGGCCCCGGCGACCGCGGCATCGACCACCGGCAGTCGCCGCAGGTGATCCGCCGCTGCCGCGCGGGCCCGGCTGCGCTCGGCGCTGGCCGGGTCGCCGCCGAAGCTCGGCGGCAGCGCGGCCTCCCAGTCGAGGTCGAAGCGCACCACGTCGAAGCGCTGCGCCGCGAGGGCCTCGCGGGTGTCGTCGAGGTGATCGCACAGCCGCCGCACGTAGCAGTGGCGGCAGCGCGCGGGCTCGCGGCACGGCAGCGGCGTGCCATCGGCCAGCAGTCGCTCGTACTCTTCGCGGCGGCCGCGGACCTCGTCGTTCAGCTTGTACGGGTCTTGAATCAGCGACTCGAAGCCCTCGAGATGCTCGACCGGAAAGCGGTTGAGCCACAGGTGCACGTCGGGCTCCCGCGACATCGCGAAGGTCTCGCGCAGCGCGTCCTGGTGCGCCTCGAGATCGTAGAACAGGGTGGTCTCGCCCTCCCGCCACGCGCGTCCGAACGGGATCACCTGCAGCAGATCGAACTCGCGCACGCCCATCGCCATGAAGGTCCGCAGCATCCGCGGCAGGTGGCGGACGTTGGCTCGGTTCACGCAAACGTCGATGTTCACGACCGGGCGCCCATCGGCGAGCGCGGCCTTCAAGCCCGCGACTTCCTCGTCGAAGGCCCCCTTCACGCCGACCAGCGCGTCGTGGATCTTGGCGTCGGGGCCGTGGATCGAGAACGTGATCTCACCCAGACCGGCATCGAGCGACCGCCGCAAGAACTCGGGATACGCGAACATGCGACCGTTGGTGACGGTCTGCACCCGCGTGTAGCCGGCCGCGCGTCCCAGCCGGACGAAGTCGACGAAGTCGGGGTGGATGGTCGGCTCGCCGCCCGACAGGATGAGGCGCTCGGCACCCTTGCGGCGGCCATCGAGGATCTGCGCCTTGACCTCGTCGCGGGCCCGGATGCGCCCGTCGTGGGTGTCGCTGTCGAGGCAGAACACGCAGCGGTCGTTGCAGTCGAAGGTCAGCCGCACCCAGTTGCGCACCTGATGGGCCGCGTGCTCGTGTTGCTCGCGCTTCTGACCGAAGCCGACGCTCTCTTCACCCTCGGCCACCTTCACCACGAGTAGTCTACGCCGGGCGCGGCGGGCGGCGTCCTCGGAGCCGCAGTGCCCGGGAGCCCGACATCCCCGCCGGATTCCCGGACAGCGGCCGCGCCGGCGTCGCGCGAGCGCCGAGAATTGGCTTGGCACCGCGGTTGCTGAGTCGGTGGGGCCCCACTCGGCCCGCACGCCCTTCGAGCCGTGGGAACGGCCGCCGCCGCCGGGCGCCCGCGCGCGCCCCGAGCAAGACCCAATCGACACGATGCCGTCCGCCGCACTATCTTGGAACGCGATGTCGAACGACCCACGGCAGACCGATGTCGCGCTCGGCGTGGTCGAGCTGCGGCGCCGCGCACTGCTGCGCCTGGTCGATCGTTTCCGTCTCGCGAAGTGGGTGATGGCGCCGCTGCTCTTCAGCGTCGGCGGCTGGATCCTATCTATCGACGGCGCGCCGTGGCGCTGGGCCCTGGTCGCCGTGGCGGGCGGCATCTCGGCGGCGGTCGGCGTGCGCTTCGGCTTCGGCAACGCCAAGGGCATCGCCCGCTTCTGCGAGCGCGACTTCCGACCCTCGGAGGCGGTGCCGTTCGCGACCGTGCAGGTGTTGTTGCTCGCCGCCAGCGGCGGGCTCGCGAGCCCGCTGCTGCCGATCATGTTCGCCGGGGCCCACAACGCCGGCCTGTTCGGTGGGCCGGCGGCCTCGCGCAGCGTGTTCGTGGTGCACGTCGTCGGCCTCTGGACCCTGCTCGCGCTGCACCTGACGCACGTCGTCGAGCTGGTGCCGCACCCGCTGGTCGACACCCACTGGCCCGGCCCGACCTTTCTCACCTCGATCGCGGTGGGCATGACCGGCGCGCTGATCGGCGCCCACGTGATGGGGCTGCGGACGCGCGAGGCGGTCGACGAACAGCTGCGTCAGGCCGTGCTCGCGCGCGAGGCTGCGCTCGGCAACTACCGCGAGCGCGCCGACGAGCTGACCACGCTGTCGGCCGAGATCGCCCACGAACTCAAGAACCCGCTCGCGACCGTGAAGGGCCTCGCTGCGCTGCTCGGCCGGGATGCCGAGGGCAAGTCGGCCGAGCGCCTGCTCGTGCTGCGCCGCGAGGTCGACCGCATGCAGGGCATCCTCGACGAGTTCCTCAACTTCTCGCGGCCGCTGGCGCCGTTGACCGTGCGGCGCGTCGATCTCGGCAAGCTCGCGCGCGAGGTCATCGATCTGCACGAGGGCATTGCCAGCGATCGCCGCGTCGCGATGGAGCTCGATGCGGATCTCGGCGTGGGTGCGGTCTGCGACCCGCGCAAGATCAAGCAGATCCTCGTGAACCTGCTGCAGAACGCGCTCGATGCGGCGGGCCCCGAGACCACCGTGGAGATCGTGGTGCGGCGCGTCGTCGACCTCGTGGAGATCCAGCTGCTCGACCGCGGTGCGGGCGTGCCCGCCGATCTGAGCGAGCGCGTGTTCGAGGCCGGCATGACCACCAAGCCCAACGGCAACGGGCTCGGCCTGCCGATGGCGCGGGCGTTGGCGCGCCAGCACGGCGGCGACCTGCGGCTGGCACCCCGCGGCGACGGCCACGGCTGCGCCGCGATCGTGCAGCTGCCGGTGCTCGGCCCCGCGCTGGCCAACGCCGACGCCGAGGCCTCGATCAGCGACGTGGCCCCACCGCCGAAGCCCGCCGTCGAGCCACACGCGGCGCGCACGCGTGACGACGCCGCGGTGCCGCTCGCCGAGGGTGCGCTGGGGGCGATGACGTGAAGCCGCACGCGCTGGTCGTCGACGATGACGACGGCGTGCGCTTCACGCTCGCAGGCATCCTCGAGGAGGAGGGCGTGCTGGTCTCGCAGGCCGCCAGCGGCGAGGCTGCGCTCGCGCTGTTCGACGAGCCCGCAACACCCGAGATCCACCTGGTCGTGACCGACATGCGCATGCCGGGCATGAGCGGGCTCGACCTGCTCACGGCCCTGCGGCAGCGCACGCGCGCGCCGAAGGTCGTGATGATCACCGCACACGGCAACGAGCGCCTGGCGGTGGAGGCGACCAAGGCGGGCGCCTACGACTACTTCCGCAAGCCCTTCGAGCTCGAGGAGCTGGTGGCGGTGGTCCGACGCGCGCTGGATGCCGTGCGGCTCGAGGTCGAGAACGAGCGCCTGCGCTCCACCCTCGAGCTCTCGCAGACGATGGTGTTCGTCTCCGATGCGATGGCGAAGCTGGCCGTGATGGTCCACCGCGTGGCCCCGCGCGACGTCACCGTGCTCATCCGCGGCGAGAGCGGCACCGGCAAGGAGCGCGTCGCCGAGGCCATCGTGCGGGCCTCGAGGCGCGCGGCCAGGCCGTTCGTGCGCTTCAACTGCGCCGCGCTGACCACCGAGCTCGCAGAGGCGGAGCTGTTCGGTCACAGCCGGGGAGCTTTCACCGGTGCGGTGCGCTCGCGCGCGGGGCTGTTCCGCGAGGCCGAGGGCGGCACCATCTTGCTCGACGAGGTCGGCGAGCTCGACCTCGCGACCCAGGCCAAGCTGCTGCGCGTGCTGCAGGAGCACGAGATCCGCCCGGTCGGTGAGGATCACGCGATCCCCATCGACGTGCGGGTCATCGCCGCGACCCACCGCGACCTCGCCAAGCGCGTCGAAGAGGGTGCCTTCCGCGAGGACCTCTTCTACCGCCTTCGCGTGGTCGAGATGCACGTGCCGCCGCTGCGCGAGCGCCCCGAGGACATCGCGCCGCTGGCACGCCACTTCCTGCGGCGCTTCGCCTCGAGGTTCGGGCTCGGCATCGTGCGCGAGCCGCCGGAGCTGATCGTGCGGCTGCAGGCGATGCCGTGGCCCGGCAACGTGCGGGAGCTCGAGAACGCGATCGAGAGCCTGGTCGCACTGTCGGACGGCGACGACTTCGACCTCAGCACGCTAGGCCCCTCGACGCCGTCATCCCGCGCCAGCGACGGTGGCGACGGTGGCCTGCGGGAGCGCGTCGATGCCTTCGAGCGGCAGCTGCTGCTCGATGCGCTCGCGGTCGCGTCGGGCAATCGCAGTGAAGCGGCCCGCGCGCTCGGCATCGGCCGCGCGACGCTCCACGACAAGCTGCGCAAGCACGGCATCGTCGACGGCGGCGCCTGACGGTCTGCCCGGCCCCGCCGGAGTTCCGGACGGACGATCCGGCGGACCGACAGGTCCGCGCGCCCGGTCCCGGCGGGCGCCGCGATACCCCGCGCCGTCACACGCACTCGTTGCCGGCCGTGTGTGGCACGCAACGTGCTCCCTTGCGCCGGCAATGCTCGCGCACGCTGTCCCGGCCACCGCCCGCGCCCCCCGAGCCCGCCGCGCGAGTCCCCTGCGCACCGCGACGCCGGCCGCCGCGATGGCGCGACCGGCTGCGCGCATGGAGGCGTACCTGCGGGGTGACGACCACGCCCTGAGCGCGCTCTTCCGCGTGCTCGCGCCGCGGCTGCGCCGCTTCCTGCAGACCCGCATCGACGATGCCGACATGGTCGAGGACGTCGTGCAGCAGACCTTCATCAAGGCCCACCTCGGCCGGCATGCGTTCCGGGCACGCGCCACCGACGGACGTCACAGCGACGACGCCATCGTCGCGTGGTTCCTCGCAATCGCGCGGAACACCGCGATCGATGGCCTGCGATCGGAGCGTCGCCACCAACGCGGACGCGTGCACGAGGGTGACGCGGGCGAGTCGTGCGTCGACGAGTGCGCCAGCGACATGCCCGACCCCGAGCAGCTCCACATCGACGCGCAGTCCGACTTCGCCGTGCGCGAGCAGGTCCGTGCCGCAGTCGGCCGCCTGCCACCCTCGCAGCGCGACGTCGTCCTACTGCACAAGCTCGAGGGCCTGTCGATGCAACAGGTCGCACAGCGGCTCCACGTGATGCCGGGTGCCGCGCGGGTGCGTGCGCATCGGGCCTACCTCGCCCTGCACGCCCTGCTCCAGCCGACCGTGGCGGCCAACTCGCGCGCGCCCGCAGACTCGCCGTCCCGCGGTCACGACGCTGCCGCCTGACGCCGCGAGCATCGAGGGCAGCAGCGCGCGTTGGTCGGGGCCGTCGGGATCCGCTAGGATCCCGAGCGATGTTGGCGGAGGTCTGCACGCCAGGCCGCCGCCCGCGAATCGGGACGACGGCATGATCGAAGGCTTGGCCATGGGCTTGGCGATCGCGACCGGCTGGGCGAGGAGCCTGCGCTGGCTGGCGACGATCAGCGAGCCCGACGCGATCGAGGTCGCCGCGGCGGTCGACGCCGACGCCGCAGCGATGTCGCTCCCGAGCTCGGCCGACGTCGAGGCCGTCGCGCTGGTCGACGACACCGACGCGTTGTTCATCGATCCCGAGCGCCCCGATGGACCGCGTGTCGAGACCCTCGCCGCACCGGCGTGGACCATCCACCGCGTGCGACCGGGCGAGGGCCTGGGCTCGATCGCCGCGCGCTACGGCGTCGCGCTCGATCGCCTCATGCAGTGGAACCACCTCGACACCAACCGACCGCTCGGGCGCCGCAGGACGCTGCGCGTGCTCAGCGATCGTCGGCCACCGGCGGTGCATCAGGTCCGCACGACCGTGCGCATCGGTGAGAGCTGGGACGATCTCGCCGCGCGACTGCATGTCGACGAGCACGGGCTGCGGGTGCAGAACTGGCGCATGCGCGAGCCGATCGCCGGCGAGACCGTGATCGCGTGGGTCGATCCCCTCGACGCACCGAGCTTCGTGGCCCCGAGCACGCCCGTCGCCCAGGAGCCGCTCGAGATCACCGCATCCGGTCAGAGCGTCGGCTTGCCCCAACGCGGCAAGCTCAGCGACGGAGTGCCGCTGCCCGAGCACCCGCTGTGGCTGCGCGGCAACCCCGATCATCTCTTCGGCAGCGCCCACACCATCAAGACGGTGCACCGCGCGTTCTCCATCTTGCGCGGCGAGAAGGGCTACACGCCCGCGCTGCTGATCGGTGCGATCAGCAAGCGCAGCGGCGGCCGCTTCGCCCCCCATCGCTCGCACCAGTCGGGTCGCGACATCGACATCCGGCTGCCGCTGCGGCCCGGCACCGCCGTGACCCACGACCCCACCGCCGACGAGGTCGACTGGTACGCGACGTGGGTGCTCATCGAGTCGTTCGTCGCGACCGGTGAGATCGAGGCGGTGTTCCTCAACGAGGCCCACCACGAGCGGCTGTACCGTGCCGGCCGTGCGCTCGGCGTGGCACGCGAGGACGCGTTCGAGATCGTGCGCTGGCCCCGTTGGAGGGGCGCCGGCATCGTGCAGCACGCCGAGGGGCACAACGCACACCTGCACGTGCGGGTCCGCTGCGGCGCCTCGGAGCGCGCGTGCCTGTGATCGAGGCCCACGCGGCGCTGCGCGTGCTGGTGGTCCATCCACCGTCGTCGATCGCACGCGACTTCATCGACTACCCCTACTTCGCCGACCTCGGCGCGGTGCAGGCAGCGGCGGTGCTCGAGCCGCTTGCCGAGGTCACGCTGGTCGACGCGCTCGCGCTACCCGATGCTGGCATGCGCTGGCGGGACGATGGCCGCGCGCAGCTCGGCGCCGACACCAAGCAGGTGCTGGCGGCGTGCGAGCAACCGGCGGAGCTGGTCATCGTCGCGCTCACGCCGTTTCATCGCCCGCCGTTGCGCGACGACCTCCTCGCCGAGACGCTCGTCGGCCTGCGTGCGCGACACCCCGAAGCGACCCTCGTGCTCGCCGACCTGTACCAGTCGGGGCAGCACTACGTGCATGCCGACGGTGAGGCGATCCTCGACGCCTACCCCGAGGCCGACCTGCGGCTGTCGTTCGAGGCCGAGCTCGCGCTACCGGAGCTGGTCACTGCGGTGGCGCAGGGCCAGCGCCCGCGCGGGGAGTGGCGCGGCCGTCGACCGCCGCAGCTCGACGCGTTGCCGGCGCCCGCGTGGTCGCGCATCGACCTCGCGGCGCGCGACGCTTGCATGGCGGCGATCGTCGCCGGCCTCGGGCGCTCCAGCTGGGCGTTCCCGCTGCACGGCCGCGCGCTGCCGTGGATCAGCTCGAGGGGCTGCCCGTTCGACTGCGCGCACTGCAGCAGCAACCCCGATCGCGTCGCCGACGAACCGAAGACGCAGCGCCGTCGCAGCGCCGCCGGCATGCGCGAAGAGCTGGCCGCGCTGGCCCGCGCTGGCGCGACCGTCGTTCACGTGCTCGACGAGATGGTGAACGTGCACCCGCAGCACCTCGCGAGCCTGCTCGACGCCGCCGAGGCGGAGCAGCTCCGCCTCGAGTTTCCCAACGGCATGCGCGCCGATTGCCTCGCGCCCGCCGACCTCGTACGTCTGCTCGGGCGCATCACCACGCTCAGCATCAGCGCCGAGAGCGGCTCACAGCGCGTGCTCGACGAGGTCGTGGGCAAGCGCCTCGACCGCGCGGAGATCGAGCGGGTCTGCGCCCACGCCCACCGCATCGGGTTGCCGACTCTCGTGCACTTCATCATCGGCATGCCGAACGAGAGCGCCGCCGAGATCAACGAGACCTTGGCGTTCGCGCTGTCGCTGTTCGACCGCTTCGACATCGAGCCGGCGGTGCAGTTCGCGACCCCGCTGCCTCGCACTCGCCTCGCGCGGGGGCAGTCGCTGCCGGTGATCGACGACTGGGGCCCACGCTTCCAGGCCGAACCCACGCCGCTGCGCGGGGCGATCGACCACGCGCAGCTGCGCGCCTTCAGGCACACCTTCGACGCCCGACTGGCCAGCAGCCGCGGGCCGCAGAAGCTGATCCTGAACGCGACCTACGTGTGCAACAACCACTGCACGTTCTGTGCGGTCGGCACGCGCACGCAGGTCGATGGCCACCCCACGCGGCAGCGCGAGATCCTCGCCAAGTACCGTCGCCAGGGCGTCGAGCTGCTCGACATCGACGGCGGTGAGCCGACCATGAACCCCGAGCTGGTGCCGCTGGTCCGCTACGCCCGCGCGATCGGCTACCGGCGCGTCAACGTCACCACCAACGGCCGGCTGTGCGCCTACCCGGACTTCGCAGGCAAGCTGCTCGACTCCGGCGTCACCTCGGTGTTGTTCTCGATCCACGGCGCCGACGCGCGCACCCACGCGGCCCAGGTCGGCGTCGCCGAGGCCTTCGATCAGAGCGTGGCGGGCATCCGCAACGCAGTCGCGCTGGCCGACGGGACCGTCGAGCTGGGCATGAACACCACCGTCACCAAGGGCAACGCCGCGCAGCTGCCCGCGATCGCCGAGCTCGCCCTGGCGCTGGGCCTGCGCTGGCTCAACATCCAGTTCCTCACCCCGTTCGGCCGCGCGACCCGCATGGTCGCACCCGACACCGCCGAAGCGGCCGCCGTGGCCGCGCGCGTCATCGACGAGTTCGGCACCCGCATGAAGATCCAGGTCATCAACCTGCCGTTCTGTTTCATGCCTGGCTACGAGGCCCACCTCGCAGGTGATCTCGACAAGCGCGCGCGACAGATGGTGTTCGTGAACAACGACGACGTGAACCTCGCCGAGTACCTCGCGGCCCGACGGGTCCGCAAGCCGCAGTGCGCTGCCTGCCCGCAGGCGTGCTTCTGCGCCGGGTTCTACGAGCTCGACGACGTGCCCGAGCCGCCGTGGATCGTGCGCGCCGAGGATCTCTCGCGACGCATCAGCTGAGCCGCGGCGCCGGAACGGTCGGTGCGGGCTGGACCGCGCCCGCGAGCCCGGCGAGCGCATCACCGGCGAGCCGGTAGACCGTCCACTCGCGCAACGCGACCGCGCCGAGCGACTCGTAGAAGCCGATCGCGGGCGCGTTCCAGTCGAGCACGGCCCACTCGAAGCGTGCACAACCCCGCGCGACCGCCAGCTGCGCCAGGTGCTGCAGCAAGGCTCGTCCGATGCCGCGGCCGCGCGCCGCGGGCGTGACGTACAGATCCTCGAGGTACAAACCCGCACGTCCACGCCAGGTCGAGTAGTTGTGGAAGAACAGCGCGAAGCCCTGCGGATCGCCGCGCTCGTCCTGGGCGATCACGCACTCGAACGGCGGCCTCGGGGCCTCGAGCTGCGCGGCGAGGGTCGCGGCCGTGACCTCGACTGCGTCGGGCTCGCGTTCGTAGGTGGCGAGCTCGCGGATGAATCGCAGGATCAGCTCGGCGTCGGCGGAGGTCGCGGGGCGGATGCTCGGGGCCATCGACGCGATCATGCCGCAATCGATCGGCGATCCGCGCGGAGCCCATGGTCGCGTCGGGCGACCGCGGCGACGCGAGGCCGTCACGGCGCTGGCGAGCGCACGGCTCCCGCGGCGTCAGTCGCAGCCGATCGGGGCCGTGGAGATCACCAGGTCGTCGATCGAGCGCTCGAGCTCGGCTGGCGCCCCGCCCGGCCAGAGGTTCTGCACCGTCACGAGGTTGATGCCGTACTCGGCCCAGGTACCGCGCCAGTCGAGCTGGTAGGCCGCGTTCTGCAGCTCGCCGTCGACCCAGAACTCGAACGCGCCGTCGCTCGCACCGGGGGTGTTGAGCGCCACGTGGGCCTCGACGCAGTGCCACTTGCCGGACTGCTTGCTCGAGAACAGCGGCGTCGCCCCAACGAGTCCTCCGAGCGCGCGCTGGCCGTCGGTGTCCTCGAAGCCGTTGCAGGCGACCGAGTCGCCGACCACACAGCTGATCGGCTCGGCCCACAGCACCACGTTGTCGGCGTCCGAACGCAGCCGAGCGATCATCGCCTGGTCCCACGCATCGCTCGCGAACGCCGTCGCGCTGGTGAGGTGGCCGGGTCCGACATCTGGCCAGCCGTCGTGCATCTTCACGCGCAGGCGCCAGTAGATGCTCTGGAAGTCGGTGTCGGTCGAGGCCTGCGGCAGCTCGCCGTACACGATCGGGTTGCGGCCGAATGCTGCGCTCAGGTAGCCGGCACCTTCGAGACCCTCGCGATACGTCGCCGTCATCGCGTGGGTGCCCGAGGCCGCGCCGCCCTCCGTCAGCACGAATGCACCCTCGCCGTCCTGATACTCGAAGAACGTGGACGCGAGGTTGTCGATGCGCTCGAAGTCCTCGCACAGCACCCAACCGTCGGGCAGCGGATCGGGACAACCCGCGAACTCACCTGGCTCGTACGGAGGCTTGCTCGCGCCGGTGGTGCCGCCGTCGTCGTCGCCGCCGCCCGTCTCGGCGCCGGGGTCATCGCCACCCGTCGGCGCGCCGGAGCTGTCGCCCTCCGACGAGCTTTCGACGCCGCTCTCGCTCGACCCCGCAGCCGTCGGCGGGCCCACGAGATCCAGGGCCGGCGAGCTGCACGCTGCGAGTCCGAGCGCGAGCGCGACCAGGACCAGGTGCGAGGATCCAATTCGGTTCATTGCAAGTAAGTGAGAGGGTTACGACCAGGATAGCAGGCGGGCCCGGGGGCGTGCCAATCCACCGCGCGTGCGCCACGACGAGGGCTTTCGACACGACGAAATTGTCGCGGTCGGTCGCCGTCGGCGCGCGACCGACTGACGCAGTGTTCAGCGCGCGACGGCGCTGCACCGCTGCGCCCATCGCGAGCGGCGTGGATCAGTCGCCGGGTGCCGGATCGCCCTCGCGCAGCAGCGTTTCGACCATGCCCGACATCTCGGCGTATGCCTCGCGACAGCGGGCGTGCTCGGGCCCACCGCCAGGATGCAGCTCGGGGCCGGGATGCACCCAGCGAACGACGCCGCGGCGATCGAGCAGGAATGTTGCGCTCGTCGCAGCGCGGGGCGCGGTGAGCCACCAGCGATCCACCGTGCGCCAGTCGTCGTCGAGCCCGATCGCAAACTCGAGTCCCCATGCGCGCGCGACGTCCGCGATGTGAACGGCATCGACGCGCGAGGTGCGGTCATCGGCGGCGCGCGGCGACGGCCGCGGCTTGGGATGATGGATGCCGATCACGGTCAGGCCGCGATCCCGATACGTGCGGTCGAGCATCGCGAAGCCCGGCGCACTCGCACGACAGTAGGGACACGTGTCGGTCCAGAACCGAACCAGCACCACGCGACCACGCAGCGATGAGAGGCTCGGCCCGTCGCGCGTGGGTTGGCCGTCGACGATCCAACCAGAGACCTCGAACTCCGGCGCGATGGTGCCGACGAGGTCGCCCTCGGCGCCATGCGCATCGATGTGGGATCGCGCGGGCTCGACCACCGCATCGCTGGACTCGGGCGCGATGCCGCACGCGGGAGACGACGCGATCATCCACGCCGCCCACGACGCCACACAGGCTGCGCCGGGCGCGGTCGCACAAAGCTTCACGGGCACGCCGAGGCATGATAACGCTGTTCCAAGCATGCCGACGGCCCCGAACATCCCCGGCCTCGACGACGAGGTGAGCGCCAGCGAGGCGTGGTTTCGAAGTCAGCTGCGAACCCTCGTCGAGCTGCCCTCGGTCAGCCCGGGCGCCACCGGCGACCGCGACATCCGGGCCAGCGCGATTGCGGCGCGGGAGCTGCTCTCGGCGTGCGGCGCCGAGGCAGAGCTGGTCGAGACCCGCGGCACCCCCACGGTGATCGGCCGCCTGCGCCACCCGCAGGCCCGCGCACGCATCGTCGTCTACAACCACCTCGACGTGCAGCCCGCCGAGGCCGCCGCCTGGCAGCAACCCAATCCGTTCCGCTTCGAGGTCCAAGACCACCCGGCGCGCACCTTCTTGTACCGCGGCCGCGGGGCCACCGATGACAAGGGCCCGGCGCTGTGCGGCCTGCGCGGAGCCAAGCTCGCGATCGATCACGGCGCGCCGATCGACGTCACGTTCGTGTGGGAGACGGAGGAGGAGATCGGTAGCCCGCACTTCGGCGACGCGCTCGCAGCGCGGCGGGCTCAGCTCGACTGCGATGCGGTGATCGTCTCCGACACGATCTGGCCCACCGACCAACAGCCCGCGGTGTCGACCGGCCTGCGCGGCTCGCTATACGCGAGCCTCAAGCTGCGAACCGCCGGCAAGGAGGTCCACTCCGGCCTCGCCGGCGGGGTCGCGCGCAATCCAATCCGCGAGCTGTGTGCGCTGGCCACCGCGATCGATCAGGCGGACTTCTGGCACGCCGGTGCCGCGGCGCCCGACGAGGACGAGATCGCGGGGTTCCTGAAGTCGGGCTTCGACCCCGACTACTTCATGCACGCCCACGACCTGCACCACGTGACGACGCAGGTGCCGCTCGAGATGATGCTGAAGATCTGGACGCGACCGACCTTCGAGATCCACGGCCTCGCGGGCGGCTATCAGGGCCGCGGCGTGAAGACCATCGTGCCCGACGCGGCCGAGCTGAAGATCAGCTTCCGCTTGGTGCCCGACCAGGATCCCCGCCACATCGGCGAGGCACTCACCGCCTTCGTGCGGGTGTTCAATCCCGATGTCACCGTCGAGCTGAGCGGGTGGCTGGTGCCGTACCGCGCCGACACTGGTGGCAAAGTCCACCGCGCGATCGTGTCGGCGCTGCACGCCAGCACCGGCTGCCAGCCGGTGACGGTGCGCGAGGGCGGCTCGATCGGCGCGGTGCCGATGATGGCGCGCGAGCTCGGCGTGCCGGTCCACTTCCTGCCGCTGTCGCTGCCCGACCACGGCTACCACGCGCCCAACGAATACTTCGACTGGCGGCAGGCCCGGGTCGGTATCGCGTCGTTCACCCGCGCGTTCACGATCATCGCCAGCGAGTCGTGATCGACCCGGGCTGCGGCCCCGCCGAGGCGTCGCGACGCTAGCGCCCCTGCAGCAACCGTCGGCCGCGCTCGATCCACGACTGCGGCAGCGCCGGGAACACCCGCTTGGCGGCGTCGGTGAGGTGCGCCTCGCGGGTCACGAGCACGCGCGAGCGATTGCGGCGCATCGCCTGCAAGATGATCGCGGCGCAGCGCTCGGGCGGCATGGTGTGACGCTCGAAGAACCGCACCAGCTTGGGGCGCATGGCCTTGGCGCGCTCGTCGTAGCGACCATCGCGGACGATGTTCGTGCAGATGCCACCGGGGTGGACGCTCAGCACCTTGACCGGGGTCCCCGCGAGCTCGGCGGCGATCGACTCGGAGAACCCGCGCACCGCGAACTTGGTGGCGCAGTAGGCCGACTGCGAGGGCACGCCGATGAGCCCGAACATGCTCGACAGGTTCACGAGGTAGGCGTCGTCGCTGCGCAGCAACGCCGGCAGGAAGAACTTGCAGCCGTACACCACGCCCCAGAAGTTGATGCCGACCAGCCACTCGAAGTCCTCCATCGAGTGATCGAGCAGGTCGGACGACACCGACACGCCGGCGTTGTTGATCACGATGTCGACGCGATCGTGGTGGGCCAGCACCTCCTCGGGCAGCGCGGACATCCGTGCGCGATCCGACACGTCAGCCACGTGTACCGAGACCCGACCGCCGCCGGCCAGCTCGCGCTCGACCTCTCGCAGGCGCGCCTCGTCGACGTCGACCAAGGCAATGGCAGCGCCCTGGTCGAACAACGCCCGCGCGAGCGCGCGGCCGATGCCACTGCCCGCACCCGTGATGACGGCGACCCGATCGCGGAAGCTCTTCATGGCGATCGCTATCCCGCGACGTGCGGCCGCACGCAATCGAAAGCTGTCGAGGGCGCCGAGGCTCAGCGAAACCGCAGGTTGGACAGCGCGGTCCAGCCCCACTCGCGGCCGTCGAAGCCCCGCACGAGGCCGTAGCCCTCGGCCCAGTCGAGCACCAGCAGATCGGTGCCCATGGGGATGAGCTGCGGCTCCAGCCAGCGAAACTTGGGCGGTCCGGTGCGGACCCACGCATCGCCGACGACGACGCTCGCTGCGTAGCCCCCGGGTGGACGCGCGGGCGGCTGCAGCGGGAACAGCTCCATCGGCGCGAGCACGCCGCGCACCAGCGCGAGCGCGGCCTCGGCGGGCACGTGCACCGGCATCGCATCGCGGCCGCGCACGAACTCGCGCCACGGGCCGGCCGCCGGTCGCTCGCCACGTGTGTCGGCGCCCTCGTGGGCATTGGCGAGCACGGCACGCTCGTAGGCGTGCGCCGCTTCGGTGCCGGTCGCGTGGGTGTCGGCGGGCGCCGGACCACCGGCGTGCATCGCGATGAGATCGAGGTACGCACGCGTGACGCCGCAGGCGCTGCCGTGATCGGGGCCGATCACCACGAAGCCGAGGGACGACAGCGCGCGCTTGAGCATCGCGTTGCGCTCGTAGCGGGCCAGCTTCACCGCCGGCGGCGCGACGGCGCCGTCGTGACTCGCGGTCGCCGGCGGCGGACCACGCCACACGATGCGCGCGTTCGGGGCCGCGCGCTGCACCTGCTCGACCAGCGTCGCGATGCTGCGCTGCTCCGCACCGGACAGGCCGAGATTGCCACCGAGTCCGATCTCGACCAGCACGGTCGCGGGCGACATCGCGTCGGCCACCGGCGGCCCCTCGGGGAACGCATCGAGCTGACGCCATAGCTCGCCGAAGTCGCCGTCGTACAGGCCATCGGTGCGCCGCAGCCAGTTGCGCGGTCGCGAGCTGGTCCGGTACTTCACGACGATCTGCTCGGCCGCGAAGCCGCCGTCCTCGACGAGGTGGCGGCGCAATGCGGGACCGAACACGTACTCGTTGCTGTCGCCGAACGCGACGACGTTGGGTCGGCGATTGTCGAACGCCACCATCAGCACGAGCTTAGCGAGCGAAACGGCGCGGCGCGACCAGGCACGCGACGGCCAAAGGATCACTTCGCAGCGCTGCAGCGGCGCTCTCGCCTGAAGGCGCGCGAATCAGGCTTCGACCGGCGGCCTGCTTCAGTCGCCACCGCTGGGCGCGAGCACGATGTCGGTCATGAACGACGGCATCGGATCGCGGCGCGGTGCGGCGGTGACCGAGCCCGCGCTGGTCGGCTCCTCGCCGAGATCGACGTGCTGCGTCGGACCGCGGGGCCGCGGGCCATGGCGGCCGACCAGCTCGACCCCGGCCACGTCGGGGGCGTCGATCACCTCGTCGGGCTCGAAGGTCGGCGGCGGCGGTGGGGTCGTCGCGACCATCGGCTGCAGGTCGGGATCGACCGTCTCCCCGCGCCCACGGATCCCGCCGCAGCCGGCCAACAGGGTCAGCGAGGAGGTCACGAGCAGCGCCCAGCGGGCCGTGGCAGCAACGGCGGACATCGAGGACATCATGGGTCTGCACGTACGACGCGTGCAAGAGTTCCTGCGCAGCGACCCACGCAAGGGTGCCCGCGAGCACGCCCCAAGGCCTGCTAGAGTGCGCGGCCGTGGCTACCGACCACCACGACGATCGGGCCGCGCCGCGCGGCGCAGTTGCCGATCGCATGCGCCCCGAGCTGGTGCTCGCGATCGATCTCGGGACCTCGGGACCGAAGGTCGCATTGGTCTCGACCGATGGCGACGTGCTCGCGTGCACCTCGGCACCAACCACACTCCACGTCCTCCCCGGCGGCGGCGCCGAGCAGGATCCCCACGAGTGGTGGTCGGCGATCGTCACTGCAACGCAGGCGCTGTGGCACCAGGGGCATGATGCCAAGCACGTGATCGCGGTCTGCGTGACGGCGCAGTGGGCCGGCTGCGTGCCGGTCGATCGCGACGGCGTGCCGCTGCACCGCGCGATCACCTGGATGGACACCCGCGGCGCGAAGTACATGGCCGCGCGCGTCGGCGGCGTGCTGCGCTTGCAGGGCTACGGCGCCGGCAAGCTCGCGCGTTGGGTGCAGAAGACCGGCGGCATCCCCTCGCTGGCGGGCAAGGAGCCGGTCGCCCACATCGAGTGGCTGCGCCACGAGCGACCCCGCGTGCACCGTGACGCGCACCTGTTCCTCGAGCCCAAGGACTGGCTGAACCACCGCCTGTGCGGTCGCTTCTGCGCGACGTACGACTCCATCGCGCTGCACTGGGTCACCGACAACCGCGACATCGACCACATCGGCTACGACGAGAAGCTGCTCGCGATGGCCGGCATCGCACGACGGCAGCTGCCCGAGCTGGTGCCCGCGACCGCGGCGATCGGCATGGTGACGCCGGCCGCGGCCGCGGAGCTCGGGCTCGGCAGCGACGTGCGCGTGTTCGGTGGCACGCCCGACGTGCAGTCCGCCGCGATCGGATCGGGCGCGGCGCGGGACTTCGAGCCCCACCTCTACATCGGCACTTCTTCGTGGCTGTCGTGCCACGTGCCGTTCAAGAAGACCGACCTGCTGCGCAACGTCGCCGCGCTGCCATCGGCGCTCCCGGGCCGCTACTTCGCCGCCAACTCGCAGGAGACCGCGGGCGCCTGCGTGAACTGGCTGCGCGACCACGTCATCTGGCCCGACGACGCCGCCGCACCCGGTGCGCCACCGGCCGATGCGCTCGCCCGCATCGATGCGCTGGCTGCCACGATCGCCCCCGGCAGCGAGGGTGTCGCGTTCGCGCCGTGGTTGTTCGGAGAGCGCTGCCCCGCCGCCGACCCCGACGTGCGCGGCGCCTTCACCGGCCTGTCGCTGCGCAGCTCGCGGGCCCACCTCGCACGCGCCGTGCTCGAGGGCGTCGCCCTCAACACGCGATGGCTGCTCGAGGCGGTCGAGCACTTCGTCGGCCGACGGCTCGACGCGATCCGCATGATCGGCGGTGGTGCCAGCTCGGCGCTGTGGTGCCAGATCCACGCCGATGTGCTCGATCGCGAGGTCCTGCAGGTCGAGGACCCCGTGCGATGCAACGCACGCGGCGCCGCGTTCGTGGCCCTGCTCGGGCTCGGACGCCTGCACGTCGACGACATCGCCGCCAAGGTACCGGTGGCCGCGCGCTACCGTCCGCAGGCCGCCCACCGAGCGGTCTACCAGGGCGCGTTCGCGGCCCAGCGCGAGCTGTGGAAGCAGCACCGTGATGCGTTACGCTCGCGCGCGCCGGCATGAGCACAACGTCACGACTGCGAGACCACCGCGCGATCGCTCCGCTTCGCCGCTTCGGCGAGCGCGCGCTCGACGAGCTGTTCCAACGCGCGAAGCGCCTGCCGATCCTCCGCGACCGCATCGCCGCCGAGTACGACAAGCTGATGGGCGACATCCGCCGCGCGGCCAAGCCCTACGGCGACCTGCCGCGCAACCTCACCCTGCCCGCCACGGGTCGCCCGCGCGCGGAGGTGCTGGCCGACATGCAGGCGCTCGCGCAGCGCGAGCGCGAGCGCTGGCACGACGGCTTCGTCTCGGGCGCGGTCTACCACGGTGACGACGAGCACGTCGCGTTTCTCTCGCAGGTCTACGCCGAGTTCTCGCAGACCAACCCGCTGCACGCCGACGTGTGGCCCTCGGTGGTGAAGTACGAGGCCGAGATCATTGCGATGACGGCGGACCTGCTCGGTGCCGACGCGGTGGAGGCGCGCGGACCCTGGCCGGGGCCGGTGGCCGGCGGGG
>WBZX01001212.1_pt1 | contig 20018 bp, 18 predicted proteins | sample 5204211 | NCBI WGS metagenome assembly WBZX01 (sample SAMN12344362, study PRJNA552823) | activated sludge metagenome | biome: Activated sludge suspended growth; feature: Nitrification reactor; material: Wastewater; isolation source: activated sludge from nitrification reactor of wastewater... | reverse complement strand
CTTCCTGCTCGGGCGCCTGAAGCTCGATGTGTCGTCGAGCATCGGCATCGCCGTCTACCCCGAGCACGGCAGCGACGACGACAGCCTGCTGCTGCGCGCCGACGCCGCGATGTACGACGCCAAGCATGGCGGCCGCGACCGGGTCGCGGTGTGCGGCAGTGCCGCCGCCTGAGCGCCGGCCGCTGCAAACGCTTACCGTTGCTTACAGCCCCGCGGCGGCGGCCCGACTACAGTGGGCATGCGTGCCGGTGTGGCAGGTGTCGCGCTGACGGCCGGCGGCTGGTGTTATCGTTGGCCCGACAAAAAACCGGGAGGTCTTCTCGATGAAACGAATTCTGTGTGCGGCGCTGCTCGGCGCCCTGGCCCAGGGGGCGGCGGCGGCCGACCTGGGGGTGTCGATCAGTATCGGCGATCCCAATTTCTACGGCCGGATCGACATCGGCAATTTTCCGCGGCCGGTGTTGATGTATCCGCAGCCGGTGATCATCCAGCAGCCGCGTTACGGCGCACCGGCGCCGCTCTACCTGCGCGTGCCCCCCGGCCATGCCCGCGACTGGCGCAAGCATTGCGCCCGCTACGACGCCTGCGGCCGTCCGGTGTATTTCGTCCAGGACAACTGGTATCGCGACGTCTATGCGCCGCGTTACCGCGCCGAGCACGACTATCGCGACGATAGGCGTCGGGACGAGCGCTACGACGACCGCCGGGAGCGCCGCGACGAGCGCTACGATGATCGGCGGGATCGCCACGAACAGCGCTTCGACGACCGCCGCGAGCGGCGCGAGGAGCGTGGCGACGACCAGGGTGGCCACGGCCACGGTCACGGCCACGGTCGCGGACGGGGCGACTGACCGGCCGGCCGCCTGCTTCCGGTCAAGGCGGTGGCCGGGCGGGCGGGGTAGGCTTGAACTTTCGCCGGCATCCGCGCCGGCGGCGTGAACCCGTGCTCCCGTAACCGCCATGAAACTCTCCGCCCATCCGCTGTGGCTCGTCGGCTTCCGGCCGTTCTTCCTGCTTGCCTGTCTGTCGGGGCTGGCGCTGCCGGTGCTGTGGGCGCTGATGTTCACCGGCGTCATGCCGGCGCCGGCGGGGCGTTTTGCGCCGGTCCAGTGGCACGCCCACGAGATGTTCTTCGGCTTCGGCTGGGCGGTGATGGGCGGCTTTCTGCTCACCGCCACCAAGAACTGGGTGCAGATCCGCGGCTACCACGGCCCGGCCCTGGTCGGGCTGGTCGCCGCGTGGGTGATCGAGCGGATCGGCATGGCCTTCGGCGGCACCTGGCCGGCGTTATTGTTCTGGGTTTCGAACCTGCTCTTTCTGGGCGCCATCGTCGTCATGCTGCTGGTCACGCTACTGCGCCACCGCGGGCAGGACAGCTTCCGTGACAACTATTTCTTCCTGCTCGTCCTGCCGGCCTTTCTCGCCGCCAAGCTGCTGATCCTCGACCCGGCGCACTTTGCGGCCGGCGCGACGATGGCCATCGGCCTGTTCCGGATGGCTTTTCTGGTGATGCTCGAACGCACGCTGACCCAGTTCATGAAGGGCGTGTTCCAGGTCGACATCCTGCGCGATCCGCGTCTCGACGGGGCGATCAAGTTCTCCGCGCTGGCGCTGGTGCTGCAGGCGTGGCTGCCCGGCTGGCTGGCCGGCGGTCTGCAGTTGCTGTGCGCGACGTTGCTGCTGGTGCGCTTCGCCGGCTGGAAGCCCGGCTTGGCGATGACCCGCATCGACCTGGCGGTGATGTACCTGGGCTACCTGGCGATCGCCGCCCAGTTGCTGCTTGACCTGGCCGGCCGCGTGGCGTCGCCGGCGTGGGTCGGCAGCGTGTCGGTGCATCTGTTCACCTTCGGCGTCATGGGGCTGATCATCCCGCCGATGCTGGTGCGCATCTCGAAGGGTCACACCGGCCGCAAGGTGGTCTTCGATGCCGGCGACAAGCTGCTGATCTGGATCATGCTGGCGGCGCTGGTGGTGCGCGTGGTGCTGCCGCAGGTGGCTCCGGCGGCCTACCCGACGTGGGTGCATCTGGCGGCGGGCGGCTGGTTCCTGTGCTTCGCGATTCTCGGCGCGCGGATGGTGCCGCGGCTGGTCCGGCCGCGGGTCGACGGCAAGGAGCACTGAACGGCGGGGCGTTTCCGGGCTACAGTCGACCGCATGCCGGCTCGTTTGCCGGCCCGGAGACGACCCCATGAAGCTGTCCACCCTCGCGCGCCTCGTCGCCTGGATGACGCTGGCGCAGGCGCTGCCCGCCACCGCCGACCACCTGACGCCGCCCGGCGACGAGCGTCTGGCCTGCCGGCCGACCGTCGATGCCGATGCGGCCTCCCGCGGCATCGCGATCACGCTGGCCGGCGGCGGCACCAAGGCCGCATCGTTCGCGATGGGCGTGCTCGGGGCCGCGGTGGCGACCCCGCTGGCCAGCGCCGCCAAGCCCGACCGGCCGGACACCCTGTTCTGGCAGGCGGACGCGGTGTCGTCGGTGTCCGGCGGCAGCTACGCGGCTTTCTACCTCTACTCGCGGCTGATCCGCAGCCGCGGCGCCGCCGACGATGCCGCGCAGGATCTCGGCCGTTACTTCCGCGACTGTATTCCGGCCCAGCTCAAGGGAACGCTGTCGGCCGGCGACGGCCGGCTCGTCGAGGCGGAAGCGCGGGCGCGCGGCGTCGACCCCGAGGTGTTGTTCTGTCCGCCCAATGTCAGCGTTGCCGACGACGCGCTGAACGCCGCCGAGGCCGCCGCGCAGGCGACCGCCCGCGCCGCCGCGCGCCGCTACTGGAACGAAACCCAGCCCGATACCCGGCACCAGCAGTTCTTCCGCTGCCACGCCGACATCCTCACCTGGCAGCGCTGCGAGTTCGGCAACTCCGTCGGCGCGCGCATCCGCAGCGCCACCGCGGATGCCGCGCTGGTCGGCGTGTCGGCGCTGTCGCTGCCGATGGCGTGGATCGCCAACACGCTGTTCGACTGGCCGGTTAACCTGTCTCCGTCGCGGATGGTTTATCGTGAAGGTATCGGTATGGCTTATGGCCTTGAGCCCCTCGACGCCCGCGCGCTGGAAGGTGACGCAATCTGGGCGGCGCAGGTCGGCGCGGTCCGCTACTTCGTCACCGACGACGGCCAGACCAATCTGGCCGCCAGCGCGGCGCCCCGCGACGACGAGGGCGGCATCGCCGGGCGGGGCGGCGAGCTGCGCCTGCGCCCCGATCCGGCTCGCCTCAGCTTCGGCCACCTTGACCGTCTCTACACCGACGGCGGCCGGGTTCCGCCGCAGTGGATCATCAACGCCACCGCCGCGCCGAGCCGTTCGATCCTCGGCTGGACCGGCCAGAACGACACCAATTTCGACCGCGACATTTTCCACATGAGCGGCGCCCAGCAATGCGCCGGCGGCGTCGGGGCGATCCGCATCGACCGCGCCGTGACCGACGTGGCCAGCGTCGAACGCAATGCCTCGCTGCTGAGCGCGGTCAACGCCTCGGCGGCCTTCTTCGACGCCAATCAGCGCGTCTATGGCCAGCCGGCGCGTTTCCTCGTCGGACTGGGCCTGCATGTGGCCAACCTGAACTGGGGCATCGACGCGCTCAACGTCGACGAAACCGGCCGCGCCAAGACCAGCGACATCCGGCGCGGCATCCACCTCGCGCTGCCGGTCCCGCTTTACCTCGGCGAATCCTACGCCGCCTACGTGGCGCGCCGCGATCCGGTGTACGTGCGGCTGGTCGACGGCGGCTCGTCCGACAACCTCGGCGCCTACGGCCCGATCGTCGACGGGGTGAAGGACGTCATCGTCTCCGACCACGCCCAGGACCGTGGCGGCTCGATGGGCGACCTGTGCCTGCTGCGCAACGAACTGCTGATCCGCCGCGGCCTGCATCTGCACGTGCCGGGGCTGGCCGGCTGGCCGCGCGGCTGCCTCGACGAACACGTGCTGCGCCGCTCGCGGATGCGCGCCGCCGACACCACGCCGGCGGCGCAGGCCGCTTTCGACGGGCTCGAGCGGATCGCCGGCGAACTGGACGCCGCCGGCCTGCCGCGCACGCTGTCCTACCCGATCTGGGGCTGGCCCTATCCCTTCCTCGCCGGTTGCGTCAGCGGCAGCGACGACCCGGACAGCTGCCTGCACGCGCCGCTGTCGCGGCTGTGGATCATCAAGCCGGCCTTCGACTACCCCCACTGGCTCGGCCGCCAGAACCCCGTCGACCCGGCCGACGGCATGCGCCGGCTGGTCAGCTGCGGCGGCGACGGCGAGCTGCCCTGTGAAGCCTCGGCCTTCCTCGCCCGGCTGCTGCGCGACGACGACGAATCCTTCGACAGCGACCTGCGCACGCCGGTCTTCCCGCAGGATTCGACGGTCAAGATGACCATCAACTCCAATGCCAACCTGGTCGGCGCCTATCGCGAACTGGGCCGCCACTACACCCGTCTTGCCGCCGGCGAGCTGGACCGGGTGCGCGGGCCGGAGGGCGAGCGGCGTTTCGGCGCGTTGCTGTGCTGGCAGGCGGCGCGTCCGATCGTCGGCGCGCCGACCGAAAAGAGTTTCCGGCTGGCGGCGCCAGCCTTCACCGATCTGAGCCTCGACGGCTGGAGTCTCGAAGCGCGGGACCAGGCGCGCTACAGCCGCGCCCGCGCGCTGCCGGACTGCGCGACCCTCGGCCTGGCGCCGCTGCGGTGAAGGCGTGGCGGCGCCGCAGATCGGCGGCCCGCCTGTCGCCGGTCAAGGCGCGCGGCGTGCGCCGGCTCTAGGCTGCCCGCTGACGATCACCTGGAGCCGCCATGTCTTACCCCGAATTCTTCGACCGAGTCCCCCGCGTGCGCCTGCGCGATCCGCTGGCCGAATTTCTCGGCGCGGCGGAGGGCGGCTTCATCGATTACGGCTATCCCGACGCCGTCCGGCTGGCCGGCCACTCCTGCCCGACCGTGGCCGGCGCCTACTGGCTGACCCGTCAGGCGCTGCTCGCCCTTTACGGCGACGCGCCGCCGGAACGCGGGGGCGTCCACGCGAGTTTCCGTGACAGCCAGACAAACGGCGTCACCGGGGTCATTGCCAACGTCGTCGCGCTGCTCACCGGCGGCAGTGTCGATACCGGTTTCAAGGGCCTCGGCGGGCGTTTCGACCGCCGTCGCCTGCTGGCCTTCGATGTCGCCCAGCCCCTCGACATCCGCTTCACGCGGGTCGACAGCGGCGACGCGGTGGATGCGGCGGCGCAGGTGCGCCACGTGCCGGCCGACCCGCAGATGGCGCCGCTGATGCAGCGCTGCGTGGCGGGCGAGGCGAGCGCCGACGAGGCCCGGCGTTTCCGCGAACTGTGGCAGGATCGGGTACGCCGGGTTCTGCTGGAACACGGCGACGACCCGGCGGTTTTCGTGATCCGCCGCGTCGAGCGATAGAACAAGCGTCCAAGAGGAGCCGTCCATGAGCCACAAGCCTGAAGATCCGCCCGCACCCAACGAGCGCGGGTTTGCGTCGCCGCCGTGCTATGCGGCGGAGTTTCCCGGTTACTTCGGCGAGGCGCCCGACCCGCGTCTCGTCGACGGTCTGAATCAGCTGCTCGAAGCCGAACGGGCCGGCGCGCGGGTGCTCGCCGTCCTGCGCGACGGCCTCGACAGCCGCGCGCCGGTGCGGGCGCTGCTCGAGCGCCTGCAGAAGGACGAAGGGGCCAACGCGGTGGCGCTCTACAAAACCATCAAGCGCCTCGGCGGCATCGCCTCCCACGAGACCGGCGCGTTCGTCGGCAAGACCCTCGCCATCGACGGCCTCGCCGCGCGTCTGCGTTTCGTCAACAAGGGGCAGGAATGGGTCGTCCGCAAGATCGACGAACTGCTCCCGCTCGTCGACGACGCCGCCGCCCGCAGCATGCTCGACGACATGCGGCGCTCCCACGTCGACAACATCCTGGCCTGCACCGCCGGGCTGGAGGCCGGCCTGCCGGAGTGAGCGTGCGCGGCGGCGGCGGCGCCTATTCGGGCACCACCCGGGCCAGCAGGTCGCGCATCCAGGTGACCGCCGGGTCGACGTGGTTGCGCGGATGCCAGGCCAGGCGCAGGCCGAAGCCGGCGTCGCGGAAGGGCAGTTCGAACATGTCGAGCACATCGGCGAAGCGGTTCATCAGCATCGACGGCAGCGTGCAGACGTAATCCGAATTGCGCAGGATTTCCGGCACCAGCATGAATTTTTCGACCGACAGCACCACGCTGCGGCGGCGCCCCTGGCTTTCGAGGGTTTCGTCGATGTAGCCGCGGAGCCGGCCGCCGATCTCGGTGACCAACACGTGCTGCAATGCGCAGTAGGCGTCCAGATCGAGCGGGCCGCTGCCGCGCGGGTGGCCCTTGCGCTGCGCCATCACGAAGCGGCCGTGGATCAGCGGGCGGGTCTTCATCGTCGGCGGCACCAGGCGTTCGGAGGCCAGCAGCAGGTCGACCTCGCCCTGTTCCATCTGCGCGCCGATCAGTTCCACATCCGGCACGCGGAAGGCGATGCGTATCCCCGGGCCGGCGTGGGCGGCGAGTTTCTCGATCAGCGGCAGGCCGATCACGACCATCCCGGTGTCGTTGGCGGCGAGCTGGAAGGTGCGCACGTCGGTGAAGGGGTCGAAGCTCGGCTTGTGCTGGACGACCGACTCGAGATCCTTCAGCGCCGAATGCAGGGCCGGGCCGAGATCGAGCGCCCGGGCCGTGGGCGTCATGCCGCGGCCGGTTTCGGCGGGCAGCAGCAGCGGGTCGCCGAACAGCTGGCGCAGCCGCGCGAGCTGGGCCGACAGCGCCGGCTGGCTGACATGCAGGCGCTTGGCGGCGCGGGTCACGTTGCATTCGGCGAGCAGGGCATCGAGCGAGACGAGGAGGTTCAGGTCGATCTGGCGCAGGTCCATGGTTTAATCCGCGTTGTTTATAGGTCTAATACTAACCATCGATTTCAAATATATGTCCGGCTTGCGTAGAGTGCAAGCTGTCAATCGCCTCAGCGCACTTTCCGACTGTTTCGGGTGGTGGCGGGGCGCCATCGAAAGGAGTGCAAATGGACATCGTAAAATGCCTGCGCGCGACGAACGAGTGCAGTGAGCTGAACGACCACGCCGCCAACGAGATCGAACGCCTGCGTGCCGAGAACGAGATTTTCCGTACGGCGCTGCAGTGCGCCGACGTCGCGATGGCCGGGGCGCCGATCTGGCACAGCCAGCACCGCGTCCTCAGCGAGGTGCTGATCAAGCTCAAGCAGGCCCTGGCCAAGGCGCCGCCGGCCGCAGCGTTCGAACCCTGCGCGGCCTGAGCCCCGCACCGCGGGGTGGACCGGGCGGACCCGATGCACGAGAATCCGCCCGGCCTCCCTTCCCAACTCAAGGACACGACATGAGCTATCCCAACACCCGGTTGCTGATCAACGGTGAATGGCAGGACGCCGCCGACGGCCGTACGCTGCCCGTCCACAACCCCGCCAGCGGCGAGGAGATCGGCCGTGTCGCGCATGCCGGCATCGCCGACCTCGACCGCGCACTGGCCGCCGCCCAGGCCGGTTTCGAGACCTGGCGCAATCTGCCGGCGATCGAGCGCCAGAAAACCATGCGCCGCGCCGCCGCGCTGATGCGCGAACGCGCCGACGCGATCGCCGCGACGCTGACCCGCGAGCAGGGCAAGCCGCTGACCGAGGCGAAGATCGAAGCGCTGGCCGCCGCCGACATCATCGAGTGGTTCGCCGACGAGAGCATGCGCGTCTATGGCCGCGTGGTGCCAGCCCGCAATCTGGCGGTGCGCCAACTGGTGCTGAAGGACCCGGTCGGCCCGGTGGCGGCCTTCACGCCGTGGAACTTCCCGATCAACCAGGCGGTGCGCAAGGTGTCGGCGGCGCTGTCGGCCGGCTGCTCGATCATCGTCAAGGCCGCCGAGGAAACCCCGGCCGCGCCCGCCGAGCTGATCCGCGCCTTCGTCGATGCCGGCGTGCCGGCCGGCGTCGTCGGGCTGGTGTTCGGCAACCCGGCCGAGATTTCCGGCTACCTGATTCCCCATCCGGTGATCCGCAAGATCAGCTTTACCGGCTCGACGGTGGTCGGCAAACAGCTGGCGGCGCTGGCCGGCCAGCACATGAAGCGGGTCACGATGGAGCTCGGCGGCCACGCCCCGGTGATCGTCGCCGAAGACGCCGACCTCGAGCTGGCGGTGAAGATGTCGGCCGCCGCCAAGTTCCGCAACGCCGGCCAGGTCTGCATCGCGCCGACCCGCTTTCTGGTGCACGAGAGCGTCCGCCAGGATTTCACCGCCGCGCTGGCCCGCTACGCGCAGGGGCTGAAGGTCGGCGACGGCCTTGCCGACGGCACCCAGATGGGGCCGCTGGCCAACCCGCGGCGCGTCGCGGCGATGAGCGAGGTCGTCGACGACGCGGTGAAGCGCGGCGTGACGGTGGCCGCCGGCGGCGCGCGGATCGGCGCGGCCGGCAACTTCTTCGCCCCGACCGTGCTGGCCGACGTGCCGCTCGACGCCAAGGTCTTCAACGACGAGCCGTTCGGCCCGGTGGCGGCGGTGCGCGGCTTCAACACGCTCGAAGAAGCCATCGCCGAAGCCAACCGCCTGCCCTACGGCCTGGCCGGCTACGCCTTCACCGGCTCGCTGAAGAACGCCCACCTGCTGGCGCAGCGCGTCGAGGTGGGCATGCTGTGGGTCAATCAGCCGGCCGCCCCGTGGCCCGAAATGACCTTCGGCGGCCTGAAGGATTCGGGCTACGGTTCGGAAGGCGGCCCCGAAGCCCTCGAGCCGTATCTCAACAGCCGCGCGGTGTCGATCCTCAACTGAGGCGCCGCCGATAGCCACCAAGGAAGGAACATGGAAGCCACGACGTCCTCCACCGCCATAAATTCCGGGCAGATCACCCGTATCGCCCGTCGCCGCGCCCAGCCGGGCAAGGAGGCGCAGTACGAGGCGCTGATCCGCGAGCTGATCGAAGCGATGCGCAAGACGCCGGGCTTCCTCGGCGCCGACCTGGTGCCGCCGGAGCAGGCGGGCGGGTTCTACGAGGTCACGGTGCACTTCAGGTCGGAAGCCGATCTGCAGATCTGGGACGCCTGCCCGGCGCGTGCCAGGCTCCATCAGCGCATCCGCGAGGTGGCCGACGCCGAGCCGGAGTACCGCAGTCTGTCCGGCCTCGAGGCGTGGTTCGCGGCGGCGGTGGTACCGGCCTCGATGCATCCGCCGCGGGCGCGCATGGCGCTGGTCACCTGGATGGGCATCTTCCCGACCGTGTCGGTCTTCCTGTGGTTCGTGCTGCCCTATCTGATGGGGCTGCCGTTCCTGCTGCGCACGGCGATCTTCACGGCGCTGATCACCGTCACCATGACGTGGGTCGTGATGCCGCAGCTGACCCGGCTGATGCGCGGCTTCCTCAATCCGCACGCGGCAAAATAGGCCGCGTGCGGCGGGGTCGGACGGGCCGTTCGCAGCGCTGCGAACGGCCCTTTTCATTGATCTTGGTCAAGCGCGAAATAAAATCTGCGCTGCCAGGAATAGTGCAAGACTGTGCTGTCCGGCCACTGCCCGCGGTCGCTAAAGTCGTGGCTGGAAACTTCTGCGGGAGCGTGCGATGGAACTGGCGATGACTGCCCATGCCGATGGGTCGGCGCTGGCCGGGCGGGTGCCCGGCAACCGGGGCATCTGGGTCGGCATTCTGTGTGAGCTGACCGAGTTTGCGCTGATGTTCCTCGCCTACGCGTGGTTCAAGTCGGGCCATCCGGAGGATTTCCACCGCGGCCCGGCGATGCTCCTCACCGCCGCCGGCGTCGCCAACACGGTGGTGATGCTGACCAGCGGCTACTTCGCGGTGCGGGCGCTGCTGGCGATCCGCCGCAACGACGCCAGGTCCGCCCGCAACTGGCTGATCGGCACGCTGCTCGGAGGCATCGCCTTCCTGCTGATCAAGGCCTGGGAATTCAGCTGGAACATCGACCACGGCGTCGTCGGCACCGGCAACAGCTTCGTCGCGATGTATTACTACCTCACCTTCAACCATCTGGTGCACGTGGTGTGGGGCTGCCTCGGGCTGATCTGGGCGATCCTGCGGACGCAGTTCGGCGCCTACAGCCCGGAGGATCACGACGGACTCGAGGCGGCGACGCTGTACTGGCATGCCACCGACCTGGCATGGATCGTGATTTTTCCGCTGCTTTACGTCGTGAAATGAGGGACCGGACGATGGATACCCACGCAACACAGGAACAGCAGGCGACGCAGGTGTGGCTGGGGCTGGTGCTGCTCACGCTGGGCAGCGCGTGGCTCGGCGAGACGCTGGCGTCGGTCGGCGTGACCGCGGCGCTGGTGGCGCTGATCGTCGGCATCAAGGGTTTTCTGGTGATCCGCCACTACATGGGACTCGCCGAGCCGGGCTCGCGGCTGCGCCAGGTCATGCGGCTGTACTTCGTGGTGGTGCCGGTGCTGATCCTGCTGGCCGGCGTCGCCGCCGGTTGACCCGCGCCGGGCCGCTCGCCGGGCAGTACAAAAACATTCGACGTGCCCGGAATGCCTTGCTATTGTGTGAATCAGCGACCACCTCTCGGCCGCCTTTCTTTCATGGAGCGCGTCAATTGGGTACCAAGCTTTATGTAGGCAATCTGCCTTACAGCATCGACAAGAGCCGTCTCGAGGAGATGTTTGCCGACTTCGGCAACGTGACGTCCGCGCAGGTGATCATGGATCGGGAGACCGGCCGCTCGAAAGGGTTCGGCTTCGTCGAAATGGGGTCGGACCAGGAGGCCCAGGCCGCCATCTCGGGCCTCAACGGCAAGGGCCTGGAAGGCCGCAACCTGACCGTCAATGAAGCGCGCCCGCAGGAGCCCCGCAGTGGCGGGTTCGGCGGCGGCGGTGGCGGCGGCCGGCGCGGTCCGGGTGGTGGCGGATTCGGCGGCGGTGGTGGTGGCGGCGGTGGCCGTCGCGGCCCGGGCGGTGGTGGTGGCGGCGGTGGCCGTTACTGATCCGGCCTGGCCTTGATCGAGCCCCTCGGGGCTCACCGAAAACCCCGCGCGAGCGGGGTTTTTTACGTCTCGCGGATGCGCCTGCCGAGTCGGGCCCTCAGGCGGCTTCGAAGTGTTCGAGCATCAGCTGGATGCTCGCCACGCCGTTGTATTCGTTGACCGCCAGCCGGAAGGCCGCGTGGATGGCCGGCGCGGCCGGGTCGGCGTGGTTGAAGCGGATCGCCTCGAGGCGGGTGTTGCCTTTCTTGAGCTGCAGCTTGAGGTGCTTGTCTTTCAGGATGCGCTGGTTTTCGACGCGGAAGGTGTCGTCGAAGACCGGCGCGGCGAAGCCCTGGCCCCAGATTTCGCGCTCCAGCAGGCGGGCGGTTTCGAGGCTGTAGAGGCTGTCTTCGAGCGCGCCGTCGGTTTCGAGGCTGCGGGTCAGGTCGGCGGGATCGATGAGGCGGGTCACCACCGCCTCGAAGATTTGTTCGAAGCGCGCCAGATCGGCCTCGCGGATGGTCAGGCCGGCGGCCATCGCGTGGCCGCCGAATTTCAGGATCAGGTCGGGCGCCTGCTTGGTCACGAGGTCGAGCGCGTCGCGCAGGTGCAGGCCCGGGATCGAGCGGCCGGAGCCTTTCAGCTCGCCCTCGCCGCCGCGGGCGAAGGCGACGGTCGGGCGGTGGAATTTCTCCTTGATGCGCCCGGCGAGGATGCCGATGACGCCCTGGTGCCATTCCGGCTCGAACAGCGTGAGGCTGGCACGGGCGCCGGGGTCGATGGCGTCGAGTCCGGCCAGCGCGCCTTCCTGCATGTCGGCCTCGATGGCGCGGCGTTCGCGGTTGAGCTTGTCGAGTTCCTGGGCGATGTTGAGGGCCCGGCCCATGTCGTCGGTGATCAGGCATTCGATGCCCAGCGACATGTCGGCCAGGCGGCCGGCGGCATTGAGGCGCGGGCCGAGGGCGAAGCCCATGTCGAAGGTGGTGGCGCGCGTGGCGTCGCGGCCAGCGGCGGCGAAGAGGGCGCGGATGCCCGGCTGCATGCGGTCGGCGCGCATGCGCTGGAGGCCCTGCGCGACGAGGATGCGGTTGTTGTGGTCGAGCCGGACCACGTCGGCGACGGTGCCGAGGGCGACCAGGTCGAGCAGTTCGGCGAGGTTCGGTTCGGTCTTGCCGGCGAAGGCGCCGCGCTCGCGCAGTTCGGCGCGCAGCGCGAGCATGGTGTAGAACATCACGCCGACGCCGGCCAGGGCCTTGCTCGGGAATTCGCAGCCGGGCTGGTTGGGATTGACGATCACGTCGGCGTCCGGCAGCACGTCGCCGGGCAGATGGTGGTCGGTGATGACGGTGGCGATGCCGTGCTCGCGCGCGGCGGCGACGCCGTCGACGCTGGCGATGCCGTTATCGACGGTGATCAGCACGTCCGGCGCCATGCCGGCGGCCAGCTCGACGATGGCCGGCGTGAGGCCGTAGCCGTATTCGAAGCGGTTCGGCACCAGATAGCCGACCTCGGCGCCGAAGGCCCGCAGCGCGCGGATGCCGACCGCGCAGGCGGTGGCGCCGTCGCAGTCGTAGTCGGCGACGATGAGCATCCGTGCGCCGGCCTCGATGGCGTCGGCGAGGAGCTCGGCGGCCTCGTGCACGCCCTTCAGCCGGCCCGGCGGCAGCATCGATTTGAGGCTGTAGTCGAGCTGCTCGCGGTTTTCGATGCCGCGCGCGGCGTAGATGCGGGCCAGCAGCGGGTGGGTGCCGGCTTCGACGAGGCGGGTGACGGCGCGGGCCGGGGCCGGGCGGGGAAGGATGCGGGTCATGGATTCTGCGATGTCGGTTGCGGCGCCGTGGCGAGGAGGGCGTCGAGGGGGCGCGGCTGGCGCCAGAACTTCCACAGCCCGGCGGCGGAAATCTCGAGGTGCAGGTGGTGCTTGTCGCCGGGGGCGTCGATGGTGAGCTGACGGATCGTGCGGGCCTTGAGCGCCGCCAGCAGCGGTGCGAACCAGTCGCGTTCGAGCCGGCCGAGGGCGCTCTGCCAGGCGGCGCCGTCGAGGTGTAGGGCCGGGCGCTGCAGGCTGTCGACGACGGCGAAGCCGGTGCCGTCGCGCAGGCGGTCGGCGGCCTGCGGTTCGACGCCGGCGCGGCGCGCGAGGCCGCGGGCGAACGGGGCGTCGGCCTGGATCTGCGCGGCCGGGGCGTGGAACGGCATGGCCTGCGGCCCGGCGCCCCACAGCCACACGCCGTTGATCGGACGCTGGCCGGCGGCTTCGCGGGCGGCGTTGACCGGGTGGTTGTAGAGCCACACTTCCAGTTCGTTGGCGAGGCGCGCCCAGCGGGCGATGTCCTCGCCTTCGGGCATGAAAAGCTGCACCGGCCGGCCATTGACGTCGGCCAGCGGGTGGAAGAAGGGGCGCGGTTCGTCGGCCAGCGCCAGGTACCAGCGTTCGGCCGACGGGGCTTCGAAGCGGCCGATGTCGGCGAAGGTGGCGTTGAGTCCGGCGATCAGCGTGGCGGCCTCGTCGTCGCGGATGGCGAGGCCGGAGGCGTCGGCGAGGAGCAGCTTGTCGCGGGCGAAGTGCAGGTGCACCGGATCGCAGCACAGCCAGTGGGCGTCGGCGGCCGCGGGCGCCTCGCCGGCGCGGCGCAGCGCGGCGTGGGGCAGGCGCGCCTGGGTGGCGCCGAAGCGGCTGGCGAGCCAGGTTTCGAGGGCCACGGCCGGCTGCCACTCGTGGCGGGCGTGGCCGAGCAGCGCGGACAGCGCCGGCAGGGGCGCGGTGCCGGCGGCGCCGCGCGCGGGCCAGGCGAGGCCGGGCAGGACAAGGTGGAACTGCATGGATGGGGCGGAGCGGTGGCCCGGCGGGCGCCGGGTTGAAAACGTGAAAAGCCGGGGCGGCAGTCTAGCACGGCCCCGGCAGCCGGCTGCGCCTCAGGGGCTGATCGTCAGGTCGGCGATGGCCGCGCCGAAGGCGGTCGAGCACAGGCGCGCCTGGGTCGGGCCGAGGTTGCGGGTTTCGCTGCGCTGGCAGGTCGGGCTGGTGTCGCCGCCGAGGATTTCGAGGGGCAGGTCGCGCAGCGTGCGGGCGTCGGCCGGGGCGGTGGCGACGTGGCCGGCGCCGGCGAATCCGGCCCGCAGGAAGTTGCGCGGGCTGTCGGTGACGAGGGCCAGCAGACGCGTCGCGCCGGCGGCGTCGCGGGCCGGCAGGTTGAGGGTCTGGCTGCCGCTGAAGCGCTCGCGCGGTGCCGACGGGCCGGGGTGGAGCAGTGTGAAGCCGTCGGCGCTGGCGGCGATGAGGTAGAGATGGCCGGACGGCGGGCCGCTGACGGTGACGTGCAGGGTGTCGGCGGCCCGGTAGCCGGCGCGCAGGCCGCCGAGGCTGACGCTGCGGCGTTCGCTGCGCTGGGCGTGGAGGGCCTGCAGCAGCCGGCGCGGCTCGACCGGGCTGCCGTCGGCGAGGGCCGGCGCCGGCACCAGCGCCGGGTTGCCGCCGAGGGTGATCGGCGGCGCGGCGTGACCGGCAACGCCGTGGTCGACCACGGCCTGGGCGCAGCGGCGCCAGTCGTCGCCGCTGGCGAGGCCGGCGGGGGCGACGAGGGCGGCGCGCCCGTCGAGGCAGGCCAGCAGGGCCGGGGTGGCGCCGCTGCCGGCGGCGGCGAGGGCCAGGATGTTGCCGCCGGCGGGGGCGGCGAGGGCGCGCGTCGCCGCCGCGCCGCAGGGGCCGTCGATGACGACGACGAGCTTGTCGGCCTTGCGGGCGAGGGCGCGCAGCTGGGTGGCCAGTTCGGCCAGCGGCAGGGTGTCGTGCGCGGCGGTGGTCAGCGCGTCGCAGCTGCCGTCGCCGCGCGTGCGGCCGCCGGCCGCGAGCAGGTGGATGAAGGCGCGGTCGTCGGCGCCGAGGCGCGCGTCGAGGCCGGCGAGGGCGCGGCGCAGGCCGTCGGCGCCGGCTTCGTCGGTGGCCGGCTGGCGGAGGTTGGCGTCGGGCACGCCGAGCAGGCGGGCGATGGCGGTGGCGGCGGCCGTGTCGGCGGCGCCTGCGCCTGCGAGCGGCACGATCAGCGCGTGGTTGGAGGCGCGCGGGGCGCTGCGTGGCAGCCACTGCGCCGGAGTGCTGCCGGCGGCGGTCGGCGCGCCGGGGTCGGCCGGCGCCGGCGGCGGGGCGATGGCGAGGATGCGCTCGCGCACCCAGCCGCTGCGCCCGCCGCCGATCTCGATGCGCACCCAGTCGCGGCGTTGTTCGAGCACTTCGACGGTGCTCAGGCGATGCACCGCGGCGAGCCGCGACGCGGCCTGGCTGGGCTGGCTGCGCAGGTCGTCGGCTTCGGTCACCGTGGCGGTGAGGGCCAGCGCCGGCGTCGCGGCGGCGAGGGCGGCAAGGGTGACGCGGCGGAGGAGGAGGGCGGGGCGCATCCGGAAATCCTGACGGTGGGGCGGAAGGCGGAATTATGACGTGCCGGCGCGGCGACGCGTGTCGTCGTTTCCGGCCGGCGCCAACTGCGGCACAATGCGGCCTCGCGCCGGATGCCGGCGTTTCCGGTTCAGTTTCCGATGTCCTACGAATTCCTCGTCGGCCTGCGCTACACCCGCTCGAAGCGGCGGGCGCAGGGCCGCAATCGTTTCATTTCCTTTATCTCGCTGGTTTCGATGCTGGGCATCGCCCTCGGTGTGGCGGCGCTGATCGTCGTGCTGTCGGTGATGAACGGCTTCCAGCGCGAGCTGCGCACGCGCATCCTGGGGGTGGCGTCGCACGTGCAGGTCAGCGGTTTCGACGGCGAGCTGGCCAACTGGCAGCGGGTCGCCGACGATGCGGCGAAGCACCCCCGCGTGCAGGCCGCGGCGCCCTTCGTGCAGGCCCAGGGCATGCTGTCCTTCGACCAGACGGTGCGCGGCACGCTGGTCCGCGGCGTGCTGCCGGACGCCGAGGACAAGGTCGCGGATTTCGCGCAGCACATGCGCTTTGGCAGCCTCGACCAGCTGCAGGCGGGCGGCTTCGGCATCGTGCTGGGGGCCGATCTGGCGCGGGCGCTGCGGGTGTCGGTGGACGACAAGGTGACGCTGATCGCGCCGCAGGGGCTGGTGACGCCGGCGGCGATCCTGCCGCGGCTCAAGCAGTTCCGGGTCGTCGGCATCTTCGAGGTGGGGATGTACGAGTACGATTCGAGCCTGGCCCTGATCCATCTGCAGGACGCGCAGACGCTGTACCGCATGGAAGACCGGGTCACCGGCGTGCGCCTCAAGCTGGACGATCTTTTCGCGGCGCCGCGGGTGGCTCGCGAGCTGATGCGCTACCTCGATGCCGACACGCTGATCTCCGACTGGACGAAGAGCCACGCCAATTTCTTCCGCGCGGTGCAGATCGAGAAGAACGTGATGTTCATCATCCTGCTGCTGATCGTCGCGGTGGCGGCCTTCAACATCGTGTCGACGCTGGTGATGGCGGTGCAGGACAAGCAGGCCGACATCGCGATCCTGCGCACGCTGGGGGCGAGTCCGGGATCGATCATGGGTATCTTCGTCATCCAGGGGGCGCTGATCGGCTTCATCGGGCTGGCCATCGGCGTCGTCGGCGGGGTGAGTCTGGCGCTCAACATCGACGTGGTGGTGCCGGCCATCGAGCATCTGTTCGGCGTGCAGTTCCTCGCCAAGGACGTCTATTACATTTCCGACCTGCCGTCGGAGCTGCTGTGGTCCGACGTCGTCACGATCACCGCCGTCTCCTTCGTGCTGACCCTGGTGGCGACGCTCTACCCGAGCTGGCGCGCGTCGCGGCTCAACCCGGCGGAGGCTCTGCGCTATGAGTGAGGCGGTGATCGAGTGCCGTGGCCTGTCCAAATCGTTCCGCGAAGGGGCCGACGCGGTGGAGGTGCTGCGCGGCGTGACGCTGTCGGTGGCAGCCGGCGAACGGGTGGCGGTGGTGGGTTCGTCGGGCTCCGGCAAGAGCACGCTGCTGCACCTGCTGGGCGGGCTGGATGTGCCGTCGGCAGGCGAGGTGAAGCTGCTCGGGCGCGACTTCTCGGTGATTTCCGACCGCGAGCGCGGCCGTCTGCGCAACGGCGCGCTGGGCTTCATCTACCAGTTCCACCACCTGCTGGCCGAATTCTCGGCGCTCGAGAACGTGGCGATGCCGCTGTTCGTGCGGCGCATGGCCAGGGATGAGGCGCTGGCCCGCGCCGCCGAGACGCTGACCGCGGTCGGCCTCGGCCACCGGCTCGAGCACACGCCGGGCGAGCTGTCGGGCGGCGAGCGCCAGCGGGCCGCCATCGCCCGCGCGCTGGTGACGCGGCCGGCCTGCGTGCTGGCCGACGAGCCCACCGGCAACCTCGACCGGCAGACGGCCGAGAAGGTTTTTGCGTTGATGCTCGATCTGGCCGAGCAGCACGGCACCGCCTTTGTCATCGTCACCCACGATCCGCAACTGGCAGCGCGGGCCAGCCGCCAGCTGCGGCTGGAGGATGGCGTGCTCGACGGCGGCTGAGCGGGGCCGCTTTTTCCACTTTAAGCATAGGGTTATCTCAAGTTTACCGGCGGGTCGGTCGATAAGCGCCATCGAGGGGGCTGTCACGCCCCGGAACCTGTCGGAGACATCATGAAAGCACTCTTCGCACCCGCGGTGGCAATGCTCAACCGCATGCGCTATCCGGGCAAGTTTGCCCTGCTTGGGGTGATCACGTTGCTGGTGATCGGCGTCCTGCTCGCTCAGTTGGCGCTGTCGCTGCGCGAGAATATTTCCTTCTCCGAGACCGAGAGCGAGGCCATCGCGCGGGTTCCGCGTCTGCTCAAAGTGATCCAGCTTGCCCAGCAGCACCGCGGCCTGTCGTCCGGCGTGCTGAACGGCAACGAGGCGATGCGGGCGCCGCTGGAGAAAAAAGGCGCCGAGATGGTGGCGGCGATGAAGGCCGTCGACGAAGCCTTGTCGGCCGAGGCGGCGCCGACCGCCAGCAAGCGCTGGGCCGAGGTGCGCACCGACTGGGCGGCGCTGCAGTCGGGCGGGATGCAGATGAAGGCCCGCGACAACCTGTTCGCCCATACCGCGCTGGTCCACAAGCTGGTGCTGGCGCTGCACGATTTGGGCGACGACGGCAATCTGACCCTCGACCCGGTCGCCGACAGCTATTACCTGATCGACAACATCGTCCATCGCGTGCCCGAGGTTTCGGAGCGGCTCGGCCGCCTGCGTGCGATGGGCACCGGCGTGCTGGCCGCCAAAGCGCTGGATGACCAGCGCCGTTTCGACATCAGCACCCAGCTCGGCGAACTGAACATGGCGCTGGCCGGTTTCAACGAGAATCTGCAGCGGGCGGCTGCCGCCAATCCGCAGATCAGGCCGTCCCTCGACCGGCTCGGCCAGGAGTTCAACGCGACGACCGCCAAGGTTCTCGATGCGCTCCGCGAGCACATCCTGAAGGGCGATTTCGAAATGGCGCCGACCGCCTATTTCGAACTGGCCACCGGCGCCATCGATATGACCTACGCCAAGGTCTACGACGAACTGATTCCCGGCACGACGGCCTTGTTGAGCAGCCGGATCGCCCGGCACAGGAAGGCTTTCGCCATTGATGCGGTGCTCGTGTCGCTGGCGGTGCTGACCCTGGCCTACCTGTCGGTGGCCTTCTGCCTGGCGGTGATGAAATCGGTCAATGAGCTGCGCGCCGGTGCGCAGGCGCTGGCCGCCTGCGATCTGCGCGCGCGCATCGATTTTTCGGCCCACGACGAGCTGCGTCTGGTCGCCGACCAGTTCAACGAGACGGCGCGCGCCTTTGCCACGGTGATCGGCAAGGTCCAGCACGGCGCCAACGATGTGGCGAGCGCGGCGGAATCCCTCGCCGAATCGGCTTCGCGGGTGTCGTCGGGCTCGGAGCAGCAGAGCGAGGCGGCGTCGAGCATGGCCGCGGCGGTCGAGGAGATGACCGTCGGCATCGAGGAGATCGCCAGCAGCGCATCGGCCGCCGAAGGCATTTCGGCCGCCTCCGGCGCGCTGTCGGCCGAAGGCGGCGCGGTGGTGGCGAAGACGGTCGGCGAGATGGAGCGCATTGCCGGTTCGGTGCGCGAGTCGGCAACCGTGATCCAGGATCTGGGCGACCAGTCGGCACAGATTTCGACGATCGTCAGCTCGATCAAGGAGATCGCCGACCAAACCAACCTGCTGGCCCTCAACGCGGCGATCGAGGCGGCCCGCGCCGGCGAGACCGGCCGCGGGTTCGCCGTGGTGGCCGACGAGGTGCGCAAGCTGGCGGAGCGCACGGCCAAGGCCACCGGCGAGATCACCGGCATGGTGGCGTCGATTCAGAGCGGCACCGCCCGCGCGGTGGAAACCATGCAGGACGGCGTGACCCGGGTGCAGGAGGGCATGGTGCTGGCCGAGCAGGCCGGGACGTCGATGGAGCAGATCCGCAGCGGCGCGACGCAGGTGGTCGGTGCGGTGACCGACATTTCGGCGGCGCTGCGCGAACAGGGCGCGGCGAGCACCGAGATCGCCCGCAACGTCGAGCACATCGCCCAGATGGCCGAGCAGAACAGCGCCGAGGTGCGGGATACCGCCGCCACCGCGCAGCGTCTGGAACAACTGGCCCAGCAACTGCGGGCCGAGGTGGCGCACTTCAGCATCTGAGCCGGCAGGAAGTAACGAGGCCCCGGGGCGCAGCGCGCGTCCCGGGGCCTCGTCGTTTTCGGGCGGCGGTCAGTCGGGGAGCAGCGCGCCTTCGAGTTCCTGGCGGCCCAGCGGCGAGGCCATCGCGATGATGTGCTGGCCGGGCAGGAGCATGAAATCCTTGGGCGGGTTGAAGACCAGGTCGTCGTCGCTGCGCACCGCCAGCAGCACGTAGTTGGGGCTGCGCAGGCGCAGGGTGTCGAGGGCCCGCGGTTCGAAATGCTCGGGCACCTTCACTTCCTCGAGGCGCAGCTTGAGTTCCGAGCGCAGCATCTGGTCGAGGAAGGACACCACGTGGGGCCGGATCATGCTCGAGGCGATCCGCATGCCGCCCGTGAAGTCGGGCGAGATCACGCTGTCGGCGCCGGCCTTGCGCAGCTTTTCGGCGTTGCGCACCTCGTGGCAGCGGGCCACGATGCGGATGCGCGGGTTGAGCTGCTTGGCGGTGAACACGATCATCA
>WBZX01001211.1_pt1 | contig 20021 bp, 17 predicted proteins | sample 5204211 | NCBI WGS metagenome assembly WBZX01 (sample SAMN12344362, study PRJNA552823) | activated sludge metagenome | biome: Activated sludge suspended growth; feature: Nitrification reactor; material: Wastewater; isolation source: activated sludge from nitrification reactor of wastewater... | reverse complement strand
CCTTCCTCGTTGTGCGCTGGCACCAGGACCCCGAAGAAGCGGTCATCGCGACCGATCAACGGGGCAGGTGCGCGCAGGCCCCAGACCGCACGAGCCGCCTGGTACAGCCAGATCGCTGCCGAGGTCAAGGCCAGCAGCGTGGCAGCCCAACCGGCCAGCGTCATTCCTGCGTGCCAGAGCCCCGTCATGCGTGCCCCCGCGCGGCCGTGGTCGAGGTCGCCTTGGCCACTGCAGCTTCGTAGAGCGCCAGCATTTTCTGCATGCGCGCATCGAACAGAAACATCGAACGAACCTTCTCGACCGCGGCAGCACCCAGGCGCTGCCGCAGGCTGGCGTCAGAGAGCAGCCGCGACAGTGCCTCGCTGAAACCGTCGAGCGATCCTGGCGGGACGAGCAGGCCATCCTCTCCGTCACTGATCACCTCGGGCACGCCGCCCACGGCCATGGCCACCGCCGGTACGCCGTGCAGCATCGCCTCGAGCTTGCCGGCCTTGCTGATGCTGCGCACCGTCCCGAACACGGTGTGCCCCTGCGCGGCCAGGTGGATCGCGGTGGCGCGGCCGATCCCGCTGTTGGCACCCGTGACCACCGAGACGGTGGGCACGGCGGGGTTCTCGGAGACGGGCGTGTCGGTGGTCATGGTGGCGATGGTAGGCAACCCTGCCGACCGCCTCGACACGCCCGCCGCCGAGGATGGTCGCTCAGCCGTCCGAACCCAGTCGGTCGTCGGGCGGCACCGCCACGGGATCGCCGGGTTCCCACGGTTCGAACCACACCGGATCGGGATCGCAGGCGATGGCCAGGCTCTGCACCCGCTCGGGGTCGACCAGGATGACGTCCATCAACTGCAACCCCTGCAGCATGTGGAACCGCCGCAGCGCGAAGTAGCCCTCACGATGACGGGCCGGGGGCGCGCCGTCGATCGGGGTCTCGCCGGTGACGATCGACAGGGTCTGGCAGTACTCGACCTCGAGCCCTGGGAGGTCGCACAGGCCGAGCAACACACCGACGGGCGCCGGCGGATCGACCAGGAGCGCGGTGACGCGGCGCCGCTCGTCGAGCAGCACGAGGGCTTCGCGCTCGATCTCCCAGTCGAGGAGCTCGAACGCGAACGAGGCGGCGTCGCCGAACGACGCGATCACCACCGGGTCGTCGGCCGGGGGGAGCCACACCCGGAACGCATGGGTGTCGTACTCGAACCGGAGCGCGCGACGGCGCGAGCGCGGGCGGGCGCGGTGTGGGACGGGCATGTGTCCTCCGAACGGGGACGGGCGCGGCGGAGCGCCAGAGCGGTTCGGGGGAACGCGGGGCCGGACGTTACCGGCGTGTCAGAGGAGTGTGGCGACCTTCGGGGCGATGTCCTCGGGCGTGGTCATCGGGCTGCATCGCTCGACGACGTTGCCCTCGCGATCGACGAGGAACTTCTCGAAGTTCCACTGGATGTCGGCCCCGCCGGTCTGCTCACGCAGCCAGGCGTAGAGCTCGCAGGCTCCGGGACCGTTCACCTCGATCTTCGAGAACATCGGGAAGGTGACGCCGTACTTCGACGTGGCGAACTCGAGGATCTCGGCATCGGTCCCCGGCTCCTGCGCACCGAACTGGTTGCAGGGGAACCCGAGCACCGCGAAACCCTGGTCCTGGTGATCTTCGTGGAGCGTACGCAGACCTGCGTACTGAGGCGTGAGGCCTCAAGCGCTCGCGACGTTGACGATCAGCAGGACCTTGCCGGCGAAGTCGCCGAGGTTCACCGGATCACCGGTGATCGACGTCATCGTGAGGTCATGGATGTGTGTCATCGGCGCGCACGTTACCCGGCCGGTGCACCCGCGCCGCGACGCGCGCGCCGAGCACGAGCAACGGCCAGGCGACGACGATCGCGGCCGTGGCGAGCCCGTACGCCCACGGCTCGGCGAGCGGCAGCTCGAACAGATCGCGGCCGAACGGCAGCACGAACGCGAGAGCGAACAGCACCACCATCGCGACGACGAGCGTGGCGCGCAGCCGGTTGAAAGGTTGCGCCACCCGGGCGAGGTTCATCAGCGCGATCGAGCCGGCGACCAGCACGGCGACGCTGCGGGCCCGGTCGCCGTCGATCGCGTCGTCGAGCTGCACGATCGCGAAGACCCCGAGGGTGAGCCCGGCGATCACGAGGCCGGCGGGGACCGAGCGGCCGAGCACACGCCGCAGGAAGCCGGCCTGCACCCGGTCGGCGTTCGGTTCGAGTGCGAGGAAGAACGCCGGCACGCCGATCGTGAACCAGCTGAGGATCGACAGGTGGATCGGACGCAGTGGATAGGCGAGCGCGAAGACGCCGGTGAGGGTGGACAGCACCACGGAGTACGTGGTCTTGGCGAGGAACAGGCTGGCGACCCGCTCGATGTTGTTGATCACCCGTCGGCCCTCGGCCACCACGGCGGGCAGGGCCGAGAAGTTCGAGTCCATCAGCACCAGCTGGGCGACGCCGCGGGTGGCCTCGCTGCCGGACGCCATGGCGACGCCGCAGTCGGCGTCCTTCAGCGCGAGCACGTCGTTCACGCCGTCGCCGGTCATCGCCACCACGTGGCCGCGTGCCTGCAGCGCGCGCACCATGGCCCGCTTCTGGTGCGGGGTCACCCGGCCGAACACGGCCGAGCCCTCGATCGCGTCGGCGAACGACTCGTCGTCATCGGGCGGCAGCGTCTGCGCGTTGACGTTCAGCTCCCATTGTTCGAGCCCGGCCCGGCGGGCGACCGCCCCGACGGTGACGTTGTTGTCGCCGGAGATGACCTTGAGTGTCACGCCCTGGTCGGCGAAGAACCGGAGCGTGTCGGGGGCGTCGTCGCGCACGACGTCCTCGAGCAGCACCAGACCGATCGGCCGTACGTCGGCCAGGGACTCGCCGGCGACCTCGCCGCGAGCCAGCACGAGGACCCGCGCGCCCTCGGCGGCGTGCCGTTCGACGGTGACGCGCAGATCGCCCGACCACTGGTCGCCGAGCACGTTCTCGGGCGCACCGAGCACCCACGTGCCGTGGTCGTCGAAGGTCATCGAGCTCCACTTGCGACCCGACGAGAACGGGGTGCGTGCCGTCATCGACCAGTGAGGATCGTTGGGGTAGTGGTCGGCGAGGGCACGGGCCGTCGCGTTGGGGTCGGGGTCGAGGCGGGCCATCGCCGCGAGCACGTCGTCGACCTCGCTGCGTTCGACGTCGGGCTGCAGCACCTCGACGTCGGCGAGCGCCAGCGACCCCTCGGTGATCGTGCCGGTCTTGTCGGCGCACAGCACGTCGACCCGGGCGAGCACCTCGATCGCGGGCAGCTCCTGCACCAGGCAGCGCTGGCCCGCGAGGCGCACCACACCGACCGCGAACGCCACGCTGGTGAGCAGCACGAGGCCCTCGGGCACCATGCCCACCAGACCGGCCACGGTGCTGATCACGGCGTCCTGCCACCGCTCGTCGCGGCGCAGGAACTGACTGCTCGCGAGCAGCAGGCCGACCGGGATGATCATCAGCCCGACCCAGGTGACGATGCGGTTGACGTCGTTGCGCAACGGCGAGTTGACGAGCGTGAACCGGCGAGCCTCGTCCGCGAGCTTGGCCGCGTAGTTCTCGGCGCCGACGCGGGTGATGCGCACCCGGCCCGTGCCGGCCACCACCGCGCTGCCGCTCAGCACCTCGTCGCCCTGCTGCTTCACCACGGGGTCGGCCTCGCCGGTGAGCAGCGACTCGTCGATCTCGAGGTTGTCGTCGACGAGCACCGCGCCGTCCGCCACCACCTGGGCGCCGGCGCGCAGCTCGACCACGTCGTCGAGCACCAGTTCGTGCACCTGCACCTCGCGCACCTGGCCGTCGCGGACCACGTGGGCGCGTGGCGCGTTCACCACGCTCAACTGGTCGAGCACGCGCTTGGCGCGCAGCTCCTGCACCACGCCGATCACGCTGTTGGCCACGATCACCCCGGCGAACAGCGCGTCCTTCGGCGAGCCCGCGGCGATCACCAGCGCGGCGAGCACGCCGACGATCAGGTTGATCGGCGCGAGCACGTTGGCCCGCACGATCTGACCGACGGTGCGCGTCGGTGCTGCCGGGACGGCGTTCACCTGGCCACGGGCCACCCGCTCGGCCACTTGTTCGGCGGTGAGGCCGCGGTCGGCCGGCACGTGGTCGTCGGGTTCGGGCATCGCTCGACGGTACCCGACCTCGCGCCGTCCACCTGGGGACGACACGGTGTCGTCTACGGTGGCGGGCCATGGAGGATCCGCAAGGATCGACGCCGTCGCGGCGCCCGGATCAGTCGTTGTTCGAGGCGTTGCCGGGTGTCCTGAGCGACTTCGCTCCGCTCGCGCTCGTCCTGCTCGACGAGGACCTGCGCGTGCTCTGGATGTCGGAGTCGGCCCGCCAGGCACCACGCGTCGTCACCGACGACCCGATCGGACGCAGCCTCGGCGAGGTGATCACACCGGGGATCATGACCGACGAGCTGTCGAAGGTCCTGACGACGGGCCTCGATCGACGGATCGACACCCTGGTGACGTTGGGTGACGGTCGCCAGCGGGAGCTCGTCGCCTTCCCGGTCGAGGTCGAGGGCCGTCGCTGCGTGGGTCTCGTGTTCGTGATGCTGACCGCAGCGCTGCACCGCCTGCTCGACGAGCACGTGCTGCGCGAGAGCCTGCTCGCAGACGCGGCGCAGCTCGGCGTGTGGCGGCTCGATCTGCGCACCAACCGGCTCGAGGGCAACTCGTGGTACGCGCGGGTGAACGACGTGGGCACTCCGGACCCGCCTCGCTTCCGTGGTGACGTCGCCGACCGCATCCACCCCGACGACATCGACCGCGTGCACGCGACCATCGATCAGGCGGTTGCGACCGGCGAGCCCTACGCGATGAAGTATCGGCTCGTCGGACCGCACGGCGAGGCGAAGACGGTGCAGAGCCGGGGCAGCCTGGTGCCCGGGCGACCGCACGAACTCTTCGGCGTGGTGATGGACGTCACCGAGTCCGAGATCGCTGCCGAGCGCGAGGCGGGGCACCATCTCCGCGAGTCGCTGCTCACCGATGCGGCGCAGCTCGGGGTGTGGGAGTGGGACCGCGCGTCCGGTCGCACCGTGTGGAACGAGTGGCACGAGCGGCTGTTCGGCTACGAGCCGGGCACGCCGGAGCGCACGTTCGAGGAATGGTCGTCCCGGGTGCATCCGGACGACCTCGCTCGAACCTCGGCCGTCCTGCTGCAAGCGACGAAGCACGGCCGGTTGTTCGAGTCGTCGTACCGCGTGGTGTTGCCCGACGGCGGGATCCGACATCTCGAGGGTCGCGGACAGCTCGATCCGAACGATCCGATGCACATGGTCGGTGTGGTCTACGACGTCACCGAACGCGTTCGAGCCGCCGATCGAGAAGCCGAACTGCAGCGTGAGGCGCTCGCCGCGTCGGACGCCGAGCGCGACCGCATCGCGGCCGACATCCACGACGGCCCGTTGCAGGCGCTGTCGGCCGCGTGGCTCAGGCTGACCACGCTCGCCACGCGTCTCGACGGTCGTGCCGACGACGACGACGCCGAGCTCGCCCGGCTGGCCCGCGACGTCGCGCGTTCGCTCGCCGAGACCAACCAGGAGCTGCGCGACGTGCTCGGCCGGTTGCGGTCGCTGCCCGTCGACTCGAGCGTCGACACCTTCGCCCACCATGTCGGCGATCTGGCCGACGACCTCCACGAACGCGGTGAGGCCGAGTTCTCCGTCGAGGTGGATGCCGGGCCGCGCACGACCCTGCCCGGGCTCGTGCTCGCCACCGCCTATCGAATCGTCGCCGAGGCGATGATCAACGCGTCCGCGCACTCGGGTGCGCACCGCATCGACGTCGCAGTGCGCGCCGAGGGTGACGTGCTGGTGATCACGGTCGCCGACGACGGGTCGGGTTTCGACACGGCTGCACCAGCGCCCAGCGGCCACTTCGGGTTGTCGATCATGCGGCAGCGTGCCGAGGGGCTGCAGGGTTCGCTCGCCGTGCACTCGGCGCCCGGGCAGGGCACGCGCGTGGTGGCGCTGCTGCCGCTCGACCCGATCGACGCGGACGCGGCCGACTAGACCGAGGAGATGTCCACGCTCGCGTTCGATCCCGATGCGCTCCGCGAGAAGTACCGCGAGGAGCGCGACCGCAGGCTCCGTGCCGATGCCAACGACCAGTACATCGAGGTCGCCGGCAGGTTCGCCCACTACCTCGACGACCCGTACGTCGAACGCGTCGAGCGCCCGCCGCTCCACGACACCGTCGACGTCGCCGTCATCGGCGGTGGCTTCGGCGGGCTGCTCGCCGGGGCCCGTCTCCGCGAGGCCGGTGTCGAGAGCCTGCGGGTCATCGAGAAGGGCGGTGACTTCGGCGGCACGTGGTACTGGAACCGGTACCCGGGTGCCGCGTGCGACGTCGAGTCGTACATCTACCTGCCGTTGCTCGAAGAGGTCGGGTACCTGCCGAAGGAGAAGTACTCCAAGGCGGCCGAGATCCTCGAGCACAGCCGCGCGATCGGCCGTCACTTCGACCTCTACCGCGACGCCTGCTTCCAGACCGAGGTCACCGAGCTGCGTTGGGACGACCGCGACGCGCGATGGGTGATCAGCACCAACCGCGGCGATGCGATGCGCGCCCGGTTCGTGGTGATGGCCAACGGCCCGCTGCACCGGCCGAAGCTGCCGGGCATCCCCGGCATCGAGTCGTTTCAGGGCCACACGTTCCACACGAGTCGCTGGGACTACGCGTACACCGGCGGCGACTCGACGGGCGGACTCACCGGCCTGGCCGACAAGCGGGTCGGCATCATCGGCACCGGTGCCACCGCCGTGCAGTGCGTGCCCCACCTCGGCGAGGCGGCGAAGGAGCTCTACGTCTTCCAGCGCACGCCGTCGTCGATCGACGTGCGCGACAACCGGCCGACCGACCCCGAGTGGGCGTCGTCGCTCGAGCCGGGTTGGCAGCGACGCCGCATGGAGAACTTCAACAACCTCGTGTCGGGTGTGTTCGAACCCGAGGACCTGGTGAACGACGGCTGGACCGACATCATCGGCAAGCTGCTGATCATGATGCGCAAGGGTGCGATCGCCGCGGGTACCGACCCGGCCGAGGCGGTCGAGCTGGCGGACTTCGAGAAGATGGAGTCGATCCGCTCGCGTGTGGAGACGATCGTCAACGACCCGAACACCGCCGAGGCGTTGAAGCCGTACTACCGCCAGTTCTGCAAGCGGCCGTGCTTCCACGACGAGTACCTCGCCACGTTCAACCGACCGAACGTCACGCTCGTCGACACCCAGGGGCGCGGTGTCGAACGGATCACCGAGCGGGGCATCGTGGCCAACGGGGTCGAGTACGAGCTCGACTGCATCATCTTCGCGACGGGCTTCGAGGTCGGCACCGACTACACCCGCCGGTCGGGGTACGAGCTGTACGGCCGTGACGGGATCTCGCTCACCGAGAAATGGGCCGACGGTGCGTCCACGCTGCACGGCATGCACAGCCGGGGCTTCCCCAACTGCTTCATCTTCAGCAACGTGCAGTCGGGCTTCACCGTCAACTTCCCGCACATGATCGACGAACAAGCACGGCACTGCGCCTACATCCTCGAGCACGCCTTCGCGAACGACGTGCGGGTCGTCGAGGCGAGCGACGCAGCCGAGCAGGCGTGGGTCGACACGATCGTCCGGCTGGCGGTGAACAACCAGAAGTTCCTCGAGGCCTGCACGCCGGGCTACTACAACAACGAGGGCAAGCCCGGCGACCGCAGTGTGCGCAACGGCAGCTACGGCAACGGTGCGATCGAGTTCATCAAGGTGCTCGACGCGTGGCGGGCCGCCGGCACCCTCGACGGCCTCGAGCTCACCCGCTGACACGGCGACGCCGCGGTACGGTCTCGGACCGTGCGGCGTCGGCGAGGCAGAACCCATCCGACCGCGGTCACCGTCGCGGCACTCGGCCTCGTCGCCGGCCTCGTGGCCGTGTCGTGCGGTGACGAGGGTGCGCGCCCGACCGAGGTGGTCAGCGTGTTCGGCACGTTGAGCGACGCCGACGTCGACGACGTGGTCGCGGGGATGGCGGCGTTCGAACGCGACACCGGCATCGACGTGCGCTACGTCGGCTCGTCCAGCTTCGAGAGCGACCTGCTCGAGCGGTTGCGTCGCGGCGATCCGCCCGACCTGGTGATGCTGCCCCAGCCCGGGCTGCTCGACACGCTGGTCGAGGACGGCTTCGCGCTGCCTGCGATCGACACCCGCGCGGCCGGCGAGGGCGGGGTCGATGCCGCGCTCACCGACCTGCTCACGGTCGACGGCATGCGCTACGGCGCGTGGTACGAGCTCACCGTCAAGAGCCTCGTCTGGTACTCGCCGAGCGCCTTCGCCGAGCTCGGCCTCGAGGTGCCCGACACCTGGGACGAACTCGACCGGATGACGCGCGAACTGGCCGTCGCCGGCCGCACGCCGTGGTGCATCGGCATCCGCGCCGACGGCGCGACCGGCTGGGTGGCCACCGACTGGGTCGAGGACCTGGTCCTGCGGTTCGCCGGACCGGACGTGTACGACGGGTGGGTCGACCACGAGGTGCCGTTCACCGATCCGGCGATCGTCGACGCGATCGAGCGCTTCGGTGCGATCGCGTTGCAACCCGACCAGGTGGCCGGCGGCAACCGTGCCGCGGTCGAGCTCACCGTCGAGGACGCCGCCCGCGAGCTGCTCGACTCGCCGCGGTCGTGTCTGCTGCACCGGCAGGCCAGCTTCCTGCCGCGCTACCTCGATCGTGACGTCGAGATCTCGCCGGACGGCGACCTGTGGGCCTTCCCCCTGCCGGCGGCCGACGGCGGCGAGGCACCGCTGGTGGTGGGAGGCACCGTGGTGGTGCGCTTCTCCGACGACGCCGATGTGGTGCGGCTGGCCACGTACCTGACGACCACCGAGGCCGCCTCCCAGCGCGCCGGGATCGGCGGCTTCGTCTCGTCCGACGAGCGGGTCCCGCTCGACCGCTACCGCGAGCCGCTCGACCGGTGGCTCGCGCAGTTGGTGCGCGAGGCCGACGTCGTGCGGTTCGACGCGTCCGATCTGATGCCGCCCGAGGTGGGTGTGGGCACGTTCTGGTCGGGGATGACGTCGTGGCTCGGCGGTGCCCGGCTGCGCTCGGTGCTCGCCGAGATCGACGCGTCGTGGCCGGCCGACGTGACGACGCGCCCGCTGCCACCACCCACGACCGAGACGACCGACACGACCGACACGACCGACACGACCGACACGACCGACACCTCGGACCAGGAGGGCGACGGTGGCTGAGCACGTCCGGTCCGCGGCGCTGCGTCGGCAACGGATGAGCGGCGAGCAGCGCCGCGCCGTCGTCGACCACCTCTACCCTCGTGCTCGGCTCGGCTCGCCGCACGTGCGCAACTTCGTGGTGCTCAGCTTGCTGTCGAGTGCGATCGCAGCCATGGGCCTGTTGCTCGACAGCGCCCCGGCGGTGATCGGAGCGATGCTGCTCGGCCCGTTCATCACGCCATTGCTCGCGATCGCCGGCGCACTGATCCAGGGATGGGGATCGCGGCTCGCCGACGCGGCGTTCGTGGTGCTCGTCGGGATGGCGCTCAGCATCACGTCGTCGTTCGTGGTGGGCAGTGTGTTCGCGGCCGAGCTCGAGCGTTCGGTGCTGCCCTCGCAGCTGTTCGCGCTCACGCGGCCAGGGCTGCTCGACCTCGGGATCGCGCTCGCCGCCGGCGTGGCGGCCGGCTATGCGACGATGCGCACCGAGGCCGCGGGTGCCCTGTCGGGTGTGGCCGTGTCGGTCACCGTCGAGCCGCCGCTGGCCGCGATCGGGTTGTTCGTCGCCTCCGATCGGGGCGACGAGATGCGCCAGGCCGCCTTGGCCGTGGCCACCAACTTCGGGGCGCTCGTGCTCGGCGCCACGGCGGCGATGGCGTGGTGGGGTTTCGCCGACACGACGACCCGCAGCACGGCACGCCAGGCGCGCCTCGGCCTGCTGCTCTGGATCGCACTCGTCGCCCTGGTGGCCGTGCCGCTCGGCTTCTACTCGCGCAACGTTCTGCGCGACAACGCGTTCGAGCAGCAGGTGGCCGACGTGGTCGCCGAATGGGACCCGTCGGTGAGCGTGGTCCGCGTCGACGCGAGCACCGACGGCACGGTCGCCACGGTCGAGCTCGACGTGACCGGCCCTCGCAAGCCGGAACCGGCGTGGCGGCTGGCGGAGCTGCTGTCGGAACGCCGCGGCGAACGGGTGACCGTCGAGCTCAGCTACACCCTCACCCAGGAGGACCGGGCCGTCTCGTCGGGCTGAGCGTGGCGGCGGCGACCGTCAGGCCTCGAACACCGTCCGACCGGCCACGACCGTGCGCCGCACTCGAGCGCGGAGCAGCGCCTCGGCGCCGTGGGCGAACGGATCGTCGTCGATCATCACGAGGTCGGCGCACGCGCCGACCTTCAGCACGCCGAGCCGGTCCTCCTCGAAGCTCGCCCACGCCGCGTCCGCGGTGCCGTGCACGATCGTCTCGTCGACGGGAAGCGCGAAGTCGGGGCGCAACGGCTCGAGGTCGGGACGTGTGGGCGACCGCCGCGTGGCGCCGATGTACATGTTGGGCAGCGGCATGTGCGGTGCCGTGGGGGTGTCGGTGCCGAACGCCAGCGTGGCGCCGGAGCGCAGGTACTCCGGCCACGCGAAACCGAGCTGCGCGCGCTCCGGTCCGATCATCTCGGCCCAGTTGCCGGCGATGGCAGGATCGCAGTGCACCGGCTGCATCGAGGCGGTGATGCCGTTCGCGCCGAGGCGTGGGATGTCGGCCGGGTCGGCGTACTCGAGGTGCTCGATCCGGTGCCGGTTGGCGCCCGTGCCGTTGATGCGCTGCGCCCGTTCGATCGCGTCGATCGCGTTGCGGACCGCCTGGTCGCCGATCGCGTGGCACGCGACCTGCAGGCCGAGGCGGTCGGCGAGCTCGACGACCGGCTCGAGCCGCTCGCGCGGCCAGATGGGGTCGCAGTTGCCCCCGGTGGTGTACGGCTCGACCATCGCCGCCGTGCAGGCGTCGATGGTGCCGTCGGTGACGAGCTTGATGCCCGCGACGCGGAACATCGGCCCGGTGTGCTCGTCGCGGCGTCGTGCCGCCTCCTCGACCTGTGCGAGGTTGCGGGCGTCGTCGCCGGTGTTGCGGATGATCCAGTGCCCGATCACGCGCAGGCTCAGCGTGCCGTGCTGCTCGGCGCGGGAGAACGCGCCGGCGTCGTCGCCGTCGACCGCCATGTCGATCGCGGTGGTGGTGCCGGACTCGTTGAGGGCCCGCATCGCGACGGCGAGGTGCCGGTCGCGGGTGGGTTCGTCGACTCGGGCGAGCAGCCGCCACATGTGGTCGTGCAACGCGGTCTCGAGCAGGTAGCCGGTGGCTCGGCCGTCGGCGTCGCGACGGATCTCGCCGCCGATCGGGTCGGCGGTGTCGTCGGTGATCTCCATCAGCTCGAGCGCCGCGGTGTTGACCCAACCGCAGTGCAGGTCGAACGAGTCGATGAAGACCGGCTTGTCGGGGAACAGGTCGTCGAGCATGTGCCGGGTGGGCTCGTTGTCGGGCACCGCGTCGAAGAGGAAGCTGGTGCCGAGCACGTAGGGCGAGTCGGGGTTGGCCTCCGCCCACTCGACCAGGCGGCGTCTGATCTCGTCGAGCGTGGTGGCGTCTCGGAGCTGGGCCTGCGACAGCGCACTGCCGGTCATCAGCAGGTGCGAGTGGCCGTCGACGAAGCCGGGCAGCAGGACGCACCCGGACGCGTCGACGACCTCGGCGCCGTCGCCGGCCGCGGCGGTGCACGTGTCGCGGTCGCCGACGGCCGTGATCCGGTCGCCGTCGACGACCAACGCCTCCGCCCAGGGGAGTGAGGGATCGGCGGTGAACACTCGACCGCCCACAAACAACTGCGTCATTCTGCGATGCTGACACAACGCCGGAACACCGGACGATCGAAACGGGGACCACCCCCGGGCGGCAGGTCGCCCGGACGACCGCGAGGAGGCAGGGTGCTGGGACGGATGGCATCGAGGATGCTGACGTCGTTGGCGGTGTTGTGCGCGTCGTTGTCGTGGGCGGGTTGGGTGTACCTGCGCACGATCGGCGATCCGGCACGCTCCGAGGAGATGGCCACCGCGATCATCGACGACGACGCCGCCCGCCAGCAGGTGGCGAGTTCGTTCGCGCTCCAGCTCGTGCGCGCGTCGGGGATCGACCGGTCGAACATCGACCTGGTCGAGGCCGCCGTCGAGACCGCACTCGCCGACCCGCGGGTCAGCGCCGACGTGATCTCGGCGTTCGGCGCCGCGCACGCGAACGCCCTCGGTGTCGAGGACGAGCGTGACACGACGATCGACACCAACGCGATGCTCGCGGCCGTGCGTGACCAGGTGGCCGTGCTGAACCCGGAACTGGCGGTTGCCCTGCCCGACGGCGTGCTCCCCGAGATCACGCTGCCGAAATTCCACCCACCGGGGGTGGCGCCGCTGCGCACCGCCGCCGAGTCGGCCACCACTCTGCTGGCCATCGCCGCGGCCGTCCTGGCAGCGATCGCGTTCGCCTTCGGCGACCGACGTGGCGTCCTGCGTCGCGTGGGGTTGTGGGCCGTCTGCAGCGGTGTCGGTTGGGCGTTGCTCCCGGTGCTGATCGTCGCCGGCGCTCGCGCGTGGGCGAGCGACGTCGACAAGATCGTCGAGGCCGCGGTCAGGTCGTCGGTCGACGGTGTGATGCCGGTCGCGATCGCGCTGGTCGTCGGCGGCGTGGCCGCGATCGTCGTGTCGTTCGTCCCGTCGCTGTGGCCGGAGCGCGACGACGTGTACCGGCGCGGCACCGTGGTGCAGTCGCCGCCTCGCGCTCGCCCGGCGAGCGGTCCGACGACCGCCGGGCACCCCGCCGCGCATCAGCCCGCCCATCAGGCCGTGCCGCCGCCGACCTACGCGCCGCAGCCGCCGCGCACCGACACCTGGACGCCATCGGGACAGGGGCCGGTCACGCCGGCGTACACGCCGCAGACCCCGGCTGCGGCCGCACCCCGGCCATCCGCCCCGCCACCGCCGGCACCCGTGCCCGACGACGTCGATCCGTGGGCCACGTACTTCGGGCCGACCGGCGACCGCTGATCAGAGCTTGCCCACCACGAGCCACACGGCGGCCGGCACGAGGATCCACAACAGCACCAGGAGCACGATCGCCAGCACGGCGAAGCTGTACGACGCATCCTTCGGCGGGCTGCCGGCCGCACCGATGGTCTCCCACAACGCCTTCATCGGCTGATCGGTGGTGAGTCGGATGCGCCGCCGCGCGACACCGGCGGCGTAGAGCGCCGACCAGGCGAGGCCGCTGAAGACCAGCCCGAGCACCACGGCGAGCACGACGGTGCCGACGATGCCGTCGATCGCGGTGGTGATGAGCGACCGGAGGCCGGTGACGATGCTGGACAGCGCAGCACCGCCGAGCAGGAACGTGGGCAGGCCGAGCGGGTTGCCCTGGTAGCCGGCCTCGACCCGACCGGCGTCGATGCGCGCCCGTCGCAGCATCACGTGCTCGGGGCTGCCCCACACGGCGTTGGCCTCGCGGCGTTCGTAGAGCTTGCGGATCGAGGTGACGAGCGAGTTCTGATGGCCCTTCACGATCCAGCGGGTGAGCAGCCCCACCACATAGCCGGCGACCGGGGCGAGGGGCCCGATGCGGGGCATCTTGGCGCCTCGAGCCCCGTTGCGGTCGAGCACCTCGAGCGAGCGCATCGCCAGGCGGTGCGCCTCCTCGAACCGGTCGGGCCGCCACAGTGGTCGCACCTTGCTCAGCTCGCTGACGATGGCCTGCTCGACCTTGCCGCTGCCCGCGATCTGCTCGAGCAGCGCGCCCTTCTGCTCGTCGTCGTCGGCGCGCAACACGCGCAGCGCGTCGATGCGGTCGAGCAAGAGTTCGTCGAGCTCGCGGTGCTCGTCTCGGTCGGCTGCCGCGCTGGTGTCGGGCACGTCCGATGTGGCGGGTCCGGGAGCGTCGGCGGGGAGCGGCGTGCTCGACGGGGCGGTCACGCGTCGGAACGTACCACGACCGATTCCCACCGCGAACCGGTGCGATTCCGGGGTTCGCTCGTGGACCGATCGAGCGAGGGAACGACCGTCCGTGGGCGCGGGTGACGCACGGTGGCGGCTGTGGCGGATGGCTCGTCACGACGGCCTGACCTTGCGTGCCGGGGCGCCGTCGTCGCCAGACGGTCCCTCGGCGACCGGTCGGCCTCACGACCGGAGAAGGTCTCGTGTTTCCGTGCTGTTCCGTCGTCGTCTGTCGCTCGTCCTCGCCACCGCGGCCACCGCCCTGACGGTCGTGGTGACCGCTCCGGCGGCGCCCGTGCGGGCGGTCACCGAACTCGACATGAGCGGGACGCCGTTGAAGTTCGTGTACAGCGCGACCGACAGCGGCACCGGCCTGTCGAACCCGAGCGGCCAGAGCTCGGGGCACGTCGTGGTGTATCGCAACGTGGCGACGGTCGGCGGCCACGTGGTCGACGCCGTCGTGACGACCACCCTGGCCGGCGCCACCGTCGGCAACTACGACAACCAGGGCAGCGCGTCGAGCTCGAACCCGATCCCGGGCACGGTGGCGAGCGAGAACTTCCAGGTCGACATGACGACCTCGTCGGCGAACGGGACCGCGACCTTCGACTTCGACTTCTACGAGGGCGGTACCTACACGGGTGCCGGCTCGGGCATCCCGATCGTGCTCCAGCACGTCAAGGTGACCTCGATCGACATCGACTCGAGCGGCAGCAGCGACTTCCAGTACGTCGACATGACCGGCTTCCAGTCGTACACGGTGACCGACGACTCGGCGCTCAGCGTGCTCAACCCGTCGGCCGGTGTGGTGCGCTTCCTCGCGACCTACAACAACAACGGGTCGAACCGGCCGCAGGACCGGGTGCAGGTGACGTACGACTCGATGTCCTCGTTCCGAGCGGTGTTCGGCAACGTCGCCTCGGGCAAGCTCGGCTACTTCGGGTTGCTGTTCGTCGCCGACCCGTGGGCGAGCTGCGGCTGCACCACGGGCGTGCACACGAACTCGTTCAACCAGCCGCCGGCGTCGACGGACGTGACGAAGTACGTCCCGGTGGGCTCGCCCACCACGCTCGACCTCACCGCCTTCGGTGCGTACACCGACCCCGACGACAACCCGTTCGCCAAGGTGATCGTGACCGCCGTGCCCGCACCGGGCGACGGGGTGCTCGAGTACGACACCGGCAGCGGCTGGGTCACCGTGGCGGTCACCGACGAGATCGGTGTCGCCGACGTCGTGGCGGGCAGACTCCGCTACACGGGCACGGCCGACGCGGCCGTGCAGTTCCGGGTGCACGACGGTCTGGACCAGAGCGTCGCGGCGAACACGCTGACGCTGCTGATCGCACAGAACGCGCAGGCGATCACCTTCTCGATGCCGGGTCCCTACGCGCTGGCCGGCGGCAACGTCGACTCGGGTGCCACGGCGAGCTCGGGCCTGACCGTGACCCTGACGTCGACCACGCCGGGCGTGTGCACGATCAGCGGTCTGCAGGTGGTGCCGGTCTCGATCGGCACGTGCTCCGTGACGGCCACGCAGGAGGGCGGCACCAACAGCGGCCAGACCTACGGGTCGGCGACGCCGGTGGTGCAGACGTTCCAGATCGTGTCGGTCGCGCCGACCACCACGACCACGACGACCACGACCACGACGACCACGACGACCACGACGACCACGACGCTCCCGCCCACCACGACGACCGCGGCCCCGACCACCACCGCGGCCCCGACCACGACCTCGTCGTCGACGACCACGACGACCGCTGCCCCGACCACGACCTCGGCCCCGACCACCACCGCAGCGCCGACGACGACCGCGGCCCCGACCACGACCACGACGACGATGCCGACGGTGCCGGCCGCGCCGATCCCGCAGGGCGGGTCGCTTCCCGTGCCGCCCGTCGGCACTGCCCAGGTCTTCGTCGGCGGCACGGCGATCGAGTCGAGTCTGTCGGTCGCCGGGCCGAGCGCGCTGCAGGTGACCCAGCCGGGCGGGGTGGTGCTCGGTCTGCAGGGCAACTGTCCGAACGGCTCGGGCAGCGGTGTCACCAGCACGAGCGGCGGCGGGCTCGCACTGCGCCTCGGCACCCAGTGCCAGGCGCTCGTGAGCGGTAGCGGCTTCGCGCCGGGCACGACGGTGCGCGTGTGGGCCATCCCGCAGAACGGCGGCACCCCGATCGAGCTCGCCTCGCTCGGCGTCACGCCGTTCGGTGCGTTCCTCGGCAGCTCGGGGCTCCAGCAGCTGGGTGCCGGCGCGTACACCCTGCAGGCGAACGGCCTGGCCGCCGACGGCAGCGTGCGCTCCACCAACCTCGGCGTGTCGGTGACGGCTCCCGGAACCCTGCCGGCGACCGGCGGTGACGACTCGACGATCTGGTTCGCGATCGGTCTGCTGTGGGCCGGCGCGGTCGCGCTGTGGACCTCGAAGCGGCGTCAGCCCACGGGCCAGGTGGCGAGCGTCTCGTAACGGGCGCCCTCGGGACGCAGGCGGCTCTGCACCAGCGCGACCTCGTCGAGCTCGAAGCGCTCGTCGACACGCGCCCCGATCGCGGACGGCAGGTCGGCGTACGGCTTGATCCGCGCCAGTGTGAGGTGTCCGACGAACCGCTTGCGCGGTGGCTCGCCCAGGTGCTTGGTCCGATCCGTCACGTCGCGCGCCGCCTCGTCGAGCCCGGTCACGGGCACGACGAGTGCCCGTTCGGCGAGCACGTCGACGCCCGGCCCGAGGTGCACCGTGGCGGGCGCGGGCACGAGCCCGTCGAGCGCGTCGAGCACCGCCTCGGGGTCGGCCTCGCCCAGGAACCGCAGCGTGATGTGCCAGCGATCGGGGTCGACGAAGCGGACGCCGCGTCGGTCCTTGCGGGGGAGTGCGGTGAGCTCGGCCACCACGTCGTCGGGCGGCCACACCGCCACGAAGAGGCGTGCCATCGCGACAGTCAACCGGTCAGGTCGGCGCGGCGCGCAGGTTCCGGGCGAAGAGGTCGGCGAGCGCCTCCCAGTGACGACGCTCGCCGTCGGGGTCGTGCTGCGGGCGGTCGGTGAACGCGAAGCCGTGGTGCATGCCGGCGTAGCGCTCGAGCCGGCCGCGGACGCCGGACTCGTGCATCGCCGCCTCGAAGGCGTCGACCGTCTCGGGCGGGGCGTACTCGTCGTGCTCGGCGCAGGCGACGTAGATCTCGCCGACGATCCGCTGCAGGTTCGCGTGCGGCGAGTCGGGCCGGTCGGTGGCGAGACGGGTGCCGTAGAACGACGCCGCGGCGCGAACCACGTCGGCGTGCACCGCGGCGGCGTACAGCGCGAACGGACCGCTCATGCAGTAGCCGACGACACCGATCGCGGACGTGTCGACGCGGGGATCGTCCGCGGCGTGTGCGACCAGTGCGCCGACGTCGCGGCTGGCCATGTTGTTGCCCATCGCGAACATGAGCTCTCGCATCCGTTCGAACGAGGCCGCGCTCGCGAAATCGAGCTCGAAGTGCGGGGTGACCCGGTAGTACAGGTTCGGCAGCATCACGTGGAATCCCCAGGCCGCGATCCGGTCGGCCATCCGGTGCAGCAACGGTCGTTTCCCCGGCGCGTCCATCAGGAAGACCACCAGCGGTGCCACGCGATCGTGGTCGGGTCGCACCACGTAGGTGCCCATCGATCCCTCGTCGGTCTCGATGTGGATGTCGGTCCTCGACAGACCCGGCTCGCCCCCGTCGCCCATGTCGCGACCGTATGCGGTGGGCGCGCCGTGATCGGTGCCGGAGCGCCGCCGCGGCCCTGTGTACGCTCCCGCGCGCCGACGAGCACGAGGGGGCGACGATGGCCGACACAGCCGCAGGTGCGGGCGATGCCGAGGTGTTGGTGGAGCGCGTGGGTGCCCGCGCCGACGTCGTGCTGAACCGACCGGACCGGAAGAACGCGATCACGGCGTCGCTCGCGGTGCAGCTCCGCGACGCGATCGACTCGCTCGGCACCGATCCGTCGGTGCACTGCATCCTGCTGCGCGGGGCCGGCGGTTCCTTCTGCTCCGGGATCGACCTCAAGGTGGCCGGCGACGACCTGCGCGCCGAACCCGTCACCGCCTGGGCCGAGGTGCACTGCGCGCTGTACCGGGCAGAGGTGCCGGTGGTGGTGGCGCTCGAGCGCTTCGCGATCAACGCCGGCGCCTCGCTCGCACTCGCCGCCGACGTGGTGGTGGCGGGGCGGGGCTCGTTCCTGCAGGTGTCGGAGATCGCGATGGGCGTCGCCGCACCGATGTGCCAGGCGTGGCTGCACCTGCGACACAGCCCGGCGCTCGGCGACCGGATCACCCTGCTCGGCGACCGGATCCCGGCGGCCGAGCTGCTGCGGATGGGCGTGGTCGCGGAGGTGGTCGACGACGAGCAGGTGGTCGAGCGCGCCGAGCAGCTCGCCGACCGCATCGCCGGCCATCCGGCCGCGGGGCGGACGGCGGTCGCGCGGGTGTGGGACCGCCTGCGTGGGCGGCTCGACGATCCCGACGCCTGGTTCGCCGCGTTGGCCGCCGGGGCCCGACCGTGAGCGCAGCCGACGAGCCCGACCTCGCGGCCTTTCGGTCGCGGGTGCGTGCGTTCCTCGACGGGGTGCCGTCGATGCTCGACGCCGTCCCCGGCGGTGCGAACGGCGGCGAGGGCGGCGGTGAGGACGAGGACGGCCCGGCGGTGGTGATCCGCGCCAAGGCGTGGCGCGCCGCCCTGTACGACGCCGGCCTCGCCGGCTTCGGGTACCCGGTCGAGTACGGCGGTGCCGGCGACCGGCCGATGGAACACGCGATCTGGGCCGAGGAGAGCCACGGCCGGGTGCCCGCGGTCGACGCCGTGTTCGGCATCGGTATCGGGATGGCGCTCCCGGTGATCCGCGACCACGGCTCGGCCGAGCTGCAGCAGCGCTTCATCGCACCGGGGCTGCGCGGCGACGAGATCTGGTGCCAGCTGTACTCCGAACCGAACGCGGGCTCCGACCTGGCGTCGCTGGCCACACGGGCGGTGCGCGACGGCGACGAGTGGATCGTCACCGGTCAGAAGGTGTGGACCTCGGGCGCGCACCGGGCCGATCTCGCGATCCTGCTCGCCCGCACCGATCCGACCTCGCCCAAGCACCGCGGGATCACCATGCTCGTGCTGCCGATGCACCAACCCGGCGTGACGGTGCGGCCGTTGCGCCAGATGACCGGTGTGGCCGAGTTCAACGAGGTGTTCATCGACGAGGCCCGGGTGCCGGCGTCGTGGGTGGTGGGCGGCCTGAACGACGGCTGGCGGATGGCGACCGCGCTGCTCGCCCACGAGCGGGTGGCGACGGGGACGAGCTCGGTGTCGGGCAGCCGCGACGAGCAGCGCAAGACCGGCCGCAACCCGCTGCCCACCAAGCAGCTGATCGCGCTGGCGCGCGCACACGGTCGTGTGGACGACCCGGTCGTGCGACAGCAGCTGGCGATCGCCCACACCGGCGAGCGGATCATGGGTTGGCTCGGCCGGCGCCGCGCGCATCCTTCGATCGGCAAGCTGTGGCGCACCCGCCAGGGTCGCTTCGCCGCCGATGTGGCCGCCTCGTTGCGGTTCCCTGCGGGTGTGGCGTGGCAGGCCGGCGACGAGGAGAGCGACTACTGGCAGTACCACGTGCTCAACTGCCGCGGGATGTCGCTCGGTGGTGGCACCGACGAGATCCAACGCAACACCCTCGGCGAGCGAGCGCTCGGCCTGCCGAAGGAGCCCTCGAACGACGCCGAGGTCGCGTACCAAGACCTCTTGCGCAACGTGTGACCGGCCGTTCGGGGGCCGTGCCGGTGGCGGACGGTAGGTTGGCCGTCGCTGCCGACGAGGCCGCCCGCTCCCGTAGCTCAGCGGATAGAGCAACGGTTTCCTAAACCGCAGACGGAGGTTCGAATCCTCCCGGGGGCGCGAGAAAGTGCCAGCTCAGAGATGGTCGTCGGCGGACTATTGCGCCGATCTGTCCATCTGGTT
>WBZX01001210.1_pt1 | contig 20025 bp, 18 predicted proteins | sample 5204211 | NCBI WGS metagenome assembly WBZX01 (sample SAMN12344362, study PRJNA552823) | activated sludge metagenome | biome: Activated sludge suspended growth; feature: Nitrification reactor; material: Wastewater; isolation source: activated sludge from nitrification reactor of wastewater... | reverse complement strand
CACCATAAGCGCGGGAAACGAAACCGCCTTTCTTACCGCGTCTGCCAGGACGCGGTTCTCGTCATGGTTCCCCACGTCGCTTTTTTCCCGCGCACCCAACGATACAAGCCGATCAGCTTCCACACGGAGTTCAGCTGGCGGAATCCGAAATTCTCCAGGATGGCCGCCAGCAGCAGTTTCAGCACGTCGCGCTGATCGGGATAGACGTGGAACGACATTTCTTCCAGTAGAAGCGCACTGACCGACAACAACACGCCCATGCCGATGGCCGCGACGAGCAGGATCAGCCACGCCTGCATCGAGACGAATCCCATGACAAAGCTGAGGATCAGGAAGCAGTAGCCGAAGACCTCAATTGCCGGACCGATCCACTCAAAGACGGCCATAAACGGGAACGCCAGCCACCCGATCGTCCCGCTTTTCGGATGACACATCAGATCCAGGTTTTTGGTCAGGCTTTCACAGAGTCCGCGCTGCCAGCGAATGCGCTGATTTTTCAACGTGCGCAGGTCCTCGGGCGCTTCGGTCCAGCAGACGGAATCGGGCACGAACGTAATACGATAGGGTTTCTCGCCCAGTCGTAGATCGCGATGCAAGCGCACGACCAGCTCCATGTCTTCCCCGATCGTATCCGATCGATAGCCCCCGACTGTGACCACGGCTTCTTTCCGGAAGATGCCGAATGCGCCGGAAATGATCAGCATGGCATTCATGGGAGACCAGCCCAGCCGCCCGAAGAGGAAGGCGCGAAGGTATTCCACGATTTGGAATAACGCCAGGAAATTGGTGGGCAATCCGATTTTGGTCAGGAAGCCGTTTTCGACGCGGCAGCCGTTCGCGATGCGCACGGTCCCTCCACTGGCCACCGTGCGATGGTCGTCCAGAAACGGCTGCACGGCCCGCCGCAGGCTGTCCGGCTGCAGAATGGAATCCGCATCGATGCAACAGAACAGCGGATAGAGCGACAGATTGATGCCCGCATTCAGCGAATCGGCCTTGCCCCCGTTCTCTTTGTCGATGACGCGCAGGTTGGCATGAAGCGAGGAATGGTAAATCGCCCGGATTTCCGCCGTCGGCAGCTGCGTATTACAGGCTTCGGGAAACGGAAACAGATCAAATTCTTTGCGGAGGACATCGATCGTGGCATCCTTTGATCCATCGTTGATGACGACGATTTCATATTCCGAATAGCTGAGTTGCAGCAGTGACCGGATGGACCCCGCAATGGTGGCGGCCTCGTTATAGGCGGGGACGAGGATGCTGATCTGCGGTTCGAAGCCGGTGTAACTGTGCGGCAGGCTTTCGAGCACCCGCTCCTGGAGGTATTGCCGCAGGTGCACGATGGCGATGAGGTCCAGCATCAAGTATCCGGCGGTCAGGCCGAGAAAGTAGAGCAGGAAGAGCCACTCAGAGATGGATATGAGCCGGTCTAACCACATCGATCAATGCGTCTCCGCCAACGGGGTTGTTCTTCGAGACAGGAGGTCCGGGCACTCCGCCGGTGCCGCGGGCCGGTGTGTTTTTGTGAAGTTGTTGTTCGGCGCTGCAGTCGGTTTCACGGTCTGGCCGTCTGTTGCGCAGGCGGAGGACATTCTTCTGTCTTCCCCGATTCCATCCATGGTGCATGAGATCGAACTGACTTATGCCGGCAAGGGGACCGATCCAACCGTGGCATTCAGCGGGGCTGCGCCGGCTACGGCCCCTCTTCCTTATCGACCGTTTTTACCCATTCTTGAACTGCGTGCGGGTTTGGGAGCAGCCCATGTCTTTGGTCCCTGCCAGGGGCAGGCGGTCCGCAGCGACTCGAGTCTTGAGGTGAAATGGACTGCCGAGCATGCGACGCGGTGCGGCCAGCGTATCGAGCTACGTCCTGGGGGAAGGCCGATGGACCTCCTGTCCTACCAGATACTGAGGCTTCGTGGGCGAGCAACCGGCCAGGTGGTGGTGGGCGTAGAAGATGTGGCCGGTCATGGGCGCGAACATAATCACCCGCTGGCGACCGTCACCGGGGCATTCGACCTCTCCATTCCGCTCAAAGAGATCGGTCTCGGGGTGGATCTTCGATATCTGACAGCGCTCGTCCTGTCGTCTGAAGGACCAGGCGGACAGATTCAGTTTGATCGGGTGGAAGTGTCGCACAGTGAAGCAATCAAAAAGCGACCTGTCGGCATCGGGTTTTGGGTGTGGAACTACCGTGCGGCGATACAGGAGTCGCAGACGCTGGTGGCCACCTGTCGCGAGCAAGCCTGCTCAAGAGTGCTGATCCAGATGCCGTCGCTCAATGATGATGAGGGGATCTGGCGCGAGTATGCGCGGCTCTTGAGCCTGGTGCGAGAGGCCGGCATTGACGTGCTGGCGTTGGATGGGTATCCCGAAGCCATTCAGGAACCTCAGCTTCTGGCCGATAAGATACGGAGACTGCTTCAGCTCGTGCGGCCTGGTGCGTTGTCCGGCGTACAGCTCGATATCGAGCCCTATCTCCTGCCGGGCTTTCTCGACGATGACGCGCAGCTCCGGCGCTATCTCGGCACGATTGAGACCATGCACGAGGCCCTTCAGGGCCGCGCCAGATTGTCGATGGTGATTCCTTTCTGGCTCGCTACGCCAACCGTCGGCGGTCGGCCATTGGCCTATGCGGTGATGGATCGGGCTGATGAAGTGGCAGTGATGAGTTACCGCACCGACCTCGATGAGGTGCAGGAGATCGCCGAAGACATCTTGCGGTATGGCGATGTGATCGGGAAGCCGGTGTGGTTGGCCGTTGAGACGACGCGGTTGCCGGTCGAGCAGCATGTCGTGTTGCGGCGCGATCCGCGGCCTGACCGCGCAGAGGCTTTTCTGGATCGCGAGCATCGACGGCTTCGGTGGAAGCCGATCTCCGAGGCCGATGCGTCGACAGGCTCTGGAGAATGGTTCCGCGTCCATCGTCGATTTACCGTCAGGCCTGAACGGTTGACGTTTGCCGGACGTGCCCGCGTTGAGGTGTCCAGGGCGATCCGCCAGATACTCGACGGCACACCGCATCCCAGTTTTGCCGGAGTGATTATTCACGATCTCGATGGGTTCCGAGCCCTTCCCGAATAGGATTTGCACATGCCGGGAGAACAGGATCGTCACGGATGAACGATCCCCTTACATGGATGACTCGAAGGACCACCGTCGCAGGTCTGCTGGCGGGGCTGGTGCTCGCCGTGGGCTGGTTCTCTGCGCCCGCCACGATGATCGCCGCAATGGCGCCGGACTCCACTCCGCGCCAGATGCTGCAACAAGCCAGAGCGTGGGAGGAGGAGCAGCGCTATGAGGAGGCCCTAGCGGCCTACCGGCAATACCTCCTGGCCAAACCGGACCATGACGAGGTACGTGCGTCGGTGGCCAAGCTGCTGTCCTGGCAGGGCCAATGGGATGAGGCCGCTTCTGGCTATCGCGATCTCCTGACCCGCCACCCGCTCGATCACGACTTCCGAGTCGGTCTCGCCCAAGTCCTTTCGTGGCAAAAGCAATATGATCAGGCACGAGCAGAGTACGAGCGGGTGCTCCAGGACGAACCGGACCATGTCGAGGCACTCACCGGGCTGGCCAATGTGTTGTTGTGGAGCGGTCACCAGGAAGAGGCCGTGCCATACTATGAACGTGTCGTGGCGGCGACCGGTGATGCAGAGGTGGCAGCGCAGCTGCAGGCATTGAAGGCGGCCTCCGCTTCAGCGGCTCTTTCCGTCCGTCCAGCCGATACGGCTTCTCCGCATGGAGATGAGCAGGTCGCATCGGACTTCCCGGAAACGTTGGAGCGCGGGCGCCGGTTGGAAACGATGCGTCAGTATGCCGACGCCGTGGTGTTGTATCGCGAGGAACTGCAGCGGTCGCCCGACAATGATGAGGTGCGCGCTGCTCTGGCACGACTTCTCTCCTGGCAGGGCGATCACTCGGAAGCCACGACGCTGTATCGAGCGGTGCTGGCGCGCCATCCTCAGGACCAGGATATTCGTGTGGCGCTGGGGCAAGTTCTGTCCTGGCAACAGCAATTCGAGGAAGCCGATGGCCTGTATCGGGAAGCCCTCCAAGCTGAGCCGACCCTGCTCGCGGCGCGGCGCGGCCTGGCGGATCTTGCGTATTGGCAGGGGCATCATGCCGAAGCGCTCCAGCGCTATGAAGCGTTGTTTGCCGAGACCCACGATCCCGAGCTTGAAGAACAACTGAAGACCATTCGATCGGAATTGCGTGCGACGGCGCCTCTCGCTGCCGAGCACCCTGCTCCCACTCCTGTCGTCCAAGAACCGGACATGCGCGATCTCGCGGCTGCGATAGAGCGAGCCACGAAGTTCGAGGTGGCCAAACAGTATCCGGAGGCGGCGGGCGTCTATCGCGACCTCTTGCGTCAGCACCCGGACAATGACGAAATCCGCACGGCGCTGGCCCGGGTGCTTTCCTGGCAGGGGACCCATGCGGAAGCGACGACCCTCTATCGTGAGGTGCTGGCGCGTCACCCTGACGATCAGGACATCCGTATTGCGCTGGCGCAAGTGTTGTCGTGGCAGAAACAGTTCGATGAGGCGGAGCGGTTGTACGGGGAGGTCGTCCAGGCCGAGCCCGGGCAGATCGACGCCCGCCGTGGACTCGCCGAGGTTGCCCATTGGCGTGGCGATCGGTCCGAAGCGTTGCAGCGGTATGAGGCCCTGCTGGCCGACACGCACGACCCGGCCATTGAACAACAGATCAACGCTGTCAAATCGGAATTACTCGTGTCGCCGCGCGCCGCTGTGGGGCAGGGGCTGACCGGCCTGCGTCTTCCCTATCGCGACTATGCCAAGATCGGCTATAGCCACTATACCTATACGAAGAATCAGCCGGACGAACGTGCGCTGTTGTTTGAGCTCGCCAAACCGTTGGGCAATCAAACGCTGGTGCTGCGAGTGGAACCGACCAATCGGTTTGGATTCCACGACACCCCCCTGTCCGCGGAGCTCTATAGCCCGCTGTGGTCGAGAGCCTGGGGATATATCGCGGGACAAGCCACGGTGAATCCGAATTTTTCCCCGAATTATTCGTTCGCCGGCGAAGTGGCGCAAGGCCTTGGTGGGGTGCACGCCGCACTGGCGCTCTTTGAGGTGTCCTTCGGCTACCGGCGATTGAATTACAAGCAGGATGACATCGATCTCCTGATGCCGGGGCTCACGATATTTCTTCCTTTCAATCTCTGGCTGACGGAGAAGATCTATCTGATTCCGAACACGGGGGCGATCACACTGGCGTCCCAGCTCACCTGGCGTCCCACCGAGAGGCTGCAGTTCTTCGCCTCCGGATCGTTCGGCACGTCAGGCGAACGCATCGTGGCGGAACAAGACTTTACTCGCGTGGGAAGTCGCACGATTCAGGGCGGCGTCACGTTTCCGATTAATGAACGATTCTCCGCCGAAGCCTCGGGATACTACGAAGACCGGGGCTTCCTCTATGTCCGACGGGGCGGGAACCTCAACCTCATTTATCATTGGTAGGGGTATGCAACGATCCACCCTTGTCCGCGTGTCAGGTATTGCCCTGCTGTTTGTTTCTCTGGTGATCGGCATTCGCATTCTCGTCGACTCTCCCTCTGTCCGGCACATGGACGTTCCGGAGAAAGATTTTCATCGTTTCCCGGGGGTGTCCGGTCCCGACAGCCCGACGGTGATGCCCGATCACGTGCCGACAGCGTGGAGGACTTACGAACAGGGCTCGACAAGCCGGTTGGCGATTCTCCTCACCGATCCCGACTCATCATGGCTGGGCTTGGCTCACGGACTCAAATCCATCGGTATTCCCTTTCGTATCACTCGGGATGTCCATGAGGCCTTGGCTCATAAGGTGGTCCTGGTGTATCCGATGATATCCGGGAAAGTCTTGGGGCCGGAGGCGCTGCAAGCGCTGGCGGAATATCCGAAAACAGGCGGGACACTGATCGGAGTGCAAGTCCTCGGCGGCGGATTGAACCAGGTGTTCGGGTTTCGTGAGGCCCTTGCGTCACGCCAGCGCTATGGCCTGACGTTGACGCCAGCCGACCCTTTGCTGGCGGACCTGACTGATCCTGCCGAGCAACACCTGCGGGTCGGCCTCCGTGGCAAGGGTATCGAGGTGATGGGCACTTACGGCTACACTGAAGCGTCGGACCCTCTTGCGCGTTTCGAGGATGGAACCGCCGCCATTACGCAGGTCGCTCACGGACCTGGCCGGGCCTATGCCATTGGACTCGATCTCGGATTCCTCCTGTTGAAGGGATACAACAACCGCGGTGATGAGCTCGTCAAAACCTTCGACAATGAGTTCGATCCGACGCTCGATGTCTGGCTGCGGCTCCTCAAATCGATGTATCGCACGGCGCATGAAGACGCGGTGACCTTGGGGACGGTGCCCTTCGGCAAGTCTTTGTCGGTCATGATGACGCACGATGTCGATTTTACGCAGTCGATCAAAAACGCGGTGGACTATGCCGCCTACGAAAAAAGCCAGGGTTTGGTCGGCACGTATTTCATTCAGGTGAAATACATTCGCGATTTTAACGACGACATCTTTTTTAACGACGAAGGTGTGCGGTATGTGAAGCAATTAGCGGATCTCGGGATGGAGCTGGGCAGCCATACGATCGCCCACTCGCGGGTGTTCGATGAGTTTCCTCTCGGGACCGGCCGCGAGGCCTATCCGTCCTATGCCCCCTTCGTGAAAGATCGGACGACGGCCTACAATGTCAGCATCCTGGGCGAATTGCGAGTCAGCAAGTTTCTTATCGATCACTTTTCCGGCCAGTCGATTGTCTCATTCAGGCCCGGCGAATTGTCCAATCCCTTCGGGCTCCCGCAAGCCCTGCTGGCGACCGGCTATCGGTATAGTTCGACGGCGACGGCGAACAACTCGCTGACCCATTTGCCCTATCAGCTGAACTACGATCGTCTGATCGACAGCGAGCTCGAGGTGTTTGAGTTTCCCGTGACCATCGAAGATGAAGCGTTACCGAAGATGGGGGACCGTCTCCCGCAAGCCCTCGAGGTCGCGAAACGTATCAGCCGGTACGGCGGCTCTGTCGTAGTGCTCATTCATCCCAATATTCTGGATCATAAGCTCGCCTTCGAGAAAGGGTTCGTTGAGGGCGTGCGTCCCTATGCCTGGTTCGGCTCGGTGGGGGAGTTCGGTCGATGGTGGGCGGCGCGTAACCGGGTAGAGGTCGATGTCGCACGCGATTCGAGTACGATGCGAGTGACCGTGAAGGCTCCCGCTGCGGTGGCCGGCTTGACGCTCGAGGTGCCGGCTGGTTGGGAAGTGGCGCGTTCAGGCGACTCGCAGCAGGGAGTGACACAGCAGGGAACGATGGTGACCTTCCCCGAACTACAGGGGACACGCACGGTTCTCTTCACGCCGAGTGCCGCAGGGTCTTCCCATCGAGGGGCGTTCTCTGCGGGCCGTCGCAGGTAAATGAGGGTCCCTTGTCAGTGGGCTCGCGGGCTGCATGGTTCAGCAGAATGCGGACTGTGCTAGGCCGTGCCTGCCTGTTGTGGAACGATAGGCGCCGGATCAGGGGCTTTGATGTTCGATTGAGCGATAAAGGACACCAACTGCTCCTGCGATTCCACCGTGTTCAGCGTGTCGTATAGTTTGGTCAGCCGTTGCGCGGTCATCCAGGGAAGATTCGAGAGCGCTTCGGCGGCTCGATAGCGCACCCACCAATGCTCATCATCCAGCAGGGCGATGAGTCGCGCTTCATCTTCCTCCATCCCCACTTTCCCCAGTGCCGAGGCGGCTTGGAGCCGTACATACCAGGTTGGATGGGAGAGGTGTGTCCGAATCGTACTGACATCGCGAGGATCGCTGCATTCCCCGAACAGAAACAGGCAGGCCGCCAACAGGTCATCCGACGGCAATCCTTTCTGAAGCAAGGCCCGCAGCGGCGGCAGGGCATGCTGGCTTTGAGTGGCCGCCAGGTGACGAATCAGCCGCGAACCGATTTCCGGGCTGGCCAGGCAGGCGGCTTCGGCAATGGCTTGGGCGGCGATGTCCGCGCCGGCCGGTTCGAATATTGCGACGACTTTGAGCGGAGACCAGTCCTTGCGCGTGCTGATCACCGGGATGATCAGCGGCACCGCGGCTTGGGCATCGATATGCAGCAAGGCCTTGGCTGCGACCAACGAGACAAACGCGTTGTCGGCGCGCAACATCGCCGCCAGTTCGTTCCAGATGGACCGTTCCTGAAGGTGACCAAGCGTCACAATCGCGAGCAGTCGTCTGCGGAGCAGTCTGGCGTGGAGAAGTTCTTTCGCAAACTGGTCGCTGCCGGTCCTGCGCGCCAGCTCCTTCAAATTCGCGCGCGCGTCTCCACGAATGGATTCATAACAATGATTCCAGAGATAGAGCAGGACGAGGTGGTCGCGAGTGGTGAGCGGAGGAAGCGTCTCAGGCACCTCGACCACACATTCTGCGAGTAAGGGCCGCCAGATCTCCGTGACGGCTTGCCGCCGCCGGTCTTTGTGGTTGCGGATGTATCGAAGCAGGAGAATGCCCAGCAGGAGTAGGCCAACAGCGGAGTAGATGGAAATGGCGGCGATGGTGCCGATGCGGAGCGTCAGGTCTGACTGGTCGAGGCCCAGCACGCTATTCCTCTCGGCGCTGGCTCAGGCTGCATGCGCGACGAAGCGCTTCAGCCGACTGGTCAGTTCGCGCGGGTTGAACGGCTTAATCATGTAATCGTTGGCGCCGTTTTCCAATGCGCGCTTGATATCATGTTCGCTCCCGTCCGCCGTCAACATGACGATGGGCACCTTTTTCCAGCCCTCGCGCTTTCTGATCACGGTGAGCACTTGCAGCCCGCTCAAGAACGGCAACATCACGTCCAACAGCACGATATCCGGAGGGGCCATGGTGCTGATGAGTTCTTGTGCCTGCCGGCCATCTTTGGCGTGGACCACCTGATAACTTGCCCGCTCCAGCAGGAACTTTAACAGGCTTGCCGTGTCCTCCTCGTCTTCAACCATGAGAACTGTGAGTTTGGGAGTTTCAGGGCTGTCCATACATTGCTCCTTCGGTGTTGAAGAGTGAGGGTCCTGAATGCTCAGGAGAGCCTGACTCGGACGCGTTCATTCTTTTTGTAGCACGGAATCTTACAACGCACGAATACTTCTTCGATTTCACGCTCGCGGCGCAATTCACGCGTGCCGACGTACTGGATTGTGACGTTCTATCCTCGCTTCGCGCGTCATGCCACGTTCACGCCTCAGATGTCCTTATTCGTAGGTGATCTCAACTCGTGCCAAGTAGGACTTCAGCTCAACGAGATCCTGGCGGATCGAGTCTCCATCGGCGGCCTTGGCTGCGTCCTCTACTCGGCCGGCGATGGTGGTCATGCCGTGAAAGCCATAACTGCCGCTCACACCCTTCATGCCATGGGCCACCTGCCTGATAGTCTCGAAGTCGCTCTTCGCAATGGCCTCGCTCATGGTCGTAACCTCTTTGTTCCGATTGGCCATAAATTTGGGAATCAGTGGCTCGAACGCAGAGTCGACGAGGACCACGACGGGTCCGGCACCAGAGCGGGACGTGGCGGATGTCATGTCGCTCATGCGGCGGACTCCTTGCGTGAGAGGGGAGCCGCATAGCGTTGAATCGCTTCCAGGAGTGTGGTCTTCTTTAACGGTTTGGTCACATGGGCCGTAAATCCGGCGGCCTGGGCCTTCCCAATGTCGTCTTCATGGGTGTTGCCGGTCAAGGCGAGAATCGGCGTCTCGCTGCGCTGCTGTTCCTTTTCCCAGCGCCTCATCAGACGGATCGCCTCGTAGCCATCCATGACCGGCATCTGAATATCCATGAGGACGAGGTCGTACCGGCCGGCTTGAAACTTCTCGACGCCTGCAGCGCCCTGTTCAGCCAGATCCAAGCGATAGGGGAACGCCTTCAGTAAGAGGGAAACCAGGACGCGATTGTCTTCCATATCCTCGACCAGCAGGATGTGTAATGAGGGAGGCTGATCCGGTGTCGGCTTGGCGGCCGGCAGGACACCGGATGCACGCGGCGGCCTCGGCTCATGGGACAGCCAGAGCAGCCAGTCGCTCGACTGCGTCTGGCCGGGAAACACAGCCAGAGACACGTCGGCGGCAAGAGCGGCACCATGTTTCTGCCTGGCGATCACGTCGCCGGTCCAGCGGCCCTCCTTCAACAGAAGAGGAAACACCTTCGTGTCGAGGGCCTCGATGCAGGGTGCGGTATGAAAGTCCTTCCAGGATTTCCCGAGAAGCTCGGACGGTTCGTATCCGTACATCGTCGCGTGCGCGTGATTCACATAGGTATAGCGGCCTGTTTGATCGAGAAAGGCGATGGCCTGGCTGGTCTGTTCGATGGCAAACAGAAGTTTCGCCCGTAGCGCGTCGGCCTGTTTCCCATTCGCCGTGTCTTGCGTCAGTTGTCGATTTCGCAGGCGAAGCTCAAGGTGGGCCACCACTTGTCTGCCCAGCACAGTCAGTGTCTGCTTCTGTTGCCACGACAACCGCTTCGGAACCCGGTCGATGAGGCACAATGTGCCGAGGGCATACCCATCTCTGTCGATGAGCGGGACGCCGGCATAGAATCGAATGTGCGGTTCTCCCGTCACCAAGGGATTACTGGCAAACCGATCGTCTCCCAGTGCGTCGGGTATTTCGAAAATGTCTCGCTGAAGGATGGCATGGGCACAAAAGGCGATATCTCGCGAAGTTTGGCAGACGCCTACGCCTGTTTTCGCTTTGAACCATTGCCTCAGGGGGTCTATGAGGCTGATGAGCGCGATGGGGACCTGACAGAGTTGCGCTGCCAATTCCACCAGATCATCAAATGGTGCTTCAGGGTCGGTATCGAGGATCTCATACCGTCGTAACGCTTCGACACGTGCTTGTTCGTTCTCTGGGTGTGGTGCGATCACCTGGATCTCCCGAGTTGCATGTAAAGTGTCCCCTTGGTCGTGCTTCAATCCCGAGGAGCCACGTCAGCCCAAGGCAATACCGTGGCTCATCGGCTCGGCGCAGATTCTTCCTGCATATTCCTTATCGGCTGAGGGCGGCTGACCTTGAGATATCCGCATGATTGGCGACTTCTCACGTACTTAGGCCTGAAGTCCTGGCAGGCGCCGGCAGGTCACCTTCGACTGGCTACTCAGCCATGGGTGGTGGATATGAGCAAAAAATGATCGTACTCTTGAGCACATGGGATACCCATGGTATGTAACGTATTGCCCTAGAACATGCAGGGGAGTGAAACATCAGGATGTACACCATGAAGCTGAATCGAGGGTCGTTGTTCGTAGTCGGTCTGAGCTTGTTGAGCCTACAGGCCTGCAGTCATGCGCCGCAGCAGCAAGAAACCACCTGGTCTGAACCCAAGGTGGGGGAAATTTCGTTACATCGTGGGGAGCATCCAGTCCTTGCGGGTGAGTGGGAATATGAGGAAGGCGGGATGGTGGTGCCGTTGAGGTTAGACCGATTCGGAAACGGGTCGTACGATTTTAAGGATGGACGATTCCGAACGGATGTGTTGTCCGAACACCAATGGGCGGGGGGTTGGGCTCAACGAGAGAATGATCGCGAAGGAGGATTTGAGATCACCTTGTCCCCCGACTATTCTGAAGGCGACGGGCGCTGGTGGTATACGCGTATTGAAGGAGACAACGCGCCGACCAAGGCCGGCGGACGATTCCATGTGATGAAAGTACAATCCTTCGTCGATCGTCGCTAATCAGCCCTGGCCGGCCGCGCACGAGCGGTTACGATCACTCCGATGAGGGAGGATCGATCCGGTCGTAGATCGCCGAGTAATCCACCTCTCCCAGACCCGCCGCGATCGAGTCTATGAGCAGTGACCGGACTCCCTCAAGTCCGACGGGAGATAGGTGGGTCGTCCCGGCTGCACTGAGCGCAAGTTCCACATCTTTGAGCAGGTGCCGGGTGGAGAAGTTCGGCTGTGCATAGTGCCGTTTCTCCAACCGAGGGAGTTTCTTCTCGAACATCGGCGCATAGAGCGCACTCTTTCGCACGACTTCCATAAAATCTGCTACTTTGACGCCGCCTCGGCGGATCAGTCCCAGGCTGAACGCGAACGCGGCCATTTCGGCCGCGATGAGCTGATTGAGTGCGAGCTTCATCACAGCCGCTTTTCCGACCGGACCGATGAGGCGCACCTCTTCCCCGAGATCGCGCAGAAGCGGCGCCCACGTGTCGTACTGCTCCGGAGACGCGCCGACCATGATCAGCAGCGTGCCTGCCTTGGCTTCCGCAATACTGCCAAGCACCGGGGCTTCAAGATATTGGCCGCCAAGGCGTGTGACTTCTTTCTCGATCGAACAGCTCTCGGCCGGTCCGATCGTACCCATTTGAATAACCGTACGCCCCTGAATCGCGCGACCGGTCGCCGGATCGAATAGTACGGCGCGGATCGCCTCGGCATCCGATAGCAACAGGAGCACGACGTCTGCTGCCGACACGGCCTCTCCCGCAGTTGGAGCGATACGGATACCTTGCTGTCGGAGGATATGAGTCTTTTCAACGGAACGGTTATAGGCCGTCAGCGTGTGGCCGGTCGCATGAAGCCTCACCGCCACGCCCTGGCCTAACAATCCTGTGCCTAACAAGGCCACGTTCATGGGCGCACCTTTCGAATGTAGACGATGGGGCCATCGTACAGAGAAGCGGGAGTCTTGAAAAGAGTCATCGCGGAGTGGATGCGGCTGCGAGGCTATGTTGAATCAGATGGGTGCGTGCCGGCGCGGGAAGGTTCGATCCGATCGCCAGGGTTCCCGGCAGTCGTGGGTCGGCGCGGTTGAACGTGACCGGATGACCAGCGGCGGTGGTGGCGCGCCCGCCGCTTTCTTCAACCAACAGAACTCCCGCGGCAACATCCCATTCATTGCCACCGGCCAGGGTGACGACCGCATCCGCTTGACCGGCTGCGACGAGGGCGAGCGCGTACGCGATGGAGCCAATCGGGCGGCAATGGAGATGGGCCTGCAGACCGTCAAGCCGGCCGACCCGCAGTTCCCATGGATTGACGAGCGCAACGGGACGTTCCGGGGACGTGAAAGCTGGTTGATCGGTGTCCAAGAGGCGCTCGACACGGACACCACGACCGCGAATGGCGGAAAAAAACTCGCCGGTTGCCGGGTTAAAGATGGCTGCCACGGTCGGCACCCCGTTTTCGACCAGGGCGACCGAAAGGCAGAACTCCGGTAGACCCCGCACGAAGGACCGTGTCCCATCGATCGGGTCGACAATCCAGACGCGTGTTCTGCTCAAGCGCGCGGCATTGTCCGCTGTTTCTTCAGAAAGCCATCCGTCTTCGGGAAAGGCCGTCGACAACCTGTCATGGAGAATCTGATTCACGGCCAGGTCGGCGGAGGTGACCGGCGACTGATCGGCTTTGGTATAGGTTTCAAATCCTGCAGCAGCCAATCGCAGGACTTCACGGCCCGCCTCGGACATGCTGTCGGACAGGATGGTGAGTTCATGATCCATGGTCGCAGGCTCCCGAAGATGGGGTGATTCGTCCTCTCTTCAACCTATCAGGTCTTGCGACGAGAACAAAGCCCGGAGTCGCTTCCTGCGAGTGCTGAGGCTCTTGACCCTCTTGCAGGTTCCGCGTAAAAGCTGGCAGTACGATGAAACTGAAGCACAAACGTTCTCGCAAAGCAGGCCTGCCGCCCGGCACCCTGGTCCATATCGGCGAAAAGCGGTCGGAGACGGTCACCATCGACGTCTACGAATATGGCGAAGACCAATACCAGGAACGTAGGGTGGCGAAGCTGGACGAGGTGGTTGCGACGACGGAGCCGACCGTCCGCTGGGTGGACGTCGGGGGCATCCACAAGATGGAGGTCTTGGAGGCCTTCGGAAAAATGTTCGGCCTGCATCCGCTGTTGCTGGAGGATATCGCCAATACGGACCAACGTCCGAAGCTCGACGATTACGGCACGTACGGCTATCTGGTCCTGAAGATGCTGTACGAAGGCAAAACCGAGGGTGACATCAACGTCGAGCAGGTCAGCCTGGTGTTCGGGGAAAATTTTGTGCTCTCGTTCCAGGAAAACGGCGGAGATGTGTTTCAGGGGGTGAAGGAGCGGTTGCGCAACGGAAAGGGGCGTTTGCGCCATGCCGGCGCGGATTATCTGCTCTATGCCCTGATGGACTCCATCGTGGACCGGTACTTTGTCATTCTGGAAGCGCTGGGAGAAAAGATCGAAGCATTACAGGATCTGTGTGTCACGAATCCCGGCCCGGAAACGTTGCGGGACATCCACGCGCTCAAGCGGCAGCTGCTGTATTTCCGCCGCTCCGTCTGGCCCCTCCGGGACGTGATGAACAACCTCTCGCGGTCGGACGGGCAATTTCTCCAGGGGTCTACGAAGGTCTTCTTCCGCGACGTCTACGACCATATCATTCAGATCGGCGACACGATTGAGACCTTACGGGAAATGGTGTCCTCGATGATGGAAGTGTATTTATCCAGCGTGAGTTATCGGTTGAACGGCGTGATGAAGGTGTTGACGATCATCACCACGATTTTCATGCCGCTCAGTTTTATCGCCAGCATCTACGGTATGAATTTCGAGCACATGCCGGAATTAAAATCGCCCTGGGGCTATCCGGCGGTACTCGGTGTCATGGCCGTGACCGGGTTGGCGATGTTGTACTTCTTCAAACAGAAAAAGTGGCTCTGACGGAAGGCTCAGTCCAGGACTTCGACGCGATCCACAAAGTAGGGCGTTTCCCCGAAACAGGTGGTGGGAATGTAGCGAAACTCTTTGTAGTGGAGGACGACTCGCTTGCCCATCTGCCCATCGAGTTTTTTGGCGACGTTCTCATCCCACACCGTGAAACTCCAGAGGACGGGCGCGACGCCTGGTACGGTCGTCATCGCCAGCTCGCCTTCCTGCGTCTTGCAGAACCATCCCTTCCGGGACAATTTCTGTAGATACCCGGCGCGATCGCCGTCGGAGTAGCTCCAATTAAAGACGACCAGCAGATAGGCCGCTCCGCCGAACACCAATAACGTGAAGAGAATTTTGGGTCTCCAGAGCCAGGCTACAGGAAACAGAATGGTCTCCCACCACGTCATAGGACTCCTTTTCTGACGGTTACCTCACGTCTTGAAACAGCCACGGGGCTTGTGTGCGGCGGCGCTGTTCGTACTCGCCAATTTGCGCCGCGTGCTGGAGTGTCAGGCCGATCGCATCCAGTCCTCGATACAAACAGTCTTTTCGGAACGGGTCAATCTCGAAGTGATAGGACGTCCCTTCGGGCGTCGTCACCTGCTGGGCTGCCAGGTCGATGGTGAGTCGGTATCCTTCACGGGCCGCGACCGCTTCAAACAATGTCTGGATCTCCGAGCCTTTCAACACCACCGGGAGGATGCCGTTCTGGAAACAGTTGTTGTAGAAAATGTCCGCGAAGCTGGGAGCCAAGACGCAGCGAAACCCTTGATCCAGCAGCGCCCAGGGGGCATGTTCGCGTGAGGATCCACAGCCGAAGTTGTCACGGGCCAGGAGCACGGAAGCCTGCTGATAACGCGGCTGGTTCAGGAAAAAGTCAGGATCCTGCGAGCCATCCTTCCGCCGCCGCCAATCGTAGAACAACCCTTCCCGCAGGCCGGTTCGCTTGATCGTCTTCAGAAATTGCTTCGGAATGATCTGATCGGTATCGACGTTGAGCCGGTCCAGTGGCGCAACCAAACCGGTGAGTGTTGTGAATGCGTCCATAATATGTCCTTTTGTGCTGCGTGTCCGCCGGTCGCTGTGCTCAACGGACCCGGCCTCGGAATCGAAATGCCTTCCCGCTTATGACCACTGACGGATGTCGACGAAATGCCCCTCGATGGCCGCTGCCACCGCCATGGCCGGCGATACCAAATGGGTGCGTCCCCCGGCTCCCTGGCGACCTTCGAAGTTTCTGTTGCTGGTCGAGGCGCAGCGTTCCCCCGGCTGTAACACGTCGGCATTCATCGCCAGACACATGCTGCAGCCTGCCTCGCGCCATTCGAATCCAGACTCCTTGAAAATGCGATCCAAGCCTTCTTGTTCCGCCTGCTGCTTGACGAGGCCGGAGCCGGGGACCACCATGGCATGCACGCTGCCGGCGACTTTCTTGCCCTTGGCAAAGGAGGCGGCCAGACGCAGGTCTTCGATTCGAGAATTGGTACAGGACCCGATAAATACCTTGTCGATCCGGATGTCGCTGATCGGCATGCCTGGCTTGAGCGCCATATATTCGAGGGCCCGTTCGGTGGCCTGACGAAGTTTGTCATCCCGCATTGTGCTGGGGTCCGGCACAGTGCCGTCCACACCGGTCACCATGCCCGGGCTTGTCCCCCAGGTGACTTGTGGCGCAATCGTCTCGGCGCGCAATTCCACGACCGCATCGTACTTCGCGCCGGCATCGGTGTGAAGCTGCCGCCAGGCTGCTACGGCCTGGTCCCAGAGCGCGCCCTTCGGTGCCATCGGACGGCCTTTGATGTAGGCGAACGTCGTGTCGTCCGGAGCGACCATGCCGGCCCGCGCCCCGCCTTCGATCGACATGTTGCACAGGGTCATGCGGCCTTCCATGCTGAGCGCACGAATGGCAGAGCCTGTATATTCGATCACGTAGCCCGTTCCGCCTGCCGTACCGATCTTGCCGATGATCGCAAGGATGACATCCTTCGCCGAACAGCGCGGCGAGAGTTGCCCGTCGACCCGGACTTCCATCGTTTTGGGACGCTTCTGGACGAGACATTGCGTGGCCAGCACATGCTCGACTTCGCTGGTGCCGATCCCGAATGCGAGTGCGCCGAAAGCGCCATGAGTCGAGGTATGCGAGTCGCCGCAGACGATGGTCATCCCCGGCAGGGTGAATCCTTGCTCGGGGCCGATGACATGCACCACACCCTGCCGGATGTCGTTCATCCCGAAGAGGGTAATGCCAAACGTCTTGCAGTTATCATCCAGTGTTTGAATTTGTTTGGCGCTGATCGGATCGGCAATGGCGACGCGCCGGTCCGTCGTCGGGACATTGTGATCGGGGACCGCAAGTGCGGCGGCCGATCGGCGCGGGGTGCGACCCGCGACCGTCAGGCCTTCGAAGGCCTGTGGCGAGGTGACTTCGTGCACCAAATGGCGGTCGATATAGAGCAACGTGGTTCCATCCGGTTCCGCCCGAACCACGTGGTCGTTCCAAATTTTTTCGAACAGTGTCTGTTCAGCCATGGCCATGCTCCTTATAAACCCGCGCCTTTGCGAGAGATTGAGGCGGGGTGCTCACGCGCAGCTATTATATATGCGACCAGGGCTGTCGCATCAAGGGCAAAGGGGCGCGGGCAAAAAATGCCTCTTCAGGTTTCAGTTCCGCGGACCGATAAAGTTGCCATGGAACAGGAACCCATCGACGCTGAACACATCACGATCCCTCGCTGGACGATCAAGCGCGATCCACGGGCCCTGGGCTGCTCCATCTGCGGGTCGGCGATCGTCAAAATTACGGCTGAATGGCGACAGGTCTCGTTCTGCACCTGCCGATTGATCGAGTATCGTGTGCTGCCGCGAGCTCCCAAAGCCCTACCTGCTCCCTCTCCCGCCGCAGATTCACGCAAAGACCCGTAATCTCGTCGGAGATGGAGGTTCACATGGCACGATGGCAATGGGCGCTTCTGACCGCGTGCTGCGCGAGTATGCTTGCGTCAGGACTGGCCGAGGCAACGGATCGCCCGCATGCGAAGTCGCTGACGCGACCCGGGTTGACCGCTTCGGCATCATCATCGCGGTCCTGCACCGGCGAAGATCTTCCCGGCACCTGGAGTCTGGTCACCTTCGATTCCTCCTATCGCTTTAAAAACCCGCAGGCCCCCTACTTGTTTCCCTATCAACTGTTCCACTACTCACGTGAGCAGGAAGCCAAATCGGCGCACTCGCGGACGCCGATTCTCGAGAGCCCGGAGCGGGTGTTCGAGGGCGTGCCGCCGGGTCTGACCTATCAGGTCGAGCAGGAAGGCCGCCTCGTGCTCAAGACGAAGGAGCGGGGCGCGGTGGTGGAAGTGTGGTCTTGCTCGGTGGTCGCACAAGACTCACGGGCAAAGGATGACGGAACTGCTCCACGACGCGGCGATGTGGTGATGACTCTCCTCGGTAGCCACGGACAAGCACTGTTCGTGCGCCATCTGCGAAAATCTCCGGCATAACAGCTCTTGGCAGGCAGTCAGCCGTCGTGCTACTACCCACAGCTTGCGGAGTTCCGACCCTCTGGCGTCGGTTCCTTCCGCCGAGGGAGGCTGTGGAAGATACCATTCAAATATGGCGGCGACCGGAGGTGATCGAATGGTCACAATGGCTGCTCGATAGCTATCACCATTGCGTCGGCCGAGAGCTGATGGAGCGGGCGGGTGGGTCTGAGGCCCAGGCCTATGGGTTGTTCACCGCCTCGATGGTGGTGGTGTCCCACGGGACGCAAGACGATCCGATTCTGAATTATGGATCGCAACTCGCGCTCACACTCTGGGAGATGACCTGGGAGCAGCTGGTACAGACCCCGTCCCGATTGACCGCGGAACCGGTGAACCGTGCAGAACGCGAGCGGATGCTGGAACGTGCTCGCACCCAGGGATATATCGACAATTACCAGGGAATCAGAATAACAAGCAGCGGACGCCGGTTTCTGATTGAGCAGGCCGTCGTGTGGAATGTGGTCGACCCTGCCGGACGTCGTCAGGGGCAAGCGGCGACGTTCTCACGCTGGACCTTCCTCTAGCCGGCGGAATCGTGGCACGAGCTCCCCGCCGACGGAGACCGATTCCGTAAACATGGTCATCGGTCTGATCCACAACCCGCCTGCTCCATAGAGTTGACGATAGACGACGTAGTCCTCCTCGGTTTCTGAATGCCGGGCCACGCCGAGCACTTCGTAGTCGTTCCCTTTATAGTGACGATAGCGACCGGGTTTAATCATAGTGTATCCTTGCGGTTTCGAACCTGCGAGCTACTCTATCGAACCGAACATGCCAGTACAACTCTCTCACCAGAACGAGCGCCGGCACGATGTCGTGGTCATCGGTGGCGGGTCGGCGGGGTATGCCGCTGCGCGGACGGCCTGCGATGCCGGGGCGGATGTAGCGATCGTGGATCAGGGTCCGCTCGGGGGGCTGTGCATTTTACGCGGCTGCATGCCGACCAAAACCATTCTCCGGTCGGCTGAAATCATGGCGCTCATGAAACGCGCCCGCGAATTTGGGCTGGCGCCCGTCACCGCACGGGCTGATCTCTCGGCCATCGTCGATCGGAAGAACCGATTGGTGCAGGAGTTTGCAGACTATCGCATCGCCGCCTTACGCGACCCGCGGTTCACGCTGTACGAATCGCGCGCCGAATTCCTCTCCCCGCATGAGATCCGTGCCGGAGCGTGGCAGATACGCGGCGAGGCCTTTGTCATTGCCACGGGATCGAGGGTGTCGGATGTGGCCATTCCCGGACTATCTGAGTCGGGGTATGTCACCAGCGACGACATGCTCGACGTGCGCCAGGCGCCAGCCTCGCTGCTGGTACTGGGCGGCGGACTGGTTGCGGTGGAGTTCGCGCAATTCTTTTCCCGGATCGGCACCAAGGTCACCCTGTTGCAGCGCGGTGCCACGCTACTCTCCGATATGGATCAGGATGTCGGGCAGGCGTTGTCATCTGCCTTCCAGGATGAGGGCATCGAGGTACTCACCGGCGTGTCCTTCGAACAGGTGACTTCGTCGCCCTCTGGTAAAACCGTGCACTTCCGGCAGAACGGTGTCTCGCAAACCCGGTCGGCCGAGGTCCTCTTTCACGCGCTGGGGCGTCGCCCGAATCTGAACGGCCTCAATGTGGAGGCGGCCGGGGTGAAATTGGTCGACGGTCGCCTCGTCGTCGGTGCCGATATGCGAACATCCCAACCGCATATTTTTGCCGTCGGCGATGTGAACGATCTCACGCCGATTGTGCATTTGGCGATTCAACAAGGTGAAACGGCAGCCTTCAACGCGACTCATCCGGATGTGCCCGCGCGGGTCATCGAT
>WBZX01001209.1_pt1 | contig 20027 bp, 16 predicted proteins | sample 5204211 | NCBI WGS metagenome assembly WBZX01 (sample SAMN12344362, study PRJNA552823) | activated sludge metagenome | biome: Activated sludge suspended growth; feature: Nitrification reactor; material: Wastewater; isolation source: activated sludge from nitrification reactor of wastewater... | reverse complement strand
CCCATCGTTCAATCCTATTTATCGCACTTGCCACCACCGCACTTGCCGCAACAGCCAGACCCAACCTCGAGCGCCGGTCCGAATTCCGGATGCGCTTCGGCAAAATCACGTGCAGATTTTTGCAGCCAAAGCCAACCGGCCAGAATGGCCAGTATCATCAAAATTACAATCACGTAAGTCAGCATCATGTCAGCCGCCCACCCCGGCAAAACCCATGAAGGTCAGGGAAAGAATCCCCGCCAGAAATAACGATAACGCCGTGCCCTTGACCAGGCCCGGCGTATCGGCCAACTCCAGCCGTTCGCGCACCCCGGCCATCAACACCAGCGCCAGCGCAAACCCTGCACCGCCGCCCAGGCTGAACGCAACCGCCTGCAGCAGGTTGTATTCGCGCGCAGTCTGGAACAGCGCTACACCCAGCACCGCGCAGTTGGTGGTGATTAGCGGCAGGTAGATGCCCAGCGCACGGAACAGTGTCGGGCTGTATTTCTTGAGCACCATTTCCACCAACTGCACCGTCGATGCGATGACTACGATGTAGGAAATCAGGCGCAAAAATTCCAGATGAAAACTCGACAACAGAAAATTCAGGCCATACGCGCACAGCGACGCCACCAGCATCACGAAAGCCGTCGCCGCACCCATAGGGGCGGCTGTGTTGAGTTTGCCGGAGACGCCGAGAAACGGACACAGGCCAAGAAACATCGCCAGCACAAAATTATTGGCGAGCAGCGCAGTGAAAAAAATCGAGGCCAGGGGTTCGTGGGTCATGACTCAACACCTTTACGTTGCTTGATGAATGCGAACAGCAGCAGCCAGCCGCCCAGCACAAAAAAACCACCCGGCGGCAGCACCATTACCACCCATGGCTGGAAATTGGCGCCGAACAGGTGCAGGCCGAAAAATGTGCCATTGCCCAGGATTTCGCGCACGCCGCCCAGTGCCAGCAGACCGATGGTAAAGCCCAGCCCCATGCCCAGGGCATTGTTGACTGCTACCGGCAGGCTGTGTTTCGAAGCATGTGCTTCGGCGCGGCCGAGGATGATGCAGTTCACGACGATCAGTTGAATAAAGGCACCCAGGGCATCGTAGAGCTTGAGACTGACGGCCTGAATCAGGTAATCCACCAGCGTAACGAAAGTGGCGATGATGACGATGTAAGTGGCAATGCGGACTTCCTTGGGTACCACCTTGCGTAGCAGCGACACCAGCGCGCACGAGCACACCAGTACAAAACAGGTCGCAATCCCCATCGACAAGCCATTGATTGCCGACACCGTCACCGCCAGCGTCGGGCACATACCCAGAATCTGCACAAATACCGGATTCTGCCGCCAGATGCCCTCCATGAAATCATCCATGGTGGGGCGCTCGGTCGCCTGATTCATATAAAGCCCCTGACTGTAGCGCAGGCGTCCTCGCCTGCAATTACGGATCGTTGACTGGCTTTACATGCAGGCGAGGACGCCTGTGCTACAAGGTGGGCGCCATGGTTCATGGTTTCGCACTCCGCAGTTCTTCGACATGAGGAAACAGGTTGGGCATCAGCACCTGCGCGCTGTCGTTGACACCCTTGCCGATGGCCCGCGATGTCACGGTCGCGCCGGAAATCGCGTCGATTTCCCACGGGTTGGTTTTCTTGCCGTGCTTGACCGTGATGACGGCATGCGCCAGCGCCGACAAGTCGTCCTTGAGCTTGACGTCCAGCGCCTTGAAGTTGGCGATAAAGGCCTGGTCGGTGTAGATCTTGTCGCCGATGCCCGGTGTTTCGCGCATGCTGACCACCCCCATGCCGGTGATGCACTGGCATCCCGGATCATAGGCATAGAGAATACGTACCATGTCGGCATAGCCACGCGCCGCGCCTTCGGCGGCAATCCCCTTGAGTTTGCCTGCGTCGTCGTAGGCCGCGTAGAACCTGACTGCACCGGCCGGCACCGCTGCACCCTCGGGGACGATACCATCCGCGTCGGCGTAGTAGCCTTGCAGGCTTTTGGCACCTGGAATCACCTTGAACACGGCACGCTCCAACGCGATTTTCTTGTTGGCGGTGACGGCTGGCAGCGTGAGTTGGTACGCCCCCACGATCAGCACGCCGCAGATGGTGGCGACCAGGCCCAGCGTGCGGATCAGTACCGCGCTGGAGATGGTTTCCTGCACTGGCGCATTCATTTCGCACCTCCTGCGCCGTAGGTGCGCGGCTGGGTGAATTTTTCGATCAGGGGACTGGCCGCGTTGGCGATCAGGATGGCGTACATCACGCCTTCCGTGAGGCCGCCGAAATAGCGGATGACCACCGTCAGCACACCGATCAGCGCGCCGTAAATCCATACGCCCAGCGGCGTCACCGGCGAAGTCGCCATATCGGTCGCCATGAACACCGCGCCCAGCATCAGGCCGCCGGAAAGCACGACGAACAGTGGTGATGGAAAATGCGCCGGGTTGTAAAGCTGGAAGCCCCAGGCAATCAATGCCGCACTGCCCAGCACGGCGACAGGAATGCGCCAATCCATGAAGCGGCGTGCGGCCAGGTAAGCGCCGCACAGCAGGATCAACAGCGCCGAGGTTTCACCCGCCGACGCCGTCACCGCACCGCTCAGGAAATCGTGCACGGTATAGGTAAAATTCTCGAATTTCCAGCGTGCCAAGGGCGTCGCACCGGTAAAGGCATCCACTGCTGCGGCCTTGATCCATCCGGCATTGTCGGCCGGAATCATCAATGGCGCAGTCAGCGTCGAAGGGGCAAACTCGGCGAAACGCTGCGGTGCAAATGCCGGAACAAACGAAACGATGGTTGAAGGAAATGCCGCCTGCACAAAGGCACGCCCCACCAGCGCCGGGTTGAACGGGTTATACCCCAGCCCGCCGAACAGCGCCTTGCCCAGCGCGATGGCGACAAATCCGGCAACTGCACCCATCCACAAGGGAAAACTGGGCGGCAAGGTCAATGCCAGCAATATCCCGGTAATGGTCGCGCTCCAGTCGGCAAGCGTGTTTCCCTTGCCCGACTTCGAAGAAAAAAACCGCTCCGTCAACAGACAGGTTGCGGTCACGGTCAAAATCAGCACGGCGGAGGACACCCCGTACTGCCAAACCGAAAAAAAGCATATGGGAAGCATGGCCAGCACCACGTTGAACATGATGGTTTCAACGGAAGTCGGCGCATGCACGTGGGGCGCTGCCCGCAGCTCAATCCGGCTCACGGCTGCACCCCCCCATAGCGCAGGCGTCCTCGCCTGCAACACTGAAAGCCCCCTCTCCCCAAAGTGGGAGAGGGTTGGGGTGAGGGCAATTGCAGGCGAGGACGCCTGCGCTACGGGTGACGGCTGTGCTGTGAAAGGCCAACGTATTCATGCGGCCTGCCTTTCGCGCACGATCTGCTTGGCAATGCGGAACTGCTGCACCAGCGGGATATTGGACGGGCAAACGTAGCTGCAGCAACCGCACTCGAAGCAGCCTTCGAGATGGTAGTTTTCAGCCATTGCATCATATTCGCGGCGGGCGGCCAGCATGCCCAGCATCGACGGATTCAGGCCCTTGGGGCAGGCGTTGACACACTCGCCGCATTTGATGCACGGGTGGACGTTGCCCTGCCTCGCTTCCATCGCGCTGCGATCGAACACCAGAATGCCGGAAACCGCCTTGGTCACGGGGACATCCAGCGAAGCCACCGCGTTGCCCATCATCGGCCCGCCGAGAATAACCTCGACCGCATCATGCGCCACGCCAACCTGCTCCAGCACAAAACGCAACGGTGTGCCGATGGGTACCAGGTAATTGCCAGGCTTGGCAACCGTCGGGCCGCTCACCGTAACCACGCGCTCGGTCAGGCCATGACGACGCGGCAGCAGGCGCCCGATTTCTGCCAGCGTGCCAACATTCTGCATCACCACGCCCATCTGGTACGGCCGCATCCCCGCAGGCAACTCACGCTCAAGCAAGGCAGAAATCAGCATGGGCTCCGCGCCTTGCGGATACTTGGTCCGTACGGCATGCACGGTGATATCGCCATCTTCGGGCAGCGCGGCGGCAATGGCTGCGATGGCATCCGGTTTGTTGTCCTCCACGCCTATCATGGCGCGCTTGGCACCGCAGGCTTTCATCGCCAGCTTGATGCCCGCGACAAGGTGCTGTGGCCACTCCACCATCATACGATGGTCGGCGGTGAGAAAAGGCTCGCATTCGCAACCGTTGACCAGCAGATGGGTAATGGGGTGCTCCCTGGGCGCCGCCAGCTTGGCATGCGTGGGAAAAGCCGCACCGCCCAGCCCCACCATGCCGGATTCCTGCACTCGCTGGATCACCTGCTCGGCTGTCAGCGCATCGAGATCGACCGCTTCGCCGAACAATACTTCCTGCGTGGCCGATTCATAGGCATGGATCACGATGGAAGGCTGCCAGGTGCCGTTCATGGTCGGGCGCAGTTCCACCGCCTCTACCACGCCGCTGACCGGCGCGTGGACCGGGGCAGAAACGTAGCCGTCGGCTTCGGCAATCAGCTCGCCGCGCAACACCTCCTGCCCGGCGACGACGATTGCCCTGGCCGGTTTACCCAAATGCTGCGACAGCGGCACCGTGAGGCGCGACGCGAAAGGCATGCGGCGGATCGGTGTATGGCCGGTTTCCTTGTGCTGCGGCGGATGGATACCGCGCGCAAAACTTGGCTTCAGGAAACCGGACCTGAGAAACAAGTCGATAATTCCCATGACATTCTCCGCCTAGTCGTCAACGCAATCGCCCCAGATCATCCCGTACAACTCGATGGCCTTGAGCTTTTCGCCCATGGCTTGCGAATGGGCCAGGCGGTCCATGTCGGGATAATCGGCGGTCGGCAAAATCACGGTGGCGCCCAGCGGGATACTTTGCGCCGCCATTTCGATCATCACCGGAATACTGTTCAATGCAGTCATCATGTGCTCCTTAAACAAGAACGGCTTTATAACCACGGGGAACACGGGGGAAAACAATTCCCGCTAATAAAACCGTGTGTGTGTTTCCCCGTGCTCCCCGTGGTTAGCTGCCTTTCAGGTTAATTAAACTTGGCCGCGCGCTGCACCAGCTTTTCCACGCCCGCTTCGCTCATGTTCCACGGCATGCCTGGATGGATGCAGCCTGCCGTGCATTTCTCGGCGGCCTTGACGATATCGGCATATTTGCCGCCCTGCGGATGCAGGATGACGACTTTTTTCTGGTCGTTATAGGCAAAGATATTGCTGTTGATATTGATGCATTCGTCGCAGGCCGTGCACTCGGGCGTATCGATCCAGGCCGCCTCGGCATTGCCCGCAGCAGCAACGGCATCCGGCGCGGGCGATAACGGCTGCACCACAGCGGTATCGTTCGCCGCACCGCCGCCAAAGCTTGCCAGGCTGGCACTGAGTTTCTGGATTAGCTCGGACCTCGCCTTGCCGGCGATCTCCTCCTCATTGACCGTAGCGCGATCCAACCCGCAAATGCTCTTCAACTGATGCCAGAAAGCCAGGCGCTCTTCGCACGAATGCACCACGTCCTGCGTCACCAGCAGGCGGATCAGCCGCTGCTTGGCATCCAGGCCCCAGATGTAGGGGAGCTTGCCTTCTCGGTCGTCTTCGGCCATTTCGATGAAATCCGCCAGTTGCACCATATCGTCGCTCCAGGTTTCCGGTGGCGCTTTCTTGAAGTGCTTTGCAAACCGGCCCTCGGTCACGGCAAAATCGGCAAAGGTCATCGGCAGCGTGAGCTTGGCCTCTGCCCCGTTTTCATCCTTGTAGGCCAGCGTATAGGTCGGCCAATCCCGATCCAGTGCCGGGTTGCCTTCCAGGCTCGCGCTATCGGCATACGATGCGCCCTTGTCCGGGTCGTAGCGGAACAAGGGATAAGCGCGCGATTCCACCGCCAGCTTCGATTGCGCCACGGACAGGTCGTCTGCCACGCCATGCTCCGGCGGACAGACGGCATAGACGTTGAACAGCGCCGGGCGGCGGCTGTTGAGGCCGTCGATGTAACCTTCCAGCAGGTGAGTCACGTTCGAGATCGCGCTTTGCAGCACAAATGCAGAGCGATGCGCCAGGCCGATCAGCGAGATTTCCTTGCGGATTTCCTGCTTGCCCTGGGTCGCCTTGCCGAACGGCGACATATCCGCCACCTGTGCCACAAAACCCGAGGTACAAGCCTGGCCGCCGGTGTTGGAATACACCTGCGTATCGACCACCAGTACCTTGATCGGCGCGCCGGACATCATCATGCGCGACAGGTTCTGGAAGCCGATGTCGTACATCGCGCCATCGCCGCCGATCGCCACCACGGGCGGGCACAGCAGCCATTCTTCATCACTGAACTGGCGCCAGTCGAAATGCGTCAGGAAGCGGTCGTGCTCGGCCGGATCGTACTTGCCGGCAAGCTCCAGCTCTGCAGCGCGAATCGCCTTGAAACCGTCGGCCATCTTCACCATGTGGCCTTCGAACAGGCCCATCGCCACCGAGGGCGAATCCTGGAACAGGTTGGTCGTCCACGGGAACGGGTATGGGTTGAACGGGAAAGTCGATGCCCACACCGAAGTACATCCGGTGGAATTGACCACGGCCATATCCGAGCGCGGGTTGCCTTGCGCCCCTGCGGTGTAGCACTGGCGCAGGTGGCGCAGATGCTCCAGCAGTTGCGACACGCGACGCAGCCAGTCAGGATCGAGCGGTTGCGTGGCCTTGCCTTCGGCCAGATTGGCAGACAATGACGCCAGCGTGATATCGCCTGCGGTGGATTGCATGGCGCGCATCAGGCCGTCGGTATCGGTAAAGTCCACCGACTCCGTCACTTGCAGGCGGATATGCCTTTCCAGGCGTTCGATCAGGTCGTTCACCTTCTGCAGGTGTTCCTTGACGCGCGGCTGCATCAACGCCGATACGGTCGAGGTAAACAGGTGGATTGCCGTTTTCTCGCCGCATCCCAGGCAGGCACCGTCGCCGCCCACCATGGAGCCGTAGTTATGCTTGTCCAGCAACAGGGTTTCGAGCGCACCGATCTTTTCGTCAAGGTCGTCGATACGCGAAAATTCCGGAGAAGTCGAAGGTAGTTCACTCCAGAACTCCCATTCGCGACGCAGCTTTTCGGTCGACTCCTCAGTTTGCGTCACCATGTGCAGGGCGTCGTCTTCGCAAACCGCCACGCAGAGCTCGCAACTCTTGCAGGCATACGGGTTGATCGTGATGGAGAACAGGCCGCCGCTACCCTTGGCCTTTTTCTCCTTGTTGGTGTAGTAAGGCTTGGTAATCGAGAACTGGAATTCGCCGATCACATCACTGAATGCGGCAAACTCTTCCGTCAGCTTGGCACGCTCGTTTTCCGGCGCTTCAGCCAGCGTTGCGATGATTGCCAACTCCAGCTGTTTCTGGACGCTGGTCGCCTCACCGTCATGCTCGATCATCATCCGCAGTTTCTTCTCCACCACGCGGCTGGCCTTGCGCAGGAAGCGTGTCGGGCGTGTGCGCTCGATGCTGCTGATCGCTGTGTTGAACACCTCGCCAATCGTATTGACCAGGCCAGGAATCGCCATGTCCGGGCATTCGGTATAGCAATTGCCGCAGGCCGTGCAGTTCTCGGCTACCCAAACCGGATGCTCGAAACGGATCTGCGTCATGTCGCGGAATACGCCGGTGGCGGCAGGGATAACAGATAACCCGATGAAAGGATCGGCCAGATTGTCGTTACCACGGCCTGAAATGTAGAAATTACCCGTGCTTTCCCAGAAGCGATGCACGTCTGCAATGCCGCCATCGCCTTCCGGCATCTGCTTGAGCATCTGCGGCAGACCGGCATCCCTGGTCGCCAGCGTGCGGCGCGTCGCCCCTACCTGCTGGCCGGTGATTTCATGGATCTCGCTGAAACCGCGGCGCACAATCCGCAGATTGTCGTCCACCACGCGCTTGCCCTTGGAGCCGAATTTGGTCTGCAACTGGTTCTCGATCGCCGCAAACAGTTGTTCCTCAGTCAGCTTGGCGTTCTGCATCACCGGACTGGCGGCAAAGAACGCGCCCTGGAACACATTGCCCTGCATGCGCAGCTGCAGTTCCGGGTTGCTGGCTTCCTCGCGAGCCACCTTGAAGGCATCCAGGTAGAACACGCGGATCTGGTTGTCGGCGATGTACTTCTGGGCAGCAATCGGGAAGCTGGCCCACACTTCCTCGGGCGTTGCTAGATTGCTCTGGATGATAAATGTCCCGCCTTTTTTCATCCCGGCCAGCGCGTTGGTATGGTTGAACACGTTGGGATCGGGCGACAGCACCACGTCCACATGGGTATATTCGCAATTGATGCGAATCGGCTCCGGTGCGGCAGACAGGTAATACGTGGTCGGCTGGCCCTTCTTTTCCGAACCGTACTTGGGGTTGGCCTTGATATCCCAGCCCAGCAGGTCGAACAGCGTAATCGCCAGGTTCTTGCCGGTAGTCACCGCACCCCAGCCGCCGATCGAGTGCATGCGCACGGCAATCGCCCCGGCAGGCAACAGATTGGGGTTTTCCGAACCGCGCAGCGCCAGCTCGCCGATACGCGGATAGGCATCCAGCAGGCTCTGCTGTGCGATTTCCTGCTTGGGGTTAGCCAGTTCTTCACGCAGGAAATCGATGCCGAGATAGAAGAACTTGCGGTGCTGGCCTTGCGGCAGCATGTTCTCAATGGCGGCGATCAGCGCTTCCGGCTGCAAATCGCGCGAACCCAGGCCGTAACAGCCGGAATACAGGCGCGGCATATCGCCCGCGTGGAATTTGGCGTAGGCCGGGTAAGGCAATTCGCCATCCTGATAAATGCCGTTTTCAAGACACTTGCTCAGCGTCGCGCGCGTTTCGCGCATCAGCGGCAAGTCTTCTGCCAACGGCTGGTCGGTACGCTCCAGCACGGCCACGCCCTTGCAGCCCTTGAGCAGCGCGCCCAGCAAGTCGCCGGGGAAAGGCCGGAACATGACGATGGACACCACACCGACCTTGATCTTGCGGGTTTCGCGCAAATAATCTGCCACCGCTTGCGCCTGGATGCACATGCTGCCCTGGCCGACGATCACGTAATCGGCGTCTTCCATCTTGTAGCTGGCGACACGACCATAACGGCGGCCGGTCAGTTCATAGAACTCCTGTGCATTGCGGTCGAATATATCCTCGATATGGTCGAAGAAATACGGGCGTTGCGCCGCCACCGCCTGCATGTAGGCATCCTGGTTCTGCACCCCGCCGGTAGACATCGGGTTGTCCACGTCGAAAGTCGCGGGAATGCGGCGGCGCTTTTCGCCATAAAGCAGGCGCTGTGCCGGTGTCGGTGTCGGGATGATGTCGTCGGGTTTGCCCAGGTATTCCGCAACCAGCCCTTTTTCCGGGACAAGAACCGGCTCGATCAGGTGCGTAGTCAAAAAACCGTCCATCGCGTTGATCGCCGGGGTCAGCGACAGCTCGGCCGTTTTGCGTGCGATCATGTTGAGATCACAGGCTTCCTGCGCACTCCGCCCCAGCACCTGGATAAAGCCGGTATCGTCCAGGCAGTGATAATCGTCGTGCGAGCAATGCACGTTGAGCGTGGCCTTGGTAATGGCGCGACAGCCCACGTTGAGCACATAGGGCAGGCGCTTGCCCACCGCGGCATAGAGCGATTCGTGCATGAAGGCCGCACCTTGCGATGAAGTGAAATTTACCGCGCGCAGGCCGGTCATCGCCATGCCCGCCGTCACCCCGGCAGCCGCGTGCTCCGATTCCGGCTCGACGAAAATCAGCGGGCGGCCAGCCGCATTGACGTGACCGTTGGCAACGGCTTCGGACCAGTATTCGCCCATTTGCGTAGACGGCGTAATGGGATAGGCGCCCGCCGCATCGGAGGCTTCGCGCTCGACCAGGATCACGGCGGTATTGCCGTCGATAGCATCCCGTACGCCGGGGTACTTGAATGATTTGGCTTCGGTTTTGGTGCCGATGCCAGGGTCTATCAGATGAAATTCCTTGAGTAGATTCTTCAGCATAATGTTCTCCTCGTTGAGCCTGTTATCAGGCTTCAGTCATGACCGGCAGCGCTTCCTGCCGCACAATTTTCCGGGCAGCCTTGCCACGCAAGGCCCCTTTCACGTCATCCAGCCAAACGATGGCCCCGGTCGGGCAGCGTTCGGTGGGGGTGCGTGCGGCTAACGCGTTTTGCGCGTAGTCGATCACAGCGAGATTGTTTTGAATTTTGATCAGGCCGTCAGGCGCATCCGCCTCACAGCGTCCGCAAGCGGTACAGGCCACCTCACAGGCATATTCGGCGGTATCGCCATCGGCCAGGTTCTTGCAGGCAACCCATAACTTGTGGCTCACGGGTTGCAGGGAAAATAAATCCTTGGGACAGACTTCCACGCAGTCATTGCAGGCGGTGCACTTGTCGGCATCCACCACCGGCAGGCCGTACTGGTTCATGCTGATGGCATCGAAATCGCACACATCGGCACAATCGCCCAGCCCCAGGCAACCCCAGGAACAAGCCTTGCCGCCGCCTCCGGCCACTGCGGCAGCACGACAGGACGAAAGCCCGTCGTAATGCGCCCGCTCGTAAGCCACGTGCTTGCCGCCGGCACATGCCAGGCGAGCCACGCGTTTTTCTTCCTGCCCGGCTTCAACGCCCAGGAATCTGGCGATCACCTGATTCTGCTGCGGCTGGTTGACCGTGCACTTGCCCGGCATGATTTCTCCGGCAACGACCTTTTCGGCAAAATTGCGACATCCTGCCGTGCCGCATGCGCCGCAATTGGAGTGCGGCAGCATTTCTTCCACCTGGTCGATGCGCGGGTCCTCATACACATACAGCCGTCGATTGGCGACGGCCAGCAGGGTTGCCAGGCTGATGCCCAGCAACGCCATAAAGATACCGGCGATCAATACCGTGTTCACGCTTACCGTCCTCCTCGCAGCCTGTTGAAACAGGTACTTAATACCCGACTGTTTTAATAAGATTTTTTTATCTCTTTGTGGACAAAGCCTAAGTATTTTTAAAATGTTTGACGAGTCAATTGTTTCAATGCAGAGTATTAATAAACTTAATATGTTGGACGTCGTGCCCTATTTTTCTGGGCTGGCGAACATTCAGAAAAAGAAAATCAGACGCAAAATAATTGCATCGAGGAGCGAAAAAATGGCAGAAAGCCCTAATTTCTATTACAAGAAAAATCGGTTAAAGCAGTTGCGCGCGTTCCATCAGGTGGTTCGCACCGGCAGTATTACCAAGGCCGCCGAAGCGCTTTTTCTTAGCCAGCCATCGGTTTCCCTGCAATTGCAGGCACTGGAGCGCGAACTGGACGCTCCGCTGTTCGAGCGCCTGGGCACGAGCCTGAAACTGACCCCACAAGGCGAGGTTCTCTATCAGCTCGCCCAACCGCTGGTGGAGGGCATAGATAAACTGGATGAATCCTTTGCTGCCGCCTTTGGCCAGATCGACTCGGGCGAGATCAGCATCGGTGCAGGCGAATCAACCATCCTCTACATCATGCCCGAACCGGTACGGCGCTTCATCGAGGCCTACCCCAACGTCAGGCTCAAATTGCAGAACGTGACCGGCCGCGACGGCCTGCGGCTATTGCGCGCCGACGAGATCGACCTCGCGGTGGGCTCCATGCTGGATGCGGCCGACGATATTCTCTACGAACCGGTCGTCACCTACGATGCTGTCCTGATCACGCCACTGGATCATCCGCTGGCCAAAAAGGAAAAAGTCACGCTTGCCGATATCAGCCCGTACGGACTGATTTTGCCGCCGCGCCACCTTTCGACCTGGCGCATCGTCGAATACACTTTTCAGGAGCAGGGTCTGACCTACTCGGTCACGCTGGAGGCAGGCGGCTGGGAAGTCATCAAGAAATACGTCGAACTCGGCATGGGCATTTCCGTCGTCACCGATATCTGCCTGACAGGGCAGGAAAAAGTTGCCCGGATTCCGCTGACCAACTACTTCCCATCGCGCAGCTACGGCATCGTGTTGCGCAAGGGCCGCTATATTTCGCCACAAGCGCAGCGCTTTATCGACATTCTGCGCGACTATTACCTACAGCACTGCGGCAACAAACAGCACGCGGTGCCGGAAGAAGACCCGCTGAGCGCCAGCGGAACGACGGAAGGGTTCTGACCGGGGCGCCATCAGCAGGAAAGCCGGGGAAATGTCGCGTTACCAGAATCTTGCGCACGAAACTGAACAGTTGATTGCCGATGGCGTATTGCGCCCGGGAGATCGGCTGCCTTCCGTCCGCCAGGTATGCCGCACCCAGTCCATCAGCCCGATTACGGTGACCCAGGCTTACTACCTGCTGGAAAGTCGGGGCTTGATCGAGAGCAGACCCCGGTCAGGGTATTTCGTCCGCGCCCGTCTCGGTCGTCAACCGATTGAACCAGAAGCAAGCCGTTCAGCTGCCGCCATGACGGCGTTGCAAGTCAGCGACTTCATTTTCCAGATCCTGAACAGCGTTAAGGATCCGGCTGTCGTGCCGCTAGGTTCCAGCTTTCCCAGCCCCTTCCTGTTTCCGTTCGACAAACTCGGACGTTTTCTCGCGCAGGCCGCACGGCACCTCGACCCACTATCGACCGTCACCGACCTGCCGCCCGGCAATGAGGAGTTACGCCGGCAGATCGCGCTGCGCTATCTGTCTCGCGGCGCAGCAGTCTCGACCGACGAGATCGTTGTCACCTCCGGCGCGATGGAAGGCATCAATCTGTGCCTGCAGGCGGTGACGCAGCCCGGCGACCTGATCGCAATCGAATCACCCACTTTTTATGCGGGCCTTCAGGCAAGCGAGCGGCTGGGTCTCAAGGTGATCGAGATCCCGTCGCATCCACGCGATGGAATCAGCCTGCATGCGCTGGAAAATGCGTTGCGGCATCACCCGGTCAAGGCCTGCCTGCTGATGCTCAACTTTGGCAACCCGACCGGAAGCCTGGTCAACGAGGAGAGGAAAAGATCCCTGATCGACCTGCTGGCGCGCCATGATGTGCCGCTGATCGAGGACGATGTCTATCACGAGCTCTACTTCGGCCCCCAGCCGCCCCTGTGCAGCAAGGCAGTGGCGCAGGCCGACCATGTCATGCATGTCTCATCCTTTTCCAAATGCCTGGCGCCCGGCTACCGTCTGGGATGGATCGCTGCTGGCCGGTTTACCGAGAAAATCGTGCAGCTCAAACTGGCCACCACCCTGGCGACAACGATCCCTGTCCAGATCGCGGTCGCGGAATACCTGAAACACGGCGGCTACGATCATCATCTGCGGCGCCTGCGTCAGCAATTGCTGGGGCAGGAATCGCGACTGATTGAAGATGTCAGGCGCACATTCCCGGCCGATACCCGTGTGACCGAGCCGGCCGGAGGATATTTTTTGTGGCTGGAACTGCCTGAATCCGTCCATGCGCTCAAACTGCACCGCATGGCACTGGATCAGGGAATCAGCATTGCGCCGGGGCCGATTTTCTCGGCGAAGAAAGAATTCGGCAACTGCATACGCCTCAATTTTGGCCACCCACGGAGCGAGGCCTTGCAGCAGGCTGTCGCTACGCTGGGGCATCTGGTATCGACCAGATTCTGACCCCGCAGCATTTCAAACTGACGCAAGGCGAGCAAACTCACGACCGAAAAAGGCAATCAGGACCAGCGCGACTGGCGTGAATGCCACAAAAATACGGATGACGCGACGAATAAATGGGTGAGCAATCCGGATTTCGATGAAGTGCCTGGCGATTATTTCACCTTTGATCCAGACAATGGCTGCAACCAGCAACTGTAGCCAGGCAGTGCCATGTAGATGCTGGCTAAGCGCGACACTTGCCATGGTTAACCCGACAAGCACCAACCATGTATTGACCAGCGGACGATAGGAAGTCGACAGAGTATGTTTGTGCTGACTCATGATCCTAGAAATCGCAGTTGACCGGAATGTTGTGCGCGCTCATCGCGGCAGCGGCAGAAAATATCTTCATATTCATTTGGGTGCCTAAAAAATCGAATGGTTGATGACGGTTTCCTGGATGGCTACACCAGGACATAGAAGAATGGAAAAATGACCAGCCAGATGATGTCTGTCGCATGCCAGTAACTGGCCAGCGCCTCCAGCCCGGCGTAATCTTCGGCCGAGTACCCCCCCGTCAGGTTGCGCGCCAGAACCCAAAGCATCCCCAGAATGCCCCAGACGGCATGAACCAGATGGGTAAAGGTAAGGTAGTAATAAACCGTGAAAAATATCCCCGATTCCCCGTTGATGCCATGGCTCAGATTCCACTGAATTTCGAAATACTTGGCGACGGGATATCCGATCGCCAGCACCAGCCCCGCCATCAGGCAGTAGATTGATTGCGCCCGCTTGTCTGAACGGATTGCAACAACAGCGCAAGCGATAAAAAAGCTACTTGTCACCATCAGCAAGGTAATGACGGTTCCTGCAAGGCGCGAGAGTTTCTCGCTTCCCGCTTCAAAGGATTCAGGAAAATGCGCGCGCGCAATGAAATACACCATGAACAGAACCAGAAACTCCACGAACTCGCAGGTGATGCCAACCCAGATACCTTTATTGCCGGGGATCCGGGATGTGTTGCCTGCGACAGGCGAATACTCTGGTAACGGGATGGCTAAAGTACTCATGATGGCTCCATTTGCGCTGATGGTTGATTGTTAGCCCAAAACCTGCTGCTTAACAGACACAGCATCGTCGAATTTGAGTAGGCACAGATTCCCGGATGCCTGTCGCAAAATAATCCTTGACACACATAACTAAATAACTAATTATTTAGTTATGTTTACTGATCGAATTCAAAAAATACCGGACGAATGGCGCGATGTATCGGAACTCTTCATGGCACTGGGAGATGAGCAGCGTCAGCGTATTCTGCTGACCTTCGAGCCGGGCGAGCGGCTCAATATCTCCCAGATTGTTTCCAATTCCTTTTTAAGCCGCACGGCGGTATCGCACCATCTTAAAGTATTGAGGCAGTCGGGTGCGCTGCAAAGCCAGAAAGTCGGCAAGGAAGTGTATTACTGGATTAACAAGCCCAACATCGTCGGGTTGCTGGAGCGTGTGCTGGATTTCGTGAAAACTCAGACATGAATGACGTAGTCTGGTTACAGCCACAGCAAATCGCAATAAAAATAGGAGAAAAAGCAATGATAAAAACCGTATTGCAATTGTTTTTCCGTCTGTTATTCCGCGTCAAAACCATCGGGCTGGAATCTGCTCCGCAACAGCAAAAGCTGCTGGTTGTCGCCAATCATGAGTCCTTTCTAGACGGCCTTCTGCTCGGGCTCTTCCTCCCCTTCCGGGCTACCTTCGTGGTGCATACCACGGTGCTGCAAAACTTCTGGTTCCGCCTGATCCTGTCGCAAGTACCGCATCTGGCGGTTGATCCCACCAGCCCGCTGGCGATGAAGAAAGTCATCAAGCTGCTGGACGCGGGCGAGCCGGTAGTGATTTTCCCCGAAGGCCGCATCACACTGACCGGTAGTCTGATGAAGGTTTACGACGGCCCCGGCTTTGTTGCCGCCAAGACCGGCGCGACCATCCTGCCAGTGCGGCTTGACGGCCCGGCACGCTCGTATTTCAGCCGCCTTTCGGGCCAATACCCACGCAGCCTGTTCCCGAAAATCACTCTGACCTATCTGGCCACTACTCACATCCCCATGCCGGAAGCACCAACTTCCAAGCAACGCCGCCGCATGGCCGGCGAGGCAATGCGGCGCTTGATGCAGGAAATGCTGTTCAAGTCACACCCGGTACAAACGCTGTTCAGTTCACTGGTCGATGCGGTCAAGGTACACGGCCGGAAAACGCGCCTGCTGGAAGACATGAAACAGGTCGAAGAACCCTACGGCGAACTGCTGAACCGCAGCCTGGCCATAGGTCGCATGGTACAAAAAATCTCCGCACTCGATGAAACCGTTGGCGTGCTGCTACCCAACGTCAGCAACACCGTGTGCCTGATTTTCGGCATGAGCGCGATGCGTCGCGTCCCAGCCATGCTCAACTACACCGCAGGTACGGCAGGCATGCAAAATGCCTGCATCGCGGCGAATATAAAAACCATCCTCACCTCGCGCCAGTTTCTTGAAGCCGCCAAGCTGACGGATGCCGTCGCTGCGCTGCAAAGTGTCAACATGGTTTATCTGGAAGATCTGCGCGGGCAGTTCGGCCTGTTGGACAAACTCTGGCTGCTGGGCTTTGCGCGCTGGTTTCCGACACAAGCCGTCAAGCAAGGCCGGCCGGACGATCCTGCCGTGGTGCTCTTCACCAGCGGCTCCGAGGGCAAACCCAAGGGCGTGGTGCATAGCCATCGCGGCATCCTCGCCAACATCGCCCAGATTCGCGCCGTGATCGACTTCTCGCCATCCGACAAGTTCATGATCGCGCTGCCGCTGTTCCACGCGTTTGGTTTTACTTGCGGCGCCATCATGCCGCTGGTCACGGGCGCGAAAATGTTCCTCTACCCCTCGCCGCTGCACTACCGCATCATCCCGGAAATCATCTACGACCGCGGCTGCACCGTCTTGTTTGGAACTAGCACCTTCCTAGGCAACTACGCCCGCTTTGCGCACCCTTACGACTTCTACAAACTGCGCTACGTCGTCGCCGGGGCCGAAAAACTTAATGAAGAAGTACGCAAGTCCTGGATGGAAAAATTCGGCATCCGCATCCTCGAAGGCTACGGTGCGACCGAATGCGCGCCGGTACTGGCCGTCAACACCCCCATGGCCTGCCGCGCCGGTACTGTCGGGCCGCTGCTGCCCGGCCTGGAACCCAGGCTGGAAGCCGTTCCCGGCATCACGCAAGGCGGCCTGCTCAACGTGCGCGGCCCCAACGTCATGCTGGGCTACTACCTCTACGACAACCCCGGCGTGCTCAAAGCGCCCGACAATGGCTGGTACAGCACCGGCGACATCGTCGACATCGACGCCGACGGTTTTGTACGTATTCTCGGTCGTGTCAAACGCTTCGCCAAGGTCGCAGGCGAAATGGTCTCGCTGGAGACGGTAGAGCAAATCGCCAACCGCGCCGCACCTGCTGCACAACACGCCGCCAGCACCCAAGCCGATGCGCAACGCGGCGAAAACATCCTGCTTTTCACCACCGACGCCGCGCTCACCCGCGACGCTCTGCAAGTTGCCGCCCGCGAGATCGGCAGCCCGGAACTCGCCGTGCCGCGCAAGATCGTGGTGATCAAGGAACTACCACTGCTGGGCACGGGCAAGACGGATTATGTGAAGTTGAAGCAGATGGTAGAAACAGCATGAACGCGCCAACTCACCCCGTAGCGCAGGCGCCATCGGTGCGGCGGGCGCCAACTACTGGCCAGAGCAGGGTTTTCTCCTTCAATGTTTGGCTGGCCTACCGGACTCGGTGACACGGCATCCCTTGATGCAAGCCGTGTGGCCCGGTCGTCTGCTCAATGGTTCCGACTCCCCGCTACCCGGCGTGATGCCGCTGTTTTCCGCCTCCGGCATGGCCGACATGGGCCTGATCGAGGCCGATGCCGTATCCTTTTTGCAGGAAATCCGTGCCCATAACCCGCTGCTGTTCGCTTTTGCCTTGAAGCGCCTGTTGCGGCTGGAAGGCAAGCTGTTTCCCGTGTCGGTATTCCAGACGCGGGGATTTTTTGAACCGAGATCATGAACGAGGCAAACAGCCCCGTAGCGCAGGCGTCCTCGCCTGCATTGCACGATTGCAGGCGAGGACGCCTGCGCTACACAACCCAATCAAGGGAGCAAAAATGACTCACAACAACCTTCTCTCGCGCGGTATGGTGGCCGTACTGATCGCGCAATTCCTTTCAGCACTGGCCGACAACGCCCTGTTGTTCGCGGCCATCGCCATGCTCAAGGCAAACGCCGCGCCTAGCTGGCAGACGCCAATGCTGCAGGAAGCATTTGTTGTCGCCTTTATTTTCCTCGCTCCCTTCGTTGGGCCGTTTGCCGATGCCTGGCCCAAGGGCCGGGTGATGCTGGTGGCGAATACGATGAAATTCGCCGGGGCGGCGGCCATGCTGCTGGGCTTGCACCCGCTGATCGCCTACAACCTCGTCGGCATCGGCGCGGCGGCTTATTCACCGGCCAAGTACGGCATCCTGTCTGAACTGGTCGACAAGGATAAGCTGGTCAAGGCCAACGGCATGATGGAAGGTTCGACCATTGTCGCCATTCTGCTGGGCGCAGTAGTTGGCGGCAAGCTGGCGGATGCCTCGGTCACGACCGCGCTGACGGCAATTTGCATCTGCTACCTGCTGGCAGCGGGGGCGAACGCGCTGATCCCGCGCCTGCCGGTGGCGCATAAACTGGAGCACTTTTCGCCAATGGTGCTGGTGCGCGATTTCCGGAGCGCCTTGACGACCCTGTTCCGCGACAGGGACGCACGCTTTTCCTTGCTGGGCACCAGCGTATTCTGGGGTTCCGGCTCGACCCTGCGCCTGTTGCTGGTCGCCTGGGTGCCGGTGGCGCTGGGCATTGGCGATTTGAGCCTGCCCGCCAACATGAGCGGCGCGGTGGCAATCGGCATCGCACTGGGCGCGGCGGGCGCGGCGAGCTTCGTCAGCCTGGACAAGGTCAACCGCGTGCTACCGGCAGGCATCCTCATCGGCCTCGTCATCGTCGCTTTCGCCCACATGACCAGCCTCTACGCCGCGATTGCGCTGCTGGTGCTGGTGGGGGCCTGCGGCGGCTTTTACGTGGTGCCGCTCAACGCGCTATTGCAGGAAAAAGGCCACGAAACCGTCGGTGCAGGCCATGCCGTAGCCGTGCAGAATTTTTTCGAGAACTTCGCCATGCTGGGGCTGGTGGGCCTGTACACGCTGATGGATAAATCCGGCATGCCGGTGATCCAGTCGGCCACGCTGTTCGGTGTGGTGGTGACCATGGCTATCGGCCTGCTCGCAACTTTCCGCCTGCTGAAGAGATAAGAGAGCGATATGCGATTGATTCTACCCCCTTTGGGGAGGGTCACGGCTCACGTCGCAAGGTTTCCTGTTCCAGCAACTTTTTAAACTGCTCGGCTTCAAGCGGTTTCGAGCAGTAATAGCCCTGCACCTGGTCGCAACCTGCCTGCTTCATGAAACGGTAATCTTCTTCGGTTTCCACGCCTTCTGCCACCACGTTGAGTTTGAGCGCCCGCGACAAGGCGACGATGGCATGGATAATTGCAGCATCCTCTTCGCTACCATGTGCCCCACGCACAAAGGACTGATCGATTTTCAGCTTATCGATATGTAACTTGCGCAGGTAGGAGAATGACGAGTAGCCGGTGCCAAAATCGTCGATAGACACGGCCACGCCCATTTCCGCGAGTTGCCGCAGCGTCTCCTGAACCGCCTCCATGCCCTGCAGAATCACGCTTTCGGTCAGTTCAAGCTCCAGATAGCGCGAGTCCAGCCCGGTTTCATGCAGCGCATCGGTAACCAGTTCCAGTATATTGCTTCGCCGGAATTGCACGGATGAGAGATTGACCGCTACCTGAATCGCGGGCAGGCCTTGCTGCTGCCATGCCCTGGCTTGCCGACATGCCTCACGCAGCACCCACCCACCGAGATCGACGATGATCCCGCTTTCTTCGGCAATCGGGATAAATTCGGCGGGCGATACCAGCCCGCGAACGGGATGTCGCCAGCGCACCAGCGCTTCGGCTCCTTCGATAACGCCATCGCTAAGCCGCATCTGCGGTTGATAACGCAATTCCAGCTCATCATGCACCACGGCATCGCGCAATTCGTTCTCCAGCGTCAGCCGCTGCAAGGCAGCCGCATTCATATGCCCCGAGAAGAACTGGTAGTTATCGCCCCCCATTACTTCAGCCTCATGCTGGGCAGTGTCCGCGTTGCGCAACAAGGTATCGACATCCTCGCCATCAGTCGGAAACAGGGCGATACCGATACTACAGGCCAGCCCCAAATGCAGGTTTTCCATGAAAATCGGCTCGCGCACCAGATGCAGCAACTTTTCAGCCACATGCGCAGCGCCTGCGGCATCGGTATCGGGCAGCAGCGCGGCGAACTCATCGCCGCCGATACGAGCGACGACATCCTCATCACGGCAACAAT
>WBZX01001208.1_pt1 | contig 20049 bp, 19 predicted proteins | sample 5204211 | NCBI WGS metagenome assembly WBZX01 (sample SAMN12344362, study PRJNA552823) | activated sludge metagenome | biome: Activated sludge suspended growth; feature: Nitrification reactor; material: Wastewater; isolation source: activated sludge from nitrification reactor of wastewater... | reverse complement strand
GCGACGAGGCCGCCCGCGGCAAGCCGCCGAAGGCGTTCCGGGAGTTGTTCCGGGCGGTGCGGGAGACCATGAGCGCAGCGGATTGAGTCGTACCGGCAAGACGCGCAACGGTCGTCGCGCACTGCATGCAAGCATGAACAGAAAAGGGATAACGCCATGTGGGGCCGCATCGTCAAAATCGCACTGAGCCTGCCGTTCCTGATCGTGGCCGGGCTGTTCGGGCTGTACCTGGCGTTCGGGTTCTTCCTGGTGAACCCGCTGGCGCAGAAACTGCTGCCCTGGGTGGGTGAAAGCAAGCTGGCCAGCAAGCTGTCCGCCGCCGAAGTGCGGTTCAATCCCCTCAGTCTCGAACTCACCGTGCGCGACCTCAGGCTGGCCGAACCGGACGGCACGCCGCTCGCCGGTTTCGACCGGCTGTATGTGAATCTGGGCACGACCGGCCTGTTCCGCTTTGCCTGGCGCATCCAGGACGTCAGGCTCGACAAGCCGAGCGCCAGTTTCGCGGTGCGTCCCGGCGGCCGGCTCAACTGGCAGGGCCTGATCGACAAGCTCAACGAGGACAAGCAGCCGCCGTCCGAGACCATGGCGCGGGTGCTGGTCGACCACATCAAGATCAGCGACGGCGACATCGACTACACCGACGCAAACCGGGCGGGCAAGCCGTTCAAGGTCAGCCTGCAGCCGCTGGGCATCGAGCTCGACGGCCTGTCGACCCTGCCCGAGGATCGCGGCGACTACCTGATTGCGGCGAAGCTGCCGGAGCAGGGCGGCACGCTCAAATGGAAAGGCGATGTCGGCCTCAACCCGCTTGCCTCGAAGGGCCAGGTGGGGCTCGAAGGCGTACGCATCGCCAATCTGCTGCGTGCGATCAAGAGCCCGCGCCGCTTCGACGTGCCCGGCGGCACGCTGGCCGCCGGGCTGAACTATCAATTCGCCATGGTGCGCGGCAAGGACGGCGAAGACACGCCCTGGGTGCGCGTATCGGGTGCGAACCTGATCGTGCAGGCGCTGGCGGTGACGCCGCGCGACGGCGGCGAGCCGGTGCTGCAGCTCGCCGAGGCGCGCGTCGACAACGGCAATCTCGACCTCGCCGCGCACAGCGTCGATGTCGCGCGCGTGCGCCTGTCCGGCGGCAAGCTTGCCGCCACGCGCGCGGCCAACGGCACGCTCGACTGGCAGACGCTGTTTGCGTCCGATGCGCCGCCGCCCCCCGCGGCTGCGCCGGTCCGGCCCGCATCCCGGGCGAAGCCGCCGGCCCCGGCGCCGGCCTGGAAGGTCGCGGTGCGCGAAATCGGGCTCGACGGCTGGTCGGCGCGCTATACGGATCGCGGCTTTGCGGCGCCGCTGGGCGCCAGCGTCGAGGGGTTCGGCCTGACGGCGGCCCTGGCCGGCGAGGTCGGCGCAACGCCGGCGCTCGTGGTCGGCCCTGTCAGTGCCGCGCTGGGGCCCGTGCGCGTCACGTCCGGCGGGCGCGAGGTGGCCTCGCTCGCCCATGCCGCCCTCGTCAACGCCGGCCTGAAACTGGCGGAGAACCGGCTCGACATCGAGGCGATCGAACTCGACGGTGCGCGCACCGAGGTGCGGCTCGACAAGGACAGGGCGCTCAACTGGAGCGGCATCCTGAAGAAGGCGCCGGGCGGGGCGGCGTCACCGCGCGCGGAAGCCGCGCCGCCTGCTGGCAAGCCGTTTGCCCTGACGCTGGGTCGCCTTGCGCTGACCGGCGTCGACGTCGGCATCACCGATGCAACGCCGGCCAGGCCGATGCAGCTCGACGTGACCCGCGGTGCCGTCACCCTGCGCGAACTCAGCCTCGACCTGTCGAAGGCCGTGCCGGTGGAAGCCAGCTTCGCGCTGAAGCAGGGCGGCAGCTTCAAGGCCGCAGGCAGCGTGATCCCCGCAAGGTCGTCGGGCCGCCTCGACCTCCGGCTGGCCGGTCTGTCGCTCAAGCCCTTCGCGGCCTACGTCAACCAGTTCGCCCGTCTCGACCTGCAGTCGGGCGCGGCGTCCACGCACGGCAGGCTGGCCTTCGCGCCGGGCAAGGCCGGCATGCACGTCGACTACGACGGCGGCTTCGCGGTCGACGACCTCGCCATCACCGAGGAGGATACCGGCGAAGCCTTCCTCGGCTGGCAGAAGCTGTCCTCGGATTCGCTCGACCTGGCGCTGGCACCGAACCGTCTGCGCATGACGGAACTGGTCGCGCAGAATCCCTTCGGCAAGGTCATCATCTTCGAAGACAAATCGGTCAACCTGAAGCGCATCCTGCGCAGCAGCGCGCCAGCCGAGGCGGGCGCGCCTGCCGCACCGGCCGCCGCACCGAAGCCTGACGCCGCGCCGGCGGCGGCCGAACCGGCTTTCCCGATCGCCGTCGAACGCATACGCATCGTCGGCGCCAACGCGGAATTTGCCGACCTTTCGCTCACGCCGCAGTTCGGCACCCGCATGCACGACCTGTCCGGCGTGATCACCGGGCTGTCGACCGACAGCCAGACCACCGCGCAGGTGGAACTCGACGGCAAGGTCGACGACTATGGCTCGGCGCGCGTGCGCGGTTCCATCCAGCCTTTCCGGGCGACCGAATTCACCGACATCGCGCTGGCCTTCCGCAACCTGGAGATGACCAATCTCACGCCCTATTCCGGCAAGTTCGCCGGCCGGCGCATCGATTCCGGCAAGCTCTCGGTCGATCTCGAATACAAGATCAAGCAGCGCCAGCTCGCCGGCGAGAACAAGTTCATCGTGAACAAGCTCAAGCTCGGCGAACGCGTCGACAGCCCGGATGCGATGCACCTGCCGCTCGACCTGGCGATCGCCCTGCTGGAAGACAGCAACGGCATCATCGATCTCGACCTGCCGGTGTCCGGTAGCCTCGACGACCCGCAGTTCAGCTACGGCCGCATCGTCTGGAAGGCCATCGTCAACGTGCTGACCAAACTGGTCACCGCGCCCTTCCGCGCACTCGGCAAGCTGCTCGGGGTGAACTCGGAAAAACTCGAGGCCATCAATTTCGATCCCGGCAGCAGCGCGCTGCTGCCTCCCGAGCAGGAAAAGCTGAAGATGCTGTCCGATGCGCTCGCCAAGCGGCCCGCGCTGACGCTCACGCTGGAGCCCGGCTACGACCCCGAGGCGGACCGCCGTGCCCTGCAGGTGCAGGCGATGCGCCTGGAGGCCGTGTCCGTTGCCGGCATCAGGCTGGCGCCCGGCGAGGCGCCCGGTCCGGTCGACGTCAACAACTACACGATCCAGACCTGGCTGGAGGACCGCTACAAGGCAGCGGCCGGCAAGGAGGATTACCAGAAGCTGCGCGCCAGTTTCCAGGACAGGAATGCCGGCGCGGCGGCACGCGTCATGGAGAGCGAGACGGTCGAACGCCTGACGCGGCGCTTCAAGACGCGCGACGAAGGCCCGGCCTCGGCCTTCCACGCCGAATTGCTCGAGCGCCTGACGCAGCAGACGAAGATCGGCGACGATGCGCTCGTCCGGCTCGCCCAGGCACGCGCGCAGGCCATGCGCGACGACCTTGTCAAACGCGGGCTGGACCCGGCCCGGGTGGCGATCGGCGCGCCGGCGAAGCAGACGCTGAAGGATCGCTTCGTGGGCAGCAAGCTGACGCTGGGCGCGGGCAAGCTGGCCGCCGGCGCCGCGCCGGCGCCCGCCAACTAGATGCGCGCGGCAGCCGTGCGCCACCGGCCCGGCCGCGCGGGCGGGCTACCGGGCCTCGACCGGCCGTCCCCCGTCGCATCCCGAACAGCATGAGCTTTCGCCGCTTCCGCATTCTCCTCCTCCTCGGCCTACTTGCCGGCGCGGCGAGCCTGACCTGGCTGGAGCAATGGATCGTCCGCGGCTGGGGCAGCCCGCTCTCGGTCGAGCTGGTGCCGATCAACGGCGACGGTTCGCGCGTGGCGGAAGAAGTGATCGCCGCCCTGAAGGCAGACGACTTCGCCGACATCAACGCGTTCCTGGAACGCGAGACGGCGCGTTACGGCGTGAAGGTCGCCCCCGCCCTGCGGCTCGACGTCATGCCGGAATCGAAGGCCGTGCCGCCGGCGCCGCCGCACGACGGAAGCATGCTGGACACGATGTGGTGGAGCCTGAAGCTGCGCTGGTGGGTGTACCAGCAGTCGGGACAGTTATTGCCACAACTGGGCGTGGTGAAACTGTTCGTGCTCTATCACGTGCCGGAGGAAGGCGTGGCGCTGGACCATTCTCTGGGCCTGCAGAAGGGACTGATCGGCGTGGTGCATGCCTTCGCCGACCCGGGGCAGGCGCGGCAGAACAACATCGTCATCGCGCACGAACTGCTGCATACGCTGGGCGCGACCGACAAGTACGGCCCGGAGGGGCGCCCGCGCTACCCCGACGGGGTGGCGGACACGTCCATCCCGGAAGGCCGCCCCCAGCACGAGGCCGAGATCATGGCGGGTCGTTACGTGAACGCGGCGGGGCGGCTGGTGATGCCGCCTGGTCTCGATCAATGCGTGATCGGCGCCAGGACCGCGCACGAGATCAATCTGGACGCCGCCTTCGCGCGGCGCTTCGGCAACGCCAACTGAACCGGGCCTATTTCCGCAGCGCGGACTTGGGACGGAACACCGCAACGGTGTCCGGCCGCGCTTCCAGGTAGGGACCGCCGATGAGATCGATGCAGTAGGGCACGGCGGCGAAGATGCCGTCGAGCGTCTCCTTGATCGCCTTGGGCTGGCCGGGCAGGTTGAGGATGAGGCAGCTGCCGCGCGTGACGCCGACCTGGCGCGACAGGATCGCCGTCGGCACGTACTTCAGCGACACTGCGCGCATCGCCTCGCCGAACCCGGGCAGCACCTTGTGCGCCACCGCCAGCGTGGCCTCGGGCGTCACGTCGCGCGGCGCCGGTCCGGTACCGCCGGTGGTGAGCACCAGCGCGCACTGTTCCGCGTCCGCCAGTTCGATCAGCGTGGCTTCGATCTGCGGCTGCTCGTCCGGAATCAGGCGGGCGACGAATTCGACCGGGTTGGCGAGCACCTCGCCGAACCAGGCCTTGAGCGCGGGCAGACCCTGGTCTTCGTACACGCCCTGGCTGGCGCGGTCGCTGATGGAAACGAGGCCGATGCGAACGGAATCGTGTGACATATGGTCGGAAAGTAGGATTGCGGCAAGCGCCGAATTTATCAGAATGAGAGCCGCAACAAGAGGAGATGTGCCATGAAGAAACGCGTACTGCTCGCCGCGCTGGCCTTCGCCGCCGCGGCTGCCTGGGCCGATCCGCCCAAGGGCTACCCCTTCGTCGACTACAACGCCGGGCTCAAGGCCGCGCGCGAGAGCGGCAAGCCGATTTTCCTGTATTTCGGCCGCTACGGCTGCGCGTGGTGCGACCACACCAACAAGAAGACCTTTTCCGACCCCGAGCTGAAGGCGCTGTACAGCGACAACTACGTGCTGGTCTACGTCGATGCGGAATCCGGCAGGCGCATCACGCTGCCGACCGGTGAGCGCATCACCGAGGCCGAACTCGGTACGCGGCTGAACGCCTTCGCCACCCCGCTCTTCGTCTACCTCACGCCGCAGGGCGACAGGATCGTGCAGATTCCCGGCTTCAAGACCGTCCAGGATTTCCGCGACTTCGACCGCTACGTGCGCGGCGGCTTCTACAAGAAGCAGACCCTGCTCGAATTCCTCGGCGGCAAGTCGTGAGAAGCTGGCTCGTCCTCGCCGTCGCGCTTGCCGCGCCGGCGCACGCGGCATGGCAGTGGGAGGCCGCGCTCGACGTCGGCACGGCGCAGGGGCCGACGGTCTTCCCCCATCTCGAATCGGCGAACCGGTCCGGCATCGCGGCGTCGGCCGGTGCGGTCGCGGTGGCGTGGGAGGACAATCGCAGCGGCACGCCGCGCTGCTACGTCGCGATCCGGCCTGCCGCTGCGGCCGCCTTCCAGCCGGAGATCGCACTCGATGCCGGCGAATGCTACGAGCCGACCGTCGTCACGCTGGGCCAGGGCCGCTTCATGGCGGCCTGGGAGGCCGGCGGCAACGTGCACGCCCGCGTGCTGCCGTCAGGCAAGCCCCTGCGACTGAGCGAAGCGGAAGCGGCCCAGGCCACGCTGGCGTCGGCGGGCGGCAGCGTCTATGCGGCGTGGGCCGAACAGGCCGGGCGCTACAAGCGCATCGTTGTCGCCGCGCTGGCCGTGGACGGCGACAGGCTTGTCCTGCGCGGGGCGCGGCCCGTCGAGGCGGCGCTCCCCACCGACGAGCAGGCCTGGCCGGCGCTGGCGGTGACAGGCAGCGGCGAGGTCGTCGTCGCCTGGGAAGACCGACGCGACCTGCACACCGTGCCGCTGGCGAGCCGGGGCAACGCCGGTCTGGATTTCACTGCCCCCGTGCGCCTGACCGACCAGAAGAGCGGCCGCGTCAACGGGCTGGGCGCGGGCCAGGGCGCGATGCGGCCGACGCTAGCCTCCTGGGGGGACAAGGACGCGGTCGCGGTCTGGCTCGACAAGCGCGATTTCCTGTCGGGCTACGACGTCTATGCGGCTTTCGATCCCGGCCTCCCGCGTGTGGCGCCCAATGTGCGCGTGCAGGACAGCTTCGGCGACAACATCGCGCAATGGCATGCCCGTGTCGTGGCCGGTGCGGGCCGTCTGCTGGCGGTGTGGGACGACGCGCGCGACGGCACGTCCGACGTCTGGCTGGCCAACTGGGACGGCAAGGGGTTCGGCGACAACCTCGCTGTACCGGCCGCCGCCGGGCCTGGCGACCAGAGCGAACCGGTGGCCACGCTGGACGAAACCGGCGTGCTGCATGTGGCCTGGCTCGACCGGGGTGCGGACGGCACGCGGCTGCGTTACGCGCGCGCGGTCTGGAAGTGACAGTCTGCGCCGGAATCCGGGCGCGGCTTGACGAAACGCGGCCTGGCCGCGCAAGCCCCTGAACCCTATATCCAGCCGCGTTTCTTCAGGCGCCGGTACAGCACCAGCATGCCGGCACCGGTGGCCACGAGCAGGGCGGGGTAGGCCCACGGCCATTTCAGCTCGGGCATGTACTCGAAATTCATGCCGTAGAGGCTGAACACCACCGTCGGCAGCGCCAGCAGGGCGCCCCAGCCGGCCAGTTTCTGCACCGATTCGTTCTGCTTCACCGACAGCGAGGCGAGATGGAACTGCATCGCGTCGGAGGTCGTCAGCCGCAGGCGGTCGATCGCACGCGAGACGCGCACCGCGTGATCGTGGACGTCGCGGTAGTAGGCCTTCAGTTCCCGCGTCGCGAGTTCCGGATGCACGCGGATGAGGTTCTGGATGATTTCGTGCACGGGTTCGGCGGTATCGTGCAGCGCGGTCAGGTCGCGCTTCATTTCGTAAAGCCGTTCCAGCATGTCCCGGCCGGCGGGCTCGCCGCCCATCAGCTGGCTTTCGAGCGCCTGGAAGCGGTCCTGCATGCCCTCGATCACCGGGCGGAAGCGGTCGACGATGAGGTCGAGAACCAGATAGAGCGCGAACGGCGTGCCGGCGCGCGTGCCATTGCTCAGGAGCTGCAGGCGTTCGCCGACGCGCTGGTAGTTCGCGCCGCCATCGTGCCGGATGGCGACGACGTAGTTGGCGCCGACGAACAGATGGGTTTCGCCGAATTCCAGCCGGCCGTTCCACATCTGCACGGTGCGGGTGGCGATGAAGAGATGCGCCTCGTATTCCTCCAGCTTCGGTCGCTGGTGGGTGGAAATCGCGTCCTCCAGCGCCAGCGCGTGCAGCCCCAGTTCGTCGCCGAGGCGCGAGATCGTCTGGCTGTCCGGCGATTTCAGCTCGACCCAGAGAAAGCGATCGGGCTTGCCGACGTGTTCGCTGATATCGTCGAAGGAGAGCGGGCGGGCTTTGGCGTCGTGGATGAGCAGGCAGTCGATGGGAGCCCCGCGCGGTCGGTAAAAGCCGGAATTCTAGCAGCAGGGATGACGGGCCGATGCGTATCGCGCTTGCCCGGATAGGCGTTACACTCGCGCCAAAACAAAAGTTCAATGCGTTGCGGTCCGATAAGAATTTGATCGAGCAAGGGATTGGGAGCGGCATGAAGCATCTTGCGTGGTGCCTGGCATGGATGATCGGGATTCTGGGGCAGGCCGGCGCCGCCGAACCATATGCCTTCGGCGTGCTCAACCAGCGCAGCCTGCAGGCAACGGCTGCCTACTGGAACCCCATCCTCAACTACGTATCCGCCCGTTCGGGCGTGCCGCTGGAACTGCACATCGGCCGCACCGCGAACGAAACCACCGACCGGGCGGTCGCCGGCAGCCTGGATTTCGCCTATACGAACCATCTGTTCACGCCGAAGCGCACGCAGCTCGGCTGGCGCGTGCTGGCGCGACAGGATTCGCAGGGCATACGCGGGCAGATCGTGGTGCTCGATTCGGCCCCGTTGCGCACCCTGAAGGACCTGGAAGGCAAGGTCGTGGCCTTCGCCAACCCTTATGCCTTTGTCGGCTACTACGTGCCGATGGACGCCCTGCTGCGCGCGGGGATCCGAGTGACGCCGTTTTACTCCGGAAACCAGGAGGCCGCCATGGGACAACTCATGTCCGGACAGGCCGCCGCGGCCGGGGTGAATCACCAGCTGATGGCGGATTTCGCCTTGCGCAGCGGACTGAAATACCGCGTGCTTGCCGAATCGGAGCCCTATTTCGACCTGGCCGTCATGGCGTCGCCGCGGGTTCCGGCCGCTGACGGCGAGAAGGTCCGGCAGGCCTTCGTCGACATGAAGGACGACCCGGCGGGCGCACGCATCCTGCAACAGGCCGCCGAGTCGCTGGGCCTGCCCAGGGCGCGCGGCTTCGTGGCCGCAGACGACCGCGATTACGCCAACTACAAGAGCTTTTTCAAGCACACCCGGGTGCCGGTGAATGAGTGAGGCGCCGCTGGCGGCTGCCCGCATCAGCCTGCACGCCCGGATTCTGGGCGCCGTGTTTCTGCTGGTGCTGCTGATGTATCTGGTCGCGCTGGCTGTCCTGGGCCTGCCGCAGCGCGACCGCCTGCAGGAACAGTTGCAGGGCAACGCGGAACGCGAATTGAGCGCGATCCGGACCGCGATCGAAGACGACGTCCTGCTGCGCGACTATCCGGCCATCGAGCAGACGATCCAGTCGCGCGTCGCCCGCTACCGTCTCCTGGAAGCACGCTATAGCGCGCGCGGCGTGGACATCGCAGCGCATGCCTCGCCGGTCCGCTATGCCTATCCGGACTGGTTCGCCTCGGCGCTGGGTTTGCACGAGACGCGCGCGCAGGCCGATGTACTGATCGGCGGTGCGCGCTACGGGACATTGACGGTGAACCTGGATGCCGGCGCGGCAATCCGCGAGTTATGGGTGCTGTCGATGCGCTTCACCCTGCTGGCGATCGGCAGCCTGGCCGGCATGACGCTGCTGCTGCGCTGGTTGCTGACAGCCAGCCTGCGCGGCCTGTACCAGTTGCGCACGGCGGCACGCGCGATTGAAGCCGGGGATTTCCAGGCGCGCGCCCTGCTGGTCAGATGGTCGCCGCCGGAGGTGCGGGAAACCAAGCTCGCGTTCAACCACATGGCCGACCACGTCAGCAAGCTGGTGGCGGCGCTGGAACGCGAACATGCCGAATTGCTGGTGGAAAAGGAACGCCTGCGCGTCACCATCGAATCGATCGGCGATGCGGTGATGGTGACCGACGCCGAGGGCCTGATCGAGTTTCTCAATCCCAAGGCGGAAGAACTCACCGGATTCAGCAGCAAGCTGGCGCGCGGCCGCCGGGCGTCCGAGGTGATGCCGCTGATTGACGAGAACACCGGCGAGCGCGTGCCCAGTCCGCTGGAATCGGCGCTGCAGCGCAACGCGGTCGTCGAGCTCGACAACCACACGCTCATCCGCCGCCATGACGGGACCACCATCGCCATCAGCGATACGGCCGCGCCGATCCATTCCGCCGACGGCCGCATCCAGGGCGGCGTCCTGGTCTTCCAGGACGAAAGCGAACGCCGCAACCTGATGCAGCGCCTGGCCTGGCAGGCCGAGCGTGATCATCTGACCGGTCTGTGGAATCGCCGCGCGATGGAGGACAAGCTGGCGGCTGCGCTCTACGGCGTGCAGCATGCACCGCGGCATTTCATCTTCTGCTACATCGATCTCGATCGCTTCAAGCTGGTGAACGATACCTGCGGCCACCGCGCGGGCGATGCCCTGCTGCAACGACTGACCGCCATCATGGCACGCCGCGTCGAAGGGGAGAACCATTACCTGGCTCGCCTCGGCGGCGACGAATTCGGCCTGCTGTTCGTCGACGCGACGCTGCCGGAGGCCCTCAACCATGTGCAGGCCCTGCGTGACGAGATCGGGCGGTTCCGTTTCGAATGGGAAGACAAGGTGTTCCGCCTGGGCGTGAGCTTCGGGGTGACCGAGCTGCATGCCGGCATGACCGACGTCGGCGAGATCCTGGCGCAGGCCGACACCGCCTGCTATCACGCCAAATCGCTGGGCGGCAACGCGATCCAGGTGTACGAGAAGACCCACCCCGCACTGCAGAAGATCAGCGACGAGATGCAGTGGATCGCAGTCATCACGCGCGCCTTCGAGGCGCATCGCTTCGTGCTGTTCCGGCAGGAGAAGGTTGCGCTGGGACAGCACGCCGACAACAGCCGGCATTACGAAATCCTCATCCGCATGCGCGGCGAGGACGGCGCCATCATCTCGCCCGGCGAATTCCTGCCGGCCGCCGAACGCTATGGACTCGCGCCCAGCTTCGATCGCTGGGTGGTACGCAACGTGTTCGCCTACCTCGACACGCACCCGGAAGACACGGCCTGCTACGCGCTCAACCTGTCGGGCCGCAGCCTGTCCGATCCGGGCACGGCGGAATTCGTGCTCGACGAGATCGCGCAGTATCACTTCGACCCGGCGCGCATCAGTTTCGAGGTGACCGAGACCGCGGCCATCGACAGCCTCGACGCCTGCGAACGCCTGATCCTTTCGCTGCAGTCGCGCGGCATCCAGTTTGCCCTCGACGATTTCGGCCGCGGCCAGTCCTCGTTCGGCTATCTCAAGCGCCTGCCGGTCGCCAGCCTCAAGATCGACGGCGAATTCGTGCGCGGCCTCGATACCGATCGCGAGAAGCTGGCCATCGTGAAAGCCATGCATACGCTGGCGCACGAACTGGGCAAGCTGACCGTGGCGGAACAGGTGGAAACCGAGAGCGAACTGGCCTGCCTCAAGGCCATGGGCGTCGACTTCGTGCAGGGCTACCTGCTCGACAGGCCTTCGCCGCTGCCGGTCTGATCGCGCAGCGCCGCATAGAGCGCGCCGTAGGCCGAGACGACGGCGGCTTCCGAATGATGCGCCTCGATTTCATGCACACCCGATTCGATCAGGCGTGCCCGGGTGGGCGCATCCAGCTGCAGGGCTTGCTGTATCGCCGTCGCCAGTCCGGCCGGGTCGGAGACCGGGGCGAGCAGGCCGTCCTCGCCGTCGTGCATCAGCTCCAGCGGACCCTGGGCGCGCGTCGAGACCACCAGCGCGCGGTTGGCCCAGGCTTCGAGGATGACGTTTCCCAGCGGTTCATGCACGGATGCGCACACGAAGACGTCGGCCAGCTGGTAATACGGGGCCGGGTCGGCCTGCCAGCCGGCCCAGTGTACGCGCGCAGCGATGCCGAGTGCGTGGCCGAGCTGCATCAATTCGGCCCGCAGCGGGCCGTCGCCCACCATCAGCAGGTGCAGGGGCGCATCGTCGAGGCAAGCGGGCAGGCGCGCGAAGGCATGCAGCAGATCCGCCCAGCCCTTGTTCGGATGCAGTCGGCCCAGTCCGAGCACGATGCGGCAGCCGGTCAGCCCGAGGCCCGCGCGCAGCGCGTCGCGTTGCGCTGCGGGGACGGTGGACGGCACGTCGGCGAAATTGCCCAGATGGAAGGCCCGCGATGCAGGCAGCCCGTTCCCGACCAGGTAATCGCGGATGCCGCGCGTGTTGCCGATCCAGGCATGCGCGTGGCGATAGCCCTTGAGATTGTAGAAGCCGCCCAGTCGCGCGAGATGCACCGGCAGGCGGCCGCGCGGCAGGTGCACGATGCGGGTGGCGCGGCCCATGTAGGTCTGCACGATGTCGGGCCGGAAATCGCGGATGGCGCGACCGATCTTCCAGCGCGACCACAGGTCCCATGCGCCGAGCATGGGGGCGTGGTACTGGCGGATGCCCGGGTCGATCATGCGGGCGATCGCCCCCCCTGCCACGGTGACCGCTGCAACCGGCGCGCCGCGCCGCGCCAGCGCATTGATGAGGCGTACGGCGAAGCGCTCGGCGCCGCCCGAGCCCTTGCCGCCGATGACGTGCAGGCTCTTCGGCTGCGGAGCGTTCAAGTGCGGCTCACACGGGCAGGCCGGGGCGCCGGCCGTCAGAACGGCAAGGCCAGGCCGGGCGCGGCGGCGTGGAGTACACCGCGGAAGTCTGCCTGGATCTTCTCCAGCGCCGCGGCGTTGTCGGCCTCGAAGCGCAGCACGATCACCGGCGTGGTATTCGACGGGCGCGCCAGCCCGAAGCCGTCGGCATATTCCACGCGCAGGCCGTCGAGCGTGATGACTTCCTTCGCATCGGGGAATTTCGCCGTCTTCTGCAGCGTGTCCATCAGTGCGTAGTGCTCGCCTTCGGCCATCTTGATGTTGAGTTCGGGCGTGTTCACCGTGTCGGGCAGGCCGTGCAGGGTGGCGTTGAGGTCGGCCTGTTTCGACAGGTATTCGAGCAGGCGCGCGCCGGCATACAAACCGTCGTCGAAGCCGAACCAGCGTTCCTTGAAGAAGACGTGGCCGGACATTTCGCCCGCCAGCAACGCGCCGGTTTCCTTCATCTTGGCCTTGATGAAGCTGTGACCGGTCTTCCACAACGTGGGCTTGCCGCCGCGCGCACGGATCCAGTCGAAGAGATTGCGCGTGGATTTCACGTCGAAGATGATTTCCGCGCCGGGGTTGCGCGAGAGCACGTCGTCGGCGAACAGCATCAGCTGGCGATCCGGGAAGATGATGGTGCCGTCCTTCATCACCACGCCGAGACGGTCGCCGTCGCCGTCGAAGGCGAGACCGATTTCGGCGTCGCTGGTCTTCAGGCGCGCGATCAGGTCGACGAGGTTCTTGGGCTGCGAGGGATCGGGGTGGTGGTTGGGGAAGTTGCCGTCGACCTCGCAGAACATTTCCTCGACCTCGCAGCCGAGCGCGCGGTACAAGGGGCCGGCGAAGGCGCCCGGCACGCCGTTGCCGCAGTCGACGATGATCTTCATCGGGCGGGCAAGCCTGATGTCGGAGACGATGCGGGCGTGGTATTCGGGTGCGATGTCGTAGCTGCGGTAGCCGCCTGCGCCGTTGACGAGGTCGCCCTTGACCAGGCGCTCGCGCAGTTTCTGGATGGTGTCACCGGACAGCGTCTCGCCGCCGAGCACCATCTTCAGGCCGTTGTAGTCGGGCGGGTTGTGGCTGCCGGTGACCATCACCGCACTGTTCGTCTTGAGCTGATAGGCGGCGAAATAGGTCATCGGGGTGGCGACCATGCCGAGGTCCACCACGCCGACGCCGGCCTTACGGATGCCGCGCGCCAGGGCGGCGGCCAGGTCCGGGCCCGACAGGCGGCCGTCGCGACCGATGCAGATCTCGCTCTGGCCGCGCGCCACGGCCTCGGAGCCGATGGCGTGGCCGATGGCCTCGACGATTTCAGTGGTGAAACTTTTGCCGACGATGCCGCGGATGTCGTAGGCCTTGAAGATTTCCTTGGGGTATTCCACAACGCACTCCCTGATTGGCGAATGTGCCGATTCTAGCGCGCCGCCGTGTCGAAATGATGCAGGATGCGCGCCGGCAGCCAGTCGGCGTTGCCGGGGAAGGGACCGGACGGGAAGGCGACGTGGCCGCCGCTTTCCGGCTGGTCGAGCGTGACGGCCGGCGAAACGTCGGCCGTCCCGGGCAGGGCGGCGGCCGGCAGGAAGGGATCGTTCCTGGCGTTGATCGCCAGCGTTGGCACCGCAATGGATTTCAGCAGCGGCTTGCTCGATACCTTTTTCCAGTAGTCGTCGGCATCGCGAAAGCCATGCAGATGCGCAGTGACCAGGGTATCGAATTCGCGGAAGGTGGTGGCGGCCCGGATCGCGCCGGCGTCGAGCAGGCCCGGGAATCTGTCCGCCTTGCGCAAGGCCTTGGCCTTGAGCGTGGCGAGAAAGCGCGCGGTATACACGCTGCGGTTGAAACCGCGGTCGAGGGCATGGCCGGCGGCGGTCAGGTCGAGCGGTGCCGAGACGGCGACCGCCCCAGTTACGCGCTTGCGCGCGGCGTCACCCTGCTCGCCCAGCCATTTCAGCAGCGCATTGCCTCCGAGCGAGACGCCCGCGGCATAAAGCGGCCCGTCCGGATGTCGCGTACGAACGTGGCGGATCATGGCCTCGATATCGGCCGAGTCGCCGGCGAAATAGGCGCGCGGCAGGCGGTTGTCCTCTCCGGAACAGCCGCGAAAATGGGCGACCACGCCGTTCCAGCCCCGTTGTCGCAGCGCATGCATGAGATCGCGCGCGTAGAAACTGTCCGAGCTGCCTTCGAGGCCGTGGAACAGAACGACGACAGGCCGATCGGGTACATCGTCTACCCAGTCGAGGTCGATGAAATCGCCGTCGGCGAGTTCGAGGCGCTCGCGCCGGTAAGCCACCTGGGACGCCCGGACGAAGAGGCTGGTGTAGATGGTCTGCAGATTGCCGCCGGGCAGCCAGGCTGGCGGGACATACTGCGGAACGAGGTGGGGGGCGCGGCCCGCCAATTCGCTAGTGCAGGACGGGCGCCGCCGTACGTGCAGGCGGCTCGCCGCCCACCTGCAGCGGCGAGGCGTGGTGCAGCACCATGCGCCAGCCGTCGTCCTCGCGGCGATAGAGATTGGTGGCCAGTATCGGAGGACGGGGTTCGGTTTCGTTGCCGATGGTCAGGTATTCGCGGACGACGCGCACGACCTGATCGGGTTCGCGGATCTCGTGCGCGAGTTCGACCTGTACGCTGAATTTCCCGGCGGCCTCGAACATGCTGCGCCAGCCCGCGGCGACCGCGCCGCGCCCGTTGAGCGGCGCGGCAAGGGGGTGGATGCAGGCGATGTGATCGACGTTTGCCCAGACGCGCATCATGTCGTCGAGCGAACGCGACTCGAACGCAGTGTAGAACGCCTGCTCCGCCGCCTCCGGCGTGGGGAAGCCCAAGCCGGCTTACTCGACGATGCCGACGAGCAGGGCCTTTTCCTCGTCGACGAATTGCCTGAGCAGCGGGGCGAAGGCAGGCGCCGCCATCTGTGCCATCATCTCGGTGTTCGGCCTGGCGATGTAGACCTTGCCGTCGGTTCCCTCGAACACGCTCATGCGGCAGGGCACGAAGGGCATGGCCTTGTTCGCCACCTGCGCCTTCAGCAGGTTCTCGGCGAGGTCCTTCTTGCACATCGTCAGCATGGTGAAGGGTTTGGCGTCCTTCTGGCCGGCTTTCTGCATGGCTTCCTGCATGTTCATCGACGGGCCGACTTCCCAGCCGCGCTTCTTCGCGGCGTCCTGCAGGGCGGCGATGGTTTCCCTGTAGCCCAGACGGCTTTTCTGCTCGCTCATCATGGCCGCCATCAGCTTGGCCTGCGCTTCCTGCATTTTCTTCATTTCGGCCTGCACATCGGGCTGCGGGCCGGCGGCGTGTGCCGTGACGCTGGCGAACAGCAGGGCGGCAATCGGGACGAGGCGTTTCATGGCGATCTCCTAAGTATCCATTCTCGGTGCGGCGGACTTAATGTGCGCCGCCGCTGGGTTTGCCCTTCAGGCGATAAAGCGTACCGCAATAGGGACACAGTGCGTCGCCGCGCGATTCGATCGGCAGATAGACGCGGGGATGCGCGTTCCAGTCCGCATGCCGGGGCATCGGGCAATGCAGGGGAAGGTCGCTCTCGGTGACCTCGATGACGCGTTGCGTGTTGTCGTGCCGCTCGCTCATGGCGGATCCTCAGGCGACCGGGGTGAGCCAGCCGGCGTGTTTCGGCGCGCGGCCGTGCACGCAGTCGAAGTACATGGCCTGCAGTTTCGCCGTGATCGGGCCGCGCGTGCCCTCGCCGATGGCGCGGTTGTCGAGTTCGCGGATCGGCGTGACCTCGGCGGCGGTGCCGGTAAAGAAGGCCTCGTCGGCCGAATACACCTCGTCTCGCGTGATGCGTTTCTCGATCACCGGCAGGCCGATCTCGCCGGCAAGCGCGATGAGGGTGTCGCGCGTGATGCCTTCCAGCGCGGACGTGAGATCCGGCGTGTAGAGCTTGCCGTTGCGGATGATGAAGACGTTTTCCCCCGAGCCTTCGGCGACGAAGCCGTCGACGTCGAGCAGCAGCGCTTCCTGGTAGCCGTCCATCTCGGCTTCCTTGTGCGCCAGGATCGAGTTCATGTAATTGCCGTTGGCCTTGGCCTTGCACATGGTGATGTTGACGTGGTGGCGCGAGAACGAACTGGTCTTCACGCGGATGCCGTTGGTGATGGCGTCGTCGCCCATGTAGGCGCCCCAGGGCCAGGCGGCGACGATGACGTGTACCGACAGGTTCTTGGCCGAGATGCCCATCGCTTCTGCGCCGAAGAAGGCCATCGGCCGCAGATAGCCCGATTCGAGCTTGTTCTCGCGCACGACCATGCGCTGCGCTTCGGAAATCGTGGCCTTGTCGTAGGGCATCTTCATGCCGAGGATGTGGGCCGAGCGGAACAGCCGGTCGGTATGTTCCTGCAGGCGGAAGATCGCGGTGCCCTGTTCGGCCTTGTAGGCGCGCACGCCCTCGAAGACGCCCATGCCGTAGTGCAGGGTATGGGTGAGGACGTGGGTGGTGGCGTCGCGCCAGGGGACGAGTTTGCCGTCGTACCAGATGACGCCGTCGCGGTCGGCCATGGACATGGTGAAAGCTCTTTGCGAAGTGGAAAAGTCCGATTTTACCGGATTCCGGCCGGTGCCGGCTTTGTGGCACGATGCCGGAAACGTAGGAGAACCCATGGTGTGGAAGAAGGGACGGCGGGCACTCGCTGTCGTGCTGTTGCTGCTGCCGCTGGCCGGAAAAGCCGCGTCGCCGCGCTTCGATTACTACCTGCTGGCCCTGTCCGTCGCGCCGGCTTTCTGCGAGGACGACCCGGCCCGCAGCCGGCGCCTTGCACAATGCAGGCAACTGTCCGCCCCGGCCTTCGCGGCGGCCCCGCTGACCCTGCACGGCCTGTGGCCGAACCGGCTCGACCGCCGGCACCCGGCCTTCTGCGCGGGGGAAGCGACGGGCGCATTCTGCCGTTTGCCGGAAGTCAGGCTGCCGGCACCGACGCGCGCGCGGCTGGATCGTGCCATGCCGGCGGTGGCGGACTGCCTGGACCGCTACGAGTGGGCCAAGCACGGCAGTTGTTCCGGCATGCGTGAGGCCGATTATTTCGCTGCCTCGGTCGCCCTGGTCGACCGGCTCAACCGCGCGCTGGGCGGCATCCTGGCGCAGTACACGGGCAGGGAAGTCCGTCTCGACGACCTGCGTGCGGCGCTGCGCCGCAACGATCCGGCCCTGCTCGACGCCGTCACCTTCGACTGCGCCACGCCGCGTACGCCCGAACCGGCGAAACGCCGCCCCATGCTGCGCGAAGTGCGCGTGAGCTTCGAGCGCGACCCGGCGACCGGTGCGCCGGGCAGGCCGCTGAGCTTCCAGCGCGCGGGGCACGCGCACTACAACTCGGGATGTTCGGGAGGCCGGGCCTATGTCGATACGCCGCTGGATTGAATTCTGCGCCCTGTTCGCCTGGGCGACGCTGGTCCGGGCCGACCCCTGCCACGACGCCCTTGCACGCTTCGACTACCCTGCGGCGGCGCAGCTCGCGCAAGCGCGCCTGCAGGCGGAAGCGGGCGATCTGTCCGCCCGCATGTGTGCTGCGCGCGCCGCTTACGAGACCGGCCATTTCAACGAGGCGCTGGCCATGCTGCGCAGCGTCGAAGCGGCGCGTCCGCAGGCCGAATCGCGCACCTATGCCTATAACTGGCTGACGGTGACCCTGCGCAAGCTCGGACGCGACGCGGAAGCGCAGCAGTACGGCGAGGCTGCACTTGCCTGGGCACGTCGCGAGCGCAGCCAGCAGAATCTGGCGACCGCCCTGCACAATCTGGCGGGGATCGCCTACGCACGCGGCGATACGGTGCGCGCGCTGGCCCTGTATCGCGAATCGATTCCCCTGAACCCCGATCTGTCGGAGCGTTCGGCCAGCCTCAACAACGTGGGGCTGATCTACCAGGCGGCGGGCGATACCGCCGATGCCGAGCGCTGGTTGCGCGAAGCCATTGCGCTCAATCGGGCGAACGGGCATTTCCATCATCTCGGCAAGCACCTGATGAACCTGGGCAACCTCTATCGCCAGACCGGACGCTACGACGAGGCGCAGGCGCTGATCGACGAAGGCGCGGCCCTGGTCGACCGGGCCGGCGACGTCTACTGGCAGGCGGTGGCGGCGCGCTACCGCGGCTGGCTGGCGCGCGACCGCAAGGACTGGGCCGAAGCCGGCCGCTGGCTCGCGATGGCGGCCCGTACCTACGACGCGGCCGGGGCTACCGCGGACGGCGATGCGGCGCGCGAGGAGCTGGCCGGGCTCTGAAACCGGGCCAGGCACCGTCAGGGCGTGTTGATCCGCACGAACTCGGGAAAATAGTCCGCGCGCACGAAATAGGTGCCGTCGCAGTTATAGGAAGCGCGCACGATGCCCTCCGACAGCGAGATCGCGGCATTGCGCAGGTAGTAGCCCTCGATGGCGCGCAGGGTATTGAAACTCTGCACGATGGCATCGATGCGCTCCATCGCCAGCGGCTGCCAGCCGGTGCGTTCGGCGTCCATCAGCTTCAGCCAGCTGGCCGGCACATAGCTGCGCAAGGGCCCGGTCTGGATCATGGCGCGTACCCAGGCGAGGGTGCGCATCTTTTCTGCATAGGGCACGGCGATGAAATGACGCGCCACGTAGCCCGGCTTCACCAGGTCCTCGGCGTCGTGCACTTCGTAGGCGAAGGGGTTGAAGATCGATTCGGTGCGTACTTCCGAGCTGTTGAAGCCCACGTAGATCGCATACACGCCGGTGTTGCGCAGCAGCGCCGCGCACACGTCGAGCACCGTGCCGGCGATGGGATCGATGCGCGAAGGCTGGCGCGGCCGCAGCGGCACGGTCTCGCGCAGGCTGGGATCGCCCTTGATGCTGACGAAAGGCACGTCGGCAGGCAGGCCGAACGCCCCGACGAAGGGCTCATGCAGCAGGCAGACGGGCGGTTCGGCGGGTGCGGCGGGATCATTCATGCCGCCATTTTCGCATGCCGGGATTACAGATAGGCCTTGGCTTCCTCGCCGGGATTCGGTAATCCCGCAACGCGCCAGGCTGCGCGCGGATTGGGGAAGAGATGCTGCATGCAGTCCGCGCTCTGGCCGGTGAGATGACAGACGTGCGACAGGGCGGTCACGGTGCCATGCCTGGCAAATTCGCGCCGCAGGGCGTGGATCAGCCCGAACTGCAACTCGTTGAGCGTCCCCAGACCATCGGTTTGCGCGATGCGGTCGGCCAGGCTCTCGCTCCACATCGCCGGGTCGATCAGGAACCCGTCGGGATCGAAAATGGCCAAGACGGGCTCGCTGGATGGTGTATTCATGCGCACTCCCCCGACTGGGATGTGCTTCCTGTATAGCACCGCAGGAACAATCGGCCAGTCAGGCCGGCGCCGCCCCGGCGCTGACGTTTTACGCAGCAAGACTCAACCGGCGTCGCGGGGGCGGCGGACGAGGGTGGACACGAGCCTGCGCACGGGGGTGGGCAGGGCGGCATCGAGGGCGTCCGCCGGCGGCAGCCAGATCTGCCCCGGCCGGGTCGCGACGCGCGGGGCAAGCAGGGCCTGGACGGGTTGGATCTGCAGACGGAAGTGGGTGAAGCCGTGGCTCAGCGGCGGCAGGGAACGCTGGCTCACGACGGTGAGTCCGAGCCGTTCGTGGCAGTGGCGCATGCTGTCCGCCTCGGCGTCCAGTTCGGGCAGGCTCCACAGTCCGCCCCAGATTCCCCTGGGCGGACGTTTCTCCAGCAT
>WBZX01001206.1_pt1 | contig 20068 bp, 16 predicted proteins | sample 5204211 | NCBI WGS metagenome assembly WBZX01 (sample SAMN12344362, study PRJNA552823) | activated sludge metagenome | biome: Activated sludge suspended growth; feature: Nitrification reactor; material: Wastewater; isolation source: activated sludge from nitrification reactor of wastewater... | reverse complement strand
ACACCATCTCGGGCGAAGTTTTCAAGCAGCTCATCGGGCGGGCGTTTTACGAGCCCGGTCCGGGCACCGAGGCCTTCTTCCCGCTCGAGTACCGGGAAGCGGTGGACCGCTATCGCCAGGCCTTCATGCGCACGCTGCCCCACTTGTCGCAGGACGATGTGGTGTGGCGCATGTATTTCTTCGTTGGCATCGTCGCCTACGCGATGGCCGGAAAGGACGTGATGCGGATGACCGACACCTATTCCCTCGCCGATGCCGGCCGGCCGGACGGCATCCTGGCGCGGCTGCGACCCTTCATCGTGGCGGGTTTTCTGGCACCCGCCGGTGCCATCCCAACGGTGCCTGCGACGGCCTGATTTTTCTTTTGTTGCATTTAAGTTCATGATTGCGCTAAGATTTGAACAGTTGTTCAAATTTTTGAGCCAACCGTATCATCGATAACATCGACCCGACCGGGTCGTGTCAGAAGGAGGAGCATGTGAGCAGACTGATCATTCGCAAGGTAGCCGTGCTGGGCGCCGGCGTGATGGGGGCGCAGATTGCCGCCCACTGCGCCAACGCCGGCGTGCCGGTGATCCTTTTCGATCTTCCCGCCAAGGAAGGCGATCCCAACGCTATCGCCCGGAAGGCCGTCGAGGGGCTGAAGAAGCTCGACCCGGCCCCGCTGGCCAGCCGCGACCGCGCCCAGTTCATCGACGTCGCCAACTACGGCGCCGACCTGGAAAAGCTGCGCGAGGCCGATCTCATCATCGAGGCCATCGCCGAGAAGATGGAATGGAAGCTCGACCTTTACGCCAAGGTCGCGCCCTTCGTCCGCCCGGACGCGATCTTCGCGTCGAACACCTCGGGCCTGTCGATCGGCGCCCTCGATGAAGGTCTGCCCGAATCGATGCGCGACCGCTTCTGCGGCATCCACTTCTTCAACCCGCCGCGCTACATGGCGCTGGTCGAGCTGATCGCCACCGGCCGAACCGAGCCGGCCATGCTCGACGATCTGGAAGCCTGGCTGACGACCCGCCTGGGCAAGAGCATCGTCCGCGCCAAGGACACCCCCAACTTCGTCGCCAACCGCGTCGGCGTGATGTCGATCATGGCCGTGATGCACCACACCACGCGCCTGGGCCTCGGGTTCGACGAGGTCGATGCGCTGACCGGTCCGCTGATCGGCCGCCCGAAGAGCGCCACCTTCCGCACCGGCGACGTGGTCGGCCTCGACACGCTGGCGCATGTCGTCGGCAACATGCAGGCGACCTTGTCCGGCGACCCGTGGCACGCCTATTTCAACAACCCCGAGTGGCTCACCGCGCTGATCGCCAAGGGTGCGCTGGGGCAGAAGACCAAGGGCGGCATCTACCGCAAGGAAGGCAAGACCATCGTCGTCTTCGACCCGGCGACGCAGGCGTACCGCCCGAGCGCCGGCGAGGTCGCGCCCGAAGTGCTGGCCATCCTCAAGAACCGCAACCCGGCCGAGAAGTTCGCCCAGCTGCGCGCCAGCCAGCACCCGCAGGCGCAGTTCCTGTGGTCGATCTTCCGCGACGTCTTCCACTACTGTGCCTACCAGCTGGCCGACATCGCCGACAACGCCCGCGACGTCGACTTCGGCATGCGCTGGGGCTTCGGCTGGTCGCAGGGGCCGTTTGAAACCTGGCAGGCCGCCGGCTGGCAGAGCATCGCCGAGGCGGTCAAGGCTGACATCGACGCCGGTCTGGCGATGAGCGCCGCGCCGCTGCCGGCCTGGGTGTTCGACGGCCGCCAGGGCGTGCACACGCCGGAAGGTTCGTGGAGCGCCGCCGACGCGGCCTTCAAGCCCCGCCCGGCGCTGCCGGTGTATGGCCGCCAGATTTACCCCGAGCAGGTGCTCGGCGAAGCCGCGCCCGATATGGGCGTGACGCTGTGGGAAAACGACGGCGTACGCCTGTGGAACCTGCCGGCGAAAGACGCCCGCATCGGCATCCTGTCGTTCAAGTCGAAGATGCACGCCATCGGCGAAGAGGTGCTGGACGGGGTGCTCGAAGCCGTGGCCCGCGCCGAGCGCGATCTCGACGGCCTGGTGATCTGGCACGAAGCGCCGTTCGCCGTCGGCGCCAACCTCCAGCAGGTCGCCGAAGCGTTCAAGGCCGGCAAGTTCGACCTGCTCGAAAAGACCGTCGCCAAGTTCCAGCAGGCCTCGATGGCGCTCAAGCACGCGATGGTTCCCACCGTCGCGGCCGTGCAGGGCATGGCCCTGGGCGGCGGCTGCGAGTTCGCGATGCACGCCAGCCACCGGGTGCTGGCGCTGGAGAGCTACGTCGGCCTCGTCGAAGTGGGCGTCGGCCTGATTCCGGCCGGCGGCGGCTCGAAGGAGTTCGCGCTGCGCGCCGCGGCGATGGCCGCCCGGACCGCCGGCGGCGACGTCTTCCCGTTCATCCAGAACAGCTTCCAGACCATCGCCATGGCGAACGTCTCGAAGAGCGCGCTGCAGGCTGTCGAGCTGGGCTTCGCGAAGGAAGCCGACGACATCGTCTTCAACGCCCACGAGCTGCTCCACGTGGCTCTGCACCGCGCCCGCGCACTGGCCGAATCCGGCTGGCAGCCGCCGCTGGTACAGCGTGCGGTGCCGGTCGCCGGCCGCAACGGCATCGCCACCTGCGAAATGATGCTGATCAACATGAAGGAAGGCGGCTTCATTTCCGGGTGGGACTACCGCGTCGCCCGCGCGGCCGCCACCGCGCTGTGCGGCGGCGAGGTGGAAACCAACGCCCGCGTGTCCGAGCAATGGCTTCTCGACGTGGAGCGGGCCCAGTTCGTCGACCTGCTGAAGACCGAGAAGACCCAGCAGCGCATCCTGCACATGCTGGAAACCGGCAAGCCGCTGCGTAACTAATCCGAGGGAACCGAGACAATGAGCAAGCAGATTCAGGAAGCCTACATCGTCGCCGCCACCCGCACTCCGGTGGCCAAGCGCAACGGCATGTTCCGCAACGTGCGCCCCGACGACATGCTGGCCCATGTGCTGCGGTCGGTCGTCGGCCAGGTGCCGGGGCTGGACGCCAGCGAGATCGCCGACGTGATCGTCGGCTGCGCGATGCCCGAAGCCGAGCAGGGCATGAACGTGGCGCGCATCGGCGTGCTGCTGGCCGGCCTGCCCAACAGCGTGCCGGGCATCACCATCAACCGTTTCTGTTCGTCCGGCCTGCAGGCCGTGGCCGACGCCGCGGCGCGCATCCGGCTGGGCGAGGCGGACGTGATGATCGCCGCCGGCACCGAAAGCATGACGGCGATGCCGCAGATCATGGGCAACAAGATCTCCCTCAACCCGGCGATCTTCGCGAAGGACGAGAACCTCGCCATCGCGTTCGGCATGGGCCTCACCGCCGAGAAGGTTGCCCAGAAGTGGCAGATCGACCGCGCGGCGCAGGACGCCTTCGCGGTGCAGTCCAACCAGCGTGCCGCCGCCGCCATCGCCGCCGGCGCCTTCCGCGACGAGATCACGCCTTACACGGTGCGCACCCATCTGCCGGGCGAAGGCGGCACGGTGAGGGTCGTCGAGCGCGTTTGCGACACCGACGAAGGCCCCCGCGCCGACGCGTCGCTGGAAAGCCTCGGCAAGCTCAAGCCGGTGTTCGCCGCCCGCGGGTCGGTAACGGCCGGCAACAGCTCGCAGATGTCGGACGGTGCCGGCGCCGTGCTGCTGATGTCGGAAGCCGCCGTGAAGCGCTATGGCGTCACGCCCATCGCCCGCTTCTGCAGCTATTCGGTGGCCGGCGTGCCGCCGGAGATCATGGGCATCGGCCCGGTCGAGGCGATTCCCCGCGCCCTCAAGGCGGCGGGCATCGCGCAGAACCAGCTCGACTGGATCGAACTCAATGAAGCCTTCGCCGCCCAGGCGCTGGCGGTGGCGCAGCAGCTCGATCTCGATCCGACGAAGATCAACCCGCAGGGCGGCGCCATCGCCCTCGGCCACCCGCTCGGCGCGACCGGGGCGATCCGCGCGGCGACGCTGATGAGCGCGATGCGACGTGGCAAGGCCCGCTACGGCATGATCTCGATGTGCATCGGCACCGGCATGGGCGCGGCGGGCGTCTTCGAGAAGCTCTGACGCGGCCGGCCGCGGCCGGCAGGGTGCAAGTGCGATCAGCCCCGTCCGCAGTGCGGGCGGGGCTGATTTTGCTTGCGCGGGCAGCTACGCTGGAAATTCGGATACCGACAAACCGGAGGACACATCATGCCAGGCGCCCACCCCGCGGACGGCCCCTACGCCTATCCGCTGCTGATTAAGCAGATCCTCGTCACGCCGCTGGCCCACGCGGCTGACCAGGAGATCGTCTATCGCGACCGCTGCCGCCACACCTACCGGGACATGGTGGCCCGCATCGGCCGCCTGGGCAGTGCGCTGAGCCGCCTAGGCGTGGGTCACGGCGACACCGTGGCGGTGGCCGACTGGGACACTCACCGCTACCTCGAAAGCTACTTCGCGATCCCGATGCTCGGCGCCGTGCTGATGACCGTCAACGTGCGCCTGTCGCCCGAGCAGATCGCCTACACCATCGATCACAGCGAAGCCGGCACGCTGCTGATCAACACCGAATTCCTGCCCATCCTCGATGCCATCCGGGCGCGCCTGCCGAAGCTCAAGCGCATCGTGCTGCTCGCCGACGAGCCGTGCGATCCGGCCGCTGCGGGCGCCGTCGGCGAGTACGAAGCGCTGCTGGCGGCCGCCGACCCGCGGCACGTCTTTCCGGATTTCGACGAGAACACCCGCGCCACCACGTTCTACACCACCGGCACCACCGGTCTGCCGAAGGGCGTCTTCTTCAGTCATCGCCAGCTCGTGCTGCACACCCTCGGCGCGCTCGGCGGGCTGGCTGCCGCGCCATCCGGCCAGAACTTCCACCGCGGCGACGTGTACATGCCGATCACCCCGATGTTCCACGTCCACGCCTGGGGGCTGCCCTACGTGGCGACGCTGCTCGGCGTCAAGCAGGTGTATCCGGGTCGTTACGTGCCCGACGCGCTGCTCGCGCTGCGCCGCAGCGAAGGGGTGAGCTTTTCCCATTGCGTGCCGACCATCCTGCAGATGCTGCTGCAGGCGCCGGCGTCGGCGCAGACCGATCTTGCGGGCTGGAAGATGGTGATCGGCGGCTCGGCCTTCACCGCCGGTCTGGCCGCCCAGGCGGTGGCCCGCGGGATGGACGTGTTCAGCGGCTACGGCATGTCGGAAACCTGCCCGGTGCTGACCCTGGCCCAGCTGCAGCCGGCCGAACTCGAACTGCCGCCCGAGCAGACCGTGCCGGCCCGCTGCCGCACCGGCTTGCCGCTGCCGCTGGTGGACCTGCGCATCGTCGACGGCAATATGGACGACGTGGCCCACGACGACCATGCCCAGGGCGAGGTCGTGGTGCGCGCGCCGTGGCTGACCCAGGGCTATTTCAACAACCCGGAAGCCAGCGCCCAGCTGTGGGAAGGCGGCTGGCTGCACACCCAGGACATCGGCCGCATCGCGTCCGGCGGCTCGTTGCAGATCACCGACCGCATCAAGGACGTGATCAAGTCGGGCGGCGAGTGGATTTCGTCGCTCGAGATCGAAACCCTGATTTCCCGGCATCCGGCGGTGGCCGAGGTGGCGGTGCTCGGCGTGCCCGACGCCCGCTGGGGCGAGCGCCCGCTGCCGGTGGTGGTGCTGAAGGCCGACGCCGGGGCGGTGAGCGCCGAGGACATCATCGCCTACCTGCGCACGCAGGCCGAGTCCGGGCGGATCTCGCGCTTCGCGGTGCCCGAGCAGATCCGCTTTGTCGACAGCATCGACAAGACCAGCGTCGGCAAGATCAACAAGCGGCAGATGCGCGAACGCTATGCCGGCGGTTGAGGCGCGCCCCGAATAGTGCAACCGAACCGCGCCGGCGTTCCGGCGCCCCCGACTCACACGACAACCATGACTCCTCCGACAACCATGAACTCCCCGATCCTGCTCGACGTCGCCGACGGCGTCGCGACCCTGACCCTGAACCGCCCGGCGGCCCTCAACGCGCTGTCCTTCGAAATGTTGTCGGCGCTGGCCGATAGCACCGCGCAACTGGCCCGGCGAACCGATCTGCGGGTCGTCGTGATCCGCGGTGCCGGCGAGCACTTCATGGCCGGTGGCGATATCCACGATTTCGCGTCGCAACTGCACCTCTCCCCGGAGAGCCGCATCGCCAGCTTCCGCGCGACCATCGAGCAGCACGTCAATCGCAGCATCGAAGCGCTGGCCGAGCTGCGCGTGCCGGTGGTCGCCCGCGTGCATGGCGCCTGCGCCGGCTTCGGCCTGTCGCTGGTGCTGGCCTGCGATCTGGTCGTGGCGGCCGACAGCGCCAGCTTCACCACCGCCTACGCCAGCATCGGACTGTCCGGCGACGGTGGCATGTCGTGGTTCCTGCCGCGCATCGTCGGCCGGCACAAGGCTTTCGAGCTGTTCCTGCTGGCCGAGCGTTTCGACGCCGCCGAGGCGCTGCGGCTGGGCATCGCCAACCGGGTCGTGCCGGCGGCCGAGCTGGACGCCGCCGTCGCCATGCTGGTCGGGCGCATTGTCGGCGGCCCGCGGGAAGCCTACGCGGAGATGAAGCGCCTGCTCAACCAGTCTCCCGACCAGTCCCTCGACACCCAGCTGCAGCTGGAGGCCGAGGCCTTTGCGCGCTGCTCCGCGCGGCCCGATTTCGACGAAGGCGTCGGCGCCTTCCTCGCCAAGCGCGCACCGCGTTTCAACGGCTGAACCGGCTGGCCAGCAGGCCCAGCCATTCGTGGGCGGCGTAGGCGCCGGCATAGGCCGAGTTCATGCTCGGCGCGCTGGGAATCACCTCGTCGCCGCCCGGCGGGCCCTGCTGGAAGGCGGTCGGTGCCGGGATCACCTCGAAGCCGGCCCCCGCGAAGGCGTCCACCGCGCGGCGCATGTGGGCCGCGTGGGTCACCAGCACGATGCGCCGGGCGCCGGCCGGCAGCAGGATCGCGGCGCTCAGCCTGGCGTTGTCGCGGGTGTCGAGGGAGCGCTCTTCGGCCCACCGCACGGCCACGCCGAAATCTTCTTCCAGCGTCTTCTTCATCAGCGCCGCTTCCGGCTCGCTCTTCGCCGGCGCGCCGCCCGACACCAGCACCGGCAGACCCGACTGGCGGGCCAGCCGGGCGCCATAGCGCACCCGCTCGAGGGTGATCCGGTTCACCGTCTGGCCGCCGAATTCGGGCGCGTTCTTGCGCGCGCCGCCGCCGAGGATGACGATCGCGTCCGCCCGGCGGAGCGCCTCGGGCTGCAGCACCGGGGCGGTTTCGAGTCCGCGCAGCAGCCAGTCGACCGGCCCCGGGGTGGCCAGCAGCAGCGCCAGCGTCAGCCCGCTCCACGCCAGCAGCTTGCCGGTGCGCGGCCGGCGTCCGAGCAGCAGCAGGCCCACGCCGACCACCACGAGGGGCAGCACGGGCGGCAGCAGCAGGATGGAAAGCAGCTTTTTGACGATGAACATGGCGAAAACAGGCCGGCGGACGCGGAAGCCGCATTGTCGCTGAAGAAGGGCGCGGCTATCATCCCAGCGTCCGTTCCACGCCGTCGGCACGCCAGTCATCAGGGGAAAGATCATCGTCAGCACAAGGTTTGAGCCGCAGCCGCGCAGCACCCTGGCCGGGGAGCCCGCGCGATGATCGAAGTGGGTTTGCGGGAAGGCGTGTGGGCGCTGGTCGCGGTGCTGTCGGCTTACCTGGTGGTGATCCTGTTCCGGCTCGCGCTGCCGGCGCGAAAGGCGTCTCCCGGCGACGGTGCCGCGTCGCCGCAGACCGTGGTGGCCGATGCGCCCGAGTCCGTTCCTGCGCCGTCGCCGGCCGTGCTGGAACAACCGACGGTGCCCCAGGAAACCCTCAACGAACTCGAAATCCAGCAGCTGCGGCGCGACGTGGCCCAGCTGCGCACCGAGCAGGATTTTCTGCGCAGCGAGCTGGTGGCGCTGCGTCTGGACCTCAATGAACTGCAGGCGGCCCGCGCCCGTGTGCCGGTGCCGCCGCCGCCCCAGTACGTGCGTCCCGAGTCGCCGCAACATTCCGAGGCCATGCTGCTGGCCGGACGGGGCGTCGCGGCGATGCAGATCGCCGATCATTGCGGCATTTCGGTTGCCGAAGCGGAGTTGGTTTGCGCGCTGGCGCGGGCGGAGGGCGGAGCATGACGGAAGAACGAGAAGTGCCGGCGCCGGACGAGGCCGGCGACGAGGACCCGCGCAAGCAGCTGTGGATCCGCGCCGGCGTGGCGGGCGGCCTGATCGCCGTGCTGCTCGGCGGGCTGGCGATCTTCGACCATCTGTCGCGGCCGCCGCAGCCGGAGGAGATCGTCGCGCCGACGCGGCCGATCGCTCCGGCCCAGGTGCGTCCGGAGCCGGGCCGCGACGCGCCGCCGGAGGTCGTGCGGGCCGGCGGACCGGTGACGGATGCGCCGGCCGAAGTGCCGCCGCTGCCGGCTGCCGAGGGCTCGGCGCCGCCCGCGCTGCCGGCGGGTGAGCGGCTCGAGCGCGCGGTGCGTCCCGAACGGGCCAGCAAGGCCATCGAAGTCACGCGTCCGCAGCCGAAACCGGCGGCCGCGCCCGCCGTGGCGACGCTGGCGCCAGCGCCGGAAGCGGCGGCGCGGCCGGCCCCGCGGGTCGAGGCACCGCCGCCTGCGGCGCCAGCCGCCAGCGCCGCGGCCGTGACGCGTCCCGCTGCGGTGCCGACGCCGCCGGCTGCGGTGGTCGCAGCGCGGGCTGGCGCGCCGTCGGGTGACGCTCAGGCGAACTTTGCGCTGCAGGTCGGCGGCTTCACGACACCGGCCGAAGCCGAGGCGCTGCGCGCCCGCCTGTCGGCCGAGGGCATTCCATCGCAGCTCGAGGTGCGGGTCATCGTCGGCCCGTTCGCCGACCGGCGCGATGCGCTGGCGGCGCAGGCGCGCCTGCGCGACAAGGGCTTTTCGGCGGCCGAGCTGATTCCCTTCCGGCGCTGACGCGGCGCCGGCGACGTCGGGCATTGTTGCTGGATTCGCATTAATCGAGTGTTGATTGTTCCAGTTCTAGGCCGGATGAGCCGGCGTGCCCTTATCCGTTGATGATCGCCAGCGCGTGGCCGGTCCGGCATCGCAGCGCCAGCTGCGCCGGGCCGCTGGCCGGCTGGCTTGCCCACACCGCGGCGGCGTCGCCGAGGCTGCGGGCGATGTCGTAGCCGCGCTGCTTGAGCCAGGCCGGGTCGAGGTGTTCGGCGACCAGGCGCGGTGCGTCGGGCTGGCGGGGATGAGCGAGGACGAGGCGGAAAATTCCCATGACGATTTCCTGCTGGAGTCGGCGATGGGGTGAATCTAGCGGCGCAGTGTGACGGTTTTTAGGCGGCTGAAGCGGCCGCGCCACTGCGCAGCCGCGCCGACGGCCGGAACTCGCGCAGCAGGCGGGTGGTGGTGTCGGCGTCGACCGGGCGGGAGAACAGGAAGCCCTGCATCTCGTCGCAGCCGAGGTGTTCGAGGGCGTTCATCTGTTCGTCGCGCTCGATGCCTTCGGCGGCGAGGCGGATGTCGAAGCCGTGGGCGATGCCGGCGATGGCGTTGACGATCGGGTGGCTGCCGCTGCCGTTGATGTCCTTGACGAAGCTGCGGTCGATCTTCAGCCGCGTGACGCCGCAGCGCTGCAGGCTGGCCAGCGATGAACAGCCGGTGCCGAAATCGTGGATCGCGACGCCGACGCCCAGTTCGCGCAGGTCGTGCAGGCGCGGGGCGATCCGTCCGCTGTTTTCGAGCAGCAGGTTTTCGGTGATTTCGAGTTCGAGGCTGGCGGCGGCGAGGCCGTTGCTGGACAGCGCGCGCGATACGGTGTCGGCGAGGTCGGATTCGTCGAAATCGCGCGACGACAGATTGGTCGTCAGGCGCAAGTCGGGAAACTGGCGGAGCCACACGGCGAGCTGGGCGCAGCCGGTTTCGAGCACCCAGCGGCTGATCTCGTGGATCACGCCGGTTTCTTCGGCGAAGTGGATGAAGCGCGACGGGGCGACCAGGCCGTGGGTCGGATGACGCCAGCGGACGAGGGCTTCGACGGCGGTGATGCGGTCGCGCGACAGGCTGACCAGCGGCTGGTAGTGGAGTTCGAACTCGTGCTGGGCGATGGCCCGGCGCAGGTCTTTTTCGAGGCTCACCCGCGTGCGGTAACTGGCGTGCATGTCGGGCGAGAAGAAGCTGAAGGCGTTGCGGCCGTGGCCCTTGACCTGATGCATCGCGACGCTGGCGTGCTGGATGAGGTCTTCGGCACTGGCGCCGTCCTCGGGATGCAGGGCCACGCCGATGCTGATCGTGATGGCCGCTTCGCCGTCGCCCAGCGGCATCGGCTGGCGGAAGGCGAGCAGGATCTTCTCGGCGATCGCGCGGGCGTTCTGGTGGGTGCCGATGTCGGGCAGCAGCACGATGAACTCGTCGCTGCGATAGCGGGTCAGGGTGTCGCCGCGGCGCAGGCATTGCCGCAGGCGCAGCGCCGCGGCGCGCAGCAGGGTGTCGCCTTCGGCCTGGCCGTGGGCTTCGTTGATCTGCTTGAAGTGATCCATGTCGATCAGCATCACCCCGATCAGGCCCTTGCGGCGCTTGGCCTGGGTGATCGCGAGGTCGAGGCGGTCGCGGAACAGGTCGTGGTTGGGCAGCTGGGTGAGCGGGTCGCGGTGGTTGGGGTGCTGCGGGGGGTCGTTGCTGCGCGGTGCCGGCAGGCTGCGGGCGGCGCCGTAGGTGCCGGCGTAGTGGGCCGGCGCACGGGAGTCGCTGCGGTTGTAGATGCCCATCGCGTTGAGAGCGATGGCCACCGGGTCGTTGCGCTGGTCGTCGTCGCCGCTGCCGTAGGGGTTGCGGGCGAGGCGCAGTTCGATGTTGCAGGTGGCACGGTTGCCGGTGCGCCGCTCGTTGAAGGCGTAGCGCGCCCGTTCGAGGTCTTCGGGATGGATGATCTCGGTGTAGTGGCGGCCGATCAGGGCGTTGCGCGGATGGCCGAGGAGCGACTCGATGCGCAGGTTGAGGTAGTTGAAGCGGCCTTCGGCGTCGAGGGTGTAGATCAGGTCGAGGGAGTGTTCGACGAGGTAGCGGTGCATCTGCTCGGAGGATTGCAGGCGCTGCTGGTTGACGCGACTGTTGCGTTCGAGCTGGCGCTTGAGGATGGCATTGCCGACCGCGCGGCGCAGCTGGTCGAGCTTGTAGGGCTTGAGCAGGAAGTCGTCGGCGCCGCGGCGCAGGGCGCCGATGGCGGCATCGACGGATTCCTCGCCGCTGATCATGATGATGGATTCGCGGCGGTCGTTGCTGATCAGCCAGTCCATCACCGCGAGGCCGGTGGCGTCGGGCAGGCGGTAGTCGACGATCAGCAGGTCGAAGGAGCGGGTGTTGAGGCGCGCCAGGGTTTCGGCGACCGAGCCGCAGTCGTCGATCAGCCGGTCGCTGGCCTGCAGGACGGCCGCGATCGACCGGCGCAGGGACGGTTCATCGTCGACGACGAGGATTCGGACCAGAGACTCGGCCGGCGCGCGCCGGTTTGTCTCCGTTGGGAAGAAGGGACCTTCCCAGGGGATGACCATTGTTACTCCCGTGCATGGTTCTTCTAATTTGCGCCGCAATGATGCATCAAGTCAGTGCGTTGCCGCCAGTGGCAGGTAGATCTGGAAGACGGTTCCCGAGCCCGGCTGGCTGCGGCACAGGATGGTGCCGTCGACCGCGCCGACGAGTTCGCGCACCAGCGGCAGGCCGACCCCGCCGCCCGGTTTGTCGCTGTTCCGGGCGCCGGCGGTGAACAGGGTTTCGACGCGTTCGGGGGCGAGGCCGGGGCCGTTGTCGACGACGCGGATCTCCATGCACGGGCTGCCGTTGGCGTTGATGCCGGCGACCGCCGAGACGGTCAGCTTGCCGCCGTCGGGGATCGCCTCGGCGGCGTTCTTGAAGAGGTTCAGGAAAATCTGTTTCAGCGCGTCGGGCGGGATCGCCGCGGCCGGGAGGTTGGGCGAGGTGCGCAGCTCGAAGCTGATGCCTTTGCGGGCGAACAAGGCTTCGCCGTACAGGGCGCGCAGATCGTGGAGAATTTCGGCGACGCCGCTGTGGGCGGGGCCGGACGGGGTGATCGAGGTGAAGTCGCTGGCCTTGCGCACGAGGCTGCCGACCCGGTCGAGCTCGTCGCTGAGCAGGCTGAGCTGTTCCTTCAGCGTGGCGTCCTCGACGCGTTCGTCGATCATGCCGAGATAGGTCTTGATGACGGTGAGGGGGTTGCTCACTTCGTGGGCGACCCGGCGGGCGTGGTCCACATAGCGGCGGGCGATGCTGTCTTCGAGGTCGATGCGCATCTGTTCGTCGGAGCGGCGTTCGGAGATGCGGGCGGTGGCGGCGTCGGTGACGCTGCGGCGCAGCGCCGGTTCGATGTCGCTGCCGGGCTTTTCGGTGTTCGGACAGGGGAAGACGGCGACGCCGGCCTCGTGGCTGTTGCGCCACGGCACGCACAGCAGGCCGTCGCTGTTGAGCCAGCGGGCCAGCTGCCAGTCGGCTGCGCAGCGGCCGGGCGGACGCTGGCCGTTGAGGTAGCGGCTTTCGGCATCTTTGCGGAAGGCTGCGGCGAGGACGCTGTGTTCGTCGCGGGTCGAGATGCGGATCTGTTCGAGGCCGGGGTGGGCGATGTCGGTGGCGCCGACGAGTGCGTCGTCGTCGGGCGACTTGACGAACAGCACCGGGGCGTCGAGGCCGAGCAGCAGGCGGGTGGCCACGTCGAACCCCTGGCGGGCGGTGGCCGAGTCGATGAAGGCGCTGCGCGAGAAGGCGTTGAGCGCGGTGCGGGCGATGCCGCTGTCGATCGCTTCGCGCTCGGCGTCGGCGCCGGCGGCGGCGCTCCACGGGAGGGTCAGCATCGTCGGTTCGACGACGATGTCGAGGCCGCGGACCTTGTCCTGCATGCCGCGCGTGGTGTCGGCCAGCAGGCTGACCAGCAGGCTGCCGTCGATCTGGGTGAGGCGGCTGGCGCCCTCGAGGCTGGCGGCAGACTGGCTGCCCCGATAGCAGGCGAGTTCTTCGGCGGCGGCGATGATGCGCACCAGCGGGTGAGCGCCGGCCACGGCGTCGGCGTCGGCCTGATGCAGCGCGATGGCGTCGGCGATGCCCGGCGGAAAGCCGCAGCGGGTGGCCAGTTCGGCGGACAGCTCGGCGTGGTCGAGCCCGTAGCGCTCCCACTCGACGGCGGACAGGCCGCGCTCGTCGATGGCGTCGGCGAGCACCTTCGGGTATTCGTCGCCGTATTCGATCAGCCACAGCAGGCCGATGTCGTGCATGAGGCCGGCGGCGGCGGCCTGGTCGGGGTGGGGGTAGCCCATTTCGCGGGCCAGGTTGATGGCCAGCTCGGCGACGAACAGGCTGTGCAGCGCGTGATGGCGATGGGCGCGGGCGGTGATCCGGCGCTGCGGTTGCTGGATCATGTGGCGCAGCGACCAGGCCTGCAGCAGGCCGGTGTCGATGCGGACCAGGCGGTTGGCGACGATGTCGACGAGGGGCGCGCCGTGGTCAGTGCCGGACAGCGGGGCCGTGCGCAGGATTTCGAAGACCAGCACCGGGTCGAGGACGATGATCCGTGCGATATCGTGCATCGACGCACCGCCGGCCGAAACTACCCGCAGCAGCGCCGCCGCGGTTTCCCGCAGGGCTGGCAGACGCGATGTCGGTACCGCCGGAGGACGTCGCATTTTGGATATTCGGGGGGGTGGCATGAACAAAGCACATATTTCGGAAATTTAGTGCTTTGGATTCTAACCGTACCCTCCCGGCCTCCGCCTGTGACAAAAGTTTGCCCGCGCCGGGCTGCGGGCGGGCGAACGTGACCCAGTTCGCAAGCACGCGCAGAGTTTGCGCCGGTCCCCGGGCGGCGCGGACTTCCGCCTAGCCGAACTGCAGGCTGTCGGCGAAGGCGAGGGCTTCAAGATGTGCGCGGTTGATCTGCTCCGGTGTGATGTGCAGATCCTTCGCCAGCGCGGCGAGGATTTTGTCGTCGAAATTCTCGAGGGCCCGGGCGAGCTTCAGGAAGGGGGCATAGACGCCTTCGCCGCCGAGCAGGGCGTCGCAGATCGGGGCCGGCAGGTGCATTTCGTCGAGCGCCGACTGCAGGCTGGCGCCGAGCAGCAGGTGAAGCATGGAGAAGGCGCCGGTGATGAACAGGTTGTCCAGTTCGCCCTTGTCGAAGAAGGCGGCGCCGATCTGTTCCATGAAGCGGCCGCGGGCGATGGCGGTCTGCATCAGCGCCGGCGCCGACGGGTCGCGGCTGGCCGAGACGAGCAGCACCGACAGCCATTTGTTGAGCTTGTCGTAGCCGAGGATCGAGACCGCGTGACGGAACGACTGGATCTCGCACATCAGCCCGAAGCCGGCCGAGTTGATGTAGCGCAGCAGCTTGTACGAGAGGGCTACATCCTGCTTGAGGACGGTTTCGATGTCCTTGACTTCGGCGTTGCGGCGCACGAGGTTGAGGAGCCGGACGATCTGGGCGTGCGAGGGGGCGAGCTTGCCGTCGCTCTTGACGCCGTTGAGGAAGAACCAGCCGGAGGCGCCGTCGTAGCCGGTGGCGATGGCGTTGCGGAAGTCGGGCACGTCGGCCAGGCCCCAGGCGATGGCGAGACCCGGCGGGTCGGCCGGCAATTGCTGGCGGCGGGCGTCGATGATCACGAAGCGCCAGTTGATGTCGGGCGGCAACGGCGTGTCGCTCTGATACCAGGTGAGGTTGAGGCTGATGCCGGCGCCCTGCAGCTGCGGGATCAGCGCCAGGGTCAGCGGATGGGCGATGGCCTGGTTCGGAATCTCGACCATCGCGTTGGCCGGGGCGTGCCAGTTGAGCAGGTCGGGCGTCGGCACCAGCTTGTAGAGGCTGATGAAGACCGGGTGGGTGGCGGGCCACACGTCGGCGAGACCGGTCAGGGCGTCGACCGCCTGGGCGACCGATGCGGCATGGACGACCAGCCGGTTGGCGGTGATCTTGTGTTGCTTGTTGATGACCGGCTCGCGGGTGATCAGCACGCTGTTGCTCATGGGCGGGGTCCGGGAGAAGGGTTCCGGCCTCAGGCGGCCTTGGCGTCGTTGGAAAAGCTGAAGGCGTCGGCGAAGAAGGCGTCGGCCGGCAGCGTGCAGCGTCCGGTGAGGTCGGCACGGGCGGCGTCGATCATGGCCGGCGAGCCGCAGGCGTACACCTCGTGGCCGGACAGGTCGGGCAGATCGGCCATCAGCGCGGCGTGGGCAAGGCCGGTGCGACCGCTCCAGCCGTCGCCGGCAGGGCTGTCGGACAGCACCGGCACGAAGCGGAAGCCGGGCAGGCGCTGCTCCCAGCCGCGGGCGAGGTCGAGTTGATACAGCCCGGCGAGGTTGCGGCTGCCCCAGTAGAGGGTCATCGGCCGCGTCAGGCCGGTGGCGATGGCGTGCTCGACGATACTCTTGATCGGTGCGAAGCCGGTGCCGCCGGCGAGCAGGATCACCGGTTTGGGCGAGCTTTCGCACAGACGGAAGCTGCCCAGCGGGCCTTCGAAACGCAGGATGTCCTTTTCCTTGAGCTTCTCGAAGACGTGGGTGGTGAACTGGCCGCCGGGGACGAGGCGGATGTGCAGTTCGAGATGGTCGCCGACCTCGGGGGCGTTGGCGATCGAGAAGCTGCGGCGCTTGCCGTCGGCGAGCAGGAAGTCGATGTACTGGCCGGCGACGAACTGGAACTTCTCGCTGGCCGGCAGCTTGAGTTCGAGGACGATCACGTCGTCGGCCGGGCGGCTGAGCTTTTGCACGCGGCACGGCAGCTTTTTGACCGGGATGTCGCCGGCGCGGCCGACCTGACGTACTTCGAGGAGCAGGTCCGAGCGGGGGTGGGCGCAGCACAGCAGTGCCATGCCGGCGGCGCGGTCGGCGTCGGTGAGGGTTGCTTCGCCGAAGCGGCCCAGATCCAGTTCGCCGGCGATCACCTTGCTCTTGCAGACGCCGCAGGCGCCGTCGCGGCAGCTGTAGGGCAGCAGCAGGCCGGCGGCGAGTGCGGCTTCGAGGATGGTTTCGTCGGCGTCGGCCGGAAAGGCGAGACCGCTGGGCTGAAGGGTGACCTGGAACGACATGGTGGATGGCCGTGAGATAATCGCTGGATGAAACGCCGAAAAATGAAGCAGGTGCTGATTGTGGGCAGCGGCGACGTGGCCTGCCGGATCGTGCCGTGGCTGGTCCGCCGCTTTCGCGTGTGCGCCGTCGTGCGCCGGCCGGAAGAGTGCGGAAGGCTGCGCGCGCTCGGCGCGACGCCGCTGGTCGCCGACCTCGACCGGCCCGAAAGCCTGGCCCGCCTGGCCGGGATTGCCGACTACGTGCTCCACTGCGCACCGCCGCCCAATATGGGCAATGACGATCCGCGCACCCGCTGGCTCCTCGCGGCGCTGACGCATCGCGGGAGTCTACCACGACGGCTAATCTATATAAGTACCACCGGCGTCTATGGCGACTGTGGCGGTGCGTGGCTCGACGAGACGCGCAGCCCGCGTCCGGCCTCGACACGCGCGCTGCGCCGCGTTGCAGCCGAACGTCGCCTCAGGCGCTTCGGGGCGCGTACCGGCTGCCGGGTCAGCGTGCTGCGGGCGCCGGGCATCTACGATTCGGCCGGGCGTCTGCCGCTCGCCCGGCTGCAGAAGGGCGAACCGGTGCTGGCCGCCGCCGACGACGTGTTCACCAACCACATCCACGCCGACGATCTGGCGCGTCTGCTCGGCCTGGCTTTGTTCCGCGGCCGCCCGAACCGTGTCTATAACGCGTCGGACGACAGCGTGCTGCAGATGGGCGAGTATTTCGATCTGGTCGCCGACGCGGTCGGCCTGCCGCGACCGCCGCGGCTGCCGCGGGCCGAGCTCGGCGGGCGCCTGTCGCCGCTGACCCTGTCGTTCATGTCGGAGTCGCGCCGCCTGAATAACGGGCGCATCAAGCGCGAGCTGCGCGTGCGGCTGCGTTACCCGACGGTCGCCGCTGCGCTCGGTGCCGCCCGCCCGGCTGTTTCCTGAATCCCTTGTTCTCCGAGTCGAATCCATGCTTTATCTGAGCATCAAAGCGCTGCACATCATCTTCGTCACCAGTTGGTTCGCCGGCCTGTTCTACCTGCCACGCCTGTTCGTCAATCACGCGATGGTCAGCGACCGCGCCACCACCGAGCGCCTCGCGTTGATGGAGCACAAGCTCTATCGTTTCATGACGCCGCTGGGCATTCTCGCCGTCGGCCTCGGCATGTGGCTGTGGTTCGGCTTCGGCGTGGCCGGCGGCTGGCTGCACGCCAAGACCGGGCTGGTGACCCTGCTGATCGTCTATCACCTCTACTGCGGCCGCCTGATGCGCGACTTTGCCGCCGGCCGCAACACCCGCAGCCACGTGTGGTACCGCTTCTTCAACGAAGTGCCGGTGCTGGTGCTGTTCGCCTGCGTGTTCCTCGTCGTGCTAAAGCCGTTCTGATCCCGACCGCTGAATTTTCCGGACCTGCTGCCTTGAACTTCTTTGCTCCCTGTCCCCGCGGCCTCGAGCCGCTTCTTGCCGACGAACTGCGCGCGCTCGGCGCCTCCGATCCGAAAGTCGTGCCCGGCGGCGTCCAGTTCGCCGGCGACTGGGCGCTGTGTTACCGCGCCAACCTCGAAAGCCGCCTCGCCACCCGCGTGCTGTGGCAGATTTCGATGGGCCGCTACCGCAGCGAGGAGGACGTCTATCGCATCGCCTACGCCCCGACCTGGGCGCGCTGGTTCACGCCCGAGCAGACGATCCGCGTCTTCGTCACCGCCCACAAGTCGCCGCTGCGCAGCCTGGAGTTCGTCACGCTGAAGATCAAGGACGCCGTCTGCGACCACTTCCGCACCGTCGCGGGGCGGCGGCCGAACGTCGATACCCAGGCGCCGGACATGCGCATCCACGCTTTCCTGTCGGCCGACACGGTGACGCTTTACCTCGATACGTCGGGTGATCCGCTCTACAAGCGCGGTTTCAAGCAGGCCGCGGTCGAAGCGCCGCTGAAGGAAAACCTCGCCGCCGGCATCCTGCGCCTGACCGGCTGGCGGCCCGGCGCGGAGGCGCTGTGCGACCCGATGTGCGGCAGCGGCACTTTCCTGATCGAAGCGGCGCAGATGGCGCTGGACGTAGCGCCGGGCCTCGGCCGCCACTTCGCGTTTGAACGTTTCAAGCACTACGAGCGGGACACCTGGCATCCGCTCCGCCAGGCCGCCGAGGCCCGCCGGCAGGCGCCGCGGCCGCTGGGAATCTACGGCTCGGACATTCTCGAAGCCCAGGTGCGCAAGACTTTCGTGAACCTGCGCAGCGCCGGTCTGGAAGACTGCGTCGAACTCGAACGGGCCGATCTCCTCGAGCGTCGGGCCCCCGCCGCCGCCGGCGTGCTGGTCGCCAACCCGCCCTACGGCGTGCGTCTGTCCGACAGCTCGGAGCTCGAAGTGCTCTACCCCAAACTCGGCGACGCGCTGAAAGCCAACTGGAGCGGCTGGCGCTGCTACTTCTTCACCGGCGACCCGGCCCTGCCGAAAGGCGTGCGCCTCAAGCCGAGCAAACGCACCCCATTGTTCAACGGCGCCATCGAATGCCGGCTGTTCGAATACCTGATGGTGACCGGCTCGGCCCGCAAGCCGAAGCCGTCGGAGTCAGAAAACTGAAACCCTCGAACTGAAGGCGCCCAGAAAGCGTAGCGAGCGGCCCGAGGTCGCGGCGAGAAGCACAGCCGTACATGAGTACGGCGAGCACCGCAGTCGCAGGATCGGAGCGCGCAGTAGCTTTGTGTCCCCGTTCAGACGATGTCGAGGTTCTGGATGCCGGAGAGCACGTCCCGGTCGCCGCGTTTGCTCTTGAGCTTGATCTGCAGGCGCAGGTCGTTCATCGAGTCGGCGTTGCGCAGCGCGTCTTCGTAGGTGATCAGGCCGCGCTCGTAGAGGTCGAGCAGGCTCTGGTCGAAGGTCTGCATGCCGAGGTCGCTGGAGCGCTTCATGACCTCCTTGATGCCCGGGATCTCGCCCTTGAAGATCAGGTCCGAGATCAGCGGCGAGTTGAGCATGACCTCGACGGCCGGCACGCGGCCCTTGCGGTCGCACATCGGCAGCAGGCGCTGGGAGATCAGCGCGCGCAGGTTCAGCGACAGGTCCATCAGCAGCTGGTGGCGGCGTTCTTCGGGGAAGAAGTTGACGATCCGGTCGATGGCCTGGTTGGCGCTGTTGGCGTGCAGCGTGGCCAGACACAGGTGGCCGGTTTCGGCGAAGGCGATGGCGTAGTCCATCGTGTCGCGGTCGCGGATTTCGCCCATCAGGATCACGTCGGGCGCCTGGCGCAGGGTGTTTTTCAGGGCCGGTTCCCAGGAGTCGGTGTCGATGCCGACCTCGCGCTGGGTGACGATGCAGTTTTTGTGGGTGTGCACGAACTCGATCGGGTCTTCGACCGTGATGATGTGGCCGAAGCTCTTTTCGTTGCGGTAATCGACCATCGCCGCCAGCGAGGTGGTCTTGCCGGTGCCGGTGCCGCCGACGAAGATCACCAGACCGCGCTTGGACATCGCGATGTCCTTGAGGACCGGCGGCAGGCCGAGGTCGTCGAAGGTGGGGATTTTTTGCGGGATCGTGCGCAGGATCAGGCCGACCTGGCCCTGCTGGATGAAGGCGTTGGCGCGGAAGCGGCCGATGCCCGGCGGCGAGATGGCGAAGTTGCACTCCTTGGTGGCTTCGAACTCGGCCGCCTGGCGGTCGTTCATCACCACCCGCGCCAGTTCGGCGGTGTGGGTGTGGGTGAGCTGCTGGTTGGACTGGGGGACGATCTTGCCGTCGATCTTGATGGCCGGCGGGAAGTTGGCGGTGATGAAGAGGTCGGAGCCGTTCTTCTGCAGCATCAGCCGCAGCAGGTCGTGCATGAACTTGAGGGCCTGATCGCGTTCCATGGTGGGTTCCTGTTGCTACCGGCCGGGCCGGCGTGATCGGGGCAGGTCGGGGCGCGGCGGCGCTCAGACCGGGAAGCTGTCCTTGTTGGCGGCGCGCAGGCGGGCTTCGGCGCCGGACACGATATTGCGTCGCACCATGTCGGCCAGGCACTGGTCGAGGGTCTGCATGC
>WBZX01001205.1_pt1 | contig 20069 bp, 14 predicted proteins | sample 5204211 | NCBI WGS metagenome assembly WBZX01 (sample SAMN12344362, study PRJNA552823) | activated sludge metagenome | biome: Activated sludge suspended growth; feature: Nitrification reactor; material: Wastewater; isolation source: activated sludge from nitrification reactor of wastewater... | reverse complement strand
GTGGTAGGGATCGAAAAAGGTCCGCCGCCGCCAGTCGATCTCGTCCTCTTCGGGATCGAAGGCGCGGTAGAGCCTTTCGCCATCGAAAGTGGTGGTCGGGCACAGCTCGGTGGTCGCCATGCCGGGGTAAAGTGAGGCACCCGAGGGATCGCGGTTGACGTCAATCACTGAGCGGCTGACGTCGGTGACAATCGTGGTTGCGCCCATTTCCTTCGCGAAATCATACAGTTCGGCAATCCACCAATCGGCATCGCGCCGGGCCAGCCAGGGCGAGCTGAAGCGCGGCTCAATCCCACCCAGGCCGGTGCCGCCATGCGGAAAGGCGACCACCAGCGGCGCCTCACCGCGATGGATCTGGAGCCAGTCGGTCATACCACCCCCGGCAGGTCTTGCCCCACCGCCCTGACCAGCGCGCCCGAGCGGACCAGCGCATTGGCGCTTTCCATGTCGGGATGGAAATGCCGGTCTTCATCGAGCGCCGGGACCTGGGCGCGTAACACTTCCCGCGCCGCCTCCAGCGCTGTCGAGGAAGCCAGCGGCAGGTGGAATTCGCAGCCCTGCACCGCGGCGAGCAGTTCGATCCCCAGCACCGCTTCGGCATTGGCGACCATCCCGGCCAGCCGCCGCGCACCGTGCGCGGCCATCGAGACATGGTCTTCCTGGTTGGCCGAAGTCGGAATCGAATCCACGCTCGCCGGATAGGCCATCTGCTTGTTCTCGCTGACCAGCGCGGCGGCGGTGACCTGCGGGATCATGAAACCCGAATTGAGCCCCGGACGCGGGGTGAGGAAAGCCGGCAACCCCGACAGCGCGGGATCGACCAGCATCGCGATCCGGCGTTCGGCAATCGAGCCGATCTCGCACACCGCAAGCGCGATCATATCGGCCGCGAAGGCCACCGGCTCGGCATGGAAATTGCCGCCCGACAGCGCGGTATCGTCTTCGGCGAAGATCAGCGGATTGTCCGACACGCCATTGGCTTCGGTCAGCAGTGTGGTCGCGGCCTGACGCAGCACATCGAGCGCGGCGCCCATCACCTGCGGCTGGCAGCGCAGGCAATAGGGATCCTGCACGCGCGGATCGTCCACCGCATGGCTGGCGCGGATTGCGCTGCCGGCCATCAGTTCGCGCAGTGCCGCAGCGGTCTCGATCTGGCCCTGGTGGCGGCGCAGCGCGTGGATGCGCGGATCGAACGGGGTGTCGCTGCCTTTGGCCGCTTCGGTCGACAGCGCCCCGGTGACCAGCGCCGAACGGTAGAGCGCCTCGGCCGCGAACAGCCCGGCCAGCGCATTGGCGGTGGAGAACTGGGTGCCATTGAGCAGCGCCAGGCCCTCCTTGGGGCCCAGCTCCAGCGGGGCGAGGCCCGCTGCGGCCAGTGCAGCAGCGGCAGGCTGGCGCACCCCCTCAACCCAGATCTCGCCCACCCCGATCATCGCGGCGGTCATGTGGCTGAGCGGGGCAAGGTCGCCGCTCGCTCCGACCGAGCCCTGGCACGGCACCACCGGGGTCAGCCCGCGTTCGAGCATCGCTTCGAGCAGCGCCACCGTTTCGGGCCGCACTCCGCTGGCACCCTGGGCGAGGCTGGCCAGCTTGAGCGCCATCATCAGTCGCACCACCGGCACCGGCGAGGGCTCGCCCGTCCCCGCCGCGTGGCTCAGCACGATATTGCGCTGGAGCGCGGCGAGCTGATCGTCATCGATCCGCACCGAGGCGAGCTTCCCGAACCCGGTGTTGATGCCATAGACCGGCTCACCCTTGGCCAGGATCCGCTCGACCGCCGCGGCGCTGGCGGCAATGCGCGGGGCGCTGGCCGGATCGAGCCGGGCGGCGCGCCGCCATGGATCGCGTGCCACTGGGCATAGGTTACATCACCGGGAACAAGCGTGATCATTGCGGCATCTCTTGCAGTTGCCCGTCGGACCAGACGAGCGGGAACAGGGGGTCGGTCATCGCCGAGCCAGCGGGCAGGCGATCGGCCAGGCCATCGAACTGGGGCGAGGTGCGCCAGGTGCGCGGGGCATGGCGCACGTCGTCGCCGATGAAGCGCAGCGACAGCACCCGGCGGCGACTGGCCGAGCCTGCCGCGCGGTGCAGGCTGAGCATGTTGAAGGCCACCACATCGCCCGGCTCCAGCGCCCAGCCCAGCACCGGATAGCGCGCCGGATCGGCATCGATGTCGGGCAGTTCGGCCAGGCTGCCTTCGGGGAACCACCTGGCCTGGTTGTCCATGAATGTGCGCGGCATCAGCCACGGGCCACGGTGCGATCCGGCGACGAATTCGAGGCTCGCCTCACGCGGAACCGGGTCGGCCGGAATCCAGAAGCTGACGGTCTGTGCGCCGTCGATGTTGTAATAGGGCTGGTCCTGGTGCCACGGCGTCGGCTGGCGGGTGCCGGCAGCCTTGGTCAGCATGTGATCGTGATAGAGCCGCACGGCGCGGCTGCCGGTCAGTTCGGCGGCAAGCTGCGGCAGGCCGGTCTGCCAGATCACTGCACGATAGTGCGGATTGTCCTGCCAGCAGCAGAAATCCTCGACGAACTGGCCGGGGTCTTCGGCGCTTGAAGCCACCTTGGCATGCGCGCTGGGCGCGGCCAGGTTGGCCTCGATCCCGGCACGCAGTGTTTCGAGCATGGCGGGCGAGAGCACCCCGCGCAGCACAATCGCGCCATCGCGGGCAAACTGCCGGGCCGGGGTCATTGGCCCCTCCAGACGCGGGCGTGCAGCGGATTGGCGCCGATGCGGTAGACCAGCTCGGCGGGTTCCGCGATGTTCCAGATGGCCAGATCGCAGCTCTTGCCCGCCTCCAGCGTCCCGCATTCCGCGCCCAGCCCCAGCGCTGCAGCGGCGTTGCGGGTGACCCCGGCAAGGCACTCCGCCACGGTCAGACGGAAGCAGGTGGCCGCCATGTTCATCGCCAGCAGCAGCGAGGTGAGCGGGCTGGTGCCGGGGTTGCAATCGGTGGCGACTGCGATTGGCACTCCGGCTTCGCGCAGCAGCGCGACCGGCGGGGCCTGCGTTTCGCGGCAGAAGTAATAGGCCCCGGGCAGCAGCATCGCGACCGTGCCGCTGGCCACCATGGCGGCGACACCCTCAGCATCGAGATGTTCGAGATGGTCGGCTGACAGCGCCCCATATTGCGCCGCCAGCGCCGCGCCGTGGAGGTTGGAGAGCTGTTCGGCATGGAGCTTGACCGGCAGGCCCAGCCCGCGTGCAGTTACGAAAACACGTTCGATCTGGGCAGGCGAAAAGCCGATCCCTTCGCAGAAGCCATCGACCGCGTCAGCCAGCCCTTCGACGGCGACGGCGGGCAGCATTTCTTCGCAGACCGCGTCGATGTAGCCATCGGCATCGCCAGCGAATTCGGGCGGCAATGCATGCGCGCCCAGGAAGGTCGTCACGACGCGAATTGGCCGCAGCTCGCCCAGCCGCCGCGCGGCGCGCAGCATGTTGAGTTCGGCCTCAAGTTCAAGGCCATAGCCGCTCTTGATCTCGATCGTGCCCAACCCTTCGGCCAGCAGCTGGTCGAGCCGGGGCAGGGCCGCTGTGACCATTTGTTCGACCGAGGCAGCGCGGGTGGCGCGCATGGTCGAGACGATCCCGCCGCCGGCCCGCGCGATCTCTTCATAGCTCGCACCTTCGAGCCGCAGTTCGAACTCGCGTGCGCGATTGCCCATGTGGACCAGGTGGGTGTGGGCGTCGATCAGCGCGGGGGTTATCCAGCGCTGCTGGCAATCGATGGTTTCGACCGGGTCGAACCGGGGCGCCCCCGCTGCTTCGCCCGCATAGACGATTCGGCCGTCCAGGGCCGCAACCAACCCCTGCCCAACTGGTGCAGCGCCGGGCACCATGGTCAGCAGTCTTGCTTTGGTCCAGACCTTGTCGACGCGCATGGCTTCTCCCCGGAGTCGGAATATGTATAGACATATTGGCGCGGCTGTATAGAGTGATTTGCATGACCCAGGCCCTGCATTTTTCCGAAGCCCTGCTGCCCACCGGCTGGGCCCGCAATGTGCGGGTCACCATCGCCGATGGTCGCTTTGCCGGTATCGAATGTGAAGTGCCGCCCCGGCTCGACGATCAGCGCCACACGGTCGCCCTGCCCGGCCTGCCCAACCTCCATTCTCACGCCTTCCAGCGCGGGATGGCCGGCCTCGCCGAACGACGCGGCAGCAGTGCCGACAGCTTCTGGACCTGGCGCGAGGCGATGTACCACTTCCTTGACCGGATGCAGCCGGACGACGTGCAGGCGGTGGCCGCCATGGCCTATGCCGAAATGCTCGAGAGCGGCTTCACGCGCGTCGGTGAATTCCACTACCTGCACCACGATCCCGCCGGTGCCGCCTATGGCAATGTGGCCGCGATGGCCGGGGCGGTGGCCGAGGCCGCGCACGAAACCGGGATTGCGATGACCCTGCTGCCGGTGTTCTATGCTCATGCCGATTTCGGCGGCGCTCCGCCCAAGCCGGGGCAGCGCCGCTTCATCTGTGACCTTGAGAGCTTCGCACAACTGCACCAGGACTGCGGCGCGGCAATCGCGGACCTGCCCGACGCCGTGCTGGGCCTGGCCCCGCATTCGCTGCGCGCGGTGACTGCAGAAGAACTGAAGGCGCTGCTGTCGCTGCATCCCGCCGGCCCGGTCCACATCCACGCCGCCGAGCAGGTGGCCGAGGTGGAGGCAAGCCTGGCCTGGAGCGGGCAGCGCCCGGTTGAATGGCTGCTGGACCATGCCCCGCTCGATGCGCGCTGGTGCCTGATCCACGCCACCCACACCACTGCCGCCGAAGCCAAGGGCATGGCGGCACGCGGCGTGGTTGCGGGCCTATGCCCGGTGACCGAGGCCAATCTGGGCGACGGGATCTTCCCCGCGCTCGAATACCGCGCGGCGGGCGGGCAGTTCGGCCTGGGGACCGATTCGAATGTGCTGATCGATGCGTCGGAAGAGTTGCGCTTGCTGGAATACGTCCAGCGCCTGAGCCACCGTGGGCGCAACCTGCTGGCCGGTGGGCACGAGGCGAGCACCGGCGGCGATACCTATCGTGCCGCGCTGGCCGGTGGTTCGCAGGCGCTGGGCGCCCCGGCGGGCCTGGCCGAGGGCAATCCGGCCGATTTCCTCACGCTTGATCCGGGCCATCCCTCGCTGGTCGGGGCCAGCAAGGATCGCTGGCTCGATGGCTGGATCTTTGCGGCCGGTCGCAGTGCGATCGACGGGGTCTGGCGCAGTGGGCGGCAAGTGGTTGCAGCTGGGCGCCACCTGCAACGCGAAGGAATCGTCCAGCGCTATCAGGCAGTCCTGGCCGAGCTGCTGGGATGAAACCCGCGCCGCTGCACGAGCAGATCCGCAGTGGGATCGAGGCGCGGATCCTGTCCGGCGCCTGGCCGCCGGGCCATCCGGTGCCGAGCGAAGCCGAGCTGATGGCCGAGCACCAGTGCGCACGGATGACGGTCAACAAGGCACTGACCGCGCTGGCCGCCGCGGGCCTCGTCGAACGCCGCCGCCGCGCCGGGACCTTTGTCGCGCGTCCGCGCAGCCAGGCCATGGTGCTGGAGATCACCGACCTGGCACGCGAGGTTGCCGCGCGCGGCGAAGACTATCGCTGGGAACTGGTCCGCTGCAGCACCGAACAGTCGGACACGCTGGGACCCATGGCACCCTTGCTGCGGATCGAGGGCGTGCATCATGCCGCCGGGCATCCACTGGCCTTCGAGAGCCGGCTGGTCAACCTGGCCGAAGTGCCCGCGATCGCCGATGCGGACCTTGCCGCCGAAGCCCCCGGCACCTGGCTGCTGGCCCATGCCCCCTGGACCGAGGCCGAGCACCGGATCACCGCCGAAGCGGCGAATGCCGCGCTGGCCGAGGCATTGGCCTGTCCGCTGGGGAGCGCCTGCCTGACAATCCATCGCCGCACCTGGCGCGGATCGGCGCCGGTGACGCTGGTGACCCAGCACTTTGCCCCCGGCCGGCACGAACTGGTTGCGCGGTTCGGGGCCAGGGCGGGCTAACCCCGCACCTGGCTCCTGCAGATCAGAACCGTAGCCGCACCCCGGCACGCACGGCGTTGTCGCCCAGCATGTCGGACCCGGTGCGGTAGGTGTATTCAAGATCGATCAGCAGGCTTGATCCCAGCTCAAGCTCGCCGCCCGCCCCGACCAGGAACCGGTCACGGTCAAAGCCGTTGAGGGTGATGGTCGAGAACTGGGAGACAGCCTGGTTGGCATAGCCGACCCGCGCGAAGGAATCGCCCTGCAGATCGCGCTGGTATTCCATCCGCACCTTGGGCGAGAACCGCCCGCGGCTGAGCGCGAAGTGGTGCTGGTAAACCCCGCCGACCGACAGCGCGGTGAAATCGACGTTCTGGTCAAGGAAGCTCAAGTCGAACAGCGAACCGCTGTATTCGACATAGGCCCCCAGGTTGCCGCGCGCCATGTCGAGCCGCAGGTAGGGTGCGAACCGCCAGGTTTCACGATTGAAGTCGGCGGTGGCGCTGACCGAAGCGAACCACTGGTGGCCCTTGCGGTTCGAATCGACCGTACCGCCGGTTGACGTGATGTAACGGCGCAGGCCGAAGTCGATCCATTGGTATCCGGCCAGCCAGTCAACGAACACTTCGGGAGTGATCCGGTGGCTGGCATAGCCGACCACCGACTGGCTCGAGGCGGAGATCCGCGAGCCGTTGTCGCCCAGATCCTGGCGTTCATGCCCGAAGCCCAGACCGACACCGGCCGTCAGGCTCTCGCCAAAGCGGCGGTCAACCCCCATCGACAGCCCCTGGGTCAGGAACTCGTACGAGGGGCGCCCGGTGGTCGCATCGCGATCGCCGAAGCGGATCGTGCCTGCGGTCCAGACCCCGATCCGGCCTTCATCGCCCGGCGCGGTTGACCCGGTCGGACCGGCATGGGCCGCGCCGCCAGGTGCCGTGTCGTTGGTCTTGAGCAGCGGGCCGCGACCATCGAAACCGCATTCCGGCATCGAGTTGCGGATCTGCATGTCGCGGCACAGCGATGTGGTCGCCGCCAGCCGCATCCCGTTCGAGACGCTCAGCGGGCCCGGCTTGTGGAGCTGCTGGAGCCGGTTCTGGAAGTTTTCGATCTGCACGTCGGCAAAGCGGCGGGCGATCACGGCCTGGCCTTCGACCATGCTGCGCACTTCGGGATCGTTTGCCGGATCCGGCCGCGCGATGACCGAGAAGGTATAGGCCCGCGACCCGGTCCCGGCGGTGCCGCCGGTGCTGTCGGTCGCGGTGATCGTCACGGCAAAGGTGCCACTGACCGTCGGCGTGCCGGTGATTGCGCCGGTGGTGGGGTTGAGCCCCAGCCCGGTCGGCAGTGCCCCGGCAGTCACCGCATAGCTGTAGGGCGCATTGCCGCCACTGGCCACCACGGTCTGGCTATAGGCGATCCCCATGTTGGCCGCCGGCAGGGTGGCCGGGTTGATCGTCAGCACCGGCGCCGCGACCTGCAGGGTATAGGCCTGCTGCCCGGACTGGCCGAAGTTGTCGGTGGCGCGGACGGTGAAGTTGAAGGTCCCCGACGCGGTGGGCGTCCCGCCCAGCAGCCCGGTCGCAGCCAGGTTCATACCCGGCGGCAGCGCCCCTGAGGAGAGCGTGAAGCTGTAGGGACCAACCCCGCCACTGGCAGTCAGCTGCTGGCTGTAATTGCTTGCAGCCGTAGCCCCGGGCACGACCGCAGGCGTGACCACGATGGTCGGCGCGGCCACAGTCAGCGTATAGTTCTGGGCGATGGTGAACGGAGCCCCGACCCCGGTCAGACCCTGGTCGGTGGCAGTCACCGTGATCGGATAGACGCCGGGCGCGGTGGGCGTGCCCGACAGCGTTCCGTTCGATGCCATGGTCAGCCCGGTGGGCAAGGACCCGGTCAGCGCATAGCTGTAGTTCCCGCTGCCGCCCGCTGCGGCAAAGGTCTGCGAATAGGCGGTGCCATAGCTGGGGTTCAGCGTCCCCGGAGCCGGGGTCATGCTGAGGGTCGGCCCCGCCACGGTCAGCGTGAAGGCCTGGCCCACCGTGAAGGGCCCGTTGCCGGTGCTCGAATCGGTGGCCGAGACATTGAGGTTGAAAGTGCCGACCTGGGTCGGCGTGCCAGAGATGGTGACCGAATTGGCAGTGGTGCCGGTAACCGTCAGCCCGGCGGGCAGGTTGGTGACCTGATAGCCGCTGAACGGCTGGGCGCCGCCATTGAAGGTGAAGGTGTTGCTGTAGGGCGTCATCGCACTGGCTGCAAAGCCGCCCGCCGGGGTAATGGTGATCACCGGATTCTGCACTGTGACCGTCACTGTGGCGGGGGCCGAAGTGCCCGAGACATTGCTGGCGGTGTAAGTGAAGCTGTCAGGCCCGGCATAACCCGGGGTCGGCTGGTAGGTGATGCTCGTGCCGCTGGCGATGGCAGTGCCGTGGCTGGGCGCGGTGGCAACCGCGACGCTGGTCGCCGCCCCGCCGCTGAGCGCCAGTGCAACATTGCTCGCGGCGGCGTTGTACGGGACCGTGATCGACACGGCACTGGCAATCGGCGGCCCCAGGACCTCGATCGAATAGGCCTGCGCCGCGCTGTAGGGCCCGGTTCCGGTGCTGGAATCGGTGGCGGTGACGGTGAAGTTGAAGGTTCCGATTACGCTGGGCGTGCCCGTGATCGCTCCGGTGGAGGAGTTCAGGTTCAGGCCCGTCGGCAACGCTCCGGCGGTGACCGCATAGCTGTAGGGCGCAGTGCCCCCGCTGGCGCCCGGGATCGAGGCCGAATAGGACGTCGAGATCAACCCGTCGGCCAGCGCTGCTCCACCCAGGCTGACGGTCGCCGGGCTGATTGTCAGGGTATAGGCCTGGCTGCCGGTATAGGGTCCGGGGAAGGCCGAGGCGTCGCTGGCGGTGATCGTGAAGTTGAAGGTGCCGCCAGCTGTGGGGATGCCACCGAGCAGCCCGCTAGGATCCAGCGTGATCCCGGCCGGCAGCGCACCGCCGGTCACTGCAAAGGCATAGCCGGGGGTTCCGCCCGATGCGGTCAGCGTCTGGCTGTAGGCAGAGCCAACCTGGCCATTGGGGATCGAGGCCGGAGAAACAGTGACCGGAACGTCATCGTTCTGGATCGTTACCAGACCCTGACCGTCCGCCATCGTCGCATTGATGGCGCCAGACAGGTTGACGAAGAAGGTCTCGTTGGCTTCCGGCAGAGTTTCACCCAGAACCGGTACCGTAATGGTCTGGGTGGTCTGCCCCGGTGCGAATGTCAGCAGACCGGTGGTCTGGGTATAGTCGTTCGGGTTCGAAGCCGTGCCATCGGCGGTGCCATAGTTGACCGTGATGGTTTGCCCACTGGCGGCGGATAGCGAAACGGTGAGCACCGCATTGATGGTGCCGCTGTTGCCCTCCACCAGCGATACATCGTTGATCGACACCGTGGGCTGCGCATCGTCGTTAACGATCGTGCCGACCCCCTGGCCGTCAACCACAACCGCGTTGACCACCCCGGTCACGTTGACGAAATAGCTTTCGTTCGGCTCGGCCAGGGTGTCGCCGTTAATCTGAGCCGTGAAGGTATAGGTGCTCGACCCGGCGGGAATGGTCTGCCCGGTAAACGAGCTGGCCACATAGTCACCGCTCGCCGTGCTCGCCGAGCCATTGGCCGTGGCGATATTGAAGGTAACCCCGCCCGGACCAGCCGGAGCCGACAGGCTGACGGTGAAGACCGCATTGGTTACGCCGGAATTGCCTTCCGAGATCGTGACGTCGTTGATCGTCAGGTTCGGGAGATCGTCGTTGAGGATCGTGCCGGTGGCCGAATTGGGCACACCCACGGTGTAGCCGGTACCCGCCGCCAGCGTCAGGGTGACGGTTTCGTCGGCCTCGATCGCGGTATCGGCGGTGGGGTTGACGGTGATCGTCCCGGTGGTGTTGCCGGCCGAGATGACCAGCGGCGAGGCGATCGTCGCATAGTCGGTCCCGTTCGCGGCCGTGCCGCCGATGGTATAGTTGAGCGAGATCGCGCCAAAGGCCGCCTGGTTGAGCGTGACCGTATAGATCAGGTTCGGCGCGCCGTCTTCGGCAACTGCGGCGGGCGAAACGCTGATCGTTGCCGAGGGCACGTCGTCGTTGAGGATCGTGCCGGTCGCCGAAGACGTTCCGCCGACCACATATCCGCTGCCTGCGGCCACGATCAAGGTGACCGTCTCATCCGGTTCGACGGTGCCATCAACCGTCGGGTTGATCACCACGGTGGCGGTGGTCGAACCCGCCGGGATCGTCACGCTTGCGACATTGCCGGCATAGTCGGTGCCCGCGGTTGCGGTTCCGGCAGTGGTCAGATTGACAGTCGTCGCCGACCCGGCCGCAGAGCTGAGCGTGACGGTATAGGTCAGATTGGTCGCGCCGTCCTCGGACACCGAAGCCGGGGTGAGTGCGATCGACGCCGAAGGCGGATTGATCACGTTGATCGTCAGCGTTTCGACTTCGAAATAGCTGCCCGGCCCCGAGCTGGCATCGGTCACCCGCAGCTGCACGGTGGATGACCCGGCGGTGGTTGGCGTGCCGGTGATCAGTCCGTTGCTGGCGAGGCTGAGGCCAAACGGCATCGGCGTACCGGGCGGTTCTGTGGCATAGACGTGGGGCGCCACGCCGCCATTGGTGACAAGCTGGCTTGAAACCGGCTGGTTCACCACCAGGTTGATCGTGCTGGTCGTCAGGGTCAGCGTGGGATTGGCAACCGTCCCGGTATAACCCTTGTCCACAAACTGTGCGGTGGGCGAGGTCGAATCCGTCGCCCGGACGCTAAAGCTGTAGGCTCCGCGCTGGGTCGGCGCGCCGCTAAGCGTGCCGCCGCTCGAAAGAGTTATGCCAGGAGGCAATGCGCCGGCCTGCAGGCTATAGGTATAAGGCGCCAGTCCACCCGACGACGTGAGTGTTTGAGAAAATGCCGCGCCGGCGGTCATCGCTGGCAGGGATCCTGGCGTCACCGTGATCGGCGATGCCGACGGGGTAATCGTGATCGTTACGCGAACGGTATTGCCGGCGATTGTTCCATCGGTAAATTCGAATACATCGCTGGTCGCACTATCGCCATTGTGGCTGTAGTCGACGAGCCATTGTGAGCCTGAAATTCTTAGCGTCGCCGCCCCATGAGCTGGAAGAGTCGGGCCATCGACCGCACCAATCCCGGCGAACCCGATGCTGGTGGCGCAGTTGGTCACATCGATCGTAACGGTGCCGCCATTGCTTACGGTTCCCGTCTTGGCCGTGCACAGCACCGATGTGTGCCCGGCCAGGACCGTCAAGGTATAGCTCTCGAGTTCAAAATAGGATCCGGGGCCGGTGCTGGAATCGGTGACCCGGATGGTAACCGGATAATTGCCCGGAGCCGCGCTGGTGGTGCCAGCCAGCGTACCGGACGGACTCAGCGTGATTCCGGCAGGCAAGCTGCCGGTTTCAAGCAGGTAGGAATAGGGTGCGACCCCGCCGTTGGTCGATAGCGTTGCCGAAAAGGCTATGCCCTGGACGGCTGATCCCGCATTTGAAGCCAGGGATAAGGTGGGGGTCTGGACCGTGCCGGTATAACCCTTGTCCACGAACTGCGCGGTGGGCGAGGTCGAATCAGTTGACCGAACGGTGAACGCGTAGCTGCCACGCTGGGTTGGCGTGCCGCTAAGCGTGCCATTGCTTGCCAGGCCGATGCCCGGCGGCAAGGTGCCTGATTGCAGCGTGTAGGAATATGGCCCGGTGCCGCCGCTCGAGGTCAGGGTTTGGCTGAAAAAGGTCCCGGCAGTCATCGCGTTAAGCGATCCGGGCGCAACGGTAATGGGCGAAGCGGCAGGCGTGATCGTCACGTTGATCGTGATGAAGTCACTGTTGTCATCCAGCACGACAAAGGTATCGGACGTCGCGCTATCGCCATTGTGGGCATAGGCATATGAATGGGTCGGGGAACCCACTGGCGTTGCAGTGCCGTGGGCCGGGGCGGTTGATACGACACCCAGGCCAAAGAAGTGGCAGGTAGAAAGGTCAACCGTGACGGTTCCGCCATTCGCCACGGTGACATTGCGGGTCGCGCAGCCAGCATAGGTCGATGGCACCCCCACTGCCAGAGCAGGGCTTGCTATTGCCAGCATAGATGCCACGAGCAGCGCCAGCGCCAAAATTGCACGCTTCGCACCCGACGAAACCACTCGAGCAAATTGCATTCGCATCCCCACCTGTTGCGATCTGCCCGCATCACCAAGGACGCCAGCAGGCCAACTCTTCTTCATTCGGCGCGATCAATGCGCCCAGGCCTCTATCCGGATGCGACCCCTTGCCCGGCCAGTATTCTGGCACACCAGCCTGCAATCTGCAAATCGGTGGATGTACCGGTTCTTCATCGGACTTGACGATGGAAACCCCACAAATTCAGGGGTTTCGACGGGATGGGGATGGGTGGGAATGGTGCTGCTGGGGAGGATTGAACTCCCGACCTCAGCCTTACCAAGGATGCGCTCTACCACTGAGCTACAGCAGCACACCATTCCGTCTGGCCCTCACGGCGCTGGGCCGGGGGCAGGGGCGCGCTATTGGCCGCACCCCCTTGCTTTGTCAAGCGGGACGCCTGATAGCGCGCAACAATTGCCAATGCGTGAAAAAGTCCCGCCCCTGTCGCGCGAAGAGCGCCTGGCCGCAAAGCTGCGCGAGAACCTGAAGCGCCGCAAGGCCCAGTCGCGCGAGGCTGCTTCCCAAAGCGGCGGCAAGCCGCTAGGGGGCGATGCTCCTGACAGCTGAGGGAGCCTACCTTGCCGCGCCTGATTCTCGTTCGCCACGGCCAGAGCCAATGGAACCTGGAAAACCGCTTCACCGGCTGGTGGGATGTTGACCTGACCGACAAGGGTGTGGCCGAAGCGCGCGCCGCGGGCGAATTGCTGAAAGCCAAGGGCATGCTGCCCAGCCTGGCCTTCACCAGTTTCCAGACCCGCGCGATCAAAACGCTGCACCATGCGCTGGAAACGGCCGGGCGGCTGTGGATTCCCGAGATCAAGGACTGGCGGCTCAACGAACGGCATTATGGCGGCCTCACCGGGCTCGACAAGGCAGAGACCGCCGCCAGGCATGGCGATGAGCAGGTCAAGATCTGGCGCCGTAGCTTCGATACCCCGCCGCCGGTGCTGGAAGACGGGTCTGAATTCGATCTCAAGGCCGATCTGCGGTACGCCGGGATTGCGATCCCCAGCACCGAAAGCCTCAAGGACACCATCGCGCGGGTGCTGCCCTATTATGAAAGCACGATTGCCCCGGCGCTGAAGGCCGGCGAAGTGGTACTGGTCGCCGCGCATGGCAATTCGCTGCGCGCGCTGGTCAAGCATCTGTCGGGCATTTCCGATGCCGAGATCACCGGGCTTGAGATCCCGACCGGCCAGCCGATCGTCTATGAGCTCGACGCCGAGCTCAACGCGCTTGAGCGTTACTATCTGGCGGAGCGCTGAGATGGGCGCACCGGTCGCCATCATCATGGGCAGCCAGTCGGACTGGCCGACGATGAGCCGCGCCGCCGAAGCGCTCGACAAGCTGGGCGTGGCACACGATGCGCGGATCGTTTCGGCGCACCGCACCCCGCAGCGGCTGGTCGAATTCGCTGAAGGCGCGGCAGATGAAGGTTTTCAGGTGATCATCGCCGGGGCCGGCGGCGCCGCCCACCTGCCGGGCATGGTCGCCAGCATGACCCACCTGCCGGTGCTGGGCGTGCCGGTGCAGTCGAAGGCACTGAGCGGGCAGGACAGCCTGCTTTCGATCGTGCAGATGCCCGCCGGGGTTCCGGTTGGCACCCTGGCGATTGGCGAAGCCGGGGCGACCAATGCCGGGCTGCTGGCCGCTTCGATCCTGGCGCTGAACGATCCGGCGCTGGCCCAGCGGATCAAGGAATTCCGCGCCGCACAGACCGCCAGCGTCGCCCAGCGGCCAAGCTGAAGGACACCAGATGATCCCTCCCGGCGAAACCATCGGCATTCTCGGCGGCGGGCAGCTGGGCCGGATGCTGGCCAAGGCGGCGGCGCAACTGGGCTATCGCTGCCACGTCTATGCCCCCGAGGCCGATAGCGTTGCCGCCGAGGTCTGCGCCGCGCACACCCGCGCCGCCTGGGATGATGCCGCAGCCATGGCTCGCTTTGCTGCCGACTGCGCGGTAGTGACCTATGAGTTCGAGAATGTGCCGGTCGGCCCGCTCAAGGCGCTGGGCCAGGTGCCGCTTTTCCCCAGTGCCCGCGCGCTTGAAGTGGCGCAGGACCGGCTGAACGAAAAGCAGTTCGTCGCGCAATTGGGTGGCCGCACCGCGCCGTTCCTGGCAGTCGATACAGCCGAGGATCTTGACGAGGCCCTGACCGTGATCGGATCGCCCGGGATCCTCAAGACCCGCCGCGAAGGCTATGATGGCAAGGGCCAGTACCGGATCATGTACGATCATGAGGCCGAGGGGATCGCGCTGGGCGGCCAGCCGATGATCTTCGAAGGCTTCGTGCATTTTTCGGCGGAATTCAGCGTGATCCTGGCGCGCGGGCAGGACGGCCAGGTGGCCTTCTGGGACAGCGCCGAGAACGTCCACGAAAACGGTATCCTGGCCCTGTCGCGTGTCCCCGCCTCTGCAGCTGTGCAAACCCAGGTCGAGGAAGCCCGCGCGCTGGCGCGCAAGGTGGCCGATGCGCTGGGCTATGTCGGGGTGGCGGCGTTCGAATTCTTCGCCACCGAAGACGGCCCGGTGTTCAACGAAATGGCGCCCCGCGTGCACAATTCGGGCCACTGGACGATCGAAGGCGCCATCACCAGCCAGTTCGAAAACCATGTGCGCGCGGTCTGCGGCTTGCCGCTGGGCGATACCCGGCTGGCGGCGCGGGCGGTCGAAATGCGCAATGTGGTTGGTGATGCGGCCGAAGACTGGTCGGCGATCCTGTCTGATCCGGCCAATCACCTGCACCTCTATGGCAAGGCCGCAGCCCGGCCCGGGCGCAAGATGGGCCACGTTACCCGGCTGATGCTGTGAGGGGGTCCGGACTTTGACGCGATCTGAAGTGTTCCTTGCGGTTGCGATCGGGTCCAACGGTGTGATCGGCAGCAATGGCACGCTGCCATGGCACATCCCGGCCGACCTCAGGCGGTTCAAGGCGCTGACCATGGGATACCCGATGGTGATGGGGCGCAAGACTTTCGAATCGCTGCCGGGGCTGCTGCCGGGGCGGCGGCACATCGTTTTGACCCGCGATCGCGATTGGAGCGAGGAGGGGGCCGAGTTGGCCCACTCGCTGGAAGACGCGCTCAATCTTGCCAATTCACCGCACATCGCCGTGGTCGGCGGAGCCGAGATCTATCGCCTGTTCCTCCACCGCGCCAACCGGATCGAGCTGACCGAAGTCCATGCCGCGCCCGCAGGCGACACGCGCTTTCCGCCGTTCGACCGTGCCGACTGGATCGAAACCTTTCGCGAGGCCCATCCCGCCGAGGGACGCAATCCGGCCTTTGATTTCGTCACTCTGGTGCGTAAACCGGCCGGGTAACGGGGGATAGTCATGCGCAAGCGTTTTTGGATGCCGCTGGTCACGATCGCCTTCGCCGCGCTGGTTTTCTACCGCGTGGTGCCGGCCTATATGGAATCGGGCATGAACCGGATCGACGGCCAGCCGTTGATCGAGGTCAGCCCCGAAGCCCTGGCCCTGCACCAGAGCTTCAATGTGGTCGATCTGCATTCCGACACCCTGATGTGGGACCGCGAACTGACCGAAAAGAGCAATCGCGGCCATGAAGACCTGCCCCGGCTGGTCAAGGGCAATGTCGCGTTGCAGGTGTTCTCGTCGGTTTCGAAGACCCCCAAGGGGCTCAACTACGATGCCAATTCATCGGATTCGGATGTCCTGCCCGCGCTGCTGATCGCGCAGGGCCAACCGCGCAAGACCTGGTTCTCGCCGTTTGAGCGTTCGCTTTACCATTCGCACAAGCTCGACGTGTCGGTTTCGCTGTCGAACGGGATGCTGCGCAAGGTCACCAACCGCTACGGGCTGGACCAGTTGCTGGCCGCGCGCGCCGCGCCGGGCGGGCCGGTTGGCGCCTTGCTGTCGATCGAGGGGCTGCAGAACCTTGAAGGCAAGATCGGGAACCTCGACAAGCTGTACGAAGCCGGGTTCCGCATGGCCGGGCTGACGCATTTCTTCGACAACGAAGTGGCGGGTTCGATGCACGGCATGCAAAAGGGCGGGCTGACCCCGCTGGGCCGGCAGGTCGTTACCCGGATGGAAGACCTGGGAATGATCGTCGATGTGGCCCACTGCAGCCGCCAGTGCGTTGCCGAAGTGCTCAAGATGGCGCGCCGTCCGGTGGTTTCCAGCCACGGCGGGGTCCAGGCGGTGTGCAAAGTCAACCGCAACCTCAATGACGATGAAATTCGCGGCATTTCGCGCACCGGCGGGGTGATCGCGATCGGCTATTGGGATGCGGCGGTCTGTGATACCAGCCCGCGCTCGATCGCGAGATCGATCAAGTACGTCCGCGATCTGGTCGGGATCGATTTCGTTGCGCTGGGCAGCGACTATGACGGCGCGACCACGGTGCGGTTCGATACCAGCCATTTGGCCCAGATCACCCAGGCGCTGCTTGATGAAGGCTTCCGGCCCGAAGAGATCCGCGCGGTGATGGGCGGCAATGCGCTGCGTGTGATCCGCCAGGGCATGCTGCCCTATGCCGAATGGCGCAAGGACTACAAGCGCGGCTGAGATGGACCTGCGGTAATGGGAATCGTCCGGCTTGATGCCCGCGAAGTCACGCCCGAAAGCCTGCGCGGCGCGATTGTCGCGCTGGGCAATTTCGATGGCTTCCACCGGGGCCACCAGGCGGTGGTGGGCGAAGCGCTGGACTGGGCCCGCAGCGAGGGGCGCCCAGGGATCGTCGCCACCTTTGATCCGCATCCGGTGCGCTTCTTCGCGCCGGAAAGCCCGCCGTTCCGGCTGACCACGCTCGACCAGCGCGAGGAATTGTTCGCCGGCGCCGGGGCCGATGCCATGCTGGTGTTCCGGTTCGACGCCGCGCTGGCCGCGACCACGGCCGAACAGTTCATTGACCTTTTGGCCGGGCAGCTGGGCGCGGCTGGGGTGGTGACCGGTGAAGACTTCACCTTCGGCAAGGGCCGCGCCGGCAATGTCGGCGTGCTCAAGACCCTGGGCGCGGAAAAGGGTCTGGCCGCGCGCGCGGTCGGGCCGGTCAGCGAGGACGGCGAAGTGGTTTCCTCCAGCCGGATCCGCGAGGCGCTGAAGGATGGCGATTGCGGCGCTGCCACGCACCTGCTGACCCGCCCCTTCGCGATCCGCGGCACGGTGCAGCACGGCGCCAAGCTGGGCCGCTCGATCGGCTATCCCACCGCCAACCTTGACCTGGGCAGCTATCTGCGCCCGCGTTACGGGATCTATGCCGTCACTGCGGTGCTGCCCGGCGGCACGGTGGTGCACGGCGCGGCCAACCTGGGAATCCGGCCCAGTTTCGATCCGCCGATCGAACTGCTCGAGCCCTATTTCTTTGACTGGTCGGGCGATCTTTACGGGCAGGAAATCGAAGTCGCGCTGCATCATTACTTGCGGCCCGAGGCAAAGTTCGATTCACTCGAAGACCTGACCGCGCAGATGGAGCGCGATTGTCTCAAGGCCAGGGAGCTGCTGGGTTGAAAATCTGGATCAAGCGCGTCGCGCTGGTGCTGGCGATAGCCTTTCTGGCCCTGTCGTTCGTCAACGCCTCGTGGCTGGCCGACAGCCCCCGGGGCTATGCCAAGCTGATGGCCCATCGCGGCACGATGCAGCAGTTCAGCCATCAGGGCCTGGGCGACAAGGATTGCACCGCCCGGCGGATCGAGGTTCCGGTGCATGATTACCTCGAAAACACGCTGGCCGGACTGCAGAAGGCCGACGCGCTCAGTGCCACCTATCTCCAGGTCGATCTTGCCCCCAGTGCCGACGGGCATTTCGTGCTGTTCCATGACTGGACGCTCGACTGCCGGACCGATGGCAAGGGCGAGGTACGCAAGGCCACGCTGGCGCAGCTCAAGGCGCTCGACGCCGGTTATGGCTACAGCGCCGATCAGGGCAAGACCTGGCCGTTTCGCGGCAAGGGCGTGGGGCTGATCCCGACGCTGGAAGAGGCGCTGGCCCTGTTCCCGTCATCGCCCTTCGTCTTCAACCTCAAAAGCAAGGACCCGCGCGAAGGGCAAATGCTGGCCGACGCGCTGATAGCGGCGGGCCGCGATGTCGAAAAGGTCGGCGATGTGTTCAACGCCGACGAGGCGGTGCTGCCCCCCCTGCGCCAGCGCTTTCCCCGGGCCTGGGCGTTCTCGAAAGAGAGCGTGAAGGCCTGCACCAGCGCCTACCTGCTGCAGGGCTGGCTGGGACTAACCCCGGAAAGCTGCCGCAATGGTACGATCATGGTCCCGGTCAATCGCCAGTGGGCCTTTGCCGGCTGGCCCAACCGAATGATCCAGCGGATGCAGGCGGTCGGCGCGCAAGTGGTGGTGATCGGCCCGCACGGCAGCGACGCGCCGATGGGGCTCGACCTGCCCGAGCAGCTGGGCCAGGTGCCCGCCAGCTTCAACGGGGTGATCTGGATTGACGATATCTGGACGATCGGCCCCGCGCTCCACCCCGACATCAACCGCCGCAACCCGCGCGAGGAGAAGGAATTGCAGGACGCCCTGCAAAGGCGCCGCTCGGCGCGGGAGTGATGGGATTCACACGAAGACATGAAGGCATGAAGATGTAGTGCAAGCGGCGAAGCCGCATTCGAATTGCTGCGCTGAACAGACCGCAAGGCTGAAGTCAGGCGGGATGCCTGCGGCACAGCACAACCTCTTGGTGTCTTGGTGTCTTCGTGTGAACCAAAAAATTGCGCTAAGCCCGGTCCCCCGCTAAGGCCCGCGCGCTATGACTGAAGCGCGCGACTATCGAGACACCGTCTTCCTGCCGAAGACCGAGTTCCCCATGAAGGCCGGCCTCCCCCAGAAGGAGCCGACGATTGCCGCGCGCTGGGAAGCGGAAAAGCTGTACGAACAGCTGCGCGATGCGCGCCGGGGGCGTGAGACCTTCATGTACCATGACGGCCCGCCCTATGCGAACGGCGACATGCACATCGGCCACGCGCTGAACCACACGATCAAGGACATGGTCTGCCGCACCCAGAACCTCCTGGGCAGGAACGCGCCCTATGTTCCGGGCTGGGATTGCCACGGCCTGCCGATCGAATGGAAGGTCGAGGAACAGTACCGCAAGGCCAAGAAGAACAAGGACGAGGTGCCGCTGCTCGAATTCCGGGCCGAATGCCGCGCCTATGCCCAGCACTGGGTCGATGTGCAGCGCGAACAGCTCAAGCGGCTGGGGGTGATGGCGGATTGGGACAACCCGTACCTGACCATGCAGGCCGAGAGCGAGGCGACGATCGTGGCCGAACTGCTGAAGTTCGCCACCTCGGGCCAGCTCTATCGCGGGGCCAAGCCGGTGATGTGGTCGCCGGTCGAAAAGACCGCGCTAGCCGAGGCCGAGGTTGAATACGAAGATATTGTCTCGACGCAGATCGACGTAGCATTTGAGATCACAGAAAGCCCGATTGCGGAACTGGTCGGCGCGCACGCGGTGATCTGGACAACCACGCCGTGGACGATCCCGGTGAACCAGGCTTTGGCTTATGGGCCGGAAGTTGAGTACACTTTGTGCTCGTCCGTCGAGGGTTTTAAGTTTCTTGTTGCAACACCGCTAAGGTATGCATTCGGCCAACGTGTCCGTTCGTCAACAACTAGCATTGGTCCCCGCGTTGACGGTCTCGACGATGGTAATGGCTTCGAATTGTTGACACTCAAAGGCTCCGACCTAGCCGGCACCAAGGCCCGCCACCCGATGCACCACCTCGGCGGGTTCTTTGCCGAGCCGCGGCCGTTCCTGCCGGGGGACTTCGTCACCACCGACAGCGGAACAGGCCTCGTCCACATGGCGCCCGATCACGGCGAGGACGATTTCGAGCTGTGCAAGGCCAATGGCCTGAACCCCAAGTTCGCGGTCGAAGGCGATGGCAAGTATCGTGAGGACTGGCCGTGGCTGGGCG
>WBZX01001204.1_pt1 | contig 20076 bp, 17 predicted proteins | sample 5204211 | NCBI WGS metagenome assembly WBZX01 (sample SAMN12344362, study PRJNA552823) | activated sludge metagenome | biome: Activated sludge suspended growth; feature: Nitrification reactor; material: Wastewater; isolation source: activated sludge from nitrification reactor of wastewater... | reverse complement strand
CGGGCGTTCCGTTCACTTCATCGCCATCGCACAGGTTGAATACCAGGTGAAGCTTATTATCCTGTTCGTTACGCTTACAGATATGATCGATCGTGGAAGCGTAGTTGTTGATGGTAACGGGCTGCCACTTCCACTCCACATCCAGTTCATTAAAAGCTTTGGTATACTCGGCGATGCTTTGGGAGAAATCGTAGTAATAGTCAATGTTGGGATCGTTGGTTTCCAGGTATGGAGCAAGCACCCACACATAAAGCTGGTTCAGCGGAACAGCGGAAAGAAATGAATTGGACGGAGCCATGCCTGAACGAATGGGTTACAACGACAGTTTTTGCCGGAGTTGTGATTTGATGAAATCCGTCAACCGGTATCTGGAAAGCGTTTCCACCGTAAGGTGTGAAGCGCCGTTGATCAACTGTAAACAATCCTTGCTGCCGCAATTGCAAACAAACGGCTGGGCCATATCCCACTCGGTGCTCGGATAAAAGAAACTGAACTCTTCGCCGGGTTGTATAGCCCGAAGGCAAACAAGCTGCATGTTACTTGTATCGAAAAAAGCATTGGGGCTGCAGCTGTGATTGATGTATTGCAGGAACTCGGGCCTGAGCGTGATGTGTGTATTGATACCGGTTTGCACCGTGAGGTAAGTCGGGTACGATTGTGTGATACCGGCGCTGAACGAACAGATCACATCGCCCGGAGAAAAGGACCGGGTGGCGTGCAGCGATTTCTGACTGGAATCGTGGTTCAGTAAAACGTCGGCAAAATCGTGTTGGCTGATTGCTTCAGCGGCGGGGTTAGTAACGGTAGTTGTAATCATGCGGCTTTAGAAGGGATTAACCCGAAAATGTTTAAATGGATGAATGTTTGTCGGATGCATGTATCAATAACCAGCATAAATGTATAAAAGCATTGTATAAATAAAAAGTTTATTAACCATTATTGATAGCAGGTGGATTATTCCGGTTATTATGTGAATAACCGGTATTCAGTAGCTTTACCTTCTTTGAATGCTTAATTGACCCCATGCAACCCAACCCCGACATTCTCGTACAACTGGTTCGGATAAAAATGCCCTTTGGCAAATACAAGGACCGTTTGCTTTGCGACCTCCCGGCATCCTACCTCGAGTGGTTCAAGCGGGAAGGCTTTCCCCAAAACAAACTGGGCCAGCTGCTCGAAACCATGTACGAGATAAGGCTGAACGGGCTGGAAGACCTGCTTACGCCGTTGAAAAAGGCCTATCCGAAGAACTAATCACCCGGCTTTATTTACTGCTAGCCAGATATTAACTCGCACCTGCCTTTTACCAAAGATCCGTCGATCAATGGCCAACCCCTCCTGAGATTTGTGCAGCGAATGCAGAAAACCGATAGGCCGGTCCTGCTACGCCTTTAAGCGATGCAAATCATTCATAACAGCCATAAAAAACAAACAAAATGGAAAGAACACAGATCAACCTGGTAGCAAAAGGGATTAAAAAACTGGCATTTTTGCTCATCGTGGCAGCGTCATTCGCGGCTTGCAAAAAAGAGAAAGAAGTAAGCAAAACCATTGTTGGTAACTGGGAGGGTAAATGGGGAAACGCCAACCAGGCTCCTACAAACTTCCTCAAATTCGAATTCGGGAGCAATGGCGAAATGAACCGGATTAACGAACAGGGAGAAGTAATTGCTTCGGGAACCTATTCGGCTAACGGCGTTCAATTTGAGTGTACGTATACCCACACCGCGGCACATGGCGGTCAAACACACAAGATCGGAGGACTCTATACCGACTTTGAAGGCAAGATCATCGGTACCTGGGGCTATAGTCCGAGTAACGCAAACGGAGGAACAATAGAATTGAATAAACAATAGGTCCGTCGGGGACTGACCGTATAGTCATCTTAAAACTGAAATACAATGAAACAAATCTGCTTTTTACTCTTACTAAGCTGCGGCCTTTCGGCTTATTCTCAAAAAACAGACACGAACCGGATCGTGGGCATAGCCTGGCAACCGGAAAAAGAACACATGAGTGGTATCGGAACCCATCTTTCAATGCCGGCGGGCGCTTCGTTGATGATTCTTGCCAATCATACCTGGCAAAGTACCGAGGCGATTGATGGAGTAGCGAACGGAAGCTGGGTTATCGATAAACAGGGTTTACTCAGGCTGATGACTACTGAAAAAAGGTTCCTGCTGGTTTTGTTAACAGCAGATGGCAGATTGAAAATGACGCAGAAAACCCCACTGGCTGTAAAAACGATCTACTGGAAGACGAAGTAAAAAGAAACCGATCCTTCAAACCGCCCACCGGGCGGTTTTTTCTTGCCTAACCGCAAGAAGGAAACCCGGATGAAGGAAAACAAGCAGCGCCCGGTTTCCTTTTATCAAACCAGTTTAACCGAAGATTAGAAAAGAGGCATTAACAGCCGGCCCGCGAAATACTTTAGCATCAAAAAAGATGAAATACAAAATTATCCTGCTTCTGGCCTTCCTGCATCTCAAAAACCCGGGATACGGGCAAAATGTAGGAATTGGTGTGGAGAACCCGGTGCAGAAACTCCATGTAAATGGTGCGGTAAAGATCGGATCAACGAATACAAACGATTCCGGAACCATCCGGTGGAACAGTGTGAAAAATGATTTTGAAGGTTATGTCGGCGACCGCTGGCTTTCATTCACCGGGGGCAGGTCGCAGTGGGGTAATACCGAACAATATGCCACCGAATCCTATGGCGTTGTGGCGGATTTTGCAAGAGACACCCTGTTTGGAGAACTCATCTCCCATGCCAACGAAAAACTCGCTATTTCGATTCCCAAAGCCGAAAACGGAATCTATAAAAACTCCGGGACCGTACGCATACACACGTTGAACAGCAGCGGCCAACCCGGCTATCGCCATAATTTATATCCCCCGGTCTACAGCGACAATTCGTTTTTCGGAAAAGGCGTCGATCTGAACAAAAGCATTTTGTATAACGAGCTGGTTGTTGGCGAACCGGGCGCAACGGCCGACGGAAACCTGCAGCAAGGCAAGGCATACGTATATAAGCTGAATGCGAACACCGGCGAACCCGGAACACCACAGGCGTTGCTGCAAACAGGTGTGGCGGGCGATCCGTTTGATAAGTTCGGTTCTACTGTTGCCATCAACGGTGATTTTATTGCCGTAGCGGCGACAGAAAAGTCGGTGAATGGAAATAGCAAACAGGGGCGGGTGTATATGTATAAACGTATCTATATACTCAACCAGCCAACCGACGCATTTACATTTGATGCCACAATTACCCCGGCCGACGGAACCGCACAAATGATGTTCGGATCGGCCATCAGCCTGCAACCGGGCTGTATGGCTATAGCAGCGCCGAATGCAACGGTAAACGGCGCGGCCAACGCCGGAAAAGTATATATCTATCGCCGCATTAACAACACATGGCAACTTGAAGCAACGCTCCCCAATCCAACCGGCAATGCGGGACAGTTCTTCGGAAAATCAATCAGCATAAACCAGGCGGGCGATACTCTGGCGATAGGCGCCCCGGATTATCTATTCTCGCCCGGGAAGGCTTATCTATATGTAAAGAATAATAATAGCTGGACATACAGTACACAGTTTTCCCAGGGAACTATCCAGCGGGCCGACGCCTTTGGTTGCGCCGTTGATTTCCTGAACGGCAAACTGCTTGTTGGGGTAAAAGAAGCCAATGTCGGGATCAACTACCAGCAAGGGAAAGCCATCTTATATACCCGCTCAGGCGGCGGCTGGCACCGGGAAGCCTTGTTTACAGCCCAGAACGGCGAAGCGAACCTTCTGTTCGGATCCAGCGTTCAGCTGACCCCCAATATGGCCATCATTTCGGCGCCCGGCTATACCAATACCCAGTTCCGGGCGGAGAAGGGAAAAGTATTCTGGTTCCTCAATCAATAAACTGTTTCATCTCAAATCATCCACCATGCGATTACAACTTCTGTTTACACTATTATTCGCCGCCTCTTTTGTGCATGCACAAAACGTGGGCATCGGCACCGATACACCCACCGAAAAACTGGAAGTAAATGGTGGTGTTAAAATCGGACCCACCAACATCACCTCAAAAGGCACCATTCGCTGGAATGAAGCGAAAAAAGATTTTGAAGGGTATAACGGCACAGCCTGAGTGAGCCTGACCGGAGGCAAAGGCACCTGGGGCAACCAGTTGACCTATGCAACCCCCAATGGCGGCAGTGAAATTGTGTTGCAACTCAGTCAAAATTCCGTAGACCTGGGAGACTATTTGGGTGAATCACTTGCGTTGCACAACAATATCCTGGTAGCCGGAGCAAGGGGCGATTACAGTATTGACGGGCAATACACATATTCGGGAAATGCTTATCTGCTTGCAAAGACAAGCGATGGCTGGGTTTACAAAAGATTAATACCAAACCCCACACCTTCTAGTACTGAGTCGTTTGGAGTTTCTGCGGATGTTTATAATGGCAATATTATTATCGGGGCCAATTATGCCCAGGTAAATGGCAGTTCCAAAGGAGAAGTAAACATATACAACTACGACAGCAATACGGATAACCTCTCATCTCCGTATACCTTGGTGGCTAACGACGGGTCAATAAATGACAGTTATGGAACCGCTGTTGCCTCAACGACAATTATGTTGTAGTAGGTGCCGTCGGTAAAGATGTTGCCGGATTTGCCAATTGTGGGGCAGTTTATGTGTACAAGAAGAACGGTACTAACTGGTCCTTAATTGGGTTTCTTTCACCCGCAGAAAGAAATGCAAACGATGGATTTGGTACAAAGGTTAGTATAAGCGGTAATTGGATTGCGGTAACCGCTAATAAAGCCGCTGCAGGGGGAGTGGCTGGGGCGGGTAAAGTGTACTTGTACCAGCTAAACTCAAGCGGCACAGCGGTTACTTATCACTGCACGTTAAGCGCCTCAGTACCCATGGCAGCAGGAAATTTTGGGCGGGGTTTGTGTATGAAAGGCGATACGCAGGTGGTTGGCGAAACTCAGTATACGGGCACGAATTCTTCCCAAAGCAATGGAAAAGTGTATGTGTATATGCGCAGCGGTAACAACTGGAATCTGCAGGCGACCCTTACGGCAACGGACGGACAAAAAGGGGATGCCTTTGGGGTTTTCTGTTAACTTCAGCGGCAATAAGTTAGTTGCTGGAGCGCCTTATGCGGAAATGTGTGGTGCGGTCAACCATGGCAAGGCTTACGTATTTGAGCTGGAAAATGGTATTTGGCATCATCAGGCCATTTTATCCAATGGGCAGTATGACATAAATGACCTTTTTGGGTTTTCAGCAGCAATTGAAAGCAACAACATAATAATAGGCGCAGAACAGGATACTTATCTAAATCATAATAGTCATGGACGACTGTATTACTTCAACCGGTAGAGGACACGCAAACCTGAATTCATAACTCATGAAACCAATTCAAATAAAATCCATATTTAAAACCAAACTACAACCCCCGGAAGTATGTGCATACATACTGGATATAAACCAATGGCCGAAGTTCAGGGTTTGTGGTGTGTTGCCAGGCATAAAGCGGGCAGAATTTGAACGAAAGTCAAAAGAGATAGTTGGGTCAAGAATAAAAGTTATCAGCGACAACAAAACCACCTATATTGAAGAAATAACAGAATGGAATGCATCCAGCCGGGTATCGCTGATGTTTATGGAGTTCAGCCCGCCGATTAAATATCTGACCACTCATTTTATAGAGACCATAGAATTCAGGATCGCTTCCCGGCAAGCTGCCGCAACAAGAACGATGATTATGTATCCCCGAAACAAGATCGGCAGGTTGCTGCTGATACCGGTTTCCCGGCTCATGTAGAAGGCCTTGGAAAAGTACATTGCCTTATTATATCCTGAAAGCAGGGTCTGCAAAAAGGCCGGGTCGTAAATTTTTTTTATCTTAAATGGGTATTTGTTGCCAGGAAAGATCGATCGTGTATTCGCCCGGAAGCGGAACCGGCCGGATACCAACCAGTTGTGCCTTTTATCAATTGACAATAAGCCGTTTCAGTTATGCAACGATTATTGTTCTAAAAGTGATGCCTCTTTATTGACATGCGTATTGTGTTCCTGATACTATTCGCTCTGCTGCAACAGCCTGCCCCGGCGCAGCTGCCCCAATACCATGCCCGGGTATTTGATGCCCAGAACGGACTAAGCGCCAACACCATTACGGATATTTTTAAAGACAAGGAAGATTTTCTCTGGATTGTTTACAATTACAGTTACCTCGTTGAGCGCTTCGATGGACGCACGGTGGAAAAGTTCAGGTTTACCGAACCGGTGGTTCACTACCTCAACGACGCGGATAACAATACCTGGGTGATCGGGCCTTCATCGGTTCATAAATTGCAACCAGGCGCCTCCCGGTTTCAATCCATCAACCTTGGCAAGATCCGGCCGGTGCGTATATTCCAGCCGCCCGGAAAGCCCGTGGTGCTGCTGGCACAAGCGGGTTTTTACGAATGGAGTACATCCCAAAGCCGGTTTCTGCCGGTGAAGAAACCGTTTTTCACCCCATCCTTGCGGAGCGGAGCCACCTTCTTTGATACCTGCGCATCCACTATTTTCTACCCGGGTACGCAAGTATACGCGTATGATTACAAGGCAAACAGCATCGACAGTTTGCCTTTTGTGAACCTCTACAGCATTTACGCGTTCACCACCAAACTCGCCATATTGGTGAAATACGATGGCAGCGCCTATTGGGCCGACTTCGCCAACAAACAGTTGCGTCCGCTGGAAGCGGCCAGGTATTTCCCGGGAGAAAAGATCGTTCACTTCCGCATCAGCGGTGTGGTTCCCTTATCGGCAGAGCGGTTCCTTGTATTGAGCACAACGGGCCTTCTCAAATACGATCTGAAAAACGATCGGTTCTCCCGTCTTGGCGTGTATGCAGAAGGAACACCCTTCGAATATGAGCAGATGCTCAGCCGGTTAACCATCGATAAACAAGGCGTTGCCTGGGCGCATGCCGAAACGGTTATTGCCGCCTTATCGCCCATCAGCAAAACGCTCGGCCTGATCCGTAATAAGGAACTCGATCCGGGGAAAAAATGGAACAACGCGGTTGCGGCCTTTGCGGAAGATAAAAAGAACGGGCTCTGGATGGCCACGGGTTTCGGTTTCACCCGGCTCAACTACCTGACCGGTAAAATGGAGGTTTTTCACCCGGTAGATAATGCCACCGACAGACTTAGCCATGAAAGCATACGCGGCATCCTGTTCGATGGAAAGCATGTAATACTGGCGCCAACCGATAAGGGCATCTGGCTCTATGATCCGGAAACTAAAAAATACCGGCGGCCGGTATACGAATCAGCGGCTGTTAAGAAATGGTCGGAACACGATTTTTACGATATGATTTACACGCTTAAAAACGGGGATCATGTTTTTCCGGGAAGAGACGCATTTTACCGGTTGAATGGCCAGAACTACCGCATGAACATCGTTCCGCTACCCGACAGCAACGTGAACTGCAACGTGGTTTTCCAGGACAGCCGGAATACGATATGGCTCGGCGCCACCACCTCTCTTTATTGCCTGAACGAAAAACTGGAAGTGCGGTTCAAAACAACACTGCAGGATAAGAGCGCATTTTGTATGTGGGAACTTGGTCCTGGGAAAATACTCATGGGCACATCAAAGGGGCTGGTAACGTTACTGCAGGAAAAGGAGAGTGCACGGATTGAACCCCGGGAAACGGTTATTGGAGATATCCCGATCCTGGGCATCTACAAAGACAAGAACAATCATTTCTGGTTCAGCACAACCGATGGTTTGTATATGTCCGACACCGAGTTGAATGTATTCCGGAAATTCGATTATGCCGACAACATACAAAGCCCGCTTTTTTCCGGCAACAGTTTCTTCACCACAAAAACAGGGTTAACCTTCCTGGGCGGCAGGCACGGGGTGAACTATTTCTACGCGGAAAACTTCACGCTGGCCGACGATCCGTTGCAGGTAAAAGTGCAGTCCGTGTATACGCCCGATGGAGATACCCTGGTAACCGGGCGCTTCAGCAACAGTTCTTATACCTATAACAAGGGCAGGCTCGCGTTCAACGTGGTGACCCCTTATTTTTTAAATGCCGAGAAGATACAGTTCCGGTATAAGCTGGGTGGTATTTACGATAACTGGATAAACAACGGCAACAATCATATCATCGGTTTTTCGGCCCTGCCTGCCGGAGACTATACCCTGCGGGTAGCCGCTTCCACCAATGGCAAAATTTGGTACGAGGCTGCTATGCCGATACTATTCACAGTAAGGCCACCCTTCTGGAAAACAGGGTGGTTCATCCTCGGTTGTGTCATAGCGGCGCTGGTGGTTTTGTTTGCCGTACAGAAAAGACGGGAACGGATCCTGCGGGAAAAGGAGCGGGAGAACGTTCAGAAACAAAAACTGATCGCCGAAAACCTGCAATTCAAACTGGAATCAAACCAGGCACAACTGACCATACTCGAGAACGAACGTAAGGCGGCAACAGCCAAACTGCAAAGCATGCGCCTGCAGATGAATCCGCATTTTCTCTTCAATGCGCTCAACGGCATACAACAGATGATCATGACCGGTAACGAAGAGAACGCCACACGCTACCTTTCCAAATTTTCGAAATTGTTGCGCATGGTGCTCACCCACAGCGACTGGGAAGTTGTTTCGCTCAAGGAAGAGATCGAAATGCTGAAACTGTATATTGAACTGGAGGCCCTGCGCTTCGAAGACAGTTTCATTTATTCCATCTCCTGGGCGGAAGGCATCGATCCGGAAGACAACAAGGTTCCCACGCTCCTGATTCAACCCTTTGTGGAAAATGCCATCTGGCACGGCTTGCTGCATAAAGAAGGCATGCGTGAACTGAACATTCATTTCCGGACCGACAACAACGATTTCCTGCAATGTGTTATCGAAGACAATGGTATTGGCCGGGAGGCGGCCAAACAATACGCGAAGCGGGCGTCACAAAACCAGCACACGGGTAAAGGAGTAAGCGCAGCCGTGGAACGACTTAAGATATTCAACGAACAAAACCAGGATCACAGCCAGCTCGAGATACAGGACCTGCTTATTGAACAAGACCTGGCTGCCGGAACGCGGGTGGTCATCACCCTGCCCAACCTGGGCTAAAACAACCAACCATGATCAAATCGCTTATCATCGATGATGAACAAAAGGCCAGCGACGTACTCCGCCTGATGATCGAACGCTTTGTTCCCTCCATCACCGAAGTGCAAACCTGTAATGATGCACGGAATGCCGCGGCGATGATTCACCATATTCAGCCCGACATTGTTTTTCTCGACATCCGCATGCCCTTCCTGGATGGATTTGAAGTACTGGAACAGATCAAAAGCAAGCCCTTCAAAGTGATTTTTACCACGGCCTACAATGAATACAGTATCCAGGCCATCCGCTTCAGCGCTTTCGACTATCTTCTTAAACCCGTGGATGCCGAGGAACTGATCGGCGCCATTACCCGCTATATGGGCACACGGGAAGAACTCGGCTTCCAGCCGGAACGCCTGAAAAACATCCTGCAGAATATCGATGCGGGAAACAGCAAACAATTCAAGCTGGCCCTGCCCAGCCGCGAAGGCGTTTATTTTATTTCGCCTTCTGAAATTATACGACTCGAAGCATCCGGTGCCTATACCCGCTTCTTTTGCATGAACAACAAACAATACATCACTTCCAAAGTACTGGGCGATTACGAGGAGCTGCTGGAACCCCACGGCTTCATCCGCACACACAAATCGCACCTGGTGAACCGGAATTTTATCTCCTTTATCAACCACGAGGGCCACGCGGTGCTTATCGACAACAGCACGGTCGAAATTTCCCGCCGCAAGAAAGAAGAAGTGATGAAGAAATTGCGTTGATGCATCCCGCTGCAATACCGACTGCGTTTATCAACCGGCGGCAGCCGTTTAATAAGTAAATAGACCAACCCGCTCTGACGCAACAGATCTTTGCATAAAATAATTGTATGCGCAAGTTCTCGCTTTTCATCGCAGGTCTTTGCCTGTTACAGGTTGCCAGCAGTCAGCCCACCCTGGTAAACACCGGGGAGATCTTGTACATCGGCGCGGAAGCAACGGTGCAGATCAACGGCGACTTTAAAAACGAAGCTGGCGGTAATTTTATCAACAACGGAACAGTTACCATAACCGGTAAGATCACCAACGACCAAGTGATGAACAGCTACACGGGTAAACTGGTACTGAAAGGCTCATCGGCGCAACACCTCGATGGTCTTTCGGATATGCTCACCAAACACTTCGAGATCAATAATGCCGCCGGCCTCACACTCAACAGCCGGTTGAAGGTCGACGGGATCTGCGAATTCACAAACGGCATCATCACCACCGGTTCAACAGCCACACCGCTTTGGTTCACTCCCGGTGCAACAGCAAAAGCGGCAAAAGACAACAGCCATGTACATGGCTTTGTGGTCAAAGAAGGAACAGGGTCTTTCGAATTCCCGGTGGGTGATGAAACCAGGTACCAGCGAGTGGGCGTAAATCTTTCCGGCAACAGTTCCGGCCTGCGTGTGCGCTATTATGGTTCAGATGCCGGAGCTGGAAATTTTACGGCAACGGGCACCGAACCGGTTGCCCTGGTAAGCTATAACAAGAATGAATATTGGGAAGTATATCCGCTCACAAACGCAATCGGTACAATCAGCATTTTCTGGGATGGATATAAAGATGCCTTCGGAAATATAGTCGGGCAACGAAAAGTAGCGCACCAGGCCGGCGGTAATTGGCTGAACGAAGGAACCAACGGTACCGGAACTACCGGCGCCGGCAGTGTTACAAGCAATAACCTGGTCAACTGGGGACTGTTTACACTGGGAAGTATTTCAATGGCCCTGCCGGTTACCTGGCTGTATTTCGAAGGCAGGCTCAACCAACAACAGAGAGCGGTATTGCAATGGAAGGTACAGGAGAGCAATGTACTGAATTACGAAGTGCAGAAGAGCGCCGATGGAATTTCGTTCACCGGCATCGGCACACAGAAAAGCCTGGGCGAGGGCGAACACGCCTACCAACTTACCGAGCCCAATGCCTTAAGCGGTACAGCCTATTACCGGGTATTGCAAGCCGACCGGAATGGAGCGGGGCGTTACAGCCGGGTGATCGCACTCAGCACCGGTGGTTCGCCGGAATGGACCGTATTTCCCAACCCCTTCCGGCAGGGATTTACAATTACCGTAAGCAAGCCCGAAACAGCTTCGCTGTTTAATATGCAGGGGCAGTTGATCAGGAGAATGCAGGTTTCGGCAGGCGCTAACTATATCGAAGGAAACGGGCTGACCCCAGGAACCTACCTGCTGCAGGTAGGAACTACCGTTCCGGCCAGAAAAATAATCAAAGAGTAGAACATCAAGATTGGATATTGGAACAAGACGCCCGGGAAACCGGGCGGTTTTGCACAGAAGGTAGATGAAACGCCCCAATGTATTTTTCATACGCCTGAACAGCAGAAAACAGCGGCCTACCCAATAATAGTTTTTGCCTCCGGACTCATAAAGCAATTTTGCACCAGGCATGCCGGTAAAGCGTGGCAACCAACAAAATCAGTTTATATGAGAAAGCTACTTTCAATCCTCATTAGCATACAGGCGGTTTTGCCGGTAAGCGGGCAACTTGCCAGCAAGGATACGTCGGCCCAAAAGAATACGATTGCCTTGCTGGGTACCTACCATTTTAATAATCCCAACCAGGACCAGTTCAATGTAAACAGCGATGATGTGCTTTCGGCAAAACGGCAAAAAGAGATTGCGCAGGTAACCGCAACACTGGCAAGATACAAACCCACCCACATAGCCCTGGAGTTTAACGCGAATGATACCGCCATGGATGCACGATACCAGCGCTACCTGAAGGGCCAGCATACCTTAAACAATTCCGAGTTGGAACAAATAGGATTCCGGCTGGCAAAAATGCTGGGCCATCCGCACGTATATCCTGTAGACGCACCCAGTATACAGCTGGACTTTAACCCCGGCGAACTGGCGGGCGAATACGGGTACCTGCTGGAGCAACTGGGTAAAACCGGCGACAGCATCATGACGCAAATCAATGGCTGGCTGAAAAAATATACCATCGGGCAGATCCTGGCAAATCTGAATGCGCCGGCGATGGACAAATTGAATGTGGAACTTTACTATAAATACCTTTTACCCATTGGTAAGTCGGATAACCAGCCGGGGCCGGAGGCGGTGACCCGGTGGTACAAACGCAACCTCCTCGTTTTGCACCACATCATGAAACTGGCGGAGGGAAAAAACAACCAGCGCATTCTTGTCATTTTCGGGCAGGGGCATACCGCCATGCTCAAGCAATTCCTTTCATACGTCTCCGATTTCAGGGTTGTGAATATTCAGCAATTTCTGCCCGCAAACTAAACGAATTAAGGAATCAAACAACAGGATCGGATATTGGAACAGGGCGCCCGGGAAACCGGGCGTTGTTGTACATAAAAAAAACCCCAACATCGCTGTTGAGGTCTTTGTGGTGTGGGGCGGGATCGAACCGCCGACACAAGGATTTTCAGTCCTTTGCTCTACCCTTATTCCATCTGTGTTTCGTGGGTTTTAGACGGTACCAGCGTCAGCAGGTGCGTCAGAAACCCTCATCTTTCCAATGTACACAGACCCACAGATCGTTTCAACAAACAGTCTGGAAACGAGAGCCTACGTCAAAGTATATATTGACGGGGAAAGACACCGGTACTATAATGGCAAAGCGATTGGAATTAACTGCAATCCAAACCATGCCAAGACAATCAAAGAGCGCAACCGGGCGCTGACTACCCTTTGTTATACCCTGAAGAAATTGCTCGATTCTGGCTGGAAACCTTCAGATAACCGGAGCATAGAGCCGGTACCAAAAGAACCAGAAGGAACAGTCGGGGACATATTTACAAGACTCTTGCTGGAATTGGAGGAGCAAGACCTCAGTAAGCTGTATAAGAGAGATATTTCTTCAGTCGGTACCAACTTTATCAGGTACCTAGAGGAGAACAGCCTCTATAATATGCCAAACAGCAGACTGAATTCCACTCATGTTGAGAGATTCCTAAAACAATACAACCACTCCGCAACCTATTACATGAACAAACGCCGAACCCTGGGCGGCATATTCTCCCGATTGGTAACGCAGAAGGTCATTGACGCCAACCCGGTGCATGAGACATCTCAACTTAAAGAGAAAGCTACCTTGCATCAGGCATATACCAAGTCGCAACTGACGACCGTGTTCGATTATCTCAAACTTCATAGCCCTAACCTGTATTTATGCTCTATGCTGATGTATGGTTGCCTGCTTCGGCCACATCAGGAAGTCAGACAATTATTCCGCAGCGATTTCGATGAAGACTGTTCTATAATTGCTCTTAGTGGTGAGAACAACAAGAGCGGAAGAATAAGAACGGTACATGTTCCATTGTATGTGCATGAGGTATTATTACAGCGGGAGATCCCTCGATACGAACCAGGCTCGAATATATTTACCGGTACCGGCTGTATCTACAATGAATCTTACTTTAACACAACATGGTCAAGGATTAAGGAGAAGCTTGTGAACGATGGCGTGATCGGAGAAAACCATACCCTCTACTCGTTCCGGCATACAGCCGCTATAAACCTGTATATGAAGACCAAGGATCTATTTAAAGTGCAACAGGCATTAGGGCATAGTTCCATGACTGTAACCTTGACCTACATGAGGAGCCTTGGTATTATGAATGCCGTAACGGCAGAGGATGTACCTGAACTATAATAAGGATTCCCAAAAGGAAGGGGGGGGCTGGTACCCCTTTCTTTTAATAAGGCCGAATCATATTGAATAAAGTATCTTTTTGTACTTTGCATATAACAGCTTTTGAGCTGTCTCTTAGCCAAACCCGAAACATGATTGCTGAAGCACTAAAACAACTGGAAGCTGACTTATGGGAAGCCGCAGATCAACTGCGTGCCAACAGTAAGCTTACCGCGACAGAGTACACTATGCCCATTCTCGGGCTCATTTTCTTGCGCCACGCTACCAACCGCTTTGAGCAGATCAAGGCTGAGGTGGAACCCACCCTCCCAGTACACCCAAAAAGGGGAAGGAGGCCAATAAACCGGGACGATTTTTGGGCTAAAGGGGCTATTTTCCTGCCTGCCGAAGCCCATTTCGATTACCTGGTTGGATTGCCCGACAGTGAAGACATAGGGGCAAAGATTGATGCTGCCATGCGCCTGGTAGAGGAAGAGAATGAAACACTAAGAGGAGTTTTGCCAAAAACATATACCGCCTTTGAGAAGTCGTTACTGCTAGAACTTCTGCGCATCTTCAATAAGGAAGCATTGCGTAAAGCAACAGGTGATGTATTCGGTAAGATATATGAGTACTTCCTCAATGCCTTTGCCATTAAGGGAGCGCAGGAAGGGGGAGAATTCTTTACTCCCATATCACTTGTATCAACGATAGTGAACTTTATAGAGCCTACCCATGGCATTGTACTTGACCCGGCTTGTGGAAGCTTTGGTATGGCTGTACAGACCGGTCACTTTATAGAGGCCATGCATCAGGACCCCAACAAGCAGGTTACGTTTTACGGGCAGGAAAAGACTAGTACCAATGCCAACATTGCAAAGATGAATATGGCAGTTCATGGCCTGGAAGGTATAGTTCTGGAGGGGAACACCTTCTACGAGGATAAGCATGAGCTGGTGGGCCAATGCGATTTCGTAATGGCAAACCCGCCGTTTAATGTTGACAAGGTGGATAAAGAAAGAGAGGTGGTGAAGAATGATCCCCGGATACAGTTTGGCCTACCCAAGAACGATAACGGTAATTACCTGTGGATACAATACTTCTATGGATACCTGAATGAAACAGGCCGGGCCGGATTCGTAATGGCCAGCAGCGCCAGCGATGCAGGCCATAGCGAAAAACTCATCCGTGAGCAGCTGGTTAAAACCGGTGCGGTTGACATTATGGTATCCATCGGCAACAACTTCTTTTATACCAGGAGTCTACCCTGTACATTATGGTTTTACGATCGGGCAAAGGAGAAGGATAAGAAGCGCAGAGACAAAATATTGATGCTGGATGCCCGTAAAGTATTCCGTAAAGTTTCTACCACTATCAACGATTTTAGTCCGGAACAACTAGAAAACCTTACAGCTATTGTAAAGCTCTATAGAGGCGATAAGGGCTACTTTGCCAAAGTACTGGAAAGACGTTTACGGATTGCAATGGATGAACTTAGCCAATACCAGGCATCCGTGCAGTCTGAAATAATACAGATGCTGAAAATAGCTGACAATATTAACAGCCTTGAGAGTAAGGTGGCATTTGAAGATGCGAAAGATACGAAGGCATATAAGGTTGCTATAAAGGGATTGGGGGAAATAGCCAAACAGTTGAATGGCTCATTAGTAAAGCTGCTCACCAGTATTGAAGGCCAGGAAGAGAATCTAGGCCTTTGGGAGGAAATGCTGAAGGACAAGAAGAATGCACACAATGCCCTTCATAACCAATGGATACAGTTACATAACCTTCAACATCATTTGCAGCCACAGGCGAAGCATATAGGACAACTATATAAGCAATGGCTTACCGGTTGGGAGGCACTTGAGAAGGAGTATGAAATACAGCGTGATAAGGAAGTGTTGGAACTAAAGGTTAAAACCAGCTTGCGAACTATCAATGAACAGCATGAGAGAAACCTTGTGGTGTGGCGACAGATGAAATACCTGGTTGATGAAAGCGGCTGGTTACTGAAGCGGTTTGTAGATGGAGAATATACCGATGTGGCTGGCTTATGCAAACTGGTAACCATTGAGGAAGTTGCAGCTAAGGATTACAGCCTTAGTCCCGGTCGGTACGTGGGAGTAGATACAAGTGCGGATGTTGATGAGAATTGGGAGGAGAAACTACAGGCAATCCATACTGAGTTGGATATATTGAATGCAGAGGCTGTGCAATTAGTCAACACCATTTCTTCAAACTATAAAAGCCTGGTATAGATGGATTGGGAGAAAGTTACTATCGAAGAGGTCGTTTCCCGAGTTCAGTATGGATATACTGAAAGTGCGTCTTCACAACCAATAGGGCCGAAGTTTCTTCGAATTACTGACATTGTTAAGGACGTGATTGAGTGGGATACGGTGCCCTATTGCAAGATAAGTGATGATGATCTGACAAAGTATAAGTTGAATATAGGCGACGTTGTAATTGCACGAACTGGAAATACAACTGGCGAGTCGGCCTTTATCAAGAAAGAAACAGAGGCTGTTTTTGCTTCCTACCTTATCAGACTTGTTCCTAACACAAACCGTATCGACGGAGCGTTCTTAGGATATTTGATTGGAGGAGACCTCTTCAAAGGATTTGTACACAGTATTCGCAGCAATAAGACAGCGCAACCCGGTATCAATGCTGAAGACATTAAGGGGTATCAATTTAGTCTTCCACCTCTTCCTATTCAGCGTCGTATTGCCTCAATACTCAGCGCCTACGATGATTTAATAGAGAACAACCTGCGCCGGATAAAACTGTTGGAGGACGCAGCAAGGTGTGAGTATAAGATATTAATGGAGCAGTGTAAAGATCAAGCAAAGTTGCCAATATCTGAAGTATTAGAATACTACATTGGCGGTGGCTGGGGAAATGATACAAACCTGGCTGACTTCAGTGAACCGGCATTTGTTATACGAGGTACCGATATTCCCAATGCTAAATTTGGCGACATCACTAATACTCCATATCGATTTCACAAAGGAAGTAATCTCGCAAGCAGGAAGCTACAAAAGGGTGATATTGTATTCGAAGTTTCGGGGGGCAGCAAAACGAGCCCTATTGGAAGAGCATTGCTTATCACAGACAAGATATTAGACTTGTACAATGCCGATGTTATGTGTGCAAGCTTTTGCAAGCTATTGCGACCGAATGACAAGATTAGCCCAGAATACTTGTATCTGTTCCTTGTTGAAAGTTACCACGATAATTCCCTCAAGCCTTATGAACGCCCGAGTGCCAGTAACATCATAAACTTCGGGTTTGAAACGTATGTTGATGAGGCTACTATTTTATTGCCGGATGAAGTCGCACTCGGAGAGTTTACGATTAGGGTGAGGAACTACTTACAAATGATTGCTGTTATTGGAGCTCAAAACACTCAATTGCGCAAGGCTAAGGACATACTCTTGCCTAAACTCATGAGTGGGCAGATAGAAGTCGATGGGGATATTAGTGCCGGTACAATAATAGAGATGCCCATCAAAGAAACGATGGCAGCGGAAGATGAAGTTATATATGAAACCAAGAAATCCAAACCTGGGGCTAAGTACTATATGCGTACAGTACTGGCTGCATACATTGTAGATACTCTGTGGCAGGAGAACGCATTCGGTCATGTGAAACTGATGAAACTTATGTATCTGTGTGAACACCTGGCAGGAATAGAAACGGTCAGTAACTATCACCGGGATGCCGCCGGACCTTATGACAATCAGATGATACGCTCAATTGACAAACAGCTTAAGACGAAGGAATGGTTTGAAATGTACAAGAATGCCCAGGGTTATTCAAAGTACAAGCCGATGGCAAAGTGCAATGACTACAAGACTGAGTTTGATAAATACTACAGCGACAAACAGCAAGGGATAGATCGCTTACTTGACATCTTTGGCAAAGAGCTGACAGAAAAGGCCGAAATGGTGGCCACAATCTATGAGGCATGGCGATATTTACTCAGCAAACAAAGTTCTGTCAGTGAAGATGAAGTGGTGAACGAGGTATTAAACAACTGGCACGAAAGCAAGAAGCGAATAAGTGACGAAAGGTGGCGTAAATGCTACAGCTGGATGAAGCAACAAAACTGGATACCCAATTAGGTCTTGCAGAGATTAGTTGAGAGAAGCAATAATGAAGCGCTCATGTACATGAAGTACATCATTACCATATTGTCGATAACCTTACTCCTTGCTTGTAAAGGCAAGAGCTCAAGTAATGATGCAAGCGCACCAACCAGTACAGCTACTTCAAGCGAGAATTCGACTTATAGCTCATCAGCAACAGACAATTCATCATCAGAAACAGATGAGAAGTACGCAGATGGAACTTACTGTGCAGATGTTGAGTATTTCAACCCTAACACCGGTACCCGGAGTACTTATGAGTTGAGTGTAGAAGTTGAGGATGGAGAGCTTACAGTAATACACTGGCCCAATGGAGGGTGGTTGGATGATAGCCACTTCACCCCGGAAGAACTGGACGAGAATGGGGAGGCATCTTTCATTAGTGATAAAGGATATCAGTATGATGTTACTATCAGAAGCAGTTCCCCATGCAGTTATTCCAGTATCAACTCCCAAGCTATTTTAAGAGCACTGAAAGAAGATGAGCTTGCTAAATATGGAAATGAAACGGGTACCGTTATATGGCAGCAAAGCGGTTGCAAGTATGTGATAATAGAATCATCGGTATGGTATGTTGTTGCGGAAAATGACGATCTCTATTTAGGGGATAGGGTGCGAGGCAACTTAACAACCTATGGGTTCGAAGATGTTTACAATCTTAGTGGAAAAAGAGAAGTTAGCTTGTACATAGACAACTATTACGGCTCAAAGAGCAGGGCTATGGAAAGAGTCAATGACAAGTGCGAATTAGGTATGAAGGAGGAGGATTTATAACACACCCATATTGAGGAGCTAGGCAAAGATATAACTGACATAAAGCCTAATAGACAGCAATGAAAATAACAGCAGACGTTAAGAGCATCGTCAAACTAAAGGACTACTTTTTTGTGGTACCCGACTATCAGCGTGAATATATATGGCAAGCTGATGTACATGTTGCAAGATTCCTGCAGGATATAAGCGACGAGTTTAAACCCGGTGCGACCGTTCAGTCAAATTACTTTATCGGGTCCACGATAGTGGTAGAACGGGAAGGCAATTCTTATGATGTGGTTGACGGGCAACAGCGGCTTACTACCATCATTCTTTCTCTTTGTGCTATACGAAAAGCGATGGTCGATTTGAAGACCGATGATAGAGATTTGTCTGACCTCCGGGATGAATTGCTGAAAGAGGTAAAGGAGCTACTATACAAATTCGACATTGGTACAAAGAAGCAAACCCCCCGCCTTACCCTGCAATATGCTGAGAGCAAAGACTACCTCAATAACCTGATTGCAGAAAAGCCATTTACCGACAAAGAGACACCATCCATTAAGAGAATGAGAGAGGCTTATGAATCAGTACTTGACTTTTTGTGGGAAGAAGATGAAGCTGCAGCTGACGAACTATTGGATTTTGTCAGGTACTTTCTTACCAATGTGGAGATGGTTATCATCAAGCCGGACGATTTGGGCAGCGCTCTAAAGATATTTGAGACCATCAATGAACGGGGAGTTGGGTTAAACGCTATGGACCTTTTAAAGAACCTGCTGTTTAGCAATGCCAGGGATGATGAGTTTCAGGTCATAAAGGATACCTGGAAGGAAATGATGCGACACCTCGACAAAAGCAAGGAAGGAGATAAGCCCCTTCGCTTTCTCAGGTACTTTTTAATGGCCCGGTACCACGATGGAATTATTCGGGAAGATGAGATTTATAAGTGGATGATTTCAAACGAAGGCAAGACTAAGATCGGATATACGACAAATCCTGTCCGCTTTGCGAAGGAGTTGAAATCAGCCGCTGAAAAGTATGCGAGGTTTATCATTGCAACCATGTCAGATAAGGCCGATGTTGACTATCCTAATATCACAGGCATCGGCTACCTGAGTAAAAAGACCTCCCGCCAGCATCTTGTACTATTGAGTGCATTGCCTGATAATGCTACAGATGAAGTAATCAACCTGTTGGCAAAGAATATCGAGAGCCTGGTATTTTACTATGCAGTTAACCGGACACTCACAAAATCGTATGAACCAAAGTTTGCAAGCTGGGCTCAAACCTTGCGTTCTGTGAAATCAAAGGCTGAACTGATTGTTTTCATGAACGGCGATTTTAGCAAAGAGCTATCTGAACAGCAGGCCAAGTGCATGGCAAA
>WBZX01001203.1_pt1 | contig 20079 bp, 17 predicted proteins | sample 5204211 | NCBI WGS metagenome assembly WBZX01 (sample SAMN12344362, study PRJNA552823) | activated sludge metagenome | biome: Activated sludge suspended growth; feature: Nitrification reactor; material: Wastewater; isolation source: activated sludge from nitrification reactor of wastewater... | reverse complement strand
GCGGCTCTCGAGTGCATGCTCAAGTGAGAGGGACCCGATGAGTGGTCCAGGGGCTATGCGGCTTGGGGTGGGTTGGTGGTCCACGTGGCGGCGAACTCGCCTGGGGTGAGGTCGCCGTGGGCGGTGTGGGGCCGCTGCCAGTTGTAGTCGATGCGCCAGTCCTCGATGATCACGCGGGCTTCGAGCAGGCTGTCGAACTGCCAGCCGTTGAGGAGTTCGTCGCGGAGGCGGCCGTTGAACGACTCGATCCATGCGTTCTGCCACGGCGAGCCGGGATCGATGAACACGCTCGCGGTGTCGTTGAATCGGCACCAGTCCGCGAGCGCGTGCGCGACGAGCTCGGGCCCGTTGTCCATGCGCAAGAAGGCGGGCGGCCCGCCACGTTCGAGCGCGATCCGGTCGAGGACTTCGACGACGTGGTCGGCGTCGATGGAGTGATCGACCTCGATCGCCAAGCACTCGCGGGTGAACTCGTCGATGATGTTGAGCATCTTGATCGTGCGCCCGGAGGCGAGGGTGTCGAACTGGAAGTCGAGCGCCCACAGGGCGTTGGGTCGGATCGGGCACATCGCACCGACATGGGTGCCGATGCCGGTGAGGCGCTTCTTGCGCTTCTTCTGCGGCACCCGGAGGCCTTCGTCACGCCACAGCCGCCGGATCCGCTTGTCGTTCACCTGACGGCCCGTCCTTCGGGCTTCTTTGGCTGCTCGTCGCCATCCCCACCGCGGGCGGCGCTTCGCGAAGTCGCGCAGGAACGCACGCAGGTCGGCCTCCTCGTCGGGGACCGGTGGTTGGGCGAGACGCTGCGTCGAGCGATGGATCCCGACGACCTTGCAGGCTCGGCGTTCGGAAACCCCGAACCGTTCACGCAACGCCGTCACGGCGCTGCGTTTGCGGTTCGGGGTCAGAAGTTTCCCTCCGCCAGCTCCTTGAGCATCGACTTGTCGAGCTCGGCCTCAGCGAGGAGCTTCTTCAACCTGGCGTTTTCGGCCTCGAGCTCCTTCAGGCGTTTCGCGTCGTTGGCCTTCATCCCGCCGTACTGGGCGAGCCATCGATGCCACGTCGACTCACCGATCTCGAGATGCCGACACACCTCTGCAAGGTCCTTGCCGGCGGCCAACTGCTTGTGGCCCTCGGCGAGCTTGCGGATGATCTGATCCGGCGTGTGCCGCCGGCGCTTGCTGGATGTCATGGTGCTGCAATTCTTCCTGCCCTCACGGGCAACGAAGTCGCACAACACCTGGACCACTACGAGGGTCTCAGCTCACAGTTCGCGCGCCGAATTGCAGGGAGCTTTCGAAGGCGAGAAATGCGGAGGCAACTGTGTAGGCAGCGACGTGCGGACGACGACCACCGATGCGATCCATTGGCTCTTCCGAGCAACCATGGCTATTCGATTCAACGAAACACACGGCGGAGGAGGAGCGACACGCCCTGGGAGCCTTGCCCACGGCGCTTCGACGTTTGGCGGCGACATCGCTCTGGTTTCCGCTGCGCCCGCCGAACTCAATAACTAGGAATGAGCCCGAGTGCTCTTGCTCGTGCCACGGCTTCGACCTGGCTGTGGACTCCCAAGCGGCGAAACGCGGACTTCAGATACCCACGAACCGTATGTGGGCTAAGGAAGAGGCCCTCGGCGATGAGCGGAATGGTGGATCCTCGGGCAAGCAGCCACAAGACTTCTGCCTCGCGCGGCGCGAGCTGGCTTACGCTCGGGCGTTTGGCAGCGGCTCGGCGGTCGGCTCCTGAACAATGCGCCCGGCGGACGGCGGAGAGCACATCAGCCAATCCGCTGTCTCTCGACACGCACTGGGCGGCGCCAGCAGCGACAGCCATCGTGGCGGAGACGGCGTCTCGGTTCGATGCCAACGTCACGAGGGTGATGGAAGGGTGTGCATTCCGAAGCCGCCGCACCCAATCGAGACCGTTGACGCCACCCACGCCGAACGTCACCAATGCAACGTCGACGGTCGCTTCTCTGAGTCGTTGTGTCGCGGCCGGGAACGTCAATGCGCAACCAGCGGATCTGAACCCTGCCTGGAACTCGATCGCAAGGGCCAACGATTCGGCGAACGCCCGCTCTTCATCTACGACGAGGACGCTGATGTCTCGGATCGTTGCCGATCGTTCCACGGCGCATCTCCTTTGCTCGGTGCCGAACCCGATCGTCCGGTTTCCGCCTCCTGCGCACGCATCGAGGAAACCACGTCAGTCGGAGGCGCTCCTGCTATCCGAGCACGAAGCGTCAGTGCCTCTCAGCGTCAGAACACTTCGCGCGGCTGCGATCGCTTGCAAACGACTTCGTGCCTGCAACTTCTGCATGATTGCCTTGACGTGTACGCGGGCGGTGTTCGGCGAGATTCCCAGCGTCGCAGCGATGGAAGCAGTCGAGCACCCTCCCTCGAGAAGTTCGAACACTTCGAGCTCTCGGGTGGTCAGGCGGACCGACGAGGGGCGCTCAAGCCGCGTGGCATCCACGAGCAGAACATCCGAAGGTTCGTTGCACCGCCGCATCATGGCGATGATCGTCGGGACCGACCGATCGCTTGAGACGATCGCCCGAACACCGGCACGCCTCGCGTCGTTCTCCACATCATGCGAAAGTCGATCGACGACCATGAGCATCGACGTAGCTGGCTTCACCTTCTCGGCGACGACGATTGTTGACCGGGCGTCTGCCGAGGCGACGACCACGCGGGGTTGCATCCCCTCAACGAGTCGCAGGCAATCTCCCGTCGTGCGGACCAGGCCACACACTTCCACGCCCGGCGTCCGCCTGAGCACCTCCTCGAACGCCTCGGCGAAGAGTCGCTGCTTGCAGAACAGGGCCACGCTCAGCGTTTCGTTCGCAGCATCCGCAGTCCCACCTTCACATTGCCGGAGCATTCCGCCGTCCCCGCCCTACCCACTTTGGGGTCATCGTTTCAGAGTCGCCCCGACAGGCTGATCGGTTCGGGCCAATGTCGGTCCCTCGCCTCAAGCAAGCTGCTGCTCTCGACGATGGGTCGGCATGTTTCCGCAGCTGTCCACCCAATCGTCTGTTCCTGACCATGACGGAGATGTCGACCCGCATCATTCGACAACGGTTACGAGCGATCGGAATTCGTCAAGCAACGACGCGCGCTCGGGAAGCCGACTCCCCACGGTGTCGCTCGTGATTCCGACGTTGAACGAGGCGCTCAACCTTCCGTTGGTGCTCGCCGCAGTACCTGAATGCGTGACGGAGATCATCGTCGTCGACGGGCGTTCAACTGACGCCACCATCGCCGTTGCGCTCTCATGGCCACGAGTGCGCGTTGAGCGAGAGCCACGTGCCGGAAAGGGCTTCGCGCTGAGCGCCGGATTCGCCGCGGCCTCGTGCGACATCGTGGTGATGATGGATGCGGACGGTTCGATGGACCCTGCGGAGATCCCGTCCTTCGTGCGGGCGCTCGTCGCGGGCGCGGATGTGGCGAAGGGATCTCGCAGGATGCACGGGGGCGACAGCTCGGATCTGACTCCCTTGCGGTCGTTCGGCAACGCGGCGTTGACGACGACGGTGAACCTCTTGTTCGGGAGCCGTTACACCGACCTCTGCTACGGATACATGGCTTTCTGGCGGGATGTCGTCCCGATGATCGATCCGGGGTGCCCGGGCTTCGAGGTGGAAACGCTGATCAACATCCGAGCGCAACAGGCACAGCTCGAGGTTGCCGAGGTTCCTAGCCAAGAGTCGAATCGGCTGAACGGTACGTCGAACCTTTCGGTCTGGCGGGACGGTTGCCGGATCGGCCGAGCAATCCTCAAGGGGCGCACCACTCGTGCACACCGACCAGCCACGAATAGTTCCGCCAGCATGGCGGTATGACATCGGTCCCGCCAGGAGCGACCGGTGAGGGTCACCCTCGTCTCGAATCGGTTCGCGCCTTCGGTGGGCGGCGTTCAATCGCTCGTCATGCGGCTCGGAGTCGCGCTTCAGGGCACAGGACATCAAGTATCCGTTCTGACACATCAGCTCGCCGACGATCCGGAGGAAGAAGTTCTCAGTGGTGTACTCGTGCGGCGATTTCGACCGACGGTCCGACTCGAACACTTAACCGTCTCGATAGGGCTGCTCAGGGCGGTGCGTTCCACTGCAGATGACATCGTTCATCTCTTCTCGTATCACGATGTCGTCACGCAGGCAGCCGCGGTAGCGCGTCGCGGGCCACTGGTGGTGACGACGGCATATCACGGGTCGAGCGAAGGTCGACTCAGGTCACGGGCTCATGTGGCATACCGACGTACTGGAGATCGTGTCCTCGAGCGGGCGGACCAAATTGTCTGCCTCTCGGAGGCCGAGCGAACACTCGTCCACGAGCACTTCCCGTCGTCTCGAGATCGGACCAGAGTCATCCCGTGCGGCATCGATGTCGATGCCATTCTGGCCGCCGCAACGAGCGACCGTGCCGACGGTCGTGGATCCATCGTCGTCATCGGTCGGCTTGACCGCTACAAGCGGGTGGATCGCGTCGTTCGTGCAATGTCACATCTGTGCCACGAGTTTCGCCTCGACATCTTCGGTGCTGGAGAGGCGCGAGCGGAGCTCGAGGTCCTTGTCGGGCATCTCGGCCTTGCGGGGACGGTCGAGTTCCGCGGCCGGGTCAGCGATGCAGCTCTTCGCTCGGCACTTCGTTCGGCGTCGGTCGTCTGCTCGGCATCTGCGCTCGAGTCCCAAGGCATCGTCCCGCTCGAGGCAATCGTGGCAGGGGCGGGAGTCGCGCTGTCGGACATTCCGGCGCATCGTGAGACGGCCTACCGATTTCCGGAGCGTTGCGTCCTCTTCTCCGAATCGGCTCAGGCGCTCGAGCTCGCCGAAGCGATCAGGTCTGCAGCCGGCAAGCGAGGGGCCTCCCTGCCCGGCAGTGGGCCCGAGTCCTGGGACGACGTCGCAGCGGAGATGGAAGCGCTCTACCAGCACGTGTGCCGGCCGTCAACGTCGAAGGTCTCGGTGCATCGATGACAGCGCATCGCCTGACCTCACGTCTTGGTCCGCCCGACGAGCCGGTTCACAGGCGGGGACGAGTCCTTCGTGAAAGTCATTGCCGGAACACCGTGGTGCTGGCGGCGACAACCTTGTCCAACGCCGCACTCGGATACGGATTCTGGGTGGTCGTCACTGCGACTGCGCCTGCCGCGCAGGTCGGCGAGACGACGACGGTCGTGTCACTGATGGCGGCTGCTGCCCTTGTGGCCGACGGCGGGGCGTCGACGACCGCGGTCCAGTACATGGCGACTGCGACGCGCCAGGGTGAACGGGCCCGATTTCAACGACACCTCTGCTCGATCGTGGCAGCGGCGGCGGTGTTGACGTCGGGAGGTGGGCTCACCATCATCGGTTGGATGGCTGGTTGGCGGGCCGATCTGCGAACGATCGTGTTTGCAGCCGTGGTGACTGCCGCGGTCACGGCACTTGCGCTCGGACGACTGGCCGATTCCATGGCGACAGCGGACCGCAACGGTGGCCTGGTTCTCCGGCGGAACCTGTGGTTCGCAACCGTGAAGCTGATACTCGTCGGCACCCTACTGATTCACGAGAACGTCATGGCGGTGATCGTCGGATCTTGGGCGTTCGCGTCGGTGTCGACGACGACGGTCTTCCTTTCGCGGCAGTTGGGTGGCAAGCGAACGATCGAAGGTGCGTCGTCGGAAGTAGCCGATTCATTGCCAGTTTCGGTGCTGGTTCGCCGTACGCACCATCGGCGAGCATCGCGGGGACAGCCGGGCTCACCGGGCCACTCGGCGGTGCGCCCGACCCAACTTCGCAAGCGGAAGTCCTCGAACTCGCAATCCGCGCGTGTCACGAGCCTTCCAACCCTTCGTGCGTCGCTGGTGCACCACTTGGGCAACATCGCGGGCGAACTTCCGATGTACTTGCTGCCAGTCGTCGTCCAGCAACGCTCGGGTGCGACGGAGGCTGGCGCGTACTTCATCACTTCGATGGTTGCGGTGTCGTTCTTCACGGTCTCATCGTCGCTTTCCACGAGCTTGTTCGCTGAGCTCAGTCACGACCCCGGTCGACAATCGGAACTCATCCGCCGGTCCACTCGGGTCTTGGCCCCGACGCTCACGATGGTGATCGTTGCGGTGGCCGTCATTGGCGACAACGTGCTCGAGTTCTTCGGTACAGCGATCACGGACGATGCGCCGCTCCTTCTACTGATTCTGGCGTTCTCAGCGATTCCAGACGCTGTGACGAACCTTGCGGTGGCACGATGGAGGGCCATGGGCGACGGATCGAGGAGCGCCATTCTGAGTGTTTTCATGGGTGGCGGCGCAGTGGTGCTGGCGTGGTACCTAGTGCCAGCGCTCGGCATCCTTGGCGCAGGCTGCGCCTGGCTGGCAGCTCAACTCGGCGGCGCGGTGGCCGTCGCAGTCGTCCAACTTCGGGATCGTTCCGCTGATCGTGACCGGCACAGCAGGTGCTCCGAATGAAGGTTCTTCTGGTCAGCGATTTCTATCCGCCGGCCATCGGAGGTCTGGAGCGGCACGTCGCTCGACTGGCGCGAGCCCTCTCGGCGCGCGGCCACGATGTCGCAGTGGCAACGGTGGGCACCCGGTCGAATCACATGACCTCGACCGAGGACGGGATCGTCGTTCATCGGCTCCAGCAGTGGGCGGCCGTCTTGCCAGGCGTTCACGTCGACCCCGAGCGTCCGTTTCCTGCGCCGATTCCGGACCCCGGGCTCGTTAGAGGACTGCGCGATGTGATGGATCGCTTCGAGCCCGATGTGGTGCACGCTCATGGTTGGATCCTGTCGTCCGTCGCTGCGAGCTGCATCGGCCGAAGTTGCGCACTGGTGGCCACCTTGCACGATGCTGGGACTACCTGCGCGAAGCGAACGAGCTTCTATCTCGAACAGACGCCTTGCTCTGATTCTTCCCTCAGACGATGTCTCGGCTGTTCGGCGGATCACTACGGCGTGCTCAAAGGCGTGGGACTGGCGTCGTTGCTTCGAGGAGCCCGCCCGCTGCTCCGGCGAGTCGATGCGTTCGTCGCGGTCGCAGAGCCGATCGCCGAAGCCGTCGAGCGCCTCCGTGTCGCCCGATCCGTGCCGATGTTCGTCACGCCCAACTTCGTGGACGGTGCCGTGCCGCCGGACGGGCCTCGGCCGAGTTGCGTGCCTGCACGCGGTCCCTACGTGCTCTTCGTCGGCACGCTGAGCAGATTCAAGGGAGTGGACGTGCTCCTTGAGGTGTGGCGCCGACACCGGCTCGACGCGGAGCTCGTGCTCCTGGGAGCCCGAGCCGTCGACACGCCGAGTTCTCTCCCGTCAGGTGTGTCGATGCACGTCGATGTCGAGCACGCCTCGGTGATGCATGCCCACGCGCACTCCGAGTTGTTCGTGCTTCCATCGCAGTTTCCGGAGCCAAGCCCGACGGTCCTTCTCGAGGCCATGACGTGCGGCAAGGCCGTCGTAGCGAGCAGGATCGGCGGGATCCCGGACATCGTGGTCGACGGGGTGACCGGGCGACTCGTCGAGTATGACGACCTGAACGGATTCGCGCGGTCGATCCAGCAGCTCCTCGCCGATCCGGACCTTCGTCGAGGGCTCGGTGCTGCGGGGCGACAGCGGGCATCGTGCTTCGAGACAGGCCCTGTCGTCTCGAGGATCGAGTCCGTGTATGCCGACAGCGTCGTCCGACGAGCGAACGCCAGGAAGTGACCTGACAAAAGCCTCCGCGACCGTACCGTCGTCGAGGTGATTTCACGTGTTCCCGGACTCCGTCGACAAGCGATGTCTGGCGTCGTCAGCGCCTTGGGCGGGAAGGGACCGCGTCGGCGGAAACGCGGCGTCTGGGTGATCGCGAGCCTGACCGTCTGGTCCGTCATCGGCGGGCAAGCGGTTGCGGCCGAACCTGAACCCTCGACGTCTTCGGCGACATATTCGGGGATGCCAACTCCCGCCGATCGACTGGTGCATCGTCGTGAGGATGGTCTGTGGTCGATTCCGCTGTCGATGACGAGTGTCGGCGACGAGCGGCTCCGCATGGCAGGAGAGGTCGGCCAAACTCGCATCGTGCTCCCCGTGCCGCCCGGCCTTGAGCCGTTCGTCCTGCGCGGCCAGCTGCACCGATCCGCGGATGTCGAAACAGGATTTCTGGAATACAGCGCGGAAGGCACGGGGACCCGCTCCCTGACGCTCGACGAGTCGGCCGGCGGCGAAGCTCCACAGCCGGTGGAACTCGACCTCGACGGCGCCATCGTTCGCGACTCGAGCGTCAGCCTCGAGCTCGACCACCGGCTGCGCGCCGTGAATTCGTCCTGCGACGTGACGCTGGTGGGTTCGTGGGCGGAGTTGGAGGGGGAATTGCTGCTTCAGGGCGAGCCTGCGGCGCCGGCCACGGTGGCTCAGTTCCCCACAGCGCTCCTGTCGAGATTGGTCATCCAGGTTCCACCAGCTGTCTCGTACGAGGAGGCGCACGCCGCTGCGAAGATCGCGCTGGCCCTGGCCCGTTCGTCGCTCAGCGGGGTTGTCGATGTCGTGGTCGTCGACGAGGACGACGATCGCGTCGATGCGCAGCGGGATCCACTGACGACACGCGTGGTCGTGGTCGACACCGACCGCCTGGCGGGCGCTCGGCTGGGCGATTCCGACAGCGTCCCGACGCTGTACGTCGGAGGCAGCGGCTCGTCGTCCGTTCTCTCGGAGACGTCCACGCTCTTGGACGGCGACCTTGCTCCGCTCGCCACGAGCTCTACCGCTGTGCCGGGCGTTTCCGGTGCTCGGAGCGAGGTCGACCAGCCGGTCCCAGGCTCGACGAGAACCTTCGCATCCTTGGGACTTGCCCGGGCGATTCGATCGGGTCTCGGGCGCATGGAACTCGGACTCAACGTTGGGCAGACCGACTTCGGGGGGCCCGTGAAACGATTGTCCGTCCATCTGGAGGTCACCCACACTGCGGTGCCCGAGGGGGCGCGAGGTTCGTTGTCCGTGGCGGTGAATGGATTGTTCGTCGACTCCGCTCCGCTCTCGGGGGAGGCGCGGACCGTCCTGGACTTCGACATGGATCGTGCGGACGTCGGCCGAGACACCACGATCCAGATCACGGTGGACTACACCCCTGCACACGGAGAATGCCAGCCGGAGCAGGTGCCTTTCAGCTGGCAAGTGGATTACATCAGATCGACGATCACTACTCGTGGTGGCCAAGGACTCGCGCCTGGCTTCGCGCGATTTCCACAGGTACTCGTCCCCGGATTCAGTGTCGGACTGGATCGCCTCGACTCCCACCGGTTGCAGCTGGCGATCGGTCTCCTGGCGACGCTCCAACGAACCGCAGGCCGGCGGCTGGTCCCCGACTCCTTCGCTTCCGTCGATCAAGTCCTCGAACGACGGGTTCCGGGCGTCCTGGTGACGGCGACGACCGAAAGCTTTCTCGAGTCCCGCCCACTCGTCGCCACCAACCCGCTCCGAGTTGCGGACCCCTCGGTCCGTCAGGAGAGACTCAGCCTCGACCAGGTCGGCCCATCAGCATATCTGCAGGCGTACCAAGGACTCGACGGTGTCGACTACCTCGCACTGACGTGGCAAGACAGCGCTCAGGAGTCCGGCACGAACCTGGCCGCTGAACTCGTGTCATCACTCACGCTCGTCGATTTCGGTTTCCGCCAACTCTTCGGCGATGTGTACATCGTGTCAGCGGAGGCACCTGCGACCAGCATTTCGCTCACCGGAGCGAGCGCACAAGAAACGCCCGTTCGAGCTGCACCGAACTACTCGACTCGTTCCGTTGCCATCCTCGTAATGGCCGGAGCAGTAGGCGTTCTGCTCGTCTTTGGCGGTTGGCGGCTACGACGAAAGGGCAGCCCGACCAAAAATGGGTGAACGCTGCCACCAGCGGCCGAGGTATGAGGCGACACGCTCCCTCGCACGCAGTCGATCAATCTGCGACCGCCCGCCTCGAAGTCTTCGAAGAGCTCGAGCGTCGCTTGCGTCCCGGGCTGTGGTGTAGGACGTCGTGCGTTCCTCGAAGGCTGTGGGTCAGGTTAGGGGTGCTGCGGGCAAGGCTAGTTCGGCGGGTTGGTCGGTGAGGTCGGCGACGCTGGCGGCGGCGATGTAGCGGCGTGCGGCGGCGATCATTTAGTCGTTGGTCTCGACGAGCAGGGCGCCGAAAGATGGATGCCGGAGGCTTTGAAGGGGAAGATCCCGACGACGTCGGTGCGCCGCTTGAGCTCGCGGTTCAATCGTTCGAGCGGGTTGTTCGACCAGATCTTGGACCACTGAGCGGTCGGGAAGCCGGTGTGGGCGAGCAGATCGGTCTCCATCTTCTCGAGCCGGTCTGCGACGCCGGGTGCGTAGGGGAGGAGCTGGTCGACGACGGCCCGCAACTGGGCGGTGGCGGTGTTGGTGTCGGGTTGGACGAAGATCGTTCGGATCAGCGCGGCGATGACTTGGCAGTGTCGGTGGTTCGGGGCGGCGAGCAGGTTCCGCCTGGCGTGCACGCGGCAGCGTTGCCAGCTGGCGCCTTGGAAGCAGGGTCGGATCGCTTTGATGAGGCTGGCGTGCGCGTCGGAGATGACGAGGCGGACACCTGCGAGCCCGCGGTCGACCAGGCCGCCGAACTCTTTCCAGAATGGTTCGTTCTCACTGTCGCCGATGTCGAGACCGAGGACTTGAACCGCCCTGGGTCTGATGGAGGCTCGGGCTATTGGTTTCCAACCCCGGCTGGCGTGCCGGTCGGGGAGGGCTGTTGTGCAGCGTAGAACGCTGCTTCGAATTCTGCTGGCGGGATGTCGCCGCAGTGGCTGTGGAGGCGGTGCTCGTTGAACCGGTGCACCCAGGTGAGCGTGGCCAACTCGACCTCGCCGACGTCGGCCCACCTTCTCGGGGCGTCGGGCCCGTAGATGCATTCGGTCTTGTAGAGCCCGTTGGTGGTCTCGGCGAGCGCGTTGACGCCCCTATAGGTCAAGAGATTCTTCAGGCGGCTTGTTCGAGCGCTTGTCGTGCTCGGTGGTCGGTCATGACGCGTTGGTAGATCTCGCGTGCGAGGTAGCGCTTGACGCAGCGGATGATCTCTCGTTTGGGCATGCCTTCGGCGGTGCGTCGGGTCACGTAGTCGATGGTCGGCTGGTGGAAACGCATCCGCACGATCGTCGACCGGTAGAGCGCAGCGTTCGCTTGGCGGTGACCGCCGCGGTAGAGACGATGCCGCCCGTTGGTGAGGCCGGACCCGGCAGGAATCGGGCAGGCGCCGCAGAGCTTCGCGAATGCTGCTTCGGAGTGAACTCGTTCGGGATCATCGCCGAAGATGATCAGCATCTCGGCGGCGGTGTCGGGGCCGATCCCGAAGCCGTCGAGCAGTGTCGGGGCGACGGCCTCGGTGAGCTCGCGAAGGATCTTGTCGTGCTCGACGATCTCGTCGTTGAGGAACAGCCAGCGCTTCGCGAGGGCGCGGAGGGTGTGCTTGGCCGATGCGGTGGTGTTGTCGATGGCGCCGGGCCGGAACCCGGCGCACCGATCGATGAGGGCCTTGTCGCCGGCGATCGCGTCGAGTGCTTCACGTAGCTCGGCCGGTGCATTCACGATGATCGTCTTCAGCGTGATCATCGCTGCGGTCCTGGCCTTGACGGCGGTGTCACGGGCGATCCTCACCTGGCGGATCATCTCGGCGTGGCCATCGGCCAGCTTCGGCATCGCCTCGGACACGCCGGCGAGCACGGACCGGGCTGCGGTCTCGGCATCGATCGTGTCGGACTTGCCGTTCGCTCGGCGGCTCCGGCGGTCTTCCCGGTTGACCTCGATGACCCGATGGCCGGCGCGTCGGACGGCGCTCGTGAGGCCGGCGCCGTAACTGCCGGTTCCTTCGATCCCGAACGCTTCGATCGGGCCGAGCCCCTCGGCCCAGCCGATCATCTGGCGGTAGCCGCCTGAGTCGGCCGGGAACGTTCGGTCCTCGAGCCTGACGCCCCATGTGTCGATCGCGACGGCGACGTGGACGTGCTTGTGGGTGTCGACACCGACGATCACCTTTCGGCGCGGCAGGTGCGATGGCATGCTGGTAGTCACGTTGACTCTCCTCCGGGTAGAGCCGATCACCAGCTGGTCGGATGGGGAGGACAGGACTGTGACGGGTCGGTTTCCAGCAGGCCCCTATTCGGTCACTGCCCATCCGGCCAGCAGGCTTTCGGGGGTTGTAGAGCCAGCGGGCCACGATCGACAGATCAACAGCCAGGACACGAACGGTCAGTCGTAACAAGCGTCAGACCGCGACCCGCCAGCAGCCTGCATCATGCTCACAGTCGTAGCTGTCCGCAACGGTGCCGATCGAGGGCTTCGGGCCGATCTCGTCGAGACGTTCGGTGAACCGCACCGACGTGAACTGGGCGGATTCAACTGGTCGTCGCAACACCTCGATGATGGAGGTGTGGGTTGGGGACGAACAAGCAGAAGGCGGTGCGTGCGTATCGGGGGCAGATCCCGTCGCCGGGTCGTCCGACGGTCGCGTGGCGGCGCGACCGTGTCAGGTTCTGGACTGCGATCGCACGGGGCGACAAGACCGAGGACGCAGCGATCGCAGCTGGGGTGTCATCCCCGGTCGCGTTCCGGTGGTTCCGTCACGCTGGTGGCGTGAACCCATGCCTGCCTTCCACCGTGTCGGGCCGCTACTTGTCGTTCGAGGAACGCGAGGAGATCGCCATCCACCACGCCAACGGTCTCGGTGTTCGCGAGATCGCTCGTCGCATCGATCGGGATCCATCGACGGTGTCTCGCGAGCTGCGCCGGAACGCGTCGAGTCGTGTCTATCCGCCGGAGTATCGAGCCTCGGTCGCGCAATGGCATGCGGAGCGCCGCGCCCGACGCCCGAAGACAGCGAAGCTCGTCGCCAACGACGAGCTGCGCACCTACGTGCAGGATCGCCTCTCGGGCGCGGTGCGCACCGACGGCGGACGCGAAGTCGGCCCGGCAGGGACCGACTGGAAGGGCCGGAACAAGCCGCATCGCAAGGACCGGCGCTGGGTCAAGGGCTGGAGCCCAGAGCAGATCTCGCAGCGGTTACGCGTCGACTTCCCCGATGATGAGTCGATGAGGATCAGCCATGAAGCGATCTATCAGGCACTCTTCGTGCAAAGCCGTGGGGCACTCAAGCGTGAGCTCGTCGCCTGCCTGCGCACGGGCCGAGCGTTGCGCGTTCCTCGCAGCCGGACACGCCAGCAGGCGTGGGCGCACGTGACGCCGGAGGTGTTGATCAGCGAACGTCCCGCCGAAGCAGAGGATCGTGCGGTCCCCGGCCACTGGGAAGGTGATCTGGTGATCGGGCTCGAGCGTTCTGCGATCGGCACGATCGTCGAACGCACCACACGGTTCACGATGCTGATCCACCTGCCGCGTGAGGACGGCTACCGGCACAAGCACACCGTGAAGAACGGGCCCGCGCTCGCGGGCTACGGCGCGATCACGATGAAGAACGCGCTCGCGTCGACGATGAGCAGCCTGCCCGAGCAGCTCCGCCGATCGCTGACGTGGGACCGCGGCAAAGAACTCTCCGCGCACGCCACGTTCACCGTCGAGACCGGCATCCCGGTGTTCTTCGCTGACCCACACAGCCCATGGCAGCGCGGCACGAACGAGAACACCAACGGGCTCCTGCGCCAGTACTTCCCCAAGGGCACCGACCTCGCCCGCTGGCATGCCGACGAGCTCGCTGCCGTCGCCGCAGCACTCAACAGCCGGCCCCGAAAGAGCCTCGGATGGAAGACCCCAGCCGAAGCCCTCGACGAACATCTACGCTCCCTGCAACAAGCCGGTGTTGCGACGATCGATTGAACCTGGTCTGGCTGCCCGCGTCCGCGTGTGTCACGAGCCCGACGAGCCGGCGGTTGCCGCGTGAACGGCGGGCCATCTCGAGCGCGTCGAGGACCATGTCGGTGCGCATGTGCGACGCCGCACGCCAACCAACGATCCGCTGGCTGTAAGCGTCGACGATGAAGCACACGTAGGCCATCCCCGACAACGTCGGGACATAGGTCAGATCGGTGACCCAGAGCGCGTCCGGTCGCTCGGCGGTGACACGGCCATGGACACCTCGACATCACCGGCAGGGGTGGAGATCAGCTTCGGGCGGTGCCCGTTGCGTTGCGTCACACGTTCCGGTGAACGTTGACCGTGCTCGGCGCGGATGGTCGAGGTGAGCTCGGCTTCGATCAGTTCTTGGAGTGCGGCGGTGAGGATGTCGCGAAGCGATGTCGCGCGCGTCGCGTCGGTGCCGAGCAGACGCGCAGCAAGGTCGGATACGGCAAACTCGTTGGCGGCCATCGTGCGGTGTCCTTGGTTGCTTGGTCGCTACCGAGAATCGCACGATGGCCACCACCATCACCCCGGCGATGGCCTCCGACACCTACACCACGTGATGGGACTCACCCCGAGCGTCGCTTTCCGGCGGCATTCGTACTGATGCGAGCCGATGGATCAGAGCGCGTGCCCAGTGCTGAGTCGAACGATCAGCAAGGTTGACTCGCATTATTCTGGCCGACGAAGAACTGAAGCGGGCTCGGCGTCACGTCCGGCAGCGCGCTGTACTCGCTCCCGGATGTGCTCGCCTGTGCGACCAACTCCAGGCCGATGGTGACGTCGTGCGCACACCCTCCCGCGAGCGGTGGCAAAACCACCGCTTCGATGATCCGCGCGCCGGCCCCGACATTGACCTCCGTGTGGTCAGCCAACGGCTGGCGGTCGACCGTGACCACCAGGCGACCGAAGATCTGTGCGTCGGTCATGTTGCCGATTTCGACGTCGACCTTCAATGGACCTGACGTCGGGGTGACGGCGCGGTCAACGAAAGCCCAGGTGCCGCTCAGCTCCATTGTGACAAAAGGTGCGGGATCTGGCGGTGGAATCATCCTGGGGCCGATCGCGACGATCAGCAGCCCGACCGTGACGGGAATCAAGGCGGTCATCGACGGATTCGAACGCCAACTCGGGTGCCGCTCATGCGGGACGTCGGAACCAACTCTGGTGGACTCGCGTCGTCTGGCGAATTCTGTCGCCGCGGCGGTGAGGCCCAACGCCACCACTCCGACGATCACCGTCAATCGACTGAACTTTTCGGTGGCCGCAAAGGCAGCGAGTGCAAGAAGGGGATACACGCCGAGTGATGCAACCGCAGCGAGCGCAGCACGCGACACGACGTTGTAATCGTCCGCCACGCCCATGATGAGCAGCACCAGATGCCCTGGAACGATCAACGCAACCGGGAGCCCCAACCAAGACAGCGGTTGCGGCAGACAGGCGAAGCCGATGAGGGCCATGACAGCGAGCAGGGGAGCGAACGGACCCCTGAAGCTCGGCTCTGCTTTCCGAATCAAGGGATGCGCCGAGCGTCGACTCATGGTCCTGCTCCGTACACGAATCCATCGCGGTTCCGAGCAATTTCGCTGGCTACTCGTACGTCGATTCGGTAAACGTCGATGTTCGTCGAGCTGTAGACGCGGATCGCCCACGGCGCATCGTCGAACTTCGTGACGCTGCCGATTCCCAGGGGCTGGGTTCGAAGCCTGGCAAGTGGCTCGGTCTGATCGACGTAGAACCCGATCAGCGGAAGGTTGTCCGCCTGCCGCCTGTCGATGACGACCCACCGCAGACCTTCGGAGACGGCTTCGCTGAGGAGAGCGGGGTCGATCGGTTGTTCTGCGAGGACGAAGTCCCACAGCCGGTTCGACGACGTGGGCAATGACCATCGCGATCTTGCGATCGATCCGAACCACAGCTGGATCGTTCTGTCGCCGACAACGGACTGATTCTCTCCGTACTGGTCGATGAACCAACGAGCCGCATCCTTCACCTCCTCCGTCGCCGAACGAGTGTCTGAACCGTAGATGTACTGCCCGGGAAAGCGGTACACCTCATTCATTCCGGTCGCAGTGTTGCCGATGAGCACCGCGATGGCTGTGACGGACCACACGGACCGCGCCACCGGCGATCGTCGTCCGGTGCTGTCCCATCGACGGTCGAAGGCAATGGCGATCAGGATGGCGATTCCGAGGCTGGTGAATGACCACGTGCGCCTTGCGATCTCCGCACCGGACTCGGAGAACATCAACGGGAACACAGCGAAGTAGGCCATCGAGAAGATACTCATCGCAGCGATCGTGACGTTGCCGAGGAGACGGCGCCGGAGTGCAACGAGCGCCCATCCGGTCACCACGAGCAGGATCAGCGGCGTGAGGTAACCGAGTGCGAGTTCGTAGTTCGGCAGCGTGCTGCCGGCAAAGAGCTTCCGTGCACCTTCCGATTCGTCGGAACTCGATTGCCTGCCCTGACCTGTGAGCAGTCGCATGAGATCGGTCGCCCCGTTGGACACGTACGGCGACACGTAGCCGCGAGTGTTCCTCGCTTGGGTCGCGAACCAAAATCCCGTCAGCGCAGCGACGAACAGCCACCAGCATGCGATCTGGCGGATGACCCTGCTGTCGACGCGACCGAACCATCTCAGTGCTGCGGCGCCGACCGCAACACAGGTGAGCACGATGAGCGTCATGTAACTGGTGAGGTGATGGGTGACGATGACAACAGAGGCGAGAAGCAACCCGAGCCGGCCCCAGCGTCTCCCGAGCGAGCTCGGTTCGTCGAGGCCTCGCAGGAAGGCGGCCAATGCCCAGACCAGCAGCACCAACGCGAAAGACTCATAGGCGAACTGAGAACTGAAGAACCAGAAGCCGGGGCCGATGGAGTACCAGAGCGCTGCGATGCCGCACGAGCGCTCTGAAGCGCCTGCAGATCGAGCGATCTCGGCGACGCCGAGGAGCGCAGCCGCATGAAGCACTGCGATGACGACGGCAGCGATCGTCGTCGTGGAGAGTCCGGTGAAATGGTGAATCGCTGCGGCCATCGAGTGAAGCCCGGGATAGTCGCTGATCACCGTGATCTGGCTGTTCTTGACGAACAGCAAGCCATCCTCGATCAGACGCTCGGTCTGTGTCCAATGCCCGACTTCGTCGAAGTACGCGAGTGCGCCGCGATAGCTCAGGTACTTCGGAATCGTCGAGTAGAGACCCAAGGCGGCGATCAGCAGAAGACGCTCCGTAGATGTGATCACATCCGATGTCAGGCGGATCGCCGCCGGCAGGACGAAGGCCACAACACCAATCCAATACAGGGCAAAGTGGCGTCGCCCGCCGGACACCTCGCGCTCAGCCACGACATAGCTGACGACCAGCAGCGCGCACCCGATTGCGAATCCCCACCACGGAATCGCTCGCCGCACCCGCGCGACGAGTGGCAGCGCTGGACTCGATGGCCATCCGCGCTCGACGTGCTCGGATGCGTCAGCACGCGCTTCCGCACGCGGTCGGCCGTCGAGACGAGTCACTGCATCCGGCAACAGTCACCTCGCGGTGAGCTCGGCAGTCTGTCGATTCTGCAACGTCAGGTGGCGGCGCCCAGCCTTCGTCCAGCGCAAGACGCTTCCGATGGCGAAGCCGCTTCCCGTGACCAGGACGCCCCCGATGACCGCCAGGCCTCGGAGGCCATCAGACCATCGTCCCCTGCACGTTCCGATCGCTGCAGAGGCGATCGCGGCCGGAACGGTCCGCAACAGGTACTCCCGCTCGCTCGCCAACCCGTCGTTCGCACCGAGAGCTGACGTGAGCCTCCCTTTCGAGACGCCTTCGGAAAAGCACCGCTTCACGAAGTACCTGAACGTGCTTCGAGCCGGAGTGACACGATGGTCCACAACGAGGACATCCGGGTCGTGCAGGAAGTGGCGCCCGGGATGGAGACGTCGAGCCCGGATGCAGAGTTCCGTTTCGTCGTTTTCGTATCCGATGGAGAGCGAGCCGACTCTCCCGATGCGAAAGCCGTCGACTCGTTCAAGAACGGTGCGTCGAATCGACATGTTGCAGCCGATGAGGTTTCGAACGTAGGCCGGTTCGGTGGGTGTGCCGGTGTACGTGCAGCCGACCACCCAGAGAAACTCGCCGGGAAACCAGACCGGCCTCCCGGACATCCACCTCGGAATGATCGAGCCGCCGACTCCGAGAAGTTCTGGGTCGGTCGTGAGGCGAGCGTCGATGCGAGCGAGCCACTCCGGTGTCGCACGGGCATCCTCGTCAATGAACGCGACGATCTCGCTCGACGTTGCCCGGACACCGGAGTTCCGAGCGCCGGACAGTCCCTTCGTGGCACTGTTCGGGATGACGCGAACGTGGGGGAACCGGTCCACGGCGCGAGCGAGCAGGTCGTCGTGGTGATCGATGACCAACACGATCTCGTCAGCCGGTCGCATTTGAGTATCCAGCGACGAAATCGCCTCGACGAGTTCGTCCCATCTGGCCTCCGTGTACGCGCACACCACCACAGCGATCGTCGCCGTCGACGAAGCACCGCGCATCGAAGCACGATCTGCTTCGCGCGGGGCGGAGGAGGGCGAGGACACGAGCGTCATGATGCAGACCGTACGGCGGCGGCTCTGCGAAGCACGGCACCCGATCCAGGTGGAAGCCGCCGCCCCGTCCGTTGGCTTCGGTGATCGGCTAAAAAGGGGCCATGGGAGGCGTGTTCGGGCTCGAAGGTGTGGATGCGCCGGCGACGTTGTCGGCGTGTCCGTTCGGTGTGGCGGTACTCGATGCCGAGTTGCGGTTCCTGTTCGTGAACGAGACACTCGCGCGGATCAACACGGTGAAGGCAGAGGCGCACCTGGGGATGCATCCGACAGAGCTGTTTCCGAGCGCAGCGACACGGCGTTGGGTGTCGCTGGCGGAGTCGGTTCTCTCATCGGGTGTCGCAATCGGCCCGGTCCGGTTGGCCTTCAGTGAATTCTCAAGCGCGTACGACGCGACCTATTCGCCATTGGTGGCCGGCTCGGCAGTGCGAGGCGTCGTCGTGACACTCTTCGACGTCACCGAGATCGCAGCAGTCGAGCGACGTCAGACACGGCTGACGGAAGCAATGTCGACGCTCGCTCGTGCGAGGACGCGAGATGAAGTGGCAACGGGCGTGTTGGGCAGCATCGGCGGTGCGTTCGCCGATCGAGTGGCGTTCGGTTTCGTCGACGCCGACGCAGTGACGATCGCTGCGATGTCCGGGTTTCCGAGTGAGGTGGTCGAACGTTTTGCCGATCAGCCGATCCCGATCGACGCGCCGCACGCGGCGTGTGACGCCGTGCGCGAGCGTGCCAGCGTCGTGCTCGACGGCGATGCGTTCGACACCCGGTATCCGCAACATGCATGGTTGCGGCGGTCGACCGGGGACACGGCGATCGCTGCGGTCCCGGTGATGTCGAGCGAGGTGGTACTCGGTGTGCTGCTGTGTGGCTGGTCGGAACCGGTTCGAGGTGCTGCGGTCGACGTCGACCTCGTGGTGTCGATCGCCGCTGTCGCTGGTGGGGCGATCCGTCGGGTCGATCTCGCGGCAGAGGTCGCGGACGATCGGTTCCGTCGGGCGCTGAACGCGTCGGTCGACAGCGTTGCGATCACACGGGCCGTGCGCAACTCGTCAGGCGAGATCGTCGACTTCGTCATCGAGCACGCAAATGAGCAGGGTGTGGATTCATACTCTCGGCCCGTCGTCGACCTCGTCGGGCGATCGGTGTTGGAGTCCTACCCCGGCCTGATCGAGTCAGGGCTCTTCGCACGCTTTCGAGACGTGGTCGAGTCCGGCACGGCATTGATCGCCTCTGAGGAGCGATACGTCGACGCGTTCGCCGACCCGCCGGTGGAGACGTGGCACCAGATGCACGTGGTTCGATTCGACGACGGTTACCTGGCCTCCACGCGGGACGTGACAGCGGAGGTCCACACACGTCGGCAACTCGAATCGGCACGGGTCGTCGCCGAGTCCGAAGCCAGAGCGATCGAGCTGCTCGGCGAGATCGGCGCGCCGACCGCGTTGCCGGTCAGCGACCGGTACACGGTCGCAGCGTCCTATGTGCCAGCGGACGCGGCCACCCCGATCGGCGGCGATTGGTACGACGTGTTCGAATTCGACGACGGCCGCCTCGGGGTAACCGTTGGCGACGTCGCCGGACACGGCCGCGCCGCGGCGGTTGCGATGGTCGAGTTGCGCGCTCTCCTCAAAGCGCACGTGCGTTCCGCAAGACGCCCCCGAAACGTGCTCGCCGGCG
>WBZX01001201.1_pt1 | contig 20106 bp, 15 predicted proteins | sample 5204211 | NCBI WGS metagenome assembly WBZX01 (sample SAMN12344362, study PRJNA552823) | activated sludge metagenome | biome: Activated sludge suspended growth; feature: Nitrification reactor; material: Wastewater; isolation source: activated sludge from nitrification reactor of wastewater... | reverse complement strand
CCGGAACCCGCCGGTTGCGATTGACCGGTGCTTTTAGCGACTCCCAGAATCGTTTGGAAATAATGCGTGTACTGACTGCCCAGCGGATCGGTGACAATCGTGTTGCTACCGTCGGTGCTGTAACCCAGCACATGCCGATCGGCACCTCCCGCATGTTCAGTCACCACCGCACGACCTTGCGCATCATAGGTGTAGGTGGCATAACGCACGCCGTTCTCATCGGTGATGCCGGTTAGCGCATTGGGTAAATTGGTGTTGCTGGTATAAGCCTGTTCGTTGTAATGATAGGTGCGGGTCTTGCCGTCCGGGTAGGTGACGGCAGTTAGGTTGCCAGCAGCATCGTAGCTATACTGAATCACACCACTCGCCGGATCGGTCATTGTACTGATGCGGCTGGAACCGTCGTAGGTAAAACTTAATGTGCGGCCAACGTCATCGGTGACTGTTATTAAGCGACCATTGGCGTCATAACCCAGGGTCTGTGTGCGGCCGTCTCTACTTGAAATGGATAGCAACTTGCCTGAAGTATTGTAAGTTTCTATCGTGTCGTCGGCAGTTATCAGTTGCCAGCCGCTTCCCGGGACTTCTAGTAGCTCATCAGAGATATCGCTATCTGCTACCCATAAGTTATTTATCAACGTGAAATAAAAACTCTTTCCATTTGGCCGGACTGCAATTATCGTTATTCGGTTTGCCTGCCAGTCTTTTATGAATAATTGACGCTCATAAGTATGACGCCAATTTTTTATTTCTGGTTTTGTGGATGAATATTTTCCTTGTAAGCTGTTATAGCTTCGCTCAAATTTTAATTCGGAACTTGCATTAATCAAATCGGATTCAACAAGATATTTCACACCGATAGCAGCATTTATAGGATTTCCTACACAGGATTCAGGTCCCAGATTTTTATCAGATATGGTTGTACCTGAAGAAGTACATTTTCCAGATGATAAAATATAACCAGTAGGGCATTCGGCTAATTTTACTGGGAGGGTTGGCCAATATCCGTTACATGTATCTGCATAGGTATAATTGGAATTATGAGGGGTACAGTTATTAAATCCCCATCCCGCTCGTGCATAAGGATCTATTTCGGATGGCGAACAGTACCTGAGTACTAAAAAAGTCGTACCTGACGAATTAACTCCATATCCGCCAAGTGGTAAGCGTCCACAAGCATTAAATAGATCTAAATCTGAAATAATCTGACTACCAGAGGGAGCTGCAATTATAGGGGGAAAATCGATAGATGTTGATTGAACACTCTCATTACCAATAGCAGTAAATAGAAAGAAAAAACAGATCAAAAATTGCTTCCACCTGTTGCACACAAAATTTCCTTTCATTGGTTTTCCCTTTAAAAAGCAGCTGATTGGATTAGCCCTACGATTGAAAAGCACTTAAGCGATTCGCAGCACTATGAGAAATGTGCGATGGTTATTACATTGAAAGATAACACGTAACCTATTGTAGGATCATTGGTAAAATTTTGGCTATTCTATTGCCCGCAATCCGAATCAAAACGATAAATAGCGGCCCATTTAACCGCTATTTCTGAAATTTCTGCCGCAGACATCTCTCAGGATTTCAAAAACATATTCACAATCGAGTACCGATCACTCATCGAATCAGTGTGCTCAGGTGCTTTCTCATTGATTGACTGTTAAGCGGACAGCAGTCATCCTCGTTATCGCAAAGTTAACTGAGAAACGATCGCACCATGTTAGAATGGGCGGATTTACAGATTTCTTATACTCAATTTTAAGAAAACACGCTTCTGCATCATAACCTGTTGTTTTTCATAAAAATCATAAGATATGAACCAATTTGCCAAGGAAACCCTGCCGATCAGTCTTGAAGAGGAGATGCGGCGTTCCTATCTCGATTACGCGATGAGCGTCATTGTAGGCCGCGCGCTGCCGGATGTCCGTGATGGTCTGAAGCCGGTACATCGCCGCGTATTGTTTGCCATGCATGAACTTTCCAATGACTGGAACCGGCCGTACAAAAAATCCGCACGTATTGTGGGTGACGTGATCGGTAAGTATCATCCGCACGGTGATACCGCGGTCTATGACACCATTGTTCGCATGGCGCAGGATTTTTCCCTGCGTTATATGTTGATCGACGGGCAAGGCAACTTCGGCTCGGTGGATGGCGATAATGCCGCGGCCATGCGTTATACCGAGATCCGCATGTCGCGTATCGCACACGAATTGTTGGTGGATCTCGATAAGGAGACCGTGGATTTCGGTCCCAACTATGACGATTCCGAAAAAGAACCGCTAATACTTCCGGCCAAAATCCCCAATCTACTCATCAACGGTTCGTCAGGCATCGCGGTCGGCATGGCGACCAACATTCCGCCACACAATCTAAATGAAGTGATAGATGCCTGCCTCACCCTACTTAGAAATCCCCAGATCAGTATCGATGAACTTATTGAGCTCATTCCGGCACCGGATTTTCCAACCGCCGGTATCATCTACGGTGTTTCCGGCGTAAAAGACGGTTATCGTACCGGCCGCGGCCGTGTCGTCATGCGCGCTCGTACGCATTTTGAAGACATGGAAAAAGGCAGCCGCCAATGCATCGTCGTCGATGAGTTGCCCTATCAAGTTAACAAAGCCAATTTGTTGATACGCATTGGAGAACTGGTTCGCGATAAGAAAATTGAAGGCATTTCCGACTTGCGTGATGAGTCTGATAAATCGGGCATGCGCGTCGTCATTGAACTCAAACGCGGCGAAGTACCTGAAGTCATTCTGAATAACTTGTATAAAGAAACACAGATGCAAGACACGTTCGGCATGAACATGGTGGCGTTATTGGACGGTCAACCGCGTTTGCTGAATTTAAAGCAGATTCTGGATGCATTCCTGCGCCATCGCCGCGAAGTCGTGACGCGACGTACTGTTTTCGAACTGAAGAAAGCGCGTGAGCGCGGTCATTTATTGGAAGGTTTGGCGGTTGCGTTATCCAATGTCGATGAAATTATCGCTTTAATAAAAGCTGCGCCGACGCCTGCTGTCGCCAAAGACGCGATCATGGCAAAAGTTTGGCGCTCTCAATTGGTTGAGGAAATGTTGTCGCGTGCTATGGCCGATGCCAATGCACTACGTCCGGATGGTTTAGCGGAAGATTTTGGTCTGCGGGCGCAAGGCTACCGTTTATCCGATGCGCAAGCGCAAGCGATTCTGGAATTACGCCTGCAACGTCTGACCGGATTGGAACAAGAAAAGATTGTCGAAGAATATAAAGAGGTGATCGATAAAATTATTGATTATCTCGATATTCTGGCAAATCCGGAGCGTATCACCCTTATCATTACCGAAGAGCTTGATGCCATCAAACAGCAATTTGGTGACAAACGCCGCAGCGAGATCATTGTCGATACGCAAGATTTGAGTATGGAAGATTTGATCGCGCCGGCAGATGTCGTCGTCACGCTGTCGCACACTGGCTACATCAAATCCCAATTGCTTGATGAATATCGTGCCCAAAAACGCGGTGGACGCGGTAAATTGGCCACCAGCACCAAAGAAGATGATTTCATTGACAAGTTATTCATTGCCAACACCCATGACTATATTCTGTGCTTCTCAAGTCTGGGGCGCGTGTACTGGATCAAGGTCTATGAAGTACCGCAAGGGGGCCGGCAATCCCGCGGCAAACCCATTATCAATTTGGTACAACTGGAAGAAGGCGAAAAAATTAACGCTATTCTGCCCGTCAAAGCTTTCGACGAAACCCGTTTTGTATTTATGGCGACTTCTTTTGGCACCGTTAAGAAAACACCATTGTCAGAATTTTCCCGCCCGCGTAACAATGGCATTATCGCCATCGGACTGGATGAAGGTGATTATTTGATTGGCGTTGAGCTTACCGAAGGCAAACATGATGTCATGCTGTTTTCAGATAACGGCAAGGCCATGCGCTTCAGTGAAAATGATGTGCGTCCGATGGGACGGACCGCTCGTGGCGTGCGCGGCATGAAACTTGGCGCCGGACACCGGGTGATCTCCCTGCTGGTGGCTGAAAATGAAGATCTCGCCGTACTCACCGCGACTGAGAATGGCTATGGCAAACGTACCCCCATCAGTGAATACACACGTCATAATCGTGGCACGCAAGGTATGATCGCAATCAAAACCAGCGCACGCAACGGCAAAGTCGTCACCGCAAAACTGGTGAAACCGGACGATGAAATCATGTTGATCACTTCCGGCGGCGTACTCATCCGTACGCGTGTCAATGAAGTGCGGGAAATGAGCCGCGCCACACAAGGCGTCACTTTAATTAACTTGGATGCAGGTGAAAAACTTGCCGGTTTGGAAAGAGTGATAGAGAGTGATGGCGACGACAGTGAGAGTGAAAGCGATAGTTAAAAACACGGATACGGCTTGATCTCCAAGCGCTAAAAATAACTACCAGAAAAAAGATATCATGGAGCAAATCTATAATTTCAGTGCAGGGCCTGCGGTTCTACCCAAAGAAGTACTACAACAAGCGCACGATGACATGCTGGACTGGCACGGTAGTGGCATGTCCGTCATGGAAATGAGCCATCGCGGCAAGGAATTTATGGCCATTGCGGAAAAAACTGAAAGCGATTTACGCGAACTGGTTGGCATTCCACAAAACTATAAAGTGTTATTCCTGCAAGGCGGTGCTTCCAGTCAGTTTTCCATGGTGCCGATGAATCTGCTGCGTGGCAAAAAGCAAGCTGACTATATCAATACCGGTCAGTGGTCGACAAAAGCCATCGGCGAAGCAAACAGATATTGCACGGTTAATGTGGCCGCCTCCTCCGCAGAGGACAATTTTACTTATGCGCCCAAACAAGACCAATGGCACTTGGATCCGCAAGCGGCTTATATTCATTACACCAGCAATGAAACCATTGGGGGCGTCGAGTTTAATTGGATACCGGCAATTGACCCAAAAAGTAATATTCCGCTGGTCGCCGATATGTCATCCAATATCTTGTCGCGACCTTTTGATGTCACGCGCTTTGGACTGATTTATGCTGGCGCACAAAAAAACCTGGGGCCAGCCGGATTAACAATCGTAATTGTCCGCGAGGATTTACTCGGCATGCCGCTGGCAGGTACACCGACGCTTTACGATTATCAGATTCATGCGAAAAATGATTCGATGTACAACACACCACCGACCTATGCCATGTACATTACCGGACTGGTATTTGACTGGCTGAAACAAAAAGGCGGATTGCCTGCGATGGAAAAAACCAACATTGCCAAAGCTAATGTGTTGTATGACTTGCTGGATACCACTGATTTTTATCATTGTCCGGTGGTAAAATCGGATCGTTCACGCATGAATGTGCCTTTTACATTGAAAGATCCTGCGCTGGATGACGAATTTCTGAAGCAAGCCAAAAACAACGGCTTGATTCAACTGAAAGGCCATCGCTCGGTGGGTGGCATGCGAGCGTCCATATATAATGCTATGCCGATTGAAGGTGTGGCAAAATTGGCGGCGTTTATGAAGGAGTTCGCTAGCCAGCATGCTTGACCATCAACATAAAATCTTCAAGATTCTTACTGCCAATCAGATCTCATCTCTTGGCCTGCGCCGCTTTCCTGCGGATGATTATCAGGTGGGTAATGATATCGCCGAACCGGATGCCATTCTGGTGCGTTCGCACAACATGCTGAATACAGTCATCCCCGGCAGTGTCAAAGCGATTGGGCGCGCAGGCGCCGGCACCAACAATATTCCTGTACTGGATATGAATACCCGCGGCATTCCTGTGTTCAACACGCCGGGAGCGAATGCCAATGCGGTCAAGGAGCTGGTTCTGGCCGGCATGCTGTTAGCCGCACGTAATCTGGTTCCCGCGTTACAGTTTGTCGAGAATCTACAGGGAGATGATGCGGCACTGAACAAACAGGCCGAGGATGGCAAGAAACATTTTTCCGGTATCGAATTACCGGGGCGTACGTTGGGCCTTATCGGCCTGGGTGAAATCGGTCGATTGGTGGCGAATGCCGCGATCAAGCTGGGCATGAAAGTCATCGGTTATGATCCAAAAATCACTGTTGAGTCCGCTTGGAGTTTGTCGGCAGAAGTCAAAAAAGCGCACAGCATGGAAGATTTACTGCGTCACAGCGAATTTATCAGCTTACATATTCCACTATTGGACTCCACTCGCCACCTGATTGATGATAAAACCATCAAACTAATGAAGCACAATGTAATTCTGTTGAATTTCTCACGTAGCGCTGTGGTTGATGAGGAAGCCATTTTAGCAGGTATCGCTGCCGGCAAGATCAAAACCTATGTCTGTGACTTTCCCAGCCAGAAATTACAGCATCAGAAAGCGGTGATCACGTTGCCGCATCTCGGTGCATCGACACAGGAAGCGGAAGAAAATTGCGCCGTGATGGTGGTGGATCAACTCATAGATTATCTGCAAAACGGCAATATCACCCACACAGTCAATTTTCCCGATATCCAGATGGAACGGGAATCGCCCTACCGGATAGCAGTAGCGAATGCCAACGTGCCCAACATTCTGGGACAAATTTCCACCAGCATGGCCAATGCCGGATTGAATATCCATAATATGATTAACAAATCACGCGGAGAAATGGCCTACACGCTTGTGGACACCGACAGTCCGGTACCCCAGCATGTGGTGAATGAAATTGCCGGGATCGCGGGTGTACTCATGGCACGTTATCTGCCATTTCCTAAATAAACTCTGATGAACATTCGTTAAGCCTAGATTTTCACCGCCCATGTCAGAACAACTCAAACAATTACGCGACCAGATTGACGCCATCGACAACGAACTGCTCGAGCTGGTGAGCAAGCGCGCCGGATTGGCACAGCAAATCGGCGCAATCAAAAAGAGCGGCATCATCTACCGCCCTGAGCGCGAGGCGCAAATACTGGCACGCATGCAAGCACTTAATCCCGGCCCCATCAGCAGCGAACACATTAAACAATTGTTTACCGAAATCATGTCGTTATGCCGCTCGTTGGAAAAATCCATCAGCGTGGCTTACCTCGGCCCCAACGGCACTTTCTCTGAAGAAGCGGCGTTGAAGCGCTTTGGCAGCGCTATCACAACGATCGCATGCGATTCCATCGACGAAGTATTCCGTACCGTAGAAACGGATACCGCCAATTATGGCGTGGTGCCGGTGGAAAACTCCACGGAAGGCGCAGTGGGTAGAACCATGGATCTGCTATTACAAACACCGTTATCCATCTGCGGCGAAATCCAGTTACCCGTACATCAGTTCTTGATGGCACAACAAACCGGATTAACACCCATCAACAAAATTTATTCGCACCCGCAATCGTTAGCGCAGTGTCATCACTGGTTAATGACCAATTTGCCGCATATTCCCCATTCCGCGCTGATCAATACCGCCAGCAACGCCGATGCAGCCCGGCAAGCAGCCGCTGATAAAAACGCAGCAGCCATCGCGGGCAAAAGAGCAGCCGAGTTATTTGGACTTGCCATCTGCGCAGAAAATATTGAGGATGATGCGAGAAATACCACGCGTTTTTTAGTCATCGGTAAACAAATTGTAGCTGCGTCAGGCAAGGACAAAACTTCACTGATTCTGGCGACCAACAACCGTTCCGGCGCTATTTATAAATTACTGGAGCCATTGGCACAGCATGGCGTCAGCATGAGTCGCCTGGAATCACGCCCGTCCCGTACTGGCTTGTGGCAATATGTATTTTTTGTAGATATTGAAGGACATCAGGAAGATACCAATGTCGTCGCCGCACTGGCAGAATTACGTGAAAAAGCATCTTTCTCAAAAATCCTCGGATCTTATCCAGCCTCCTAACTTCGCTGTCAATATATTTACCCGATTAAACACCTTGAGCCACCTGTATTCTTCTTTCTATCGATAACAACTTAATCTTATGAATCTTTGTGACTTTGCTCCAGAATACATCCGTGCCATCCAACCTTACCAACCCGGCAAACCCATCTCTGAACTGGCACGCGAAATGGGCTTGGATGAAGCGTATGTCATCAAGCTAGCCTCCAACGAAAATCCGCTAGGAACCAGCCCGCTCGCGCTGGATGCCATGATCAACGCCTTGCATGATATCGCGCTCTATCCGGACGGCAGCGGTTATGCATTGAAAGCTGCGCTTTCCAAACGCTACGCCGTAGCGCCTGAGCAAATCATACTGGGAAACGGTTCCAACGATGTTTTGGATCTAGCGGCGCGCGTATTCCTGAAACCCGGCGCTACCGCGGTATATTCACAACACGCTTTTGCGGTGTATCCGTTGGTGGTGCAGATGGTTGGTGCCAATGGCATATCGGTTCCCGCGATGGATTACGGTCATGATCTGCCTGCCATGCTGGATGCCATTACGCCTGAAACACGCATCGTATTTATCGCCAGCCCTAACAACCCCACCGGCACATTATCCAGCGAAGAAGAACTACTCCAGTTTATGGAACGCGTATCGCGCGATGTGTTGGTCGTCATGGACGAAGCGTATTACGAATACCTGCCGGAAGCCAACAAACCGGATAGCATCAAATGGCTGAAACAATTTCCCAATCTGCTGATCACGCGTACTTTCTCGAAGGTTTATGGTCTTGCCGGCGTGCGTGTCGGTTTCGGGCTGACACATCCGGATGTCGCCAATCTGATGAATCGCGTGCGCCAGCCATTCAATGTCAGCAGCATAGGTTTGGTAGGCGCATTGGCTGCGCTGCAAGATGCTGAGTTTGTACAAAAATCATATGCATTGAACCGTGCCGGCATGTTGCAACTCACCGATGGTTTCCGCAAACTGGGTATTGAGACCATCCCTTCGTATGGCAATTTCATCAGTTTCTGCGTTAAAGGCGATGCAGCAAATACCCTAAAAATCTATCAAAGTCTGCTACAACAAGGCGTCATCGTACGCCCTCTGGGTATTTACGAAATGCCGCACCACCTTCGGGTTACCATCGGATTGGAGTCCGAAAATAAACGATTCCTGGAATCACTTGAGAACGCACTGGGAGAATTAGCGTGATTATCGTCATGAATAAAGATGTTACCGAGGAACAAATCGGTACGGTTGTGCAAAAAATCCAAGACCTCGGACATGAAGTCAATATTTCACGCGGCACCAATCGCACGGTTATCGGTGCCATCGGTGATGAAAGCAAGCTCGATCCGGAATTATTCGACTCTCTGCCGGGCGTGGAATATTCCATGCACATCGTCAAACAATACAAAATTGTTTCGCGCGAATCGCACAAACAAGATTCCATCATCAATGTGCGCGGCATCCCAATTGGTGGCAAGCAAGTGCAAGTGATCGGCGGCCCCTGTTCGGTGGAAACGCAGGAGCAAATGGATCTGGCGGCACAGCAAGTCGCGGCAGCCGGTTGCCGTCTGATGCGCGGCGGTGCTTTCAAACCGCGTACCAGCCCGTACACGTTTCAGGGCAAAGGTAAAGATGGCTTGAGCATATTCCGCCAGGCAGCCGACAAATATAACCTGCCGATTGTCACCGAATTGATGGATGTGCGCATGCTGGATACCTTTCTCGAGCACGATGTCGATGTCATCCAGATCGGCACGCGCAACATGCAGAATTTTGATCTGTTGAAAGAAGTCGGGCGTATCAACAAACCGGTGATTCTAAAGCGCGGCCTGTCCGCCACCATTTCCGAATGGCTAATGGCGGCTGAATACATTGCGGCGGGCGGCAATCACAATATTATTTTCTGCGAACGTGGTATCCGTACGTTTGAAACCGCTTACCGTAACGTCATGGATGTCACTTGCGTACCTGTGCTTAAACGTGAAACCCATCTGCCGGTCATCATCGATCCTTCACATGCTGGCGGTAAAGCCTGGATGGTGCCGGCTCTGGCACGTGCAGCCATTGCTGCGGGCGCTGATGGTTTGTTAGTGGAAATGCATCCGAATCCGTGTGAGGCTTGGTGTGATGCCGATCAAGCATTGAACCCGCAGGAACTTAAAGATCTGATGGGCACATTAAAAGGCATCGCCGAAGTGATCGGACGCAACTTGTAGCATCAGGCGGCAATTCACAGATGGCAAATAGTACGACACTCAACAAACTGGTCATCATCGGTGTGGGTTTGATCGGCGGATCATTCGCCCTGGCGCTACGCAACGCCGGACTGGTTAAACATATCGTCGGCGTCGGACGCAGCCTGCAAAACATGCAATACGCGATTGAACGTGGTGTTATCGATGAAATCGCCACTGACATGGCTTCCGCATTGCATAACGCCGATCTGGTATTTCTGGCTATGCCGGTCGGTCAGACTGCCAATACCATGGCGCAGATCGCCCCGCACTTGCAAGCCAACACCATCATCACCGACGCCGGCAGCACTAAACAAGATGTCATTGCCGCAGCACGCCACCATCTTTCCATGCAAAACCGTCACCATTTCGTGCCCGGCCATCCCATCGCCGGTACGGAACAAAGCGGCGCACAAGCTGCACTGGCAGATTTGTATGTTAATAAACACGTCATCCTGACTCCGCTATCGGAAACCAGCACTGATGCCGTCAAGCAAGTCACCCAATTATGGCAAGATTGCGGCGCACAAGTTTCCATCATGCCCGCCGACGAACACGACCAAGTGCTCGCCGCCACCAGCCATCTGCCGCATCTTCTGGCATTCACCATGATGAACCACCTCAATCACAGTACTAACCATCTCGAAAATATGCTGCGTTTCGCCGGCAGCGGCCTGCGCGACTTCACCCGAATCGCCAGTAGTTCTCCGGAAATGTGGCGCGATATTTGTTTGGCGAATCGTGCAGTACTGCTTCGACAGATTGAGGGGTATCAGAATGAATTAAAAGCCTTGCAAGACATGTTGGAAAATAACAATAGCGAAGCGTTGGAAAAAGCTTTTTTTCAAGCACGGGATATTAGAGAAGATTGGTTAAAAAATAGAGGCTGATCAACAAGATCAGCCCATCATTTCATCAATCGTCAGCTAGATTCACGGCTATCAATTTATGAACGTACTAGTGTTCTCGTATATTCTGAACAAGCAAGAGCAAGCACAATTCTTAAATTATCTTCACCAATCGCAGGTATACAAGCATTATGTTCGTTCGTATTTTCATGACCCTCTCTTCGATATTGATCATACTCTCGAATTTTATCTTCAATATCTTTCTCGTACTTTGATAATGTGGAATCTTTTCGATACACGTACTCCCGTTGCAATACCCCAATATCGCCGATGATCAATCGTACACCCAACCTCCCATCGTGACCAATGTGAATCTTCGATTTATAATTTGTTGTTACTGTATCGACATGCACATAATCGCCATTTCTTAACTTAATTTCGATAATATGTTCTGCAGTATCATCACCTACTAACTCATAAGTACCCGCTATCTCTCCTTGAACACAGCGAAGATTCTCCCAGCTTCCTTTTTTAGCTATTGCTCGAATATCTGATTTATTCATAAAAATGTAGCTCGCATCACGATGAAAATGATAATCGCCTTTAAGTAAAAAACATTTGGTTCTCGCTGATGAATATTGTTTGTTACCACTCCAAATATGCAGCGATTCGCCAGAGGGAACATTCGGAAAGTAATCTTCCGACAATAGTAGTAATGGCTCTAGTGCAATAAAAACGGATAAGAATGCAAGTAAACTGAATATACTCAATTCAACTTTATGACCCCGGAAGACAAGCGCATTTTGACCAGATTGATTTGTTATAATTGTATTTCTGAATATAAACGCAATAACAAGAGCAGTAAAAAGCAAAAGACCTATAACTAAAAAAATCATTTTCAGATTATCAACAACCACTATTCTCCCCTTTTATGCAATTAATAGATAAATTAAACCGCCTTTTAAAAACTTTATCGCACTGATATTCCTGTAATACTTCTCTCAGAAAAACGCTCTCAAGTAAAATTTCTTACAAATAAATATTCTTTATCTTACATAACATACCAGAATAACAGAATTTCTCTGATAAAAGAAAAATACAAAGGAATTGATTTAATCGAATGATGAAACTTAACCAATGATCATTTAAACTTACTTTTGTACAAAAAATCGCCCAGCACAGCCACCGTCAGCCATAAAGGAAAACCCATTCGATCCATCCAACAAGCTGGTGACACCATTCAGCAACTTGAAGATTGATAGCTTTATCGTTAATAGAAGATTCTCTACAAATCCCGGACTAAAAAAATTTGTGCGATCAGTATATAATTTCGGCTTTCATCCTTTATTTCTCCGAACTCAAATGCAGGAACCCGAACCACCCGTTATAGAACCATTTACCTTTGTTTTCAGTTGGCGGCGTTTCATGGTGCATTGTGCAATCATGGGTGTTTGTGTGCTGCTGGGTCTGATGACCTGGTATTTTGGCAAACCACACAGCATCCGGTTTTATGAAACAAAATTGGAAGAACGTCTTGTCACCACCATAGCACCGAGTATCGATATGGCACTGGATATCCGCAGCTCTGTTGCTGTCAGAGACAGCCAGCCGTTGCAAATTGAACTACTCAAGGGGAGAATCTATTTTGATATTCAGGAAAATGCGACCAACACGCTTGAAGTAAAAGTAGGCAATGCCATCATTAAGGACACCGGTACCCGCTTCAGTATCCAAATGCACAAAGATGGCAGCAGTCATATCGCCGTCGCCGACGGACACATTAAGATCCACGTCGCATCCGGTGTCTATCAAATCAATGCACACGAGCAAGCCGACTTTGATGACGCCAAGATCAGCAAACATAGATTGATTACTGAACGTGATATTGCACCTTGGCGTTCTAGTCAGTGATGAATGGGGCAAAGCAGTCCCTAAGGGAGAATCTCTCTTCGAATTACAGTTTTTACCACCCAGATTGACTAATTAACGTTCGACGATACTCCATTGCGGATGATCTTCAGCAGCCTTTTGCAACACCGAATTTCGCTCATCTTTTGGAAGTTTGCTGATCGTTGTGACAGCATCGAAGAATCGCGTCATATCCCGGTCATGCTGTCGAAGTATCGCCTGAAATGCAGGCAGCAACTGAGTATAAATTGAAACGGTCGCCAGCAATGCATTATTCAAAGGTTGCGCAAACCATGGGTCATAGCTGCTGAATTCAGGTTTGTCGGTTTTTAGATGCAGAAATTCTTCACGGAGCTCCTCAAAAATACGCGCTTTCTGGCTACGTTTCTCGACGTCGCTGATATCCGAGCGAAACAATTCCTGTAAATGCTGGCGATGTTTGAATATCAGCCCGGTAAAAACAGCTTCCCTTTCCTGTCTCGCACTCAATGCAGCCTGCTCCGATACAGAACCATGGCTTTCAAACCAGCGCCGCACGCCCTCATGCTCAACCGCGGTGGCAAAAGATTCATTAAAAACACTGTCGTTCGGCACATACACCACCTGATGAGCCAGCTCATGGAAAATCAAGCGGGCAAGATTCATTTCGGAGTAACCGATAAAGGTATTCAATACCGGATCGCTGAACCAGCCTAAAGTGGAATAGGCACGAATCCCACCGACATAAACGTCATACCCTTCATTCTTAAGCTCTTCCGCGTAACGCTCTGCGTTAGCTTGAGAAAAAAAACCACGGTAATTGACACAGCCAATTTGCACAAAACACCATTGCTTGAGCTTAAGAGACAGTTCTTGCGAAGCAAAAACATTCCACACCACATAGGAACGTTCCAAATCCGCATAGCTGGTATAGCTCAGATTATCCGGCAGCTTCAGTTCACGGCTGGCAAATTCACGCAACTGGATAACCTTGGTCAATGAATGTTTTAGTTTTGGATCAACATCCGGATCCGCAATCACTTTATGAATGGGCTGCGAGCGATGCACCACATTAAAATGCCCACCAATCGCTTGCGCATAATACGGAAGATTGGCACAAGCACTAAGCCCGATTAGCTGACCGAAAATAATGATAAGTCTGAGAATACGTGGAATCCGTAAAATCACTCTGGTTCCTGATGAGATAGAGAAAATGGGTAGGTAGATCAGTATTAATGGCTAAAGTATCATATGCATCTGCATGCATATGATACTTTTTTATGTTTCTCCGTGAATTTAGCACCGCGCTTATTATAGATTTTGCCTACGACAACCGACTCAAGGTGATACCGTTCGAAAGAATCATTCACTTGAATTCTGCTGTAGCAACGAAAGCATCTTAGTCGGTGAAAAATTGACACTTGCACTATTAATGCATCAATGGAAAATCAGACTTTCATTTAAGGAAGCTCTGATCAATCCACTTATGTCATTCCGAACGTAGTGAGGAATCTTTCTGAATCAACAATATAGATTTATCGCCATGCTCGAAATGACAGTTATTCAGAGGCTCCTTAAACACAGATCTCCCAGAAGAAAATTATGCAATGATCAAACTGTCGTAATTTAACAAATCATATTTATTTTTAACTTGCAATTCCCCGTGGGTCTTGCCAAGGGGAGCATTATAGTTTGTGTTCTTAAAGTCAGCGTAGCACGCCGTTTTTGGCTTTCTGCGTCGTAATGCCCTGAGGCCTTGTCGCGGGGATAGGTGCAGGGCGCACGGAGCAAATTTATTCAGCTCTTTAGTTTATAAACTATCGTTGGGAATATATTCACTTCCAGAAAAAGGTCTTAATCCCTTATTAATCAGGTCTTTAGTTTAAACGCGTAAGCCGCACAGCATACAAAGATTCAGCCGGGTCTTAATCCCTTATTAATCAGGTCTTTAGTTTAAACCTAAGAGAGGCTGTGTCGGGAGTTGTGCCTTGTCTTAATCCCTTATTAATCAGGTCTTTAGTTTAAACAAAGAAATAGTTCAAAACGTTTCTGATTTGTATGTCTTAATCCCTTATTAATCAGGTCTTTAGTTTAAACTTCACGATTCGCTTCTGCATTAGTTTTCATAGGCTTATAGAGAGGGTTGACAAAAAATTTCATTTCTCAAAAGTTAGCTTGATGCGATGAGCCAATTAGCCAGATACTGCTGCAAATGTTTCAAATCGGAATGGCAGCATAACGCAATATTGAGTTCCCGGGCGCGGGCGCGGCTGGCTTTATCGAGGTTATTGAAACTGACCAGCATCGCACGCCCCTGCAGGCCGCCCATCAGATCGCGCAGACTGTCGAGTTTATACAACATATCCGCATCCTTTTCAAAGCGCTTCGTTTTGCATTCGATCAGATAAAGGCGGTTGGCATGAATCAGACCGACATCGATTTCATTTTTTACTACGGTTTTACCTGCCGGATGGCGCTGAATGGTAATGTTACACGCCAGATCCTGAATGCCGCATTTTTGTTTGCTCTGAAAACAGGCAGCATACGCGTGCATTTCCAGCCAGCCGCCATTCGCAATAAATCGCGCCGGTTGATCGGGAAAACTGATCAACCGGTGATCGAGACGGCAGATACCGGCATTTTCGAATAAATCCAATAATTCCCACAGCACCGGCCGAGCCTGGCGGGTAAGATCGATTCTAGCGTTGAGTCGTGGATTATCCGCTTGATTCGCCAGAAAATTCAGCGCACCCAGCTCATCGGCGTAACGGTCGATACCGGCCAGCAATTGGCGAGTCAGTTCCTGAATCGCTGGCGGCACGCTTTGCGCTTCCGCGGGAATATCGACCTGATCAGCGCCATAGGCCATCAGATAATCCTTCAGTTTCAGACGATCGGCCAGCTCGTGCGGCGGCAGTTTCGGCGACAGCCACAGTAGCCGATCATGTCGGGGATGCACATAGTAAATCGGTGCATTTGCCGAACGAAATGCCTCGCAGGCGGCGATGCTCATCAACTTGGTGCCGCCGGTGGCGTTGAGCGCGATACCACCGTCCGGGTAATGGCAGAGAATATCGAGAACTTGATCGCTGACCTGCTCCGCATCCCACGGGTCCACGATGGCGTGGGACTCAACACCGATGCCGCGCGGCTTGAAAATATTCTCCAGCGCCCGCGCCCGCTCCCGCATGTCCGGACTGACCAGCATAACGACTTTCTTCGGCTTGACGGCATCGTCCAGCATGGGGGTGATGTTGGGAATGGGCTGGGCGGAGACGAGGATGAGGTGAGTATTGAGTTTCATCAGATTTACAGCACTCCATGGGCTGCCGGTTTAGCCGGGGTAATCGTTCGGAAGCTGTGACGGCAAGGTTCTGATGCCGGACTTTGCGGTTTCTTCCAGAAGCATGGGTATGAATTGACTTTCCAGCCAATCGTAGATGGGCTGCCATTGATTGTGTTGAATAGGCGTAAAACCATGCGCAAGTATCGAAGCATTGCGTGCTTCTATATGGCTGCGCAGATTGTTTTCCTGTTCAGTGACAAAAACCGCCGCGGGCCCTTTGGTGTGATGCTTGACCAATTGCCAGGCGTTAAACAATCCCGCTTGCCATTGGCCTTTACGGTTTTGTGTAAGGGTCAGGTGAACAGGAATTTGCTCCGGCTTAACATCTCCGGTTTCAATATTAACCCGTGTTTTTAACAACCATTGCGCACTCCATTCAATAAGCCGGTAAATGCGGGCAACCGCATCGTCATAGCGGCCTTGGGCAGCGCGGCGCTCGGCGTTGCGGTAGAGATCGAACAACCGGGCGGCATCGCATTTATCCACGCTTTTGTCGTTGAGCTGCATTGCGTTACCGATGTATTGTTTCAAATGATCCGGCAGACTTGGCGCATACGATTGCAGGATGCTGAGCACCTGCGCATGATTAAAATTATCCCATTCGGCAAATGCACGGCTCAATTCACGAAAGCGCGTGTATTCATCCCGCAAACCACCGGGCGGTTTGAGTTCGGTTAGCCCCACCACCGCCTCGCTGTAAGCGTAGCGCTGCCATGCTCGCCGGTAAGGCTCGGTTAACCGCCGGTAACGGACCCGCTCGCAATCCGCTTTGTCGGAAAACTGCGAGCCATCCTGCACCTTGATCAAATCGGCGCGGCTGCCGGTAACGAGCTGCAAATCAATCCCGGGACTTTCCACCACCGCCATCACTAGCCCTGCACTCATCGACTTGGTGCCGCCGGTATAATCGGCCGCTATCCAGGCATCCGGGAAACGGCGGTTGATGTCATCAATCGCGGTAATACAATCCAGGTAAGTACGGTCAAGATTGTCTGAAAGGGTCAGCACCGTTTCGTACTGTTCGGGCGCAAGGCCGGTTTGGGTTGGAATGTTGGGCAAGGTGGGATTGGCGTCGCCGTTGTGCGCTTTAATGCAGTTACCCTTACCTTCGATTTGTACGCGGGAACCGGGCTGATTGGTCGCCGGGTCTCTGTCGGTACAGATAAACACTACAAAATCCGGCCGCAAATCGTTGATCGCACTAACAATGGGCTGATGACTGCCGCCGACGGTACAGATAAGGATTTGGGTCATAGTTTTTCAGTCCATGTTTTCTGATTGGTTGTCGTCCAATTCCAGCCGCTGTTCATATTCGCCTTGCGGTTCTCGATCCTGCAATACTCCTTGTAAGCAACCATAGGTTTCTTCAAAAAAACCGGTTGGCCAACCGTTGGCATCGGTCGATTCGCGCATGTCTTTTGAACGGATATTTGGATACTTGATATTTTGAATAGTCATTACTTTGCCCAGCTTATTACTTCTGTTCATATATAGCTTTAGCTTGCTTGGCCGATTTACCACTAGGCTGTTCCCACCAATCCTCTGCTTGCCAGCGTGCTTTTATATCCGCCAGTGCGGCTTGTTTTTCTTCCCCATCTGGCAAAGCTTGCCAAGCCTCCGCCAGCGCTTTGCCACGTAACGCCTCTTTTTCCGAGCTATGATTTTGCTGAGCAATTTGTATCAGTTTTTGATTTACCCAGGTGGATTGGGCATTAGTAGCCTGTTGCAAGGTTCGCTGTTTTTCTAATTTGTCGACTATAAGATCATAAGGCACTAAACGTATCCACCCCATTGGTAGTTTTGGCTCGCCGGAAACCACCAAGCGACGGGTTTTTGGAAAAATTTTCTCTGGCCGCCCAAGATCCTTCGGATAGAGCTTCCTAAATTCTTCGACGAGATTGTCTGAAGCCCAGTCACCGGTCATGCCACGCCAACCGCTACCCCAGGACACTTGCAGGAAAGCCGATTGCTGGTCCACTTTCATCATGTTCAAAATACGCTGGCATTCCTGTTCTGGAAATAGTTTAACTTGTTTTTTGTAAAACTGGATTTCTCGCTGTAAACGATATTCGGCGTATCGATTGAGGCGTTGCCTCAAATCGTCAAAATCCTTTGGCGCGATTGCAGAAACCGTTCCGTTTTGTTGCCATGTGCTGATATTGCTCAGCAAAAAACTATCCCATTGCAAGGCCAACAAACCCAATGCCTCCGGTTGCAATACTTCGGCATAAATACCATCGGCTTGCTGCCAGCCCTCGAAGCTTCTGCGTTGACTCATACTGCGCCAACGCGTTTCGTTCAGCCAGCGAATATCCGCCAAACGTAAATCGCTATTGGCAAACAAGGTATCTTTGACTTTGAAGGAACGAAAGATGTCTTGTTTGGCGTCTTTACCGGTCAACTTTTGAATCAAATCGGATGAGGCACTTGTTTTTGATTTTGATGGCCTGCCATTTCTCTCGAAATAAGGCAATAGGCGCGGTACTTCAGCGGCAATCTTATGGCCAGGCATTTCTGAACGCAACCACTCAGCAATCAAAGCCGTGCGAATCGCGCCCTTAATCGCTGATCCGGGCAAGTATGGTCGGTTCATGGCATCCTTGAGTTGCTCGCGGAATTTCTCCGGCACTTTTGCCACACTACCAAGCCAGGGCAGGCGATAACCAAAATCCTGACCTGCTGCATTGACCCAATCGCTCAAACGATTACCTGCTAACAACTCCAGATTGCCGGAAGCTATCGCCTGAAAACTGGCTTGCTGATCAACGATAAAAGCCATTTGGTTACGTTCGATGTAATCGAGTTCTTTAAACAATTCAGCGCCAGAACCGGATTGCGTCGGCGTGATGATTTCAAGTCCCAATTTGACCGTGTGATTGATACCTTTCATGTTCACCTCATCCCGCTTTGACAAAAAAACCACGCCCGTCGCGAAAGACTTTATGCGGCAGTTTATCGACCGAAACGTCGATCATCCGCCCCGTTAATGGTTGGTTAAAAACGCTGCCTTCGGCAAACATGCGCACACGTTGCTTGCGCATGCCGCTGTCGCCAATCCAGCCGCCGCGCGACACCAGCTTATAAGCGGAACCTTCGAGCCAGCCGGTCTGGCAATCGCTGGGGGCCGGATTGACCAACGATAACGCTACGGCTTGGCCATGTTCGGCCAGTTGCAATTCCGGCATCTGTCCTTTGCTCGGGGTAAAGCAGCCATTGCCGCTGGTGCGATCTGCACCGATGCCACTATCGCCCAATACTCTTAGCGCGGTTTCAAATTGTTGCCGACTCGCCTCATCGTCGAATACCGCCAAAAAATACAAACCACCATTTGGATCGAGCCAGATGCGGCTAAAATTGAAGATTTGGCTCTCGGCAGCTTGATTGCTGTTACGGTCTATCGCCAGACGCGGACGCTCTTCTTCCAGCCAGAGTCTTTCCGGCAGTGCGTTCGATTGACTGGCCAGAACGCTCTGACAGACGCCTCTTTCCAGATCAATAGTATTGGCCCAATTCGGGTCGGTCAAAGAAGCCAGCCAAAGTTTAGTGTCCAACCACTGAATTTTTTTCAGTTTTTTGGCTTGCTTCAGTTTATCCGGTGGTAAGCGAATAGCCTGACTGCTCAATACACGCGGTAAAAAGTAACGATCCTGATAGTACGGAAACGCAGAACTGAGGCGAAATGAGGGCGTTTGCGCTTGTTGACTCATTTGCTCCGGCCAAATTAACGCCCATGTTGTCAAAATTGCCGCACTCAAGGTATCCGAATGAATGAAATTGCCACTTTCCTCGTAAAAAGCATTACCACGACTATCGACGTGAAACGGCGCGGTAACCTTAAGGAAACTCTGAATAAGTCCCAAAAACTTGTAAAATACTCGGTAGATCTAACCACTGCAAGGAAGCGCATTGATGAAACAATTAGGCTTGTCGGTTCCATTATTTATCAAGAGACCAAAAG